>JAESGF010000021.1_pt1 | contig 300857 bp, 307 predicted proteins | sample 9269621 | NCBI WGS metagenome assembly JAESGF01 (sample SAMN14515066, study PRJNA621663) | algae metagenome | isolation source: Tolypothrix carrinoi HA7290-LM1 and co-occurring heterotrophs from dry rock... | place: USA: Makauwahi cave, Kauai, Hawaii | collected 2011-01-06
CGCCAGGCGGGCTCTCGAACCAGATCCGCCCGCCGTGCCGCTCGACGATCTCCTTGGTGATGGCGAGGCCGAGGCCCGTGCCGCCCTTCTGACGGGTGTCGGAGGAGTCGGCCTGGGCGAAGCGGCCGAAGATGCGGTCACGGAAGGCCTCAGGGATGCCCGGGCCGTCGTCCTTGACCGAGAGCCGCACGCGCTGGCCCTCGGTCCAGACCTTGGTCCGCACCACGCCGCCCTGTTCCGAGAACTTGGCGGCGTTGGAGAACAGATTGGTCAGCACCTGCGTCAGCCGGTCGGCGTCGCCCGTCACCATGGCCGGCTCGGACGGCGCCTCGTAGCTGAACGTGACCCCCGTCTCGCTGCCGAGACCGCCCACGCCGTCCAGCGTGCGCTGGACCAACTCGGCCATGTCGAGGGGCGTCCGGGTGAAGGCCAGCTTGCCGGAGTCGATCTTCTCGAGATCAAGGATGTCGTTGATCAGCCGCACCAGCCGGCGGCTGTTGCTCTCGGCGATGCCGATCAGACGGCTGGCCCGCTCGGGCAGCTCGCCCGCGGCCCCGCCGGCCAGCAGGCCCAGCGATCCGGCGATGGAGGTGAGCGGCGTGCGCAGCTCATGGCTGACCGTCGAGACGAACTCCGACTTCGCGAGCTCCGCCCGCCGCCGCTCGGTGCAGTCGCGCATCACCGCCACCGCATGAACGCCGTCGGGCAGGGCCATCTCGCCGAAATTGATGTCGACCGGGAAGGTCGAGCCGTCCTTGCGCTTCGCCTCCAGCTCGCAGGTGGCGCCTTCCCGCAGGCCGCGCTCGCGGCGCAGCCGGTCGAGGAACAGCGCATCGCCGCCCATTGCATCGGGCACCAGCACCGAGATGTCGCGCCCGGCCAGCTCCTCGGGTCCGTAGCCGAACATCTCGCGGGCCGCGCGGTTCATGGTCTCAACCCCGCCGCTCGGGTTGAAGGTGATGATCGCGTCCATGGCGGAATCGAAGATCGTCTGCCGCCGCTCGGCCTCGGCGCGGGCGCGGGTGATGAGCGCCGTGCGCAGGGCGGTGTACCGGAACGCCATGATGGCTGCGAGGAAGATGGCCAGCATCACGAGGCCGTAGCTGGCCGAGGCCACGCTCCGGGCTTGGCTCGTCTGGCGTTGGGCGGTCTGCAGCCGGTCAGCAAGGTTGCGGGCTTCGGCGGCCGTCACCGCGTCGGTGGCCGCGCGCAGCTGTTCCATGAGGGCTTCGCCGCGACCGGTCGCGACGATGGCGGCGGCGACGCTCAGGCCCTGGGTTTCGCGCGCCCGGCGGGTCTCATCCATGGCGGCGAAGCGCTGCCGGGCCAGCCGGCGGATCTGGGCCAGGCGGGCCTGCTGCTCGGGCTGGTCGGCGAAGGCGAGTTCGAGGCTGGCGATCCGCTGCTCGAGCACCGGGGCGACCGTCTCGTAGCGGCGCAGGAAGTCGTGATCCCCTGCGAGGAGATAGCCGCGGTGGCTGCTCTCGGCGTCCTTCAGCGTCAGCGCGAAAGCCTGGATCGAAGCCCGCCGCTCCGCGGACCGGATCATCGCCGCCTGGGCGACATCCTGCTGCTGCTGCTCGGTCGCCGTCGCCCGCCAGGCCACCGCCAGCAGGATCGGGACCAGCAGGATGACCGTGCCCGCGCAGAGCCAGAACAGCAGGTCCTGCGAGAACCGCCGCCGAAGCGTCGCCATCCAGCCGCCGATCATGAGGTCTCCCGTACAGCGCGAGGACGCTGCATCAACGCCCCTCGGTAGTGCAAGCTCCGTGAACCTACGTAGCTTGGCCGGACATGCCTCGCTTCGTGTGCGCTGCGGCAAGGAAATCGCGCCTTGCGCGGGGCTTGACCGTGTTGTCTACCCAGGAACGCTGAACTCGAAGCAATCCGGTTCCGTTTGCAGGCCGTGCGCTTCCGCGAACCCCGAGGCTCCTCCGTGACCACCCTGCCCCTGCCGCCGCTGGCGGACACCGCCCTCGACCTGATCGGGCGCACGCCCATGGTCGAACTGACCGGCTTCGACACCGGCCCCTGCCGCCTGTTCGTCAAGCTGGAGAACGCCAATCCCGGCGGCTCGATCAAGGACCGCATCGCCCGTTCGATGATCGAGGCCGCGGAAAAAGACGGCCGGCTGCAGCCCGGCGGGACCATCGTCGAGGCGACGGCGGGCAACACCGGGCTCGGACTGGCGCAGGTCGGCCTGCTAAAGGGCTACAAGCTGTTGCTGGTGGTGCCCGACAAGATGGCGCGCGAGAAGATCCAGCACCTGCGGGCCATGGGCGTCGACGTGCGCATCACGCGATCGGACGTCGGCAAGGGCCACCCCGAATACTATCAGGACATGGCCCAGGCGATCGCGGCCAAGCTGAACAACGCCGTCTACATCAACCAGTTCGAGAACCCGGCGAACCCGCTGGCCCACGAGACCACCACCGGGCCCGAGATCCTCGAACAGATGGGCGGCGACATCGACGCCGTCGTCGTGGGCGTCGGCTCGGGCGGCACGCTCACCGGCCTGGGCCGCTTCTTCGAGAAGGCGTCGCCGAAGACCCGCATGGTGCTCGCCGATCCCGTCGGCTCGATCCTCGCGCCCCTGGTGAACGAGGGAAAGACCGTCGAGGCCGGCTCCTGGATCGTCGAGGGCATCGGCGAGGACTTCGTGCCCGACAACTGCGACCTGCGGTTCGTCGAGAAGGCCTTCGCGATCACCGACCAGGAAAGCATCGCCACCGCGCGCGAGCTCCTGATGAAGGCCGGCATCCTGGCGGGCTCCTCGTCGGGCACCCTGCTAGCGGCGGCGCTCCGCTACTGCCGCGAGCAGACCGAGCCCAAGCGTGTCGTCACCCTCGTGTGCGACACCGGCTCCCGCTACCTGTCGAAGATGTACAACGACAGCTGGGTGGCCGAGCAGGGCCTGACCGACCGCAAGCTGCACGGCGACCTGCGCGACCTCATCGCCCGCACCGAGGGCGAGGCCGTCACCGTGGGTCCGGAGGACACGCTGCTCACCGCCTACAACCGCATGCGCCAGGCCGACGTCAGCCAGCTGCCGGTGATGGACGACGGCCGCCTTATCGGCCTGATCGATGAGAGCGACCTGCTGGAAGCCGTCGAGCGGCGGACCGCCGAAGGCCGCTTCAAGCAGCCGGTCTCCACCGCCATGACCGCCAAGCTGACGACGCTGCAGGCCAACCAGCCGCTGGACGCCCTGCTGCCGGTCTTCGAACTGGACCAGGTGGCCATCGTCATGGATGGCAAGGAGTTCCTGGGCCTGATCACCCGGATCGATCTCATCAACTACCTGAGGCGCGCGGCGTGACCGACGAAACGCACGGCAAGAACCGACTGGATTTCGCCACCCGCACGATCCACGGCGGCCAGGAACACGACCCGACCACCGGCGCGGTGATGCCGCCGATCTACGCGACGTCCACCTACGCGCAGAGCTCGCCCGGCGTGCACACGGGCTTCGAGTATTCGCGCAGCCAGAACCCGACGCGCTTCGCGCTCGAGCGCGGCCTCGCCGACCTGGAGAGCGGGACGAAGGGCTACGCCTTCGCCTCGGGTCTCGCGGCGATCTCGACGCTGCTGGAGTCGCTCGAGCCCGGCGACCACGTGATCTCGTCGGAAGACCTCTACGGCGGCAGCTTCCGCCTGTTCGACAAGGTGAAACAGCGCTCGGCAGGCCTCACCTTCTCCTACGTCGATCTGGCCGACCTTTCGGCGATCGAGGCGGCGATCACGCCGAAGACCAAGATGGTCTGGGTGGAGACGCCGACCAACCCCCTGCTGCGCCTCGCCGACCTCGAGGCCATCGCCGACCTGTGCAAGCGCCGGGGGATCATCGCCGCGGCCGACAACACCTTCGCCAGCCCCTACATCCAGCGCCCGCTGGAGCTGGGTTTCGACGTTGTCATGCACTCGACCACCAAGTACCTCGGCGGCCACTCCGACGTGGTTGGCGGCGCGCTGATCGTGGGCGACAACGCCGAGCTCCGGGACAAGATGACGTTCCTGCAGAACGCCGTCGGCGCCGTGGCCTCGCCGTTCGACAGCTTCCTGACGCTCCGGGGCATGAAAACCCTGGCGCTGCGCATGGAGCGCCACTGCGAGAACGGCCTGGCCATCGCCCGGTGGCTGGAAGGCCGCCGTGACGTGGCGAAGGTCATCTACCCCGGCCTCGAGAGCCACTCGCAGCACGAGCTCGCCAAGCGCCAGATGAACGGCTTCGGCGGCATGATCACCGCCATCCTCGACCGTGACCTCGACGGGACGCGGCGGATGCTGGAGCGGACCCGGCTCTTCACCCTGGCCGAAAGCCTGGGCGGCGTCGAAAGCCTCATCGAGCACCCGGCCATCATGACGCACGCCTCGATCCCGCCCGAGACCCGGGCGCGCATCGGCATCGAGGACGGCCTGATCCGGCTGTCGGTCGGCGTGGAGAGCACCGCCGACCTCATCGCCGATCTCGAGCAGGCGCTGGGCTAGAGGAACAGCTCCGCCGCTGCGTCGACGATGGCGTCTACGTCCAGGCGGTAGTGGCGGTAGAGGTCGGGCAGGTCGCCGACCTGGCCGAAGCTGTCGAGGCCCAGCGCGCTGACCCGCATGCCGCGCACGCCGCCAAGCCAGGACAGCGTCGCCGGCGCGCCGTCGACCACCGTCACCAGGCCTGAGCCCGGCGCCAGGCGGCCGAGCAGCGCCTCGGCGTGGCTCTCGCGCTTCTCGCCCGTCGTCCAGCGGCCGCGGCGGGCGGCCATCCAGTCGCGGTGCAGCAGCCCCGGCGACACGACGTTCAGCACGCCCAGGCCCGGCAGGTCCTCGGCCAGCTGCTCGGCGGCGGCCAGCACCTCGGGCGCCACCGCGCCGCAGAACACGATGGCCGCGTCCGAGCCCTCCGCGGGTTCCTTCAGCCAGTAGGCGCCCTTCAGCGCGTCGGCCTTCCACCGATCGTCCGTACGCGGAACTTGCGTCAGGTTTCGCGTCGTCAGCCGCAGATAGACCGAGCCGCCGTCGTCGGCCTGCATGTGCTCGAACGACCAACGCATCACCAGCGACAGCTCATCGACGAAGGCCGGCTCGAAGTAGGTCAGCCCCGGCTGGCCGATGCCGATCAGCGGCGTGTAGATCGACTGGTGCGCCCCGCCCTCCGGGCCCAGCGTCAGGCCGCTGGGCGTCGCCACCAGCATGAACCGCGCGTCCTGGTAGCAGGCGTAGTTCAGGGCATCGAGGCCGCGGCTGATGAAGGGATCGTAGACCGTCCCGATCGGCAGCAGGCGCTCGCCCCAAAGCGGTCCGGAGAGGCCCAGGGCCGCCAGGTTCAGGAACAGGTTGTGCTCGGCGATGCCCAGTTCGACGTGCTGGCCCGCATGGCCGCCGGCCCACTTCTGGGCCGAAGGGATCTTGGCGTCGCGGAACACGTCGGCCGTCTCGCGCCGGCGGAACAGGCCCCGCTGGTTCACGAAGCCGCCGAGGTTGGTGGAGACGGTCACGTCCGGACTGGTGGTGACGATGCGGTCCGCAAGCGGCGCGCGCGACTTCGCCAGCTCCAGCAGGATCTTGCCGAAGGCCGCCTGGGTCGACTGCTCGGCGCCCTCCGGCACGGGGAACTCGGCCTCGGCTGGTACGGGGATCTTGGGCGCCGCAAAGCGCCGATCGACCGGCCGCCCAAACGGCGTGCGCGCCACGAACTGGGCCAGCGCCTCGGCCTCGGGGCAGGCCAGCCCGCCGTAGGGCTCCCACTCCTCGCCCGGCTTGACGCCAAGGCTGTCCCGCAGCGTCTCCACCTGGGTCGGCGTCATCAGGCCCGCGTGGTTGTCCTTGTGCCCCTGCAGCGGCAGGCCGAAGCCCTTCACCGTGTAGGCGATGAACAGGGTCGGGGTGTCGTCCTTGGCGGCCTGATCGAAGGCCTCGACCAGGGTCTCCATGCAGTGGCCGCCCAGGCCGATCATCAGCTGGTGCAGCTCGTCGTCCGAGAAGCCCTGCAGGAGCGCGGCGACGCCCGGCGCGCCGCCGACGTCGCGCATTAGCCGCTCGCGCCAGGCCGCCCCGCCCTGATAGGTCAGCGCCGCATATTCGGCGTTCGAGCAGCCCTCGATCCAGCTCTTCAGCGCCGCTCCGCCCGGCCGGGCGAAGGCCTGCTGCTGCGCCTTGCCCCACTTCAGGGTGACGACCCTCCAGCCGGCGGTTTCGAAGATGTCGTCGAACCGGTCGAACATCCGGTCGGCGGTGGTCGCGTCCAGGCTCTGGCGATTGTAGTCGACGATCCACCAGCAGTTCCGGATGTCGTGCTTGTAGGCCTCGATCAGGCACTCGTAGATGTTGCCCTCGTCCAGCTCGGCGTCGCCCAGCGTGGCGACCATCCGGCCCTCTCGCGCGGGATCCAGCCAGCCGTGGGCCCGGAGGTAGTCCTGGGTCAGCGAGGCGAAGGCGGTGATCGCCACGCCCAGGCCCACGGAGCCGGTCGAGAAGTCGACGTCGTCCTTGTCCTTGGTCCGCGAGGGGTAGGACTGCGCCCCGCCGAAGCTGCGGAAGTCCTCCAGCTGCTGCCGGGTCTGCCGGCCCATCAGGTACTGCGCGGCGTGGAACACCGGGCTCGCGTGCGGCTTCACCGCCACCCGGTCCTTCGGCCCCAGCGCATGGAAATAGAGCGCCGTCAGGATCGAAGTCATCGAGGCGCAGGAGGCCTGGTGGCCGCCGACCTTCAGCCCGTCGCGGCTCTCGCGCAGGTGGTTGGCGTTGTGGATCGTCCAGGTGGCCAGCCAGCGCAGCCGGGTGTCGATCTGCTGGAGACGGGCGATATGCTCGGCGGTCCCGAGGTTGTGACCGGCGGCGGGATGCTTCTGAACCGAAGGCATGAATATTCCTGGTCGCAGCGGATCGAGGGCGCAGCCTTGCGCCCGATCCCGGATACGGGGGCGTTGGGCCCGGTCTTTAGCAGGTTCTCGGGTGCAAGGTCAGCCGCCAGGCCAAAGCCCGGCCCGACTCGAAGCATCGGTACGCCGCAGTTGACGCTGCGTCCCCCTTGCGGCTTGCTGCGCGCCAAGGAGCGCCGATAGAGCGCCATCAGGGAGGAAGACGATGGCCACAGGGGCGCCCGCGGCGGCCGACCGCCTGCCGATCCGGACCAAACTCGCCTTCGGACTCGGCGGCGCAGCCGAGATGGTCACGCTCTACTCCGTGTCGAGTTTTGCGCTGCTCTACTATAGCCAGGTGCTCGGCGTTCCGGCGCACCTGGTGGGCCTCGCGATCTCGGCCAGCCTGGTGCTGGACGCCATCTCCGATCCGATCGTGGGGTCGATCTCCGACCGCACGCGCTCGAAGTGGGGCCGCCGGCACCCGTATCTCTTCGCAGCCGCCGTACCTGTGGGCCTGACCGGCTGGGCGATCTTCTCGCCGCCTGCGGGCCTGGGGCAGACCGGCCTGCTGATCTGGCTGGCCTCCGCGGTCATCCTGATGCGCCAGGCGATGACGTTCTTCTACGTGCCGCACCTGGCGCTCGGAGGCGAGCTGTCGTCGAACTACACCGAGCGGTCGAAGGTGATGTCCTACTACAGCTTCTTCAACTGGGCCGGCGGCTCGCTCACCTTCGTGGGCGCGACCCTGCTGTTCTTCCCCGCCACGGCCGACTACCCCCGCGGGCTGCTCAACCCCGAACCCTGGCCGCGCTACGCCGCCGCCGTCGGACTGGTGAGCCTGGCGGCCATGCTGATCTCGGCCTGGTTCACCCGCGACCGGGTTCCCTTCCTGCCGAAGGCCCAGCCGGGGCAGGTGGCCCTCAGCTTCCGCGGCTTCTTCGGCGACTTCGGCAAGGCCCTAGCCAACATCAACTACGTCTGGCTGCTGGTGGCCTACTTCTTCGTCGCCCTGATGATCGGCATGCGCGAGGGCATGCGGATGTACGTCAACACCTTCTACTGGGACCTCTCCAGCAAGGAGCTGTCGCTCTTCGTGGTCGGCAGCCTGGCCGGTTACCTCACCGCCTTCCTCTTCGCGGCCCGCCTGCACGGCCGGTTCGACAAGAAGAAGACCCTGATGTTCTCGGCCCTGACCTACGCCGTCGTGCCGCCAATCCCGCTGGTCCTGGGCATGATGGGCGTCATGACGCCCGCCACCCCCGGCCTGCTGCCGATCCTCATCGCCTTCGCGGCTGTCCAGTACGGCGCGATCAGCGTGCTGCAGATCAGCGCCATGTCGGCCCTGGCCGACATCGCCGACCAGAACGAGCTCAAATACGGCGTGCGCCAGGAGGGGATCCTCTATTCCACCCGCAATATGGCGGGGAAGGTCGACATGGCGGTGGGCACGGCCGTCGCCGGCGCCGTCATCAGCCTGATCGGCTTCCCGAAGACCGCGAAGACCATCGCCGACGTACCCGGCGAGGTGCTCTTCAACCTGGCGCTCTGGGACAGCATCCTGGCGGCCATCCCGGGTGTGATCGCGGTGGTCTTCTACGGTCTCTACGGCATCAACCGGCAGACCTACGAAGCCACCCGAGCCGAGCTGGAAGCGCGGCGCAAGGTCCAGGCGCCGCCCGGGCCGCCCAAGGCCGCCCCGCTAGGCGGCGCGGCGCCGGCGCCGGCGGAATAGGGCGAACGCCGCGAGCGCCGCGACGACGCCCACGGCGTCGGCCAGCAGGTCGAGGCCGTCGGCGCTGCGCCCCAGGCCCATCGTGCCTTGCAGGATCTCGATCGCGACGCCGAAGGCCAGGGCGAACGCGGCGACCCGCAGCGGCCGCCGGGGCCACAGCAGGAACCCCAGCGCGGTGAGCACGGCCCACGTGCCCGCGTGTTCGGCCTTGTCCCAGACGCTGACCGTCGGCAGCGCCTCGGTCGGCGCCAGGCAGACGTAGAGGATGACGGCGCAGGGGACGCCGTAGGCCACGAAGCGGAGCATGCGCGCTTACTTGCATGCCCGCGCCGGCGTCTCTAGAGCCGATGCAACGACGAGGAGACGGCATGGCGATCGAGGCGGTGATCTGGGATTTCGGCGGGGTCTTCACCACCTCGCCCTTCGAGGCCTTCAACCGCTTCGAGGCCGAGCGCGGCCTGCCGGCCGACCTGATCCGCAAGGTCAACGCCACCGACCCGGACACCAACGCCTGGGCGCTGTTCGAGCGCAACGAGATCGACGCCGGGCGCTTCGACACCCTGTTCCTGGAGGAGTCGACCCGGCTCGGCCATCCGGTCCGCGGCGCCGACGTCCTGCCCCTGCTGTCCGGCGCGCTTCGCCCTCGGATGGTCGAGGCGCTGAAGGCCTGCAAGGCGGCCGGCTTCAAGGTCGGCTGCATCACCAACAACGTGGTCTCGGAACACAGTCCGGGCCAGGACGCGGGCCAGCGAATGGCGGGCGCCATGGCCCAGGTGATGCCGGTGTTCGACGCCATCATCGAGAGCTCCAAGGCCGGCGTCCGCAAGCCCGATCCCCGCATCTACCTGATGATGTGCGACCTGCTCGCGGTGCAGCCGGAAACCTGCGTCTACCTCGACGACCTGGGCATCAACTGCAAGCCGGCCGCGGGCCTCGGCATGCAGGCGATCAAGGTGACCGGCGAGGCCCAGGCGCTGGACGACCTGTCGAAGATCGTCGGACTGGAGTTCGCCTGATGACCCGCCCGCAGAAGATCGGCGCCGAGGCCGCGGTCGCCCGCCTCCAGGGCTGGGCCAAGGCTGAAGGCGACCGCGACGCCATCGCCAAGACCTTCCGCTTCGCGGACTTCAACGCGGCCTTCGGCTTCATGACCCGCGTGGCGATCAAGGCCGACCAGCTCGATCACCATCCGGAATGGTTCAATGTCTACAACCGGGTCGAGGTGATCCTGACGACGCACGACGCCGATAGGGTCACCGACCTGGACGTCACGCTGGCGAGCTTCATGGATTCCATTTCGCGCTAACTTCGCCGTCGTCCCGGCCGCAGCGAAGCGGAGAGCGGGACAAAGCAGGGCAGGGAGAACATCAAATGGGACGCGTCGCCGGAAAGAAGGCCTTCATCACGGGCGCGGCCCAGGGGCTGGGCGCCGCCTTTGCCCGCAGTCTCGCCGCCGAGGGCGCCAAGGTCAGCCTGGCCGACGTCAATGTCGCGGGCGCGGAGGCCGTGGCCGCCGAGATCAACCAGGCGCACGGCGAAGGGACGGCCTTCGCCTTCCCGCTCGACGTGACCCAGGAAGCCCAGTGGATCTTCGCCCTCGAGGAGGCCGACGCCGCCATGGGCGGCATCTCGGTGCTGGTCAACAACGCCGGCATCAGCCGCGGCGGCGACATCGAGAGCCTGAGCCTCGAGGACTGGAAGCTCGTGATGAGCGTCAATGTCGACTCGGTCTTCCTCGGCACGAAGCATGCGCTGAAGTACCTGCGCCAGAACCAGCCCGGCTCGATCGTCAACATCAGCTCGATCGCCGGCCTGATCGCCGCCCACAACAGCCCGTCCTACAACGCGTCCAAGGCTGCGGTCTGGCTGCTGTCGAAGGGGATAGCCCTGCACTGCGCCAAGCAGGGGCTCGACGTCCGCTCGAACTCGATCCACCCCACCTTCATCGACACCCCGATCCTCGACCCGCTGCGCCAGCGGTTCGGCAAGGAGGAGGCCGAGGCCAAGCTCGCGCGCCAGGTCCCGCTGGGCCGCATCGGCGCGCCGGACGACATCGCCAATGCGGTGCTCTACCTCGCCTCGGACGAGAGCCGCTTCATGACCGGCGCCGAACTCAAGCTCGATGGCGGCATCTCGGCCATGTGAGCTACCTCCCCTGTGAGCGGCAGCGAAACGGGGGAGGTAAGAGGATTAGTTCACCACCACCGCGCCCAGCAGCAGCTTGGCGCCCCGACGGCCCAGCACCGCGTCGGTCTGCTGCTGCAGGCTGCGGGCGATGAAGTCGACGTTCGGGGGCGCGCCCGAGGGCAGGCCGGCGGCGTAGGTCTGCACCGCCGACATATAGGCCGAGCGCAGGCGCGGGATCGACGCATGCGCCCGCTCGCGCAGGGCGGCGTCGGGCACGTCCAGGCCGCATTCCACCGAGAGCACGCCGCGGCGGCCGTCGCCCCGCCGGGTGGTGCCCAGCACGGCCTGGATCTGCACGTAGCTGGCGCCGCCGCTGAATTTCTTCTCGGCCTTCTCGCCCCCCGCCGCCCGCGCGGCGGCGGCCGGCGCGGCGGCCAGGGCAAGGAAGCCCATGAAAAGGCGGCGGTTCATGCCGCCCATCAGGCCCTTGCTATGGTTAGCGGTCTCTTTACGCGCGCGCCGCAACAGTCGGGGGAAGACCGAATCGCACTCCCGGAGCGCCCCTTGGGCCGATTTGCCCCCAATCCCGACCAGGCCGCCCTCGACCTCGACGGCAAGGTCATCCTCGTCACCGGCGGCACCGGCAGTTTCGGCCGCCGCTTCATCGAGACCGTGCTGGCCCGCGCCAACCCGCGGAAGCTGATCGTCTACTCCCGCGACGAGCTGAAGCAGAGCGAGATGCAGATCGATCTCGCCGAGAAGTTCGGGCCGGAGAAGCTCGCCCGCATGCGCTTCTTCCTGGGCGACATCCGCGACCGCGAGCGGCTGTCGCTGGCGTTCCGGGGCGTCGACGTGGTCATCCACGCCGCGGCGCTGAAACAGGTGCCGGCCGCCGAGTACAATCCGTCGGAGTGCATCCACACCAACGTCCTGGGGGCCGAGAACGTGGTGTGGGGCTGCCTCGCCAACCGCGTGGCCAAGGTCGTGGCGCTCTCCACCGACAAGGCCTGCAACCCGATCAACCTCTACGGGGCGACCAAGCTCGCGTCCGACAAGGTGTTCGTCGCCGCGAACAACCTGTCGGGCGACATCGGCACGCGGTTCGCGGTGGTCCGCTACGGCAACGTCGTGGGCTCGCGCGGCTCGATCGCACCGCTGTTCCAACGGCTGATCGCCAAGGGCGCGGCCGAGCTGCCGATCACCGATCCGCGGATGACCCGCTTCCTGATCACCCTCGACGAAGGCGTCGACTTCGTCCTGTCCTCGCTGGCCATGATGCGCGGCGGCGAGATCTTCGTCCCCAAGATCCCATCGATGAAGATCACCGACATCGCCGCCGCCATGGCCCCCGACCTGCCGATCAAGGTGGTCGGCATCCGCCCCGGCGAGAAGCTGCACGAGATGATGATCTCGTCGGACGACGCGCGGACCACCGTCGACCTCGGCGACCGCTACGTCATCGAGCCGGCCTTCGCCGAGTACCAGCGCGCGCCCATTGATGGCGGTCAGGCGCCCGAGGGCTTCTCCTACGCCTCCGACAGCAACGACGACTGGCTCGACGGACCGGGCTTCCTGGCGATGCTGGAAACGGAATCGCCGAAGCGCCGCCGCCGGGCGACCGACTGACGCGCATGACCGGCCCTATCCTCCCCTACGGCCGCCAGACCATCGAGGACGACGACATCGCCGCTGTGGCCGAGGCGCTGCGTGGCGACTTCCTCACCACCGGCCCGACGGTGGAGCGGTTCGAGCGCGCCTTCGCCGAGGTGGTGGGCGCGAAGCACGCGGTGGCCTGCGCCAACGGTACGGCCGCCCTCCACCTGGCCATGCTGGCGCTGGACGTGCGGCCTTGGGAGGCGGTGATCGCGCCCTCGATCACCTTTCTGGCGACCGCCAACTGCGCCCGCTACGTCGGCGCCGAGGTGGTCTTCGCCGACGTCGATCCGCAGACCGGCCTGATGACGCCCGACACCCTGGCCGAGGCCATGGAGCGCCTGCACGGGCGGCGCCTGCGCGCGGTGCTGCCGGTGCACCTGCGGGGCGATGCGGCTGAACTCCCGGCGCTGGCGGCCAAGGCGGCCGAGGTCGGCGCGGTGCTGGTCGAGGATGCCCCGCACGCGCTCGGAACGACGATGCGCTTCGGCAATCAGTCCGAAACCGTCGGCGATGTGCGCCATTCGGCCATGGCGACCTTCTCGTTCCACCCGGTGAAGACCATCGCTACGGGCGAGGGCGGGATGGTCACCACCAACGATCCGGCGCTCGCCGAGCGCCTGCGGACGATGCGCTCGCACGGCATGGTCCGGCCGGAGGGGTGCGAGCCCTGGTGGTATGAGATGCCGGAGCCCGGCTTCAACTATCGCCTGCCCGACGTCCTCTGCGCGCTGGGGCTCTCCCAGCTCGCCAAGCTGCCGGCCTTCGCCGCGCGCCGGCGGGCGCTGGCCGCCCTCTACCGCGACGCGCTCGGGCCGCTGACGCCCGTGGTGATGCAGGCCGCCCAGCCCGCTTGGAGCGATCCGGTCCTTCACCTGATGACCGTGCTGATCGACTTCGAAGCCGCGGGGACCACCCGCCTCGCCGTCGTCGAAGCGCTCAAGGCGCGCGGCGTCGGCAGCCAGGTCCACTACATCCCGGTCCACCGTCAGCCCTACTACCGCGACCGCTACGGCGACCTCGACCTGCCGGGCGCCGAGGCCTGGTACGCCCGCTGCCTCTCGCTGCCGCTGTATCCAGGGATGGATGACGCCGACGTCGCCCGCGTCGTCGCGGCGCTGAAGGAAGCGCTCTCCCTCTAGCTTTCCCTCCCCTTGAGGGGAGGGGCAGATCGCGGGGGCCTGCGGCGAAACCGGGATGACAGCGTTTGCTTGACTTTCGGCGGATTCCATGTTCTCTTTTTGTTCATGGTGAGCGACGCCGACATGCTCGAAGTGCAGGACGCCGGTCTCGCGCGCCTCGCCGAGCTGCAGCTGGCGCTCGCCGAAAAGCTCTACCGCCTGGCCGACGCTACCGAGGACGCCTCGGAAGCCGCCGAGCTGGCCACGGCCCTGGAGCGCACCAGCCGCTCCGTCCGCCTGACCTACGCGCTGCGCGCCAAGCTCCGCCGCGACGCCAAACGCGCCGAGCACGAGGACGCCGACGCCCAGAGCCGGCGAGACCGCGAACAGGTCCGTTTCCGGAAGCACCGCCTCAAGACCGGCGTCGAGGCCCTCGTCTGGCGCGAGACCGACGGCATGGATCAGGAAGCCGAAGCCGACTTCGGCGACCTCCTCGACGCCCTCGTCGACGATGAGGCGGTGTCCGACACCTTCCTCACCGCACCCCTCGCCGACCAGGTCGCCCGCGTCATCGCCGGCCTCGGCTACGAGATGACGCCGGACGGCGCCGTCCGCCCTCTAGCCGCTCATCCCCGCGAATGCGGGGACCCAGGCTTCCTAAGCAGCGCCTGACACCCGTCACCCACCTTCAAGCTCGTCTTCCCCGGGCTTGTCCCGGGGACCCAGACACACCGATCCCTGCCAAGCCGGCCGCGGCTCAGCCGCGCGCACCCGGCGCACGCCCGCGTCTATGGGGGCCGGGACAAGCCCGGCCATGACGATCGGAAAAGGAATTGAGTATCCGCGAAAACCCGCGAAAACCGCGGTTCCGCGAAGCGCGGACCGAAACTCTAAGCCGCCAACCCCGCCTGCTGGATCAGCTCGCGCATGGCGGTCACCTGCTCGGGCGCGCTCGCCAGCTCGGCGCGGGTGTCGTCGTGGCGCACCAGCTTCATGGCCTCGGCCTTGGCCCGCGTCGCCGCCGGGCCGATCGGCGCGGTCTCGCCGCACGCCAGCTTGAGCAGCAGGGTCAGCCGCTGCACCGCCGAAGCATTGGCCTTGGCCAGCGTCGAGGTCATCTTGGACTCGCCCTCGATCAGCCCGCCGAGGTCGCCCAACTTGGCCCGGATCGGGTCGGCATCCTCCAGCGCCAGGCCGCAACGGCTGACAGAGCGCTGCAGGGCGGCGAGCTGCGCCAGACGCGTCGCGGCCGACTCGTCGCCGAGTTTCATGGCTTCCTTCTCGAAGCGCAGCGAGGCGACCACCGCCTTCAGCCACCGCCCGGCCTGCCGCTTGTTGGCGGCGCCGATGACGTTCTCGGTGAGCCAGATCAGCGCCTCGACCTCCTGCTGGGAGGTCTTGCCCTGGCCCAGATAGGCCTCGACGAAGTCGCCGGTGATCAGCATCCGCGAGCGGTGCGAGAACGCCTGCTGGACGTCTTCCAGCGGCAGCAGCTTGCCGGACGCGGCGGTCAGCGACATGGCCAGCGCCCGCAGCACGTCGATCTCGGCGGCGGCGTCGCCCGGCTTCAGCCGGCGCGGACCGTTCAGTTCGCGCAGGATGCGCTTGCCGAGCGCCGTGCGCACGTCGGCGAAATCTTCCGAGGCCAGCCACTTGGCCAGCCGCTTCGCGGTCGGCGACAGCTCGGGCATCACCTTGGCGACGGACGGCTCGACGCGGATCAGGGCCTCGACGGCGTCGAACGCGGTCAGTCGGGTCAGCGCCGCCAGACTCGTGCCCAGGTCCAGGCCCTTGCCCAGCAGATCGCCGATGCCGGGCTTGGATTCCAGGATCTCGGCCAGCGGCTGTTCCAGGGTCGAGAACGCCAGTACCCGGGCGGCCTGGCCGCGCGGCGCGGCGTCGGCCAGGTCCAGCAGGCGCAGCACCTTCTCCGACCAGGTGGCGGCGGGCGCGATCGAGGCGGCGACGCCGGCCCCCAGCAGGTAGGCGCGCTCGGGCTCCTTGGCCACCCGCTCGGCGGCCGTGGCGAAACCTTCCTTGTCGACGTCGGGCAGCGAGCCCTTCTTGTGATCCTTCATGAGCCGGTCGACGGCGCGTTCCACCAGGCCGTGGAAGACGCGCATCAGCTCGTGCACCGACATGCCGCGGGCGTGGGCCTCAGGGACGGCGATCTTCTGGATGGCGTGCTGCAGGTCGGTGCCGGAGGCTTCCAGCTTCTCGACCAGGTCGGGGCGGTGCAGCAGTTCGAAGGGGGTGGCGCTGTTGCGGTCCAGCCAGCCTTCCAGCAGGCGGCCGATCCGTTCGCGGGCGTGCAGCGTATAGAGGTCCTGCGGGGTGACGCAGAGCGGCTGGGCGTCGGGCTGCGGCTTGGCCTTGCGGGCGACCTCGGCGGCGCCCAGCTTCAGGATGATGACCGACTGGAACTCGCGCGTGTCCTCGTCCAGCGTCTCCTTGGTCACCTTGCAGGCGGCGACGCGGCCCTCGTTGTAGAGGTCCTCGGCGGTCTGGATGGCGGTGGTGCGGTTCTCGCTCGCCATGTCGAGCGACCACGACGCTCCGGGCGTCTTCCGGACGAAGACCTCGTAGTGCACGCTGAATCCATCCATGCCGCATCCCCCCGGACGCTTGCACGTTCACTCAACAAGCTTAAGAGCGCGTTGACTTACCGAAAGACCTGCGGCCAGCCCCCCATTGGCCCCATTGAGGCCACGCTTGCTGGCGAATAGCTTCCGAATATCTCGGACTAGGAGATCGCGAGACCACATGGCGAAGATTACCCTGGTGGACGACGACGAGAACATCGTCACCTCCGTCAGCCTGGCCCTCGAAAGCCACGGCCACGCCATCAAGGCCTACTATGACGGCGCCGCCGGGCTCGCCGCGCTCGAGAACGACCCGCCGGACCTGGCCATCCTGGATGTGAAGATGCCCCGCATGGACGGCATGGAAGTGCTGCGCCGCCTGCGCCGGACCTCGGACCTGCCGGTCATCATCCTCACGTCGAAGGACGAAGAGATCGACGAGATCCTCGGCTTCAACCTCGGGGCCGACGACTACATCCACAAGCCCTTCAGCCAGCGCCTGCTGATCGAGCGGGTGAAGGCCGTGCTGCGCCGCGCCGGCCGCGGCGAGGAAGACACCGTCGCAGGGCCGGCGACCGCCGCCGACGTCAGCGCCCGCGCGATCAAGCGCGGCAAGCTCACCCTCGACCCCGCCCGCCATGACTGCCTGTGGGACGGCAAGCCGGTGAAGCTCACCGTCACCGAGTTCCTGCTGCTGCAGTCGCTGGCCCAGCGCCCGGGCTTCGTGAAGAGCCGCGACAACCTCATGGACGCGGCCTACGAAGACCAGGTCTATGTCGACGACCGCACGATCGACAGCCACATCAAGCGCATGCGGAAGAAGTTCCGCGAGGTGGACACTGAGTTCGACGCGATCGAAACCCTCTATGGCGTCGGCTACCGCTACCGGGAAAGCTGAGCGGCGCGGGCGGAAGGCCTCCAAGGTCCGCTGGCTGCCGGGATCAAAGCTCGGCCGGCTGATCCTTGCGCTCAACCTGCTGGGCCTGATGATCCTCGTGGCCGGCGCCCTGGTGCTCAACGAGTACCGGCAGGGGCTGGTCAACGCCCGCATCGACAGCCTTTCGGCTCAGGGCGAGCTGATCGCCGACATCATCAACCGCGCCGCGACGGTCGGCGAGCCGGAGCCGCAGATGGATGCGGCGCTCGCCACCGAGATCATGCAGACGTTCAAGAGCCCGGAGACCCAGCGGGCCCGGCTCTTCGATCCCAGCGGCCGCCTCGTCGCCGACACCGATCTCGTCGCCGATCGCGTGGAGTGGAAGGTGCTGCCGCCGGCTCGGGCCCGCGAGGAGGAAGGCGTCCACCTCGACCTGATGCCGCACAAGCCCGCCCCCACCGCGGCGGACGCCCAGAAGGCCCTCTCGGCCGAGGTGGCGCAGGCGCTGAAGGGCCAGCGCTGGTCGGGCATGCGCCGGGGCCCGGACGGCGACCGGGTGGTCTCGGTCTCGATCCCGATCCGCCACGTGCAGGCGGTGCTGGGGGTGATCACCCTGGAGGCCAGCGACGTCGACGAGATCATCGCCGGCGAGCGGGCCGCCCTGATCCCCTTCATCCTCATCGCCATCGGCGTCACGATGGCTTCGTCTATCCTGCTGAACAGCCTGATCGCCCAACCGGTGAACCGCCTGGCGCGCGCCGCCGACAGCGTCCGCCTGTCCCGCGCCCGCGCCATCTCGCTGCCGGACCTCGCCCGCCGCGACGACGAGATCGGCGGCCTGACCCGCAGCCTCGAGGACATGACCCATTCGCTGTCCGAGCGGATGGACGCCATCGAGAGCTTCGCCGCCGACGTCGCCCATGAAATCCGCAATCCGCTGACCTCGATGCGCTCCGCCGTCGAGACCCTGGACCTGATCACCGATCCCGCCGCCCGCGACCGGCTGCTGGGCATTCTGAAGAACGACGTCCAGCGTCTCGACCGCCTCGTGACCGATATCTCCAACGCCTCGCGCCTGGACGCCGAGCTGTCCCGCGACCAGCCGAAGATGGTCGACCTGGGCCGCCTTGTCGGCGACATCGCGGGCCTCTACCAGGCCACCGCCAAGACCGGCGACGTGCGGGTCCGACTGGAGATCGCGCCGGGCGTCGAGCCGGTCCGGGTGCTGGGCCGCGAGGGGCCGCTCGGCCAGATCTTCCGCAACCTCGTCGACAACGCCCGCTCGTTCAGCCCGCCCGGCGGCGAGGTGACGGTGGCGCTGGGCCGCGGTCAGGGCCGCGTTGTGGCCACCGTTTCCGACAACGGGCCCGGCATTCCGCCCGAGAACCTCGAGACCGTCTTCGAGCGCTTCTACACCTCCAGGCCGAAGGGCGCGGCGTTTGGCGGCAACTCGGGCCTCGGCCTCTCCATCGCCCGCCAGATCGCCGAGGCCCATGGCGGCTCCCTGCAGGCGCAGAACCGGCAGGACGCAGACGGTCGCGTGCAAGGCGCCGTCTTCATCCTCACGCTGCCGGAACCCACGCTGTGATCCGTCACGCCGGGCTGATCGCACAGCGGGTCGACGGCCGCTGGCTGGGCGTGCTGATCGAAGGCGCGTCCGGGACCGGCAAGAGTGACCTGGCGCTCCGGGCGCTGGGCCAGGGTTTCCGGCTGGTCGCCGACGACCGCGTGCTGCTTTGGGCGACGGGCGGGCGTCTGTTTGGCCGCGCCCCGGACACCCTCCACGGCCTGATCGAGGTCTGCGGGCTGGACGTGGTCGCCGTCGAGGCGCTGCCGTTCTGCGAGGTCGGCCTGGTGGCTCACATCGGCCAGCCCGAGCGCCTGCCGGACCCGGCCTTCGATGACATCCTGGGCGTGAGTGTCGCGAGCCTCACTACCTCCGCGTTCGAAGCGTCCACACCTGCGAAACTCAGTCGCGCGCTCTCAAGCTTTGACGCGGCGCACAAGAGGCGTATTTAGCTCCGCTCGCGCCCGGCTAGGCGCCATCGGGTGGGGATACCCCTTGGAACAACAGGCATGATCGGGCTCGTGATCGTTACCCACGGGCGACTGGCGGAGGAGTTCGTCTTCGCCATGGAGCACGTGGTCGGGCCCCAAGCCGCCGTCGAGGCGATCTGCATCGGGCCGGACGACGACATGGAGCGCCGCCGCAAGGACATCCTCGAGGCGTGCGGCCGCGTGCAGAGCGGCGCAGGGGTGATCCTGCTGACCGACATGTTCGGCGGCACGCCCTCGAACCTCGCCATCTCGGTGATGGAGCAGACCAAGGCCGAGGTCATCGCGGGCCTCAATCTGCCCATGCTGATCAAGCTGGCCAGCGTGCGGACGCGCTACAGCCTCGAAGACTCGGTTGCAGCGGCGCAGGAAGCCGGGCGAAAGTACATCTCTGTCGCCTCCTACGTCCTGGCCGGAGAGAAGTGAGCTGAGCGAAGCCGTCGCCACCCGCACCGTCGAAATCGTCAACAAGCGCGGCCTGCATGCCCGCGCTTCCGCGAAGTTCGTGAAGATGGCCGCCGGCTTCGACGCCGAGGTCCGCGTCTCCAAGGACGGTCAGACCGTCGACGCCCGCTCCATCATGGGCTTGATGATGCTAGCCGCGGCGCCCGGCTGCTGCATCGACATCGAGGCCGAGGGCGACGAGGCCGAACAGGCGGTCGCCGCCCTCGCGGACCTGGTCGCCGCCCGCTTCGACGAGGACGAGTAGAGGCTAGGTCTTCAGCCGCCAGCCGGTCTTGAAGATCCAGGCTACCGCCGCCAGGCATAGCGCCAGGAAGCCGAAGGTGGCCGCGAGGCTCACGCCGACGCCCACGTCCGAGACACCGTAGAACGCCCATCGGAAGCCGCTGACCAGATAGACCACCGGGTTGATCAGGGCGACGTTGCGCCAGAACTCCGGCAGCATGTCGATCGAGTAGAAGCTGCCGCCGAGGAAGGTGAGCGGCGTGATCACCAGGATCGGGATGATCGACAGCTTCTCCCAGCCGTCGGCCCAGATGCCGGTCAGGAAGCCGAACAGGCTGAAGGTCGCCGAGGTGAGCACCAAGAAGGCCAGCATCACGAACGGGTGGGCGATCTCGAAGGGCACGAACAGTCGGGCGGTCGCCAGGATGACGAGTCCCAGCACGACGGACTTGGTCGCAGCGGCGCCCACATAGCCCAGCACGACCTCCATGGTGGAGACCGGGGCCGACAGCAGCTCGTAGATGGTGCCGGCGAATTTCGGCATGTAGATGCCGAACGAGCCGTTAGAGATGCTCTCGGTGAGGATCGACAGCATGATCAGGCCGGGGATGATGAAGGCCCCGTAGCTGACGCCGTCGATCTCGGGCATCCGCCGGCCGATCGCCGCCCCGAAGACGATGAAGTAGAGCGACGTCGTGATCACCGGCGCGGCTAGGCTCTGGACGATGGTCCGGAACCAGCGGTGCATCTCGAACTGGTAGATGGCCTTCACGGCATGGACGTTCATGCGCGGTCCCTCACCAGGCTGACGAAGATTTCTTCCAGCGAGCTCTCCTGCGTCCGCAGGTCCTTGAAATCGATGCCGAGTTCGGCGAGCCGCTTCAGCAGCTCGGCGATGCCGTTGCGCTCGGCCTGGGCGTCGAAGCTGTAGACGAGGTCGGCGCCCTCGGCGGCGAGTTCGAGCTGGAAGCCGTCCAGGCCCGCCGGCACGGCGCTCAGCGGCTCCTGCAGGTGGACGGTCAGCTGCTTCTTGCCCAGCTTGCGCATCAGGACGTGCTTGTCTTCGACCAGGATCAGCTCGCCCTTCCGGATCACGCCGATCCGGTCGGCCATCTCCTCGGCCTCTTCGATGTAGTGGGTGGTCAGGATGATGGTGACGCCCTGCTCGCGCAGGCCGCGGACCATCTCCCACATGTCGCGGCGAAGCTCGACGTCGACGCCGGCGGTCGGCTCGTCGAGGAACAGGATCGTGGGTTCGTGGGACAAGGCCTTGGCGATCATGACCCGGCGCTTCATGCCGCCGGACAAGGCCATGATCTTGGCGTCCTTCTTGTCCCAGAGGCTGAGGTCCTTCAGCACCTTCTCCAGCAGCGCGTCGTTCGGCGGCTTGCCGAACAGGCCGCGGCTGAACTTCACCGTCGCCCAGACGGTCTCGAAGGCGTCGGTGGAAAGCTCCTGCGGCACCAGGCCGATCTTGGTGCGGGCGGCGCGGTAATCCTGGTGGATGTCGTGGCCGTCGGCGACGACCTGGCCGCCGCTCGAGCGCACCAGGCCGCAGATGATGCCGATCAGGGTGGTCTTGCCCGCCCCGTTCGGTCCCAGCAGGGCGAAGATCTCGCCCTTGCGGATGTCGAGGTTCACGTCCTTCAGCGCCTGATGGCCCGAGGCGTAGGTCTTCGACAGACCTTTGACTGAGATGATCGGATCCAAGCGTCCCCTCCGCAGCCCCCAGATAGGACCCGTAGGACGCTTAAGCTAGGCCGGCTCCGACAGCTTCATCGACATCGGCTTCATCTTCAGGTCCTCGAGCAGGGCCTCGTCGGCGGACTTCTCGGGGTTGTTGGTGGTCAGCAGGCGGCCGCCGACGAAGATCGAGTTGGCGCCCGCCAGGAAGCAGAGCGCCTGCAGCTCCTTGCTCATGTGCTCGCGGCCGGCGGCGATGCGGACCATGGCCTTGGGGCAGACCAGGCGGGCGACGGCGATCATGCGGACGAACTCCAGCGGATCGACGGCCTTGGAGTCGCCCAGCGGCGTGCCGGGGATCGGCATCAGGTCGTTGATCGGCAGGCTTTCGGGGTGGGCCGGCAGGGTGGCGAGCTGATGCAGCAGGCCGGCGCGGTCGCGGCGGGTCTCGCCCATGCCGACGATGCCGCCGCAGCAGGTGCTCATGCCGGCGTCGCGGACGGCGGCGAGCGTATCCAGGCGATCCTGATAGGTCCGCGTGGTGACGACTTTGTCGTAATAGTCCGGGCCGGTGTCGAGGTTGTGGTTGTAGTAGTCGAGGCCGGCGGCCTTCAGCGCCCGGGCCTGGTCGGGCGTCAGCATGCCCAGCGTGGCGCAGGTCTCGAGGCCCAGCGCCTTCACGCCCGAGATCATGGCGGCGACCTTCGGCAGGTCGCGCTCCTTCACGTCACGCCAGGCGGCGCCCATGCAGAAGCGCTGCGCGCCGCCGGCCTTGGCGTCGCGGGCGGCGGCCAGCACCGTCTCGGCGTCCATCAGCTTCGAGGCGGTGGTGGCGGTCTTGAAGTGCTGCGACTGGCTGCAGTAGCCGCAGTTCTCGGGACAGCCGCCGGTCTTGATGGAGAGCAGCTGCGAGAGCTGCAGCTCGGTGGGGTCGAACCAGCGGCGGTGGACCTCGGCGGCGCGGAAGACGAGCTCGGTGAACGGCAGTTCGAACAGGGCCTCGACCTCCTCGAGCGTCCAGTCGTGACGCGGAAGAGCGGGGTCGACAGGTCGGAATGGGGCGTTCATGAGGTCCTCCGAGCGGGGCGCCCGACTTAGCGGGGTTTCCCTTCGGTCAGCAACGGGGACGACGATGACGCCGGGCCGCGAGATCGAATTGAAGTTCGCGGTCTCGGCCGCAGACCTCGACGCGGTGCTGGCCGCCGCGCCGGCCGGCCAAGACGCCACGCTCACGCTGCACTCCATCTACTTCGACACGCCGGACGCCGCGCTCGCGGCGGCGGGAACCTCGCTCCGCGTGCGGGACGATGGCCGGCGCAAGGTCCAGACGATGAAGCGCGGCAAGGGTGTGAGCCGCGAGGAGCACGAGGCGGAGGTGACGGAGCTCGACACCAGCTGGCCCGCGCTGGCCGGCCTGACGCTGGCGCCGGTGTCGGAGGTGCGAATCCTGCGCCGGCAGCGCCTGGTGCGCTTCGACGGCGCTGAGATCGAGGTCGCCGCCGATGTCGGCGAGGCGGTGGCTGGCGGCCGCAGCGAGGCTTTCAGCGAGCTTGAGTTGGAGCTGAAGTCGGGACCGGAAGCCGCGCTGCACCGCCTGGCGGCGGAGCTGGGCCGCGCCGTCCCGCTGACGCCTTCCACCACCAGCAAGTCGGACCGGGGTCGGGCGCTGAAGGGCATATAAGGATTTCTTTATATGATTGTTGCTCCTTGGGCGGGGGGCGGCTATAGAGCGCGCAAGAAATCCCACCTTGAGGACACCCATGACCGACTACGTCGTGAAGGACATCTCGCTTGCCGACTGGGGTCGCAAGGAGATCGACATCGCCGAAACCGAGATGCCCGGCCTGATGGCCGTTCGCGCCGAGTTCGCGAAGGCGCAGCCCCTGAAGGGCGCGAAGATCGCCGGCTCGCTGCACATGACCATCCAGACGGCGGTGCTGATCGAGACGCTGCAGGCGCTGGGCGCCGAGGTCCGCTGGGCCAGCTGCAACATCTTCTCGACCCAGGACCATGCGGCCGCCGCCATCGCCGCCAAGGGCACGCCGGTGTTCGCGATCAAGGGCGAGACCCTGATCGAGTACTGGGAATACGCCCACAAGATCTTCGAGTGGTCGGACGGCGGCTACCCGAACCTGATCCTGGACGACGGCGGCGACGCCACCCTGCTCTGCGTGCTGGGCCCGAAGGCCGAGGCCGATCCGTCGGTGCTCAACAACCCGCAGAACGAGGAAGAGGAAGCGCTCTTCACCGTCATGAAGCGCTACCTGAAGGAGAAGCCGGGCTTCTACTCGGCGATCCGCGCGGCCTGTAAGGGCGTGTCGGAAGAAACCACCACGGGCGTTCACCGCCTGTACCAGATGGCCGAGCGCGGCGAGCTGCCGTTCCCCGCGATCAACGTCAACGACAGCGTCACCAAGTCGAAGTTCGACAACCTGTACGGCTGCCGCGAGAGCCTGGTGGACGCGATCCGCCGCGGCACCGACGTCATGCTGGCCGGCAAGGTCGCGGTCGTCCTGGGCTACGGCGACGTGGGCAAGGGCTCGGCCGCTTCGCTGCGCAACGGCGGCGCCCGGGTGATCGTCACCGAGATCGACCCGATCTGCGCCCTGCAGGCGGCGATGGAAGGCTACGAAGTCCAGACCATGGAAGACGTCGCCGACAAGGCCGACATCTTTTGCACGGCGACGGGCAACAAGGACGTGCTGACCGTCGACCACATGCGGCGGATGAAGAACAACGCCATCGTCTGCAACATCGGCCACTTCGACAGCGAGATCCAGATCGCCGGCCTGCGCAACTTCAAGTGGGACGAGATCAAGCCGCAGGTCCACCACGTGGAATTCCCGGACGGCAAGAAGATCATCGTCCTGTCGGAAGGCCGCCTGGTGAACCTGGGCAACGCCACGGGCCACCCGAGCTTCGTGATGTCGGCCTCGTTCACCAACCAGACGCTGGCCCAGATCGAGCTGTGGACCAACGGCGCCAAGTACGAGACCAAGGTCTACACGCTGCCCAAGCACCTCGACGAGAAGGTGGCCTTCCTCCACCTCGAGAAGCTGGGCGCCAAGCTGACCAAGCTGTCAAAGGACCAGGCCGACTACATCGGTGTGACGCCCGAGGGCCCGTTCAAGCCCGAGCACTACCGCTACTAGTCGAGAATCCTTCTCCCCTTGCGGGAGAAGGTGTCGCCCGAAGGGTGACGGATGAGGGGTCTCCCGGCATCTGCCGCGAGGCCCCTTTCCTCTTGGACGTTGAGCAACCCCTCATCCGGCCGGCGCCGCCCACCTTATCCGGCAGGGGGGAGGGACGATTGGTAACGCCTGATCCTCGATCCTTTGCTAGGCTTGGCCATGCCTCTGGCGCTCGTCCTCTCCTCGTTCGTGGCGGCCAGCCGCATTGGCGGCGGCGCACAGCAGTACGTCCTGGCGGCGCACAAGATCGATCCGGTGCTGGCGCCAACGGTGATGTTCGGCCGAAGTCCCGCGAAGGGCGCGGAGGGGCAGGTGACCTCGCCGGAGGTGCTGGCGCGCATCCTGGCCGACATCGAGGCGGATGCGATCTTCGGGCTCGTCGACCTGGTGCTCACCGGCCACTTCTCGCTGCCGGAGCAGGTGGAGATCGCCGCCGGCGTGCTGGAGCGGGTGCGCGCGGCAAATCGCGAAGGCGCTTATGCGGACCGGCCGGTGGTGGTGGTCGACCCTGTGATGGGCGACGAGCCGAAGGGCCTCTATGTGAAGCCGGACGTCGCGGACGTCCTGGCCAAGCGTCTCGTGCCGGTGGCCGATTGGATCACGCCCAACGTCTGGGAACTCTCCCACCTGACCGGACGGCCGGTGCGCGATGCGCGCGAGGCGGTCGAGGCCGCCCGTGCGCTGGGCAAGGGGGCCCTCGTCACCTCCGTGCCGGTGAGCGCCGACGAGATCGGCCTGCTGTTCGTGACCGCCGACACCGCGGTGCTGTTCAGTCATCCGAGGGTCGAGCACATGCCCAACGGCACAGGCGATCTCGTCGCCGCGAGCTTCGGGGCCGGTCTGGTCGAGCGTCTCGAGCCTGAGGCCGCCGCCGAACGCGCCGCCCGCGCGGCCGCCGAAACGGTCGAGGCGACCCTGGCTTGGCGGGCGCCCGAGCTGCCGATCGTCGCCCTGGCCGACCGGTTGGTCGCCCCCAGGGCCGAGGTGCGCGTCCAGCGGCTCTGATCCGCGGCGGTTGATTTCCCGACGTCGCGAGGGCATGCCCCGGGCATGGCTGAAACGGCGGCCCTCTTCCGGATCGAAGGGCGCGTACAGGGCGTGGGCTATCGCTGGTGGGCGGTGGGGCAGGCGCGGGCGCTGTCCCTGCGTGGCTGGGTGCGCAACCGGCGCGAGGGCTGGGTGGAGCTGCTGGCGATCGGTCCGGCCGAGGCGGTGGCGGCGCTTGGGTGGGCCTGCGCGGAAGGCCCTGCGGCGGCGCGGGTGACCGCCGTGACCCGTTCCGAAGCGGGCGACGACGGCAGCCCGGATTTTTCGGAGAAGGCGACGATCTGATGGTGGAGATCTCGGGGTTCGCGCCGTCGCGCTTCAGCCAGGTGAAGGACGCCTTCGCCGCCAACTTCGAGACCGGTGAGGAGCTGGGCGCCCGCTTCACCCTGGTCGAGGCCGGAGAAGTGGTGCTGGACCTCTGGGCCGGGCACGCCGACCGCAAGCGGACGAAGCCGTTCGACGACCAGACGCTGACCTGCATCTTCTCGACCACCAAGGCGCTCGCGGCGCTGCTGGTCGCCCGCCAGGTGGATGCCGGGAAGCTCGACTACGGGCAGCGCGTCGCCGAGGTGTGGCCGGAGTTCGCGCAGGCTGGGAAAGACGCCGTCACCGTCGAACAGACGCTGTCGCACCAGGTCGGCCTCGCGGGGTTCGTCGAGCCGATGGAGCCTTCGCTGTGGGTCGACTGGGACGCCATCGCCGAAAAGCTCGCCGCCATGGCGCCGCTGTGGCTCCCGGGGACGGCCAGCGGCTACCACCCGATCACGTTCGGCTACCTGGCCGGCGAGGTGTTCCGCCGCGTCGACGGCCGGATGATGGGCGATGCGCTGCGGGAGGACTTCCACGAGCCGTTCGGCCTCGACCTCTGGATCGGCCTGCCCGAGAGCGAGTTCGGCCGCCTGGCCGAGCTGCAGCGGCCGAGCGCCCTCCCGCAATTCGGCGAGATCAACGAGGCCACCAAGGCCGCGTTCCTCAGCCCCTGGTCGTCGGTTGGCGGCATCCCGGCCGAGGTGTGGCGCAAGACCCAGGTTCCGTCGGCCAACGGCTACGCCACGGCCCATTCGCTGGCCCGGTTGATGGGCGCGCTTGCGGATGACGGGTGGCTGGATGGCGAACAGATCCTCTCGCCCGCCCTCATCGAAGAGATGTCGCGCGAGCGGATCCGCGGCCAGGACCTGGTGCTGCCCTTCGAGATGAGCTGGGGCGCCGGCGTCATGCGCAATGCGCCGAACCATCCGTGGGGCCCAGGAGCCCGGACCTTCGGCCACTCGGGCTGGGGCGGGAGCTGCGGCTTCGCCGACCCGGAGCGCCGGCTGGGCGGCGCCTATGTGATGAACAAGCAGGGCACGGCCCTGATGGGCGACCTTCGGGCCCGGCGGCTGATCGAGGCGGCGTACAAGGGGCTCTAGAATGGCGATGCGCGGTCTTCTGGCGGCGGTCCTCTGGCTGGCGGGCGCTGCGGCGGCGCAGGCGCAAGGTCGGGCGCCGGTGTTCGACACCCACGTCCACCTGCACCAGGGCGAGGCCTCGGCCACGTCCTACCTCGCCCAGCAGCGCAAGGATGGGCTTCAGGTCGCCGGCTTCGGCGCGATGTGGTTTGGCGGCCCCAACCAGGCGCTGGCGGGCAAGCCCGATGCGATCCGGGACGGCAACGACGGAATCATCGCGCTGGCCGCGAAGACGCCGGGCATGCTGCCGATCGCGACCGTGCATCCCTACGACGGGGACGCGGCGCTGGCCGAACTCACGCGGGTCGCCGGGCTCGGCGTGAAGGTGCTGAAGATCCACGCCCATACCCAGAGGTTCGACAGCGCCGATCCGCGCGTTTTGGCCGTGGTGAAGCGCGCGGGGGAGTTGGGCGTCGTCGTCCTCATGGACAACGCCTCGATCCTGCCGGGCGACACCGAGAAGCTGTTCAACCTGGCGCTCGCGGCGCCCAAGACCACTTTCATCTTCGCCCACCTGGGTGGATTGAATTTCCGGTTCTGGAACATCCTCAAGGCTGCGCGGACGGCCGAGGGCCTGTTCGGAGAGAACATCTACTTCGACATCTCGGCGACGGTCGCGATGGTCGCGGACTCGCCCGTCGAAGACGAGTTCGTCTGGACGATGCGCAACGTCGGCGTCGACCACCTGCTGCTGGGCTCGGACTATCCGCAGTATTCGCTGAAGCAGAATGCCGAGGCGCTCGAGCGCCTTGGCCTCACCGCCCCGGAAACGGCGCTGATCCGGTCGGGCAACGCGCGGAAGCTGTTCGGGCCCGCGGCTCCGAAGCCTTAACCCCCGTCAACCACGTCGCTTTCCGGCTCCTTCATGCGTGACGCGTAGCCTCATGGCTCCGGTTCGCAGGGGCGAGGCGCGTAATGAGCGGCGCAGAAGGCGTCCTGGTGCTGAACATCGCGGTCGCCAGCCTGTTCGCGGCGGCCTACGCGGTCATCGCGCTGGCGAACCCCTCGCAGCGCGTCGCCTTGGTGTTCACCGCCAGCTACCTGATCGGCATGCTGGCCCCGGCCAGCGACCTGTTGCTGGGCGTGTCCGATGCGCCTGAGACCCTGGAATGGCTGAGCTACGCCAGCTTCCTGGTCGCCACCTTGTCGATCTCCGTCGCCTTCAACCTCTACCGGGGCCGGCGTCCGCCGTGGATCCTCCTCGCCCTGGTGCTGGCTGCGGGTCTTGCAGGGCGCGCGGCGATCTGGAGCTGGCCGCGGGACACGCTGGCCTACGGCGCAGTCTACCAGGCGCCGTTCGCCCTGGCGGCGGTGCTCGCCACCCGCACGGTCCTCATCATCAATCGGCGCAACGCTTTGCACATGGCGCTGGCAGCCGTGTTCGGCGCCTTGGCGCTGAACTTCCTGACGAAGCCGTTCCTCGCCCTGGCGTTCGACGCCGGCCGGACGCTGCGCGACTACACCGACACCGCCTATGCCCTCGTCTCACAGGCGAGTTCCGGCGTGCTGCTGCTGGCCGCAGGCCTGATCCTGCTTCTGATCGTCGCCCAGGAGGCGATCGGTCTCTCGGAAGCGGCCTCTGAAACGGACCCTCTTTCCGGCCTCGCCAACCGCCGCGGCTTCGAGCGCGCCGCAGAGGCGGCCATCGCGCGCGCCGTGCGCCAGGGCCTGCCGGTGTCGGCGGCGGTGTTCGACCTCGACCACTTCAAGCGTGTGAACGACACCCTGGGCCATGCCGCGGGCGATGAGGTGATCTGCGCGTTTGCGCGGGTGCTGCGCCAGGCCTGTCCGGCGAACGGCGTGGCCGCCCGCACCGGCGGCGAAGAGTTCGTGCTGCTGCTGGAAGGGGGCGATCTACAGGGCGCGGTTCTGGTGGCCGAGGCGGTGCGGACGGCGACCGCAGCGGGACTAGGGCGCGGCCTGCCACCGATGACCACGAGCGGCGGCGTCGCCCAGCTGTCCCGCGGGGAAGGCGTGACGGGCCTGCTGCGCCGGGCAGACGCCGCCGCCTACGAGGCCAAGGCCTCCGGCCGTGACCGGATCTGCCGGTGGGACCCGCGCGAGGCCATGCCGACGCCGGCGCCGCGCCCGGAAGGGCCGCCCGACCTGCGCCTGGTCCACGGTTGAAGCGGCTAGTCCTCGTCGGCCCCGTCGACCGCCCGCGTGACGAGGTCGCGCCAGGTGGGATCGGTGTCGTCGACCAGGTCGACATCGTCCAGCAGGGCCACGGCGCCCTCGCCGTCTGGCAGGATCAGGCCCAGCACCTCCATCGTCTCGCCCTCGGCGTTCACGTGCGCCTCGGCCTGGACCGCGACGGCGGCCTGTTCCCCGTCTTCCTCCCACCAGATCACTGGCTGGGGCAGGTCCATGTCGATCGGGCGCGGGTCGACGGTGTCGCCCAGCGCGAAGACGGCGCGCCTCGCCTGAACATCCTCGAGCGTGGCCACGCGGCCGGCGAAGGGCTGGAGGCGCGACCAGTCGTCGACGTCGAAGCCGCCGCCGTCGGCTGCATCATCCTCAAGGCTCATGGCGCATCCTTCCGCGGCGGTTCCCGAAAGCAGATGCTGGCCATACCATGTCCGTGATGGATCGCAGCCCTGCGGAGGCTGAGGACCAGCTGTCGTGGCGTGCGACGCGCCTCGCGCTGATCTTCATGCTGGACATCGTCGGCACCGTGCGCGGCGCCGGCCATCCGATCGACCCGATGATCCTGTCGGTAGTGTCCGCCGCGAATGTGTCAGAGATCGGCAAGGACGCGCGGCTGGAGCAGTCGTACTCCACGCTAGCCTCGGCGCCGCCGGATGCGCTGCGGCGGCCGATCACCATCAACGCCATCGCCAGTTCTGCGGGCATGCCGTTCGAGACCGTGCGGCGGCGCGTGCATCGGCTGGCCGAGGCGGGCTTGCTGGAGGTGACGACGCGCGGCGTGCTGCAGAGCCAGCGGGCGGTGACGACCGAGGCGTTCCTCCGGGAGGTGAACGCCCGCTACACGCGGCTGAGGCGCTTCTATTTCGAACTCAAGGCGGCCGACTGCCTGCCCGACCCGCCGGCGCTGAACATCGCCGATCCGCCTCGGCACGATGCGCCGCCCGTCCGCCTCGCGAACCGCGCCATCAGCGCCTACGCGCTGCGGGTCATGGAGGAGGTCATCGGCTTCACCGGCCATCCGGTGCGCGGGCTGATGCTGCTGGCGGTAGCCCGGGCGAGCGGCGAGCATCTCGATGCCGCGCTCTACGACGAAAATGCGCCCTTGGCCGACACGGCGCGCCGGCCCGTGCTGTGCGCCGAGATCGCCCGGCGCATGAGGCTGCCCCAGGAGACCACGCGGCGACACCTCACAGCCCTGGTGGACGCCGGCGTGCTGCACCGGGCCAGGCGTGGGTATGCGATCTCGGCGGCGGGCGTGGACGGGCCCGCGGGCCGCGCCAGCGCCCAGCGGAGCGCGCAGAACCTGCGGCGGCTGTTCGTGCGGCTCGCCGAGGGCGGGGTGCTGGCCTACTGGGACGCCGAAGCCGCCTGAGGTTTGCGCTCGCCGTCCGCCACGTCAGGCGCCGCAGCGTGGTGGAAACGACCAGAGGAGACGGCCCGGTGAGCTACGACCTTCCCCATGCCTCGCACGATCTTTCCGGCCAGACGGCGCTGGTGACGGGCGCCTCGTCGGGCCTCGGGCGTCGCTTCGCCCGGGTGCTGGCGGCCTCCGGCGCCAAGGTGGCGGTGGTCGCGCGCCGGGCTGACCGGCTGGAGGATCTGGTGGCCGAGATCACCGCGGCCGGGGGCCAGGCGACGCCGATCGTCGCGGACATGGCTGAGGCCGAGACCCTGCCGGCCGCCGTCGACGCCGCTGAGGCGGCGCTGGGGCCGGTGAGCATCCTCGTCAACAACGCGGGCATCCCGGACGCCCAGCGCGCCCACAAGATGCCGTTGGAGCTGATCGACCGGGTGCTGGACGTGAACGTTCGCGCGCCGTTCGTGCTGTCGTGCGAGGTGGCCAAGCGGCTGATCGCGGCCGAGCGGCCGGGCCGGATCGTCAACATCGCCTCGATCGCGGCGTTCAGCTACAGCGGCAACGGCGCGGCGCTCTATTCGGTGAGCAAGGCCGCCGTCGTACGGATGACCGAGGCGCTGGCGGTGGAGTGGGCGAGGTTCGGGATCAACGTGAACGCCATCGCGCCCGGCGCCTTCAGGTCCGAGATGATGGACGGAATGCTGGAGCGCGTGGGCGACATCTCCCAGCACATGCCGCGTAAGCGGATCGGCGATCCCGCGCAGCTGGATACGACGTTGCTCTACCTGGTTTCGCCGGCCTCGGACGCGGTGACCGGCACGTGCATCAAGGTGGACGACGGCCAGGGTAGCCGCTGAGGCGCGCGGCCTGTTAAGCCGAGGCATGGCTGCCGAACGACTGACCCACCGTCCCGCCGAAGCCGACGATATCCCAGCCCTGCACCGGTTGGTGGAGGGCGCGTACCGCGGCGACAGCGCGCGGGCCGGCTGGACACACGAGGCGGATCTGCTGGAGACGCCTCGGACAAGCGCCGAGGAGCTGGCGCGCGCCGTCGCAGACCCGGCCGAGGTCGTGCTGCTGGCCTTCGACGCGGAGGACCTCGTCGGCTGCGTGCGCCTGACGCGCATCTCGGATGACACGGCCTATTTCGGGATGCTGACGGTCAACCCGACCCGGCAGGCGCGCGGCCTCGGCCGCGCGCTGATCGCGGAGGCCGAGACCTGGGCCAAGGCGCATTGGGGCGCGCGAATCATGGAGCTGTCGGTGGTGTCGGTGCGCGCCGAGCTGATCGCCTACTACGAAAGGCGCGGCTACCGGCTGACGGGCGAGACGAAGCCGTTTCCGGAGACGCTCGACCCGCCGCTGGTGTTGGCGGTGATGGAGAAGCCGCTGGGCTAGAAGCGGCGCGTGTAGGCGATGCTCCACACGTTGTCAGTCGGCGCGCCCTTGAAGTCCTGGCGGACGTAGTCGGCGCGCACGCCATTCTCGCCGTCGAAGAAATACTGGGCGCCGAGGCCGAGATTCAGCGAGCTGGTATCGTCTTTGTAGGTGAAGCGGCTCGCGTCGGGTGTCAGGTTCGTCGCGACCTTGTACCAGGTGTTCCCGTATCCCACCCGGGCAAAGACGTCGGCGTTCGGCGAAAGCGGCAGGTACCCCACGGCGTAGGCCGCAACCTCGTGACGCAATTCACGCTTCAGGTAGAGCGGAGGGACAGTGCTCTCGAAGTTCAAGGTCTCGGACTTCACACCCAGCCCGTACTCACCCTCGACGCCGAAGTAGGAGCCGAAGCGTGTCCCCAGGCGGAGCTGTACGGAACCCAGGTCGGCCTCGTCCTTGTGGCTGTAGCCAGCCGAGCCGTAGAACTGCGACGACGGGGCTTGGGCGGCAGCGGATCCGGCGAGGGCGCAGGCAGAGGCGGCGGCGGCGGCCGCAAGCCGGCGGGCAGAGTTGTTCATGGTGATCTCCTCGAGCAAGCTGCGCCGCAGGTTCGACGCGATGCGAAGCTCATTCGAGGCAGGAACCCGGCCACAGTGTGGCGTTGCATGCGGCTCGTATTTCTAGCCTGAAGTGTATCAGGCGGCGGCGGCCCAGGCGGGGACGAGCCCTAGCTGTTCGACGCAGGCCTGCACGTCGGCAACGAGCATCGGCTTGGCGAGGAAAGCCGTGAAGCCCTGATCGAGGAAGATGTCCGCACGGCTGGACACAACGGCGGCCGTGGTGGCGACGACCGGCAGGTTCCGGGTGTGCGGCATCGCGCGAATGGCGGCCAGCAGGCCGTAGCCGTCTAGGCCAGGCATCCGCAGGTCGGTGACGACGGCGTCGAAGCGGTCTTCGTGGAGGCAGGCAAGGGCTTCGGCGCCCGAGGCTACGGCGACGGTCCGAAGGCCGGCGGCCTGGAGCATGAGCTCCAGGACAAGGCGATTGGCGTCGTTGTCATCGACCACGAGCGCGAGCGGCGCTTCAATTCCGGTCATCGGAACCCCCGTGACATGCGTCTGCCACTGAAAGTGCGCCCTCGGTCCCCACGCGAACAGTGCAGGCCCTACTCAAGTTGGGGACGTGCGACGCCAGCCAGGGTTGCAAGGCGTGCAACCGCCGAGGCGCAGAGGGAAGCGCCAAGCGGAGCCGTGCGGCGCCACGCCGCAAGGGCTGTGCGCTATTCGGCGGCTTGGGCTTCGGCCACCGGGGTGACGGCGGCGGGTGTGCGGCTGCGGCGCCAGGCGGCGTAGGCGAAGGTCGCAGCCCCCAGCCAGATGAAGACGAACGACAGCGCCCGCAACGGCGTGAAGTGCTCGCCCTGCATCAGGCCGAAGCCGAAGCTGATGGTCGGCGCGATGAACTGCAGGAAGCCCATGGCTGACAATGGCACGCGCCGGGCGGCCCAGGCGAACAGCACCAGCGGGATCGCGGTGATCGGACCGGAGGCCACCAGCCAGGCGACGCTGGCTGCGCTATCCGTGAAGTGACCGGCCCCCTGGCTCTCCAGCCAGACGATGTAGGCGAGGCTGGGCAGGCCCAGGATCAGGCATTCGACGAAGAGGCCGGTCTGGGCGTCGGCGGCGACCTGTTTCCGCACCACGCCGTAGCCGCCGAAGCTGAACGCCAGGACGAGAGAGACCCAGGGCAGATGGCCCAGCGCCGCCGCCTGGATGACCACGCCGATCAGCGCGAGGCCGATGGCGACCTTGCCGAGGCCCGGGATGCGCTCGCGGAACAGGAGCGCGCCGGCGGCCATGTTGACCAGCGGGTTGATGTAGTAGCCGAGGCTGGTTTCCAGCAGGCGGCCCGAGTTCACCGCCCAGATGAAGACCACCCAGTTCAGTGCGATGAGCAGGGAGGAAAGGCCGAGCCAGGCCAGCACCTTCGGCTGGCCGAGCACGGCGCGCACCTGGCGGAACTGGCCGGCGACCAGCACGAACAAGGCGGCGGCTGGGATGCTCCAGACGATGCGCTGGGACAGGATCTCCCAAGGGCCCACGCCGAGGCGACCGATGGCCTGAAAGGCCAGCGGCACGAAGCCCCACATGAGGTAGCAGGCGATCCCCGCCGTCAGCGCCAGGCGGGACTCGCCGCCGGGCGCCGACGACGAAGGCATCTTAAGCGAGGGCCTTCTGGCGGATCAGGCCGCGCTGGTGCAGCAGCTCGGCGATCTGCACGGCGTTCAGCGCCGCGCCTTTCCGAAGGTTGTCGGCGACCACCCACATCGACAGGCCGTGCTCGACGGTCGGATCGTTGCGGATGCGGCTGACGAAGACCGGGAACTCGCCCTGGGCCTCCTTCGGCGTGATGTAGCCGGTGGGCTCGCGCTTATCGATGACCACCAGGCCCGGCGCCTCGCGCAGGATCTCGCGGGCTTCGTCCTCGTCCAGGGCGGTCTCGAACTCGACGTTCACCGCTTCGGAGTGGCCGACCATGACCGGCACGCGCACGCAGGTGACCGTCAGCTTGATCGCCGGGTCGATCATCTTGTGCGTCTCGTTCCACATCTTGGCCTCCTCATCGGTGTAGCCGTCGTCGTTGAACGACCCGATGAAGGGGAGGACGTTGAAGGCGATCTGCTTGGGGAACTTCTTGGGCTCGCGGGCGCCCAGGACGAAGATGTCCTTGGTCTGGTCCCACAGCTCGTCCATGCCTTCCTTGCCGGCGCCGGAGACCGATTGGTAGGTCGCCACCACCACGCGCTTGATCTTCGCCCGGTCGTGCAGCGGCTTCAGCGCCACGACCAGCTGGGCGGTCGAGCAGTTCGGATTGGCGATGATGTTCTTCTTGTTCGCCCATTCGACGTCGTCGGGGTTCACTTCCGGCACGACGAGCGGAACGTCGGGGTCCATGCGCCAGGCCGACGAGTTGTCGATGACGATGGGACCCGCGGCGCCGATCTTCGGAGCCCACTCCTTGGAGAAGCTGCCCGAGACGCTCATCAGCACCACGTCCACCTTGGAGAAGTCGAACTGCTCGACGTCTTCGCAGGCGATGTTCTGGTTTCCGAACGAGACGAGCTGGCCGATGGATTTCCGCGAGGCGATCGCGTGAACCTTTTCCACGGGGAATTTGACTTCCTCGAGGATGTTCAGCATTTCGCGGCCCACGTTGCCCGTGGCGCCGACCACGGCGACCCGGTAACCCATCTCAATTCTCCAAAGGACGTCCCGAACGACTTGCCGGGTCGATCCCGTTACGCCTTGCGTTTCCGCAACGCAAGGCAGCGATCCTCAACCCCTCATCAGATAGGCTCATGCGTCCTTCGTGCAATTCGGCCGGCGCATGACGTGGCAGGTAATGGCCAAGCTTCCGGCCCCGCCGATAGAGGAAATCCCATGGCCACCGGCATGCCGTTTTCCGACCTCATGGGCGTGGAGATCGTCGAGCGGTCCAAGGATCGCGTCGTTGGGCGCCTCACCGTGCGCGAGGATTTCTGCACAGCCGGCGGCATACTGCACGGCGGGGCGTTCATGGCGTTCGCCGACGCGTTGGGCGCGATCGGTGCGGTGATGAACCTCGGCGGCGGCGCGCGGACGACGACGCTGGAAAGCAAGACCAACTTCCTCCGCGGCGCGCCGGTCGGGTCGATCGTTGAGGGCGAGGCGACGCCCCTCCACGTGGGGCGCAGGTCCAGCGTCTGGCAGACACGGATTACGGGAGCCGACGGCAAATTGCTGGCCCTGGTCACCCAGACCCAGATGACCCTCGAAGCCTGAGGGCCTGCCTAGGCGGCGTAGCGGGCGCTGACCTTGCGCAGGCCGTCAAGCATGGGTCGGGCGGCGACGGGGGGCAGGTCGGGGTTCATCAGCAGCCGCCACGACTGGACGTGGACGCCGAGCGCCGCGCGGTCATAGGCGCCGCCGGTGCGCAGGTGGTCGATAAGATCGCAAAGGCTGCCGAGCGCCTCGTCCACGGCGGGCAAGCCGCACACGGCGCCCGCGCCGATGCCGCGCACCGCGATGGCGTAGAGATCCGCCAGGCCGCCTTCGTCAAAGGCGTCGTCCAGACGGTCCATGGCGGCTTCGGCGAACTCCAGCAGGGCGGTGAGTTCGGCGATGCAGCTGGGCTTGAGCGTGTCCAAGTTCGCCTGGGCGCGCTCCAGCGCCTCCGCGACACTCAACCCGCCCGGCGTCTTGATGATCTCGGCGAGGCGGACCTTCGGGAAGACGAAGCGGACGCTGCTCATGACGCCCTGCGGATTTCGGGACCGGACCCCGGCTCGGCGGCTTGGCCCGCTTCGGCGGCGGCGGCCTGCGCGGCGAGGTCCTCGCGCCGGCGGCCGACGCCCTCCGGGCCACCCTCGTTTCGGAACCGGCGGTCCGGACCGACGTAGCTGCCCGAGAACAGGAACGGACGGCCTTCCTTGGCCACCCACAGGATCCGCTCAAGCATCACCTTCGGCGCGATCGGCTTCTTGATGATGATGTGGCCGCCGCAGTCGCGGGCGCGTGCGACGTCGCTGGCCGGGGTGTGGGACGTGGTCAGCAGGACCGGGGTGTAGCAGTTCGGCTCCTTGGCCTCGGTGCGCAGCCAGCGCACGAAGTCGTACCCCTGACCGGTGGGCGCCATGCCATCGACGATCGCGAGGTCGAGCTCGTAGTTGGCGGCGACCTCCTGGGCCTGCTCCACCGTCGCGCAGCGGTAGAGCGTCTTGGCGCCCAGCCCAGTGACGATCTGGACCAGGATCGACATGCCCAGGGGCGTGTCGTCCAGCAGCAGGATGGCGGCGCGGTCGAGATTGAAGCGCGCGCGGGAGGCGGCATCGAGCGACATGGACTGTCCCAGACCTCCGCACCAAGCCGAACAACGGCGTTACACGTTGCGCGCGAGCTTCGGCCTCGATCGTTAACAGCAACTTTCCCGATCTCGACCCAGCGCTACCATGAGTTGAAGTCGCGCAACTGCTGCGCTGTTCGAACCCCAAAATGAGTAACTTTGCCGATAATTGACTCCGTCAACTTTCCGGCGCCAAAGTGCGCCTATGACGGCTCCTCAGGACACGGTGGCGGTCGTTCGCCGCTTCAACCGCTTCTACACCCGCGCCATCGGCGTGATGGACAAGGGCCATGTGGGCAGCGCCTACACGCTGGCCGAGACGCGGACACTGTATGAGATCGCCACGGCGTCGGACCTCGACGGCGGCGTCGCGCCGAAGATCGTGGCGGAGCGCACCGGCCTCGACGCCGGCTACCTCAGCCGCATCGTGAAACGCCTGGAGCGGGACGGCCTGGTGCATCGGGAGCGCTCGAAACTCGACGGTCGCGGCATCGTCTTGCGCACCAGCGAACCGGGCGCGGCGCTGATGGCGGAGCTGCAGAAGAGATCCGCCAGCCAGGTCGAAGGCCTGATCGCCAACCTGTCGGCGGCGCAGCGAGCCGAGCTGACGCGCGCGCTGGCGACCGTGGAGGCGCTGCTGGACGGTGCGGCCGCGCCCGAGCCGTGGAGCCTGCGGCCGCCCCGGGTCGGCGACTACGGCTGGATCGTACAGGCGCACGGCGAGCTCTACGCGCGGGAATACGGCTGGGACGCGCGGTTCGAAGCGATGGTGGCGCGGATCGCCGCCGACCTGGTGGACAACTTCGACCCGGAGCGGGAGCGCGTCTGGATCGCCGAGCAGGGCGGCCGGAACATCGGCTCGATCGTGCTGGCCAAGGGCGATGCGGAGACGGCGAAGCTGCGGCTGCTGCTCGTCGACCCCTCGGCGCGGGGTCTGGGCGTGGGCCGCCGGCTGGTGGAGGACTGCATCGACCACGCCCGCGCGGTCGGCTACCGGCGCATGACGCTGTGGACCCAGAGCATCCTCGTCGCCGCGCGGGGCATCTACGCGGCCGCCGGCTTCGAGCTGAAGGACAGCTGGCCGAACCGCGACTTCGGCGGCTACGGCCTCACCAGCGAGCGCTGGGACCTGGAGCTCTAGCTAGCCGGCCATCTTCAGGATGGCGGCCCACTCGGAGCCGGTGACCGGCGAGACCGACAGGCGCGACTGGCGAACCATGGCCATGTTGGCGAGCGCCGGCTCGGCCTTCATCTGCTGCAGGGTGACGGGCGTCTTCAGAGGACGCACCGGCGTGAGCTCCACGGCGACGAAGCGGCCGGAGGGGTCGCTGGCGTCCGGGAAGGCTTCCTTCGCGACCTTGGCGATCCCCACCACCGCCAGGCCCTCCTGCGAGTGGTAGAACAGCACCTCTTCGCCGACCTTCATGGCCTTCAGGTGCAGGGCGGCGGCGTTGTTGCGGACGCCGTCCCAGACGGTGCGGCCGTCGCGCTGCAGGTCCTCGAAGCTGTAGGTGTTGGGCTCCGACTTCACGAGCCAGCCTGCCATCGTCCGCCCCCTTTAGAGCTCGGCGAGCACCGCGTCTCCCATCTGGGCGGTGGTGAGCCGGCCGCCAAGGTCGGGCGTCCGGGAGCCCTTGTCCAGGGCGCGCTCGACGGCGGCGAACAGGCGGTCGGCGAGGTCGGCGCGGTCCAGCGACCAGCGCAGCGCCATCTCGAACGACAGGATCGCCGCCAGCGGATTGGCGACCCCTTGGCCTGCGATGTCGGGCGCCGAGCCGTGGATCGGCTCGTACAGTCCCGGCGCGCCGGGCACGCCGAGCGCCGCCGACGGCAGCATGCCCAGCGAGCCGGTCAGCTGGGCCGCGGCGTCCGAGAGGATGTCGCCGAACAGGTTGTCGGTCAGCAGGACGTCGAACTGCTTAGGCGCCTTGACGATCTGCATGGCGGCGTTGTCGGCCAGGATGTGGGTGAGCTCGACGTCGGCGTACTCGCGCTTGTGGAGGTCGGTGACGACCTCGCGCCAGAGCAGGCCGCTATCCATCACGTTGGACTTCTCGGCGCTGGCCACCTTGTTGCGCCGGCCGCGGGCCAGTTCGAAGGCGACGCGGGCGACCCGTTCGATCTCGGCGGTGGTGTAGACCTGGGTGTCGACGGCGCGCTTGCCGCCCCCCGGCAGGTCCTCGATGAACCGCGGCTCGCCGAAGTAGATGCCGCCCGTCAGTTCGCGGACGATCATGAAGTCGAGGCCTTCGACCAGCTCGCGCTTGAGGCTGGAGGCGTCGGCCAGCGGACCGAAGCAGAGCGCCGGGCGCAGGTTGGCGAACACCCCCATGCCGGCGCGCAGGTTCAGCAGACCGGCCTCGGGACGCTTTTCGCGCGGGGCGCCGGCCCACTTCGGTCCGCCGACGGCGCCCATCAGCACCGCGCGGGCGGCCTTGGCGGCGGCTAGGGCCTCGTCGGTGAGCGGCACGCCGTGGGCGTCATAGCTCGCGCCGCCGAACGGCCGCTCGTCGATCGAGAGCTCCGGCGCGAGCGCCTGCGCCACGCGGCGGACCTCGGCGGTCACTTCCGGCCCGATCCCGTCGCCGGGCAGGAGCAGCAAGTCGGTCATGGTCGTCCCTGGAGGCTAAAGCGGCGTCTGCGCCGCGACGTCGTAGAGGGTCAGGCGGCGGTCGGAAACCCCGAGCGCCGGCCAAGCGGCGCGCCATTCGGCCAGGTGCGGCGCGGCGAAGTGCGCGTCGAGCGCAGCGCGGTCGCGCCAGACCTCGAAGACGCGGATCGGGCCGGGATCCTCGACGTCCACGGCATAGGAATAGGCGAGGCAGCCGTCCTCGGCGCGGCTCTTCGCCAGCATGGTCTCCATGTGCGGACGGAAGGCCTCGAGGTTCTCCGGCGGCACGCGAACCGTGCCCGCCACGATCAGGCTCATGCGCCTTCCAGCCAGGGCTGGGAAAGGGCGCGCTTCATCTCGTACACGTCGATGCTGTCCTTCGCCTGCAGGGTCTCGCCGATGGCGTCGAGGCCCTTCAGCATCTTGTCCTTGCGGACCGGGTCGATCTCGAAATGGAAGACGGCGCCGGACGGCGAGGTCACCGACTGGGCGGCCAGGTCGACGCTGACGACGTGGTTGCCGCCGCGGGCCTCCTCCATCAGCTGCTGGACCTCCTCGGCCTTGAGCACGACGGGCAGCAGGCCGTTCTGGAAGCAGTTGTTGTAGAAGATGTCGGCGAAGCTGGTGCTGACCACGCAGCGGACGCCGAAGTCCATCAGCGCCCAGGGGGCGTGCTCGCGGCTGGAGCCGCAGCCGAAGTTGTCGCCGGCCACCAGCACGCCCGCGCCCTTGTACTCCGGCCGGTTCAGCACGAAGTCGGGGATCTCCCGGCCCTGCTCGTCGAAGCGGAAGTCGTAGAACAGGCCCCGCGCCAGGCCCTTGCGGTCAACGCCCTTCAGGAACTGCTTCGGGATGATCTGGTCGGTGTCGATGTTGGCCAGGGGCAGGGGCGCGACCTTGGCGTCGAGGCGGGTGAAGGCTTCCATCAGGCGGCTTCCGTTTTGGGTTCTGCGCTCAGCATCAGGGTCGGCACGCCGGCGGGCGCGTTGCGGACCGTGAACACCTTGGTGCCGGGCTTGCGGCCGGGGCGGACGTCCGAGACGTCGAAGCCGGCGGCGGCGATGCGCGCCTGGGCGGCGTCGGGATCGTCGACGCGCCAGGCCAGGCCGCCGAAGCGGTCGGGGGCGTCGGTGACAGGCTCGCCGATCTTAGCGCCCATTTCGATGACGGCGTCGCCGGCGCGGAAGAACAGTTGGCGGGCGTTCCACTTCGGATTCTCGCGGTCGAGACGCAGGTCCAGGCCGAGCTTGGCGCCATAGACGCCCAGCGCCCGGTCGACGTTGGCGGTGTAGATCACCACGTGGTCGAGCTTGGCGACTGGCGCCGGGCCCCTCGGCGTCGACAGCGGCCAGGGCTGGCCGTCGCGCGGCGGGGCGATCAGCAGGGTCTGCAGGCCGCCAGTCGCCTCGGCCGCCGGATTGGCGCCCAGCCAGTAGCGCTTGCGGCCATCGTCGTGGGTTGAGCGGGTGAGCGCGGGCTCGGTGGCCCTGAGGCCGCGACGGTTCATGAGCGTCGCGAACGGCGCGAGGTCGTCGACCGTGCGGCCGACGGTGTGGGCCACAGCCCAGATGCCTTCACCGTGCGTGTCGAGCTGCGCACGCATGCGGTCGCCGAACGCGCCCGCGCCGTGTGGGCTGATCACGTCCAGGGCCATGTTCGGGAACTGGAACCAGGCGTGCCGCGCCCCGCCGTCGCCGCCGAGCCAGTTCGGCTCGACGCCCAAGAGGCGGGCGTAACCATCGACGGCAGCGTCGAGGTCGCGGACGCAGAGCGCGACGTGGTCCAGCCCCGTGATCATGCCGGCACGCCCGCGCGCAGCGGCGCGAGCCGGGCGTCCTGTTTGACCAGGTACTTCTCTGCGGCGCGGATCATCGGGACCAGGCCCGGCTTCAGGTGAGCGGTCGGCGCCGGCTCGCCGCGCAGCACGCCGAAGAGCGCCAGGTTGAACGCCCATGCGCGATCGGAGAGGTAGCCGTTGCGCTGCGACCGCCAGCCCTGGCTGTAGCCGTCGCCATGCTGGGCGAAGGCGAAGGCCGTGTTGGCCGAGAAGATGCCGAAGCCGGTGAACGCCACGCACAGCTCGGTGGCGAGTTCGTGCGCGCCCTCGTCGTCCGGCGCATGCTCCATCACCCCGGCCAGCAGGTAGTGGCTGAGCTCATGGGCGAACACGGCGGTCAGCAACTGCGGCTGGGACAGCAGGTCTGCGGCGTACTGGATGTGCGCCTCGCCGCCCTCGATCCAGAACAGGCCGTTCGGCTGTTCCGGGTTGTTCACGAACACGAAGTCGCTCACCTGCTGGTTCGCGGCGGCGCGCTCATAGGCGGTCAACGTGCACGGCCAGTCGGCCATGCCCATGAGCTCTTTCACGCAGGCGAAGAGATGGGCGCCGCGAGCTTCGCCCTCCGCGTCTGTGGGCGGGAAGAAGTCGCGCGTCGGCGTCACCCAGGGCGTTTCCGCCAGCCGCTCCGGCCCGCCGAGATTGGCCAGGAGCCAGGCCCAGGTGTCGAAGCAGTAGTCCTCGAGGTCGGCGTCGAGGAACCTGCCTTTGCCGAGGAGCTGGGCGAACATCGGCGGCCTACAGGAAGTCCCGGACGTCGGCGATGTGGCCGGCGATAGCGGCGGCCGCGGCCATGGCCGGGCTCATCAGGTGCGTGCGGCCGCCGCGGCCCTGGCGGCCCTCGAAGTTGCGGTTGGAGGTGGACGCGCAACGCTCGCCGGGCTTCAGGCGGTCGGGGTTCATGCCCAGGCACATCGAGCAGCCGGGCTCGCGCCAGTCGAAGCCGGCGGCCTTGAAGATGGCGTCCAGGCCTTCGGCCTCGGCCTGCTCCTTCACGAGGCCCGAACCCGGCACGACCATGGCCCGAACGTGCGGAGCGACCAGGCGGCCGTTCAGGAAGGCGTGCTGCACGACGTGCGCGGCGGCGCGCAGGTCCTCGATGCGGCTGTTGGTGCACGAGCCGATGAACACCACGTCGATCTTCGCATCCGTGATCGGCTGACCGGGGATGAGGCCCATGTACTCGAGGGCCCGGGCGGCCGAGGCGCGCTTGTCGGGCGTCGCGAAGGTCTCGGGAGCGGGCACCGTGGCCGTGATCGGGATCACGTCCTCGGGGCTGGTGCCCCAGGTGACGGTGGGCGCGATCTTGGCGGCGTCGAGGACGATCTCGCGGTCGAAGACGGCATCCTCGTCGGTGAAGAAGGTCTTCCAGTAGTCGAGGGCCATCTCCCAGGCGCCGCCCTTCGGCGCCGACGGCCGGCCTTTCAGGTACTCGAAGGTGGTTTCGTCGGGGGCGACGAGGCCGGCCTTGGCGCCGCCCTCGATGGTCAGGTTACAGAGCGTCATCCGCCCTTCCATCGACAGCGCGCGGACGGCGGAGCCCGCATATTCGATGACGTAGCCGGTGCCGCCGGCGGTGCCGATCTCGCCGATGACGGCGAGCGCATAGTCCTTGGCGCCGACGCCGGCGACGGGCTCGCCCTCGATGCGGACCCGCATGTTCTTCGCCTTCTTCTGGCGAAGGGTCTGGGTGGCCAGCACGTGCTCGACTTCCGACGTGCCGATGCCGTGGGCCAGCGCCCCGAAGGCGCCGTGCGTCGAGGTGTGGCTGTCGCCGCAGACGATGGTCATGCCCGGCTGGGTTCGGCCCTGCTCGGGGGCGACGACGTGGACGATGCCGTTCCGGATGTCGCCCATCGGATAGTATTCGATGCCGTGCTCGGCGACGTTCTTGCCCAGCGTCTGGAGCTGGAGGCGCGCTTCCTCGTCGGCGACCGCGTCGACGCCCAGGGCCTGGCCCTCGGTCGGAATGTTGTGGTCGGCGACGGCCAGCGTGCGGTCGGGGCGGCGGACCGGCCGGCCCGCCTCGCGAAGGCCGGCGAAGGCCTGGGGCGTCGTCACCTCATGGATGACATGCAGGTCGATGTAGAGGATCGCCTCGCCGTCGGTTTCGGCGACGACGTGAGCGTCCCAAATCTTGTCGTACAGGGTCTTGCCGGGCATGGCGCGCATCTAGGTCCCCAGGGGCGCGCACGTCTAGTGCTGCGATGCCGCAATCGACGCGCGGTTGCAGCAAATTTGTGCCCCGAAGTTGCTGCTGCGCCATATTGCAAAGCGTGACCTTGGGGTATGCATCCGTGCATGCCTTCCATCCCCGACTGGGATCTCCTGCAGAGCCTGCATGCCGTTCTGGAAGGCGGCAGCTTCTCGGCCGCCGCCCGGCTCCGGCGGCTGACCCAGCCGACGCTCGGCCGGCACATCGACCAGCTCGAGCGGCAGCTGGGCGCGCCCCTGTTCGTCCGCAGCCCGCGGGGCCTGCAGCCGACGGACCTGGCGCTGGCGCTCCGCCCGCACCTGGCCGACATGTCGGCGGCCGGCTCGGCCGCGGCCCGCGACATCGGAGGGATCGTCAGCGGCGAGGGCGGGGTCGTCCGCGTGACGGTCAGCGAGGTCATCGGCATCGAGGTGATCCCGCCGATCATCGCCGGCTTCATGGCGCAGCATCCCGGCGTGCAGGTCGAGCTGGCGCTCAGCAACAAGAACGAGGACCTGAGCCGGCGCGACGCGGATGTCGCCGTGCGGATGATGCGGCCGACGCAGAACAGCGTCGTGGCCAAGAAGGTCGGCGAGCTGGCGCTCGGCTTCCACGCGGCGCCGGCCTATGTCGAACGCTGCGGTGCGCCGACGGGATTCGACGACCTCGCTGGTCACACGCTCATCGGCTTCGACCGCCACTTCCCGGATGTGGCGAAAGACCTTTCCATCGGCCGCCCGATAAGCCGCGATCTCTTCGCCTTCCGCTCGGATAACGACGTGGCGCAGCTGGCCGCGATCCGCGCCGGAGTCGGCATTGGGGCCTGTCAGGTGCAGCTCGGTCGCCGCTATGGCCTTGTGCCCGTGCTGCCCGAGCTCTTCGTCTTCCGGCTCGACCTGTGGATCTGCATGCACGAGACCCTGCGCGGGTCGCCCCGCATGCGGCTGATCTTCGACCACCTGGCCAAGGAATTCGCCGCCTACGCGGCCGACGGCGGCTAGCCTTCGCGGCCGTGCAGGATCGGGCGCGCCGCCAGCGTGTGCTCGGCCACGAGGTCGAGGAAGCGTCGCACGGGCGGCGTCCGGCGCAGGCGCTGGTGGCAGATCAGCCAGACGGGGGTGACCGGTTCGTCCTGGGCGAAGCAGCGCACGAAATCGGCGTGCGGATCGCCGATGATGCAGGGCAGGCTTGCGATCCCCTGGCCGGCGCGCAGGGCGACCACCAGTTCGTTCATGGTCTCCCGCTGCTCGCAGCGGACATCCGGCGCCTGCTGCGCGAGGCGCATGGAACTGGGTTCACCGGTCGCCAGGATCGTGTGGCCGGCGAGGTCCGTGACACCGGCCGGTCGGCCCTGCCGCTCGGCGTAGGCGCGGCTGCAGTAGACCGCCCAGTGGGCGTCCGCGACCCGGCGGACGACGAGGTCGCCGGGGCCCGGGTCGGGCGCGGCGCGCAGGGCGACGTCGGCCTCGCCCCGGTCGAGGTCCAGCTGCTGAGGACCGATCACCAGGTCGATCCGCACCTCGGGATGCTCGGTCTGGAAGGCGACGATGGCCGGCGCGACGATCGCATTGGCCAGTGGTTCGTTGGTCGTCACCCGCAGCCGGTCGACGCCGCGGGCCAGGGCTGCCGCGCGTTCGGCGAAGGCCTGTGCCTCCGTCTCCGCGGCCTCGGCCGCCTGCAGCAGCGCCTGTGCGTCGGCGCGCAGCACATAACCGTCGCGGCTGCGATCGAAGAGCTGGGCGCCGACCGCCGCCTCCAGCGCGGCGATCCGGCGGGCCACCGTGGTTGCGTTCACGCCCAGCAGCCGGCCGCCGCCGGCCGTGCTGCCGGCGCGGGCCACCGCCAGGAAGTAGCGCATGTCGTCCCAGTGGAGCATCGCGCCACCCTGCAGTCTTGCAGGGCGGGGACGCAACATCTCGGATTTCGGCGTTCGCGCGCCGGGCTTAGTTGGAGGGCTCCTTAGAGCGGAGCTTTTACAATGATCTTCCACATCTCCATCGACGCCCATGACCCGCCGCGCGTGGCCGCGGCCCTGGCCCGTCTCTGGCAGGCCGAGGCGCTGCCGTTCCCGCCGATCGGCGAAGGCTCGCTGATCGTGCTGGCCGACGACGAGCGCAACAGCGCCATCGAGGTCTATCCGCGCGGGATCGAGCTGCACCCGGCGCCCGGCGACGCCGACGCGCAAGGCCTGGTGAATGCCGGGGCGACCGGCCATTCGGCGACCCATGTGGCGATCGCCACCCGGCTGACGGAGGTCGAGGTCATGGCGCTGGCCGCCGAGCACGGCTGGGAGGCAAAGTACCGCAAGCGCGGCGGCGCGTTCGGCGTCATCGAGGTCTGGATCGAGAACCGCTTCATGGTCGAGGTGCTGACCGCGGAAATGCAGGCCGAGTACCTGGCGACGATGACGCCGGCCGGCTGGCGCGCGACCCTCGCTGCGGGCGCGCCTGCGCAGGCGGCCTGATACGAAAACGGCGGCTGGATCGCTCCAGCCGCCGCTTCATGTTCCGATGGATCGGAGGCTTAGTCTTCCGAAGCGGCCGGCGCCTCGTCCTTCGACTGGGCGGTCATCTGACGCTCGGCGATCCGGGCCGACTTACCGCGACGGTCGCGCAGGTAGTACAGCTTGGCGCGACGGACGACGCCGCGACGCTTCACTTCGATGCTCTCGATGTTCGGCGACATGATCGGGAACAGACGCTCCACGCCTTCGCCGAACGAAATCTTGCGGACGGTGAAGCTCTCGTCGACGCCTTCGCCGGCGCGGGCGATGCAGACGCCTTCGTAGGCCTGCACGCGTTCACGGTCGCCTTCCTTGATCCGCACGTTCACGCGCACGGTGTCGCCGGGGCGGAACTCGGGGATCTTGCGAGCCGCCAGCAGACGGTCGGCTTCTTCCTTACGGAGCTGTTCGATCACGTTCATCGTCGTCTTCCTTACTGGGCTTTACCCGCCCTTTGCCTGTTGATTGGCGGTGCGCTGCGCCCAGAGGTCCGGACGCCGCTCCCGCGTGGTCAGTTCGCGCTGTTCCTGACGCCAGCGGCGGATCGCCGCGTGATTGCCCGAAAGCAGCACCTCGGGGATGTCCTGGCCCTCGAAATCCCGCGGTCGCGTGTACTGCGGGTGCTCGAGGAGGCCATCCTCGAAACTCTCTTCACTCAAACTCTCGGCCTGTCCCAACACACCGGGCACGAGCCGTACGCACGCCTCGATCGCCACCAGGGCCGCCGCCTCGCCGCCGGCGAGAACCGCGTCTCCGACGGAGACCTCCTCGAACCCCCGGGCGTCGAGCACCCGCTGGTCCACCCCCTCGAACCGACCGCACAGGACGATCAGCCCGGGCCCTTCGGCCCACTCACGCACGCGCGCCTGGGTCAGGGGCCGACCTCGGGCGCTCATGTACAAAAGCGGGCGTTCGCGCCGCTCCACGCTGTCCAGCGCAGAGGCGATCACGTCGGCCCGCATCACCTGTCCAGGACCGCCACCCGCAGGGGTGTCGTCGAGGAAGCCGCGCTTATCCTTGGAATGGGTGCGAATGTCCAGAGTTTCCAAGGACCAAAGGCCGTGCTCGCGCCAGGCCGTGCCGATCAGCGAAACGCCCAGCGGGCCCGGGAACGCCTCCGGGAACATAGTCAGCACGGTGCAGTCGAACGACATGGCGACTGCCTAGGCCGCCAAGCGGCGGCCCGCGTCAAGCCTTGCCGCCTGCGCAGCTCCCGCGTACGCCGGCGTCATGAGCGAAACGGACGCCCAGGACGAGACCCTCGTCGAGACCCTGCAGCTGGAGCGGATCGAGGAGAACCTCTTCCGTGGGACGTCGCCGGACACCTCTCCGGGGCGGATCTTCGGCGGCCAGGTGATCGCCCAGTCGCTGCTGGCGGCCTACGGCACCGTCGAGACGCGGATCTGCCACTCGCTGCACTGCTATTTCATCCGGCCGGGCGACCCCACCGTACCGATCGTGTTCGAGGTGGACCGCTCGCGCGACGGCGGCAGCTTTACGACGCGGCGGGTGGTGGCGGTCCAGCGCGGCAAGCAGATCTTCAACCTCGCCGCCTCCTTCAAGGAGCCAGAAGACGGCTTCCACCATCAGGCGGACATGCCTGAAGGCCCGCATTGGAGCGAGCTGAAGGATCAGCAGGAGGTCCTGCGCGAGCTGATGAAGGATGCGCCCGAGACGGCGAAACGCTGGCTCTCGCGGCCGATGCCCATCGAGATGCGCTCCAAGGACGCGCGCACCTACTGGATGGACGGGCCGAAGGAGCCGGTGTCGCAGAACTGGTTCCGCTGCCGCACGCCGATCGGAGACGATCCGCGGACGCACCAGGTGATCCTCGCCTACGCCTCCGACATGAACCTGCTGTCGACGGCCATGCGGCCGCATCAGGTCCACTGGCAGACGCCGGACTTTCAGTCGGCCAGCCTCGACCACGCGATGTGGTTCCACAAGCCGACTGACTTTAACCAATGGCACCTCTACGCCCACGACAGCCCTTCGGCTGCGGATGGACGCGGGCTCATCCGCGGCTCGATCTATGCCGAGGATGGGACGCTGGTGGCGACGGTGGCGCAGGAAGGGCTGATGCGGATGCGCGGCGGCAAATAGCGCCGCCTCTTCCCACCGGGGCCGGTCGGGCGTAATGCCTCGCGCCTTCGCACTTGCAGCAAAGCCCGACCGCCATGGACACCCAAACCCTCATGCAGACGCTCAAGCTGGAGCGGCTGGAGGTGAACCTCTTCCGAGGCACGACGCCCGAAGAGGAGAGCCGCATGCGGATCTATGGCGGCCAGGTGATCGCCCAGTCGCTGCTGGCGGCCTATGCCACTATCGAGGCGCGGGTCTGCCACTCGCTGCACTGCTACTTCATCCGGCCGGGCGACCCGAACGTGCCGATCGTGTTCGAGGTGGACCGGTCGCGCGATGGCGGCAGCTTCACGACGCGGCGGGTGATCGCCGTCCAGCACGGCCAGCAGATCTTCAACCTGGCGGCCAGCTTCCAGGTCGAGGAAGAAGGCTTCGAGCACCAGGCCGAGATGCCTGCCGCGCAGCCCTGGGAAGAGGTCGAGGACGACCGCGAGGCGCAACTCGCCCGCGCCGACAAGATGCCGGCTGAGATGCGGGAGTGGCTGGAACGGCCGCAGCCGATCGAGATGCGGACCGTCGGCGGCCGCTTCGACATGCGCCGGCCCACGGTGCTGGAGCCGGTGCAGCAGGTCTGGTTCCGGGCCAAGGACCCGATCGGGGCCGACCCGGCGATGCATCAGGTGATCCTGGCCTACGCCTCGGACATGAGCCTGCTGGGCACGAGCCTGCGGCCCCACGCGGTGAACTGGCGTACGCCCGGCATGCAGACGGCGAGCCTGGACCACGCCATGTGGTTCCACCGGCCCACCGACTTCAACGAGTGGCACCTCTATCACCAGGAGGCGCCATCCTCCTCGGGCGGCCGCGGCTTCAACGTCGGCCAGATCTATCGCGCGTCGGACGGCGCGCTGGTGGCGAGCTGCGCCCAGGAAGGCCTGATGCGGCTGCGGAAGCCGAAGGCCGAAGCCTAGTCTTCCGACTCTTCGGTCTCGGGGGGCTTCACGCCGACCACCACCCCTTCGGCCAACTTCACCTCAGGCACGGCCTCACGGGTGAAGGGCAGGTACCAGCTGGGGCCCTGCGCCGGCTGGACCTCGAGCAGGTCGCCGGCGCCGAAGTCGTGGACGTTCTTGATGGTCCCGAGCGGCGCGCCCTCGGGGTCGACGATGGCAAGGCCGATCAGGTCGGTGATGTAGAACTCGTCCTCATCCGGCTCGGGCAGCAACTCGCGCGGGATGAAGAGCTTCAGGCCGCGCAGCGCCTCGGCCTGTTCGCGGGTCTCGACCTCGGCGGCGCGCACGACAAGGCCGCCCTTCGCAGGGCGGCCCGAGGTCAGGGTGAGCGCCGGAGCGCCGTCCTCGCGCTTCAGGTCGCGGTAGTCCAGCAGGGCCGAGGCCTCGGCCGTGAAGCTGGTGATGCGGACCTCGCCGCGGACGCCGAAGGCGCCCGCGACGCGGCCGACCAGGATGAGGCTGTCGCCCACCTTGGGTTCTTAGGCCTGCTCTTCGCCTTCGGCGGCCGGAGCGGCTTCCTCAGCGGCCGGGGCCTCTTCGGCGGCCGGAGCCTCAGCGGCGGGAGCTTCCTCGGCGGCGGCTTCAGCAGCCGGAGCTTCTTCAGCGGCCGGAGCGGCCTCAGCGGCGGGCGCTTCTTCAGCAACCGGCTCTTCGGCCGGCGGGTTGGCGGCGGCTTCCGCGGCGGCGGCGGCGCGGTCGGCTTCGCGCTGGGCGCGCTCTTCCGCACGTTCCTTGGCCTTCGTGCCGGGCTCGCCCTTCTTCGGGTTGTTGCCGGCTTCCCACTTGGTCAGGCCGAGCTTGCCGAGTTCACGCGCGACGCGGTCGGTCGGCTGCGCGCCCTTGGCGAGCCATTCCTGGATGCGCTCCTGCTTCAGGACGATGCGGTTCGGGTCGTCCTTCTTCAGCAGCGGATTGTAGCTGCCCACCTTCTCGATGAAGCGGCCGTCGCGGGGCGAGTGGCTGTCGGCGACGACGATCGAGTAGTAGGGGCGCTTCTTGGCGCCGCCACGGGCGAGACGGATCTTCAGCATTTGTCTTAGTCCTTGGTCTGAAAGCTATTTCTTGAAGGGATTGAAGCCCGGCGGCAGGCCGCCGCCGAGGCCGGGAAGCTTGGGAAGACCGCCGAGCGCGCCCTTGGGGCCGCCGAGGTTCTTCAACTGGGACTGGATCTCTTCCATCTGCTCCGGGGTCGGAGCCGGCTGGCCGGTCATCTGGGCGATCTTGCCGATGTCCATGTCGCCGCCGCCCAGCATCTTGGCCATCTGGCCGAAGCCCCGGCCGCCGTTCTTGCTCAGCGACTTGAAGGCGTCGGCCATCTGGCGGTGCTGCTTCAGCACGCGGTTGACCTCGGCGACGTCAACGCCCGCGCCCGCCGCGATGCGGCGTTTGCGCGAGGCGGCCAGGATGTCGGGCTTCTCGCGCTCGGCCTTGGTCATGGACGAGATGATCGCGATCTGGCGGTCGAAGGTCTTGTCGCTGATCCCGGACTCCGAGATCTGCTTCTTCATCTTCTGGACGCCGGGCAGCATGCCCATCAGGCCTTCCATGCCGCCCATGCGCTTCATCTGCTTGAGCTGCTCGGCCATCATGTCGAGGTCGAAGCGGCCCTTGGCCAGCTTCTTGGCCATGGCCTCGGCCTTGGCCATGTCGAGGTCCTGAGCGGCCTTCTCGACCAGCGCCACGACGTCGCCGCGGCCGAGGATGCGGCCGGCTACGCGGTGAGCGTCGAAGACGTCCAGGCCGTCGATCTTCTCCGAGACGCCGAGGAACTTGATCGGCAGGCCGGTGACGGCGCGCATCGACAGCGAAGCGCCGCCGCGGCCGTCGCCGTCGGCCCGGGTCAGCACCAGGCCGGTCAGCGGCAGGCGCTCGTGGAAGGCCTTGGCGGTGCGGACCGCGTCCTGGCCGGTGAGCGCGTCAGCGACCAGCAGGGTCTCTGACGGGTTCGAGATCTTCGCGATCTCTGCCGCCTCCGCCATCATCGCTTCGTCCAGCGTCGTGCGGCCGGCGGTGTCGAGGATGAGGATGTCGTAGCCCTGCAGCCGGGCGGCCGACATGGCGCGTTTGGCGATCTCAGGCGCGGGCTGGCCGGCGACGATCGGCAGGCTGTCGACGCCGGCCTGGGTCGCCAGCATCGCCAGCTGTTCCATGGCGGCCGGACGGCGGGTGTCGAGCGAGGCCAGCAGGACCTTCTTGCGCTCCTTCTGGAGCCGCAGGGCCAGCTTGCCGGCGGTGGTCGTCTTGCCCGAGCCCTGGAGGCCGGCCATCAGGATGACCGTCGGCGGGTTCGAGGAGATGCGCAGGCCTTCCGGCTCCGCATCGCCGCCCAGCATCTCGACCAGGCCGTCGTAGGTGATCTTGATCACCTGGTCCGCCGGCTTCACCGAGCGGATCACCGCCTCGCCGGTGGCGCGTTCCTTGGCCTTCTCGATGAACTGCCGGACGACCGGCAGGGCGACGTCAGCCTCGAGCAGGGCGACGCGCACCTCGCGCATCGCCTCGTCGATGTCCTTCTCGGACAGCACGCCGCGACCGGAGAGCCGGTCGAAGACGGTTGTCAGCCGATCAGAAAGCGCGTCGAACAAATCCAAACTCCTAAAGCCCAAACGCAATCAGCCCCCGTGGACGATTGCGTCGACGGGGGGCCTCGCCGCCCTCGTCCCACATAAGGCGTGGGGGTCGTGGCGGTAGAGGGCGCTGATCGAGATCAGGGCCGGAAGGGCGCGCTTATGCGCCTGTGGAGAACTCTGAGTCAAGGAACTGACGTAGCGGGGCCGCTTCCTTCCGTGACTCGCGCTGACCACGTGGCTTAGAGTGAACGCCTGCCCAGACCCGAGCCGGCCGGAGCCTCCATGTCGCGCACGATCGAGGATGATGTCGCGACGATCGCCGTCATCGACGCCGTTCCCAAGCTGTTGGAAGTGGTTTGCCGGTCCACCGGGATGGGCTTCGCAGCGATCGCGCGAGTTACGGACAGGCGTTGGGTGGCCCTTGCCGTGCGCGACGAGATCGCCTTCGGCCTGGAGCCCGGCGGCGAACTCGATCTGGTGACGACCATCTGCAACGAGATCCGCGGCCACGGCGAACCTGTGGTCATCGACGATGTGGACGCCGATCCCGACTATCGCGGCCACCACACGCCCGCGAAGTATGGCTTTCGCAGCTACATCTCCGTCCCCATCCGCCACGAGGGCGAGTTCTTCGGCACGCTTTGCGCCATCGATCCCAAGCCCGCACGGCTGAAGGCCTCGACGGCCCTGCCGCTGTTCGAGCTGTTCGCCGAGCTGATCGGGGCCCACCTCGCCGCGCGCGACCGGCTGGAGCAAAGCCGTGACGCCCTGATCGGGGAGCGCGAAGCGGCCGACCTGCGCGAGCAGTTCATCGCCGTACTCGGGCACGACCTGCGCAATCCCCTGGCCTCCGTGCAGTCGGCCTCGCGGCTGATCCGGAAGACGGAGTTGGAGGATCGGGCGAAGACGCTGCTGGACGCCGTCGAGGGCAGCGTCCAGCGGATGGCGGGACTGATCGACAACGTGCTCGACCTCGCCCGCCGCCGGCTGGGCGGCGGCTTTGTGGTCGAACGCACGCGCGATCCGAAACTGGCCGAGGCCCTTCGACAGGTCGTCACGGAGCTGGCGCTGGCGTATCCGGGCCAGGAGATCCGCACCGAGATCGCCATCGCGCACCCCATCGAGGCCGATAGCCGCCGAGTGGCCCAGCTGCTGTCGAACCTGCTCGGCAACGCCCTGACTCACGGAGCCCCGGACCAGCCGGTCGTGGTGCGCGCCGTGACCCGCGGCCGCGACTTCGAGATCAGCGTCACGAACGGCGGGCCCGCCATTCCGCGCGCCGCGCAGGCCAAACTGTTCCAGCCGTTCAAGCGGACGGACCTGGGGTCCCGCGGCCTGGGCCTCGGCCTCTGGATCGCTTCTGAGGTCGCCCGGGCCCACGGTGGGGCGCTCACCGTCCGGTCGGACGCCAAGGAGACCTGCTTCACCTGCCGGATTCCACTGACGGTGGAGTCGCGCGTGACGGCGTCAGTCGCCGAATAGGGTCGATGTCCGAAAGCCGCCAGCGGCTATCGGCGAACGTCACTATCTTCGCGGGATGACCGAATACGCCCTGTTCGAAACTGCCATCGGCGTCGCGGGGCTCGCCTGGAACGAGGCGGGCCTGGTCGCCTGCCACCTGCCGGAGCGGGAGGCGGAGACGGCGCGGCGGGGCTTCTTGCGGCGCTTTCCGGACAGTGTCGAAAGCGAGCCGCCGGCAGAGCTGCGGCCGACCATCGCGGGAATCCAGGCGCTGATGCGCGGCGAGAAGGCCGACCTTTCGGCGGCGCCGCTGGACCTGTCGCGGACGCCCGAATTCCACGCCCGGGTCTATGAGATCGCCCGCGCCATCCCAGCGGGCGAGACCCTCACCTATGGCGAGATCGCCGAGAGACTTGGCGACAAGCTCCTGGCGCGCGACGTCGGCCAGGCCCTGGGCAAGAACCCCTGGCCGATCGTCGTGCCGTGTCACCGGGTGACGGCCGCCGGCGGCAAGCTGGGCGGCTTCTCGGCGCGCGGCGGCGCGCAAACCAAGCTAAGGCTCCTGACCATCGAGGGTGCGCAGGCCGCGTCGCCCCACATGACGGGTCAGGGGGACCTCTTCGCGTGACGCCAGCCATTGAACGCCGCCTGCTGCAGCTCGCCGTGGCGGTCGCAGGGATCGTGCCGGTCTATGGCGGCGGCATGGGGGCGCTAGGCCTGCTCAGCGACAGCGGGCACTTCCGCTACCTGTCGGGCCTGCTGCTCGGCATCGGGCTGACGTTCTGGTGGACGATCCCGACGCTGGAACGGCGCGGAGCCGTTTACCGGACGCTGGCGCCGATCGTCGTCCTGGGCGGGCTCGCCCGCCTGGCCGCGACGATCCAGGCCGGCGAGCTGGCGGCTTCGGCCATCCTGCCGCTGATCATGGAGCTGACGGTGACGCCGCTGCTCGCGCTCTGGCGGGAACGCGTGGAGCGGCGCCTGACCCAGCCTTAGGTGGTCGGGAAGCCCTTGTCCTTCAGATAGGCCTTCACGTCCGGGTCGCGGCCGCGGAACTTGCGGTAGCCGTCGCGCGGGTGGATCGAATTGCCGACGCTCATGACGTTGTCGTGCAGCCGCTTGGCCACGCCCTTGTCGTAGAGGCCGCCCGGCGCCTCGCGGAACGCCTCGACGGCGTCCAGCGCGATCACCTCGGACCACAGGTACGAGTAGTAGCCGGCCGAATAGCCGTCGGACGCGAAGATATGGCCGAACTGCGGGGTGCGGTGGCGCATCGGCAGTTCCGCCGGCATGCCGAGCTTGGCCAGCTCCTCGCGCTCGAAGGCGTCGGGGTCGATGTCGGCGCCGCCGGCGAGGTGCAGTTTCATGTCGATAAGCGCCGAGGCCAGGAACTCGGTGACGTCGAAGCCCTGGCGGAAGGTCGACGCCTTCTCGATCTTGGCGACCAGCTCGGCCGGGATCGGCTTGCCGGTCTGATGGTGCAGGGCGAACCGGTTCAGGACCTGCGGCGTCCGCAGCCACGACTCGTTCACCGTCGAGGGGAACTCGACGTAGTCGCGGAAGACGCGCGTGCCCGACACCGACGGATAGGTCACCGCCGAGTTCAGGCCGTGCAGGGCGTGGCCGAACTCGTGGAACATGGTCTCGGCGTCGTCCCAGGAGATGAGCACCGCCTCGCCCGGCGCGCCCTTCACGAAGTTGGAGTTGTTGGAGACGATCGTGGTGACATTGCCGTCGAAGGTCTCCTGGGTGCGATAGGCGTTCATCCAGGCGCCCGAGCGCTTGCCGGTGCGGGCGTAGGGATCGAAGTACCAGAGACCGATGTGCTCGGGGCCGCGCTTCACCTCCCAGACGCGAACGTCGGGGTGCTGGACGGGGACGTTGGTCACCTGTGTGAAGCTGAAGCCGTAGAGCTCGCCGGCCGCCCAGAACATGCCCTCGCGCAGCTTCTCCAGCTGCAGGTACGGCTTCACCTCGTTCATATCGAGGTCGTAGCGGGCCTTGCGCACCTTCTCCGCGTAGAAGCGGTAGTCCCACGGGGCGATCTTGATCTTCGCCCCCTCCTTGTCGGCGATGGCCTGCATCTCGGCCACCTCCTCCTTCACGCGGGCGACCGCGAAGGGCCAGACGCGCTCCATCAGCTCCATGCCGGCCTGCGGCGTCTCGGCCATGGAGTTGTTGGCCAGCCGCCAGTGGGCATGCGTCGGATAGCCGAACAGCTTGGCCCGCTCGGCGCGCAGGTTCAGGATCTTCTTGATGAGCGCGTTGTTGTCGTAGGCGTCGCCGTTGTCGCCGCGGCTGTAGAAGGTCTTCCAGACCTTCTCGCGCAGGTCGCGCCGCTCGGAATAGGTGAGGAACGGATCCACCGACGAGCGGGTGTTGGCGATCACGTACTCGCCGTCGCGGCCCTTGCCCTTGGCCGCCGAGCCCATGGCGGCGCGGACATCCGATGGCAGGCCGGCGAGGTCGGCTTCCTTCAGGTACAGGTCGTACTCGTTCTCGTCGTGCAGCAGGTTCTGGCTGAAGGCGGTGAAGGCGGTCGCCAGTTCGCTGTTGATCGCCGCGACCCGGGCCTTGGACGCCGCGTCCAGCTTGGCGCCGTTGCGGACGAAGGTGTTCCAGCGCAGCCAGACCAGACGGTCCTGCTCGGGCGTGAGCTTCAGCTGCGCGCGCCGCTGATAGACGGCGTCGATCCGCTGGAAGAGCCTGGCGTTCTGCAGGATGCGGTCGTTGTGCGCGGCAAGCCTCGGCTGCATCTCCTTGTCGATGGCCCGCAGCTCGGGCGTCGACAGGGTGGCGACCCAGATGCCGTAGATGGTCTGGGTGCGGTCGAGCGCCGCGCCGCTGCGCTCCATGGCCGCGATGGTGTTGCCGAACGTCGCCGGCTGCGGGTTGTTGGCGATGGCCTCGACCTCGGCCCACTCGGACGCCATGCCGGCTTCCAGCGCCGGCTTGAAGTGCTCCACGCGCACCTTGTCGAAAGCCGGCACGCCGCCGAAGGGGCCGGTCCATTCCCCCGACACAGGGTTGGCCCCCTGGGCGAGGACGGTGGCGGGGATCGCCGTGGTCGCGGCGAGCGCGGACGAGGCGGCCAGGAAGGTGCGGCGGCGCATGGAGTCTCCGAGCGGATCGAGCTTTGCGTCGGAGGTTAAGCAGGATCGCGCCTGAACGTCACGTGACACGGCCTTGATATGACGCCGGTTTTCGCATCTGCGCTAAGGCGGTCTGGCGGGGCGCCTAGCAAGGTGCAGGGACGCAGTTTAAGCAGCAGGCATGGCCATCGGCGTATTCGACTCCGGCGTGGGCGGTCTGACCGTCCACCACAGGCTCGTGGAGCGCTTCCCCGAGGCCGACTTCGTCTATCTGGCCGACCAGGCCAACGCCCCCTACGGCGGCCGGCCCGGCGAGGAGATCGTCGAGCTGACCAAGGCGGGCTGCATCCGGCTGTTCGAGGCCGGCTGCGACGTCGTCGTGCTGGCCTGCAACACCGCCGCGAGCGTGGCGCTGCGCCGGCTGCAGCAGACGTGGCTGCCCGGCTATCGGCGCGAGCTGGGGCGGCCGGTGAACGTGCTGGGCATCGTGGTGCCGACCATCGAGGCGGCGACCGGCCTGCCCTGGGAGCATGAGGCCGAGCGGCGCGGCGAGAAGATCGAGAAGCTGGACATCCTGGGCATCTTCTCGACGCCGGCCACGACCAACAGCCGGGTCTACGAGATCGAGATCGACAAGCGGCGCCAGGACGTCGCCGTCTTCTCCGAGCCCTGCCCTGAGCTGGCCCGGATGATCGAGACCGGCGCCTCGCGCCAGGCCTTGGCCGAGGTGATCGGCGGCCATGTGAAGGCGCTGACCAGCCGCATCGGCCGCGCGCCCGATCGCGCGATCCTGGGCTGCACCCACTACGAGATCACCGCCGACCTCTTCCAGGAGGCCCTGCCGGCCGGCACGCCGCTGATCCGCCAGCCGGAAGCGACCGCCGACGCGCTGGCCCGCTACATGGAGCGGCACCCAGAGTTCGACCCAGGGACCGGCGGCAGGCGTCGCTTCCTCACCACCGGCAAGCCGGGCGCACAACACAGCCTGGTTGAGACGTTCTGGGGGGCGCCGTTAAGCTTCGAGCCGGCCTGAACCGGGAGCTTGCGATGAAACTTGTCGTACTCGCCGCACTTGCGGCGCTGAGCGTCGGCAGCGCGGCTAACGCCGAGGTGGTCGACAAGGGGAACTACGGCTTCCGGCTGAGGTACACGGCCCAGGTGGCGGCGCCGGCGGAGAACGTCTTCAAGGCCATCGGCGAGATCGGTCGCTGGTGGAGCGACGGCCACACCTATTCCGGCAAGGCGTCGAACCTGTCGATGCCGCTCACCGCGAACGCCTGCTACTGCGAGGCCCTGCCGGGCGGCGGCGGCGTGCGCCACGGGGTGGTGGAGCTGGTGATCCCCAACAAGCAGGTGCGCGTCGAGGCGGCGCTCGGACCGCTGCAGGACGAGGGCGTCGGCGCGGCCTGGGCCTTCGACCTGAAGCCGAACGCCGACGGAACCGAGGTTGTCATGACCTACAACGTGGCCGGCGCGCGGGATTTCGTGACGACGCTGGCGCCCAACGTCGACGCCGTCATGGCCGAGGGCTTCAAGCGCTTCACGCGGTACGCCGCGACCGGCAAGCCCGAGTAAGCGCCTCGTCCAGGCGGACGCCGGGGCCGTAGGGCGAGAGGTCGTCGCTGCGCGGGCCCTCGCGCGGCTCGGCCAGCGCCGGGCCGATGCGGGTCTCCACCGGCAGCACGCCCGACCACGTCGTCCAGCCGTCATCGGCGGGAAGTTCGGACGGGCCGGTGGCCTTCACCTTCGCCGAAGCCTCCTCGATCTCCATCTCCACGAGGGTGATGGCGGCGAGCTCCGCATCGGTGGTGGGACGCAGCTTCAGGTTCCGGCCGGCGTACAGGCGGTCGATGAAGGCCTCCATCGCGGCGCGCTTGGCGGCCGGATCGGCGACGACGCGGGCCACGCCATAGGCCATGACCGACCGGAAGTTCACCGAGTGGGTGATGCCCGAGCGGCCGACGATCAGGCCGTCCAGGAAGCTCACCGTGACACAGACCGGCTGGCCTTCGACGGCGTCCAGCATCCGGCTCGCCGCCGAGCCGTGCCAGTACAGCGTGCGGCCCTCGCGCCAGTAGGCCGTCGGCGTGACGAACGGCTGGCCATCGATGACGTAGCCGATGTGGGCCATCAGGCCGGCGTCGAGGATCGAGAACACCGTCGCCTCGTCATAGGCGGCACGCTGGGGCCGGCGGCGCACGTGCGACCGGGCGGTGGGGTGGAACTGCACAGGCGTGGATCCGTCCATGACGACCTCCTTCTCAGAGGTCCGCAGCTAGGCCATATGTGGTCTGTGGCAGAGGTCCAATCGGGGCTAGACTGCCAGACCACTTTGGAGGCGCCGATGAGCTGGGCCGAGATCTATCCCTGGCAAGCGCCGAGCGCGAGCGGGCCGGTGATCCGGCAGGTCTATGACCAGGTTCGCGGCGCGATCCACGCGGGCGCGCTGAAGCCCGGCGGCCGGCTGCCGTCGAGCCGCGACCTGGCCCAGCGGCTGGGCGTCGCCCGGGCCTCGGTGGTGGCGGCCTATGACCTGCTGCTGGCGGAGGGCTATGCCGAGGGGCGGCCGGGGTCGGGCACCTATGTCTGTGGCGATCTGTCGGGCGTGCTGGATCTGAAGGCGCCGAAGCCGGTGGCCGACGCGCCGCCGCCGGAGCCGCCGACCGGTTTAAAGGCGCTGGAGGCGCTGAGCTTGCCGCCCACCGCGGCCGGCGAGCGGATGTTCTCCAACGGCCGCACGCTGATGGACGCCCGCGCGCTCGACGCCTGGGCCGCGTCGACCCGCCGGGCGCTGCGGACGCTCGATCCGGTGCATTTTGGCTATTCCGATCCGCGGGGCGAGCCGGGGCTGCGGGCCGCGGTGGCCGACTACCTGCGCGCCGCGCGCGGCGTGGTCTGCGAGCCGGACCAGGTGATCATCACGGCGGGCGCCCAGCACGCGGTCGATATCGCCGTGCGCGTCCTGCTGCAGCCGGGCGATCCGGTCTGGATGGAGGACCCCGGCTACCAGCCGACCTGGCACGCGCTGAGCGCCGCTGGCGCCGAGCTGCACGCCGTGCCGGTGGACCGCGCCGGGCTCGATGTGGCCGCGGGCGTCGCCGCCGCGCCGAACGCCCGGCTGGCCTTCGTGACGCCGTCGCACCAGTACCCGCTGGGCGTCACGCTCTCGATGGGCCGCAGGCTGGAGCTGCTGGCCTGGGCGCGGGAGGCCGGCGCCTGGATCGTCGAGGACGACTACTCCTCGGAGTTCCGCTACTCGGGCCCGCCGCTGGCGGCGCTGCAGGGCCTGGATGGCGGCGAGCGGGTGATCTACGTCGGCACACTGAACAAGGCGCTCTTTCCGGGTCTCAGGCTCGGCTACGTGGTCGCGCCACGGCCCCTCGCCTCGGCGTTGGCCAAGGCGCGCCAGCTGACGGACAGGCAACCGCCGACGCTGACCCAGGCGATCGTCCTCGACTTCATGGAGAGCGGTCAGTTCGCGGCGCATATCCGGCGGCGACGGCTGGCATACCGCACCCAACGTGACGCCCTGGCCGAGGCCCTGACCGTGAAACTGGGCGACCGGCTGGAGATCGACGCCCCGGATCAGGGCATGCACCTAATGGCCTTCCTCAAGGACGGCGGCGACGATGTCGCTGTGCAGACAGCGGCGGCGGCGCGCGGCGTCACCGCCCGCGCGATCAGCCCGCTTTATCGTCAGGCGCCGGCGAGGCCGGGGCTGCTGCTGGGCTTCACCGGCTATCCGGCGCACAGCATGGCGGGCGGCGTGGCGAAGCTCGCACAGGCGTTCGCCGATCTGGCCGAAGGGACCAGTCGGTAACCCGGGAGACGCATTGGGGGGGAGGAGGGCTGCGCCCCCCGGGCCGACTGAAGTGCGGTGTGTGACACAGCTTCAGAATAGCGGCGGGGTGGAAGGATCACGCGCCCGCCGTCGATGGCGTGGAGATAGTGACCGGTAACACAAATGGCCAATCGATTGTTTTTGAGATTGGAATAGACCACGACTATCGGCGCCGTTCGGCCGTCATTCTTCGGGATGCTCCCTCTGTGATGCTGCCCACCATCCGCCAGCTGCAGTACCTCAAGCTGCTCGCCGAGCACGGCGCCTTCGGGCGCGCGGCGGAGGCGGCCCACGTCACCCAGCCCACCCTGTCGGCCGGCATCCAGGAGCTGGAGCGGACGCTGGGCGCATCGGTCGTCGACCGGGCGCGATCGGGAGTGATCCTGACGCCGGTCGGCGAAGAGGCGCTGCGCCGCGCCACCGTCATCCTCAACGAGGCCGAGGAGCTGGTGGAGGCGGCGAAAAACGCCGGCCAGCCGCTGACCGGCCGGTTCCGGCTGGGCGTGATCCCGACCATCGCCCCGTTCCTGTTGCCTCGCGCGCTCCCGTTGCTGCGCGACCGCTTCCCGAAGCTGCGGCTGTTCCTGCGCGAGGACCTGACCCAGCGGCTGATCGCCCAGCTCAAGGCCGGCCGACTGGACGCCGCGCTGATCGCCTTGCCGTTCGACATGCAGGGCCTGGAGTGGGCCCACGTCGCCGACGACGAGCTGCTGGCGGCGGTGCCGGCCGACCACCCCCTGGCGCGGGCCAAGTCGGCGACGCCCGAGGCCCTGGAAGCCGAGAACCTGATCCTGCTGGAGGACGGTCACTGCCTGCGCGAGCACGGGCTCTCCGCCTGCCGCCTGAACGCGCCCCGCAGCGCCGCCGGCGAGGAGCCGTTCGCCGCCACGTCGCTGCCGACGGTCGTGCAGATGGTGGGCTCGGGCCTGGGCGTGACCTTCATCCCCCGAATGGCGGTGAACGCCGGCCTGGCGGACGCGGCGCCCGTCGCTGTCCGGCCGATCGACGCCGACCACCCGGCGCGCGAGATCGTCGTCGCCTGGCGCGCCGGTTCGAACCGCCGCGCCGAGGGCCGCCTGCTGGCCGAGGTGCTGAAAGAGGCCTGACCGGCCTCAGTCCATCAGCCGCTGGGCCAGGTACACGTAGTGCCGGGCCCACCGCCGGGCGTTCAGTTCGGGGTCGGCGTCGTTGGCGTGACCCCCGAACGTCTGCTCGTAGTAGAGGTAGGGCACCCCCAGCTTCTGCAGCATGGCTGCGTACTTCCGCGCATGGCCAGGGTGCACACGGTCGTCGCGCGTGTTGGTCGTGATATAGGCCAGCGGGTACTTCGCGCCGGGCTTCAGGGCCTGGTAGCCCGAGTACTTCTCGATGAACGCGCGGTCGCCCGGCACGTCCGGATCGCCGTACTCGCCCACCCATGACGCGCCCGCCGACAGCTTGTGGTAGCGCAGCATGTCGATCAACGGGCTCTCCACCACCACCGCGTTCCACAGCTCGGGATGCTGGGTCATCGAAACGGTGGTCAGCACGCCGCCGTTCGAGCGGCCGTAGATGCCGAGGCGCCGCGCCGAGGTGACGTTGCGGGCGGCAAGGTCGCGGGCGACGGCGGCGAAGTCGTCGAAGGCCAGCTGGCGCTTCTCGCGAAGCACCGACTGGTGCCAGGAGGGCCCAAACTCGCCGCCGCCGCGGATGTTGGCGATGACATAGGCGCCGCCCCGCTCCATCCAGAGCTTGCCGGCCTCCGGCATGTAGATCGGCGGCTTGGCGACCTGGAAGCCGCCGTAGCCGTACATCAGCGTCGGCAGGCTGCCGTCGAGCTTGGCCGCCCTGGGCCGCACCACGAAGTACGGGATCTTCGTGCCGTCGGAAGACGTCGCCCAGAACTGCTCGACCACGTGGGTCGAGGCGTCGAAACGCGCGGGCAGGGCCTTCACCTGCGCGGCGGTCCCGGCGGCGGCGTCGGCCAGCCACAAGCTCGTGGGGGTCAGGAAGCTCTCGACGGTGACGAACAGCTCATCGTCCGCGCCCGCGGCGTCGACGAGGTTGATGTTGGCGTCCTTGGGCAGCGGCAGTCGCTTCGCCGACCATTGGCCGCCCTGGAAGTCATAGACGTCGACGGCGCCCTTCACGTCCTCGAGCAGCGCGACCACCAGCTTGCCGTCGGTGGACGACACCTGCTGGACGGCTTGGCGCGGGCCGGGTTGGAAGATGAGGCGCGGCTTCGCAGCCTTTGCATCGGCCTTCAGGGCCGCGAGGTCGTAGGCGATCAGGGCGCCCGGCTGGAAGCCGCCCCAGGCCTCCTGCAGGCTGAACACCACCTGGCCGTCGACGTAGGCTTCTTCCTCGGCCTTGCGGGGCAGCGGCACAGCGATCAGCCCTTTGGCGTCGTCCAGCAGGCTGAATTCGCGCTCGTAGAAGGTGACATTGCGGGTGATGAGCACGCCGTCGACGCGCGAGCCATCGCCGCGCAGCACGCTGGCGGCCGCCGACATGTCCGTCTTCTGGCCGCGGAACACCTCGCGAGCCTGGCCGTCACGCCCGACGATCTTGACCACATAAGGATAGCCCGAGGTGGTGACCTCGCCCGGCGTCCACTCGCGGGCGACGGCGAGGGTGTCGCGGTCCAGCCATTGGACGTACTGCTTGCCTTCGGCGAACCGGAAGCCGTTCGCCGTGAAGGTTCTGGCGCGGGTGTCGAACTCCCGCAGTTCGACCGCATCGCCGCCGCCGTTGGAAAGGCGGACAAGGCAGGTGGTCTCGGCCGGCTTCAGGCAGACCGCACCCTTGAAGAACCAGCGCTTGCCCTCGGCCTTGGCGAGCGCGTCGACGTCGATCAGGGCCTGCCAGGCAGGCGCGGCGGACCGGTAAGAGGCCTCGGTCGTGTGGCGCCAAAGGCCGTGCGGGTGCTCGGCGTCCTGCCACAGGTTGTCGATGCCGCCGGCCCGGAACTGCGGCGTCGGGATGCGGTCCTTGGCGGTGAAGATCGCCCGCGCCTGCGCCAGCATCGGCGCATAGCGGGGGTCCTTTTCCAGCACATCGGCGGTCTTGACGTTCTCCGCCTCGGCCCAGGCGAGCGCCCTGGGATCGTCCACGCCCTCCAGCCAGAGGAAGGGATCTTCCTGGGCGAGGACCGGACCTGAGAGGAGTGCGGCGGAAAACGCGGCGGCGACGAACAACTTCATGGCCCGCATCTAGCGGCGCCGCGGGCCGGCCGCAAAGACCCTCAACCCTGGAAGCAATTGTTAAGCGCGGCCATGCAACCTCCCCGCAAGGGAGGGAGTATGTCGCCCGGCTCGAGTTATCACCGCGTCGCCGTGACCCGCGCCAAGGAATTGCCCATGCGCGTGGGTCTTGCCTTGGTGATCGGCGCGGGCACGTTCGCGATAACCGGCAGCTCCTGGGTCTTCGTCTGGTTCGCCGCGGTGATGGCGACCCAGCTGGTGGACCTGCACGTCAGCCGGCCGCTCCGCCAAGATCCGCACTTCGAACCGACCCCACGGCAAGAGGCGGGCTACCTCGCCTCGATGGTGCTTCATGTGGCGGTCTATTCGTCGATCACGCCGCTCTGCTGGCTGGCCGGGGGCCTCGAAGGCCATCTGTTCGCCCTGCTCATTCCCACGGCCGGCCTGCTGAACGTCGCCCTGCAGGCGCAGGCGCAGCCGAAGCTGTTCTGGGCCGGCTGCGCGCCACACGCCATGTACCTGCTGAGCCTGCCGATCCTTTCGATTGCGTTCGAGAGCACCGCCAACCCCACCGGGATGGCCTTCGTGGCGCTGGGCTCGCTCCTCTACATCGCCCACCTGTTCATCGCCTTGAAGCGCAACCGCCAGATCCAGGCCGACCTCACGGAGGCCCTGGGCGTCGCCGAGACCGAGCGCGCGCGGGCGGAGGACGCAAACGCGGCCAAGAGCGATTTTCTGGCGACCATGAGCCACGAGATCCGGACCCCGATGAACGGGGTGCTGGGTATGGTTCAGGCCATGGCCCACGACCCCCTGCCCAAGCGCCAGCGCGAGCGGTTGGAGGTGATCCGCCAATCGGGCGAGGTGCTTCTTGTCCTGCTGAACGACCTCTTGGACATCTCGAAGATCGAGGCCGCGAAGCTGGAGCTGGAAATGGGCCTCCTCGACCTGGAGGAGCTCGCCGCGCAGGCCGAGGCGGCCTTCGCACCGCTGGCCGCCGCCAAAGGGCTGGAGCTGCGCGTCTCGGTCGCGCCGGACGCCGCCGGCGCGTGGGAAGCAGACCCGACCCGCGTGCGCCAGATTTTCCATAACCTGCTGGCCAACGCCGTGAAGTTCACCGAGGCCGGCGGCGTGCAGGCGACCCTGTTCCACGACGGCGCGCAGGTGGCGATCCGCGTGCGCGACACCGGCCCGGGCGTGCCTCCGGACAGGCTGCCGACGCTGTTCGAACGCTTCATCCAGGCGGACGCCTCGACCACGCGGCGCTACGGCGGCTCAGGGCTGGGTCTCGCCATTTCGCGCGAGCTGGCCCGCCGCATGGGCGGCGAGATCACCGCCGAGAGCGAGCTGGGTCTGGGCTCGACGTTCACCGCCTGGCTGCCGCTCGCCCGGGCCGAGGCGGGGCAGACGCCGGCCGAGGCCGCGCCTCTGCCTGAGATCGGAGCCCTGCGCGTGCTGGTCGCCGAGGACAACGAGACAAACCGGCTGGTGCTGAAGACCCTGCTGGATCAACTGGGCATCGCCGTCGAAGTGACGCCCGACGGCCAAGAGGCGGTGGAGGCCTGGCGCGGCGGCCGCTTCGACCTGATCCTGATGGACGTGCAGATGCCCGTGATGGACGGCCTGGCCGCCACCCGACGCATCCGCGCCATCGAGGCCGACACCGGGCGGGCCTACACGCCGATCGTGGCGCTCACCGCCAACGCCATGTCGCATCATCTGGCGGAATATGCCGAGGCCGGGATGGACGGCGTGGCCGCCAAGCCGATCGAGCTGTCGCGACTGGTGGAGCAGATGAATATCGCCCTGAGCGGCCGCCGCACCGGCCTCGTCGGCGCCGCCAGCGCCGCGGCTTGATTTGACGCTGGGCGCCCGCGGGGTGCGGCCGACGCCGTCTTCGCCTATATAGCCGCCTCCATGGGCCGTCAGTTCCTCAAGATGAACGGGCTCGGCAACGACTTCGTCGTGGTCGAGACCCGCAGCCAGCCGTTCGAACCGACGGCCGACGAGGTGCGCGCCATCGCCGACCGGGCGAGCGGCGTCGGCTGCGATCAGCTCATCGCCATCGAGCCCCATGACGGCGCGGACGCCTTCGTGCGGTTCTGGAACGCCGATGGCGAGGAGATCTCGGCCTGCGGCAACGGCACGCGCTGCGTGGGCTGGCTGCTGATGCAGTCGACCGGCAAGGATCAGGTCGAGATCGAGACCAAGGCCGGCCGCCTGATCGCCAGCCGCGCCGGCGAGCGGCTGGTCAGCGTCGATATGGGGCCGCCGCGCCTCGACTGGCGCGAGATCCCGCTGGCGGAGGAACAGGACACTCAGGCGCTGGGCGTCGCGCTCTATCACCACGCCGACCTGATGGCCCCGCCGGGGTGCGTCTCGATGGGCAATCCGCATGTGGTGTTCTTCGTACCGGACGTCGAGCAGGCCCCGGTCGCCGAGGCCGGACCGGTGGTCGAGAAGCACCCGCTGTTCCCCGAGCACGTCAACGTCGGCTTTGCCCAGGTGAAGGGCCGCGACCGCATTCGACTGCGCGTCTGGGAACGCGGCGCGGGCCTGACCAAGGCTTGCGGCACGGGCGCCTGCGCAGCGCTCGTCGCGGCGGCACGGCGCGATCTCGTCGGCCGTCACGCCACCATGGAGCTGGACGGCGGCGAGCTGTTCATCGAATGGCGCGACGACGGCCACGTGATCATGACCGGCCCGGCCGCTGTCGACTTCGCGGGCGAACTCCCGTGACCGGGCTCGACTCCGCGTTCCTGCTGCCCTTCCTGCTGCACTTCGGCGTGGTGCTCGGTCTCTACGCCGCGCTGACGGTGGCGCGGGCGACGGCGGTCGGACGGGGCCAGGCGGCCTATGGCGATTTCGCACGCGCGGACGGCGATCCCCCGGGGGCGGCGCGCATCGCCCGGAACCTGTCCAACCAGTTCGAAGCGCCGCTGTTCGCCTATTTCGCGGCCCTGTTCCTGCTATGGCGCGGCGACGTCGCGATGCTGGACGTCGCCGCCGCCTGGCTGTTCCTCGTCGGGCGGGTGATCCACACCCTGGTGCAGACCCTCACCGACAATCTCCGGCTGCGCGGGCTGGTCTTCATGATCAACTTCGTCGGCATCCTGGCGCTGATGGGCCACGTGGCCTGGGTGGTGCTCGGATGGTGAGCCCGGCCGATCCAAAGGACGTCGACATCGTCACGTTCGGCTGCCGGCTGAACAGCTACGAGAGCGAGGTCATCCGCAAGCGCGCGGCCGAGGACGGCCTGACCGATGCGGTGGTCTTCAACACCTGTGCGGTGACCAACGAGGCGGTGCGTCAGGCCAGGCAGGCGATCCGCAAGGCCAGGCGCGAGCGGCCCGGCGCGAAGCTGATCGTCACCGGCTGCGCGGCGCAGATCGATCCGGCGGCCTTTGCGGCCATGGGCGAGGTCGATCTCGTGCTGGGCAACGCCGAGAAGAGCCAGGCGGGAGCCTACGCGCCTACCGCCGCCGAACTCGGGCGTGTCCGGGTCAACGACATCATGAGCGTGCGCGAGACGGCCGGTCATCTGATCGACGGGCTGAAGGACCGCGCGCGGGCCTTCGTCGAGGTCCAGAACGGCTGCGACCACCGCTGCACCTTCTGCATCATCCCCTACGGCCGCGGGAATTCGCGCTCGGCTCCGGCGGGCGAGGTGGTCGAACAGGTCCGCCGGCTGGCCGCCGAGGGCTACCAGGAAGTCGTGCTGACCGGCGTCGACGTGACCAGCTGGGGCTCGGACCTGCCCGGCCAGCCGACGCTGGGCCAGCTGGTGGCGCGTATCCTGAAGCTGGTCCCGGAACTGCCCAGGCTGCGGCTGTCGTCGATCGACGCAGCCGACATCGACGCCGACCTGCTGCGCTGCTTCGCCGAGGAGCCGCGGGTGATGCCCTACCTGCACCTGAGCCTGCAGGCCGGCGACGACATGATCCTGAAGCGCATGAAGCGCCGCCACCTGCGGGCCGATGCGCTGAAGCTGGTGGCCGACGTCCGCGCCGTGCGGCCGGACGTGGCCTTCGGCGCCGACCTGATCGCTGGCTTCCCGACCGAGACGGACGAGATGTTCGAGAACAGCCTCCGGCTCGTGGAAGAAGCGGGGCTGTCGTACCTGCATGTCTTCCCGTTCAGCCCGCGGCCCGGCACGCCGGCGGCGCGGATGCCGCAGGTAAAGCGCGACATCGTGAAGGCGCGCGCCGCGCGGCTGCGGGCGGCGGGCGAGGCGGCGCTGATCCGGCACCTGGACGCCCAGGTCGGCCGGACGCTGGCGGGTCTCGTCGAGAAGCCGGGCCTGGCGCGGGCCGAGGATTTCACGGAGATCGTCTTTGCGGGCGAGGCTCAGGTGGGCGCGGTGACCGAGCTTGTGGTCACCGGCCATGACGGCAAGCGGGCGATCGCCCATCTGAGGCAGAGGGTCGCGGCATGAGCTGGTCGGGCGGTTGCCAGTGCGGGAAGGTTCGCTTCCGGGTCGAGGGCGAGCTCGGCCGCGCCAGCATTTGCCACTGCCGCATGTGCCAGAAGGCGACGGGCGGGCCGTTCGGCGCCTTCGTCGGCGTCCCTCGGGACGGCTTGACCTGGATCGGCGACGAGCCCAGCCGCTTCCAGAGTTCCAACCTCGTAAACCGCGGCTTCTGCCCAGCGTGCGGCACGCCGCTTACCTTCGAGACGGCGAAGAGCTTCGACATCACGATCTTCGCCTTCGATCGTGCGGACGAAATCGCCCCGATTGTCCAGCTTGAGCCGTCGGCTTCACCCGAGTGGATGCAGCACATCCATGAGCTGCCGGTGGAGCAGCCGCCGCCCGGCTACTACGAGCGGATCGAGAGCTATCAGCGGCCGGACGGCGAGGCCTAGTCTTCCGGCGGCGGCCGGCCGGGAAAGCCCGGCATCTGCCAGCCAAACAGGATGGCGCCGGCGCGGATCGAGAACGCGATCAGGAAGCCGCCCAGCCCGGCCACGACGAGCGGCACGGCCAGGGCGTTCAGCGCAACGAAGGCGATGGCTCCGACAAGCGCCGGGGTCACGTAGAGCTCGCGCCGCAGCAGCACCGACGGCTCGTGGGCCAGGACATCGCGCAGCACGCCGCCGAAGGTGGCGGTCAGCACGCCCATGACGATGGCGGTGAACGGCGGCGCGCCCAGCGAAACCGCCTTCATGGCCCCGACTGACGTGTAGGCGGCCATCCCCAGCGCATCGAGCCACAGCAGCAGGCGGCCGCGGCCACGCCCGCCGCCGAAGATCCAGACCGCAACGGCGGCCGCGAGGCAGACCATGACGTACTCGGGCCGGGCGACCCAGAACACCGGGGCGTCGATCAGCAGGTCGCGCAGCGTGCCGCCGCCGACGCCCGTGACCGCCGCGAAGAAGCCGAAGGTGATGATGTCATGCTTGCGCCGCGCGGCGGCCAGCGCGCCGGTTGCGCCGAAGACGGCGACGGCGGCGTAGTCGAGCACGGTGAGGCTGGCGGCGAGTCCGTCCATGGCCCCTTGATGCGGCGGCAGGTGACGGGCGGCAAGCGCCTCGCTAGAAGCGCCTTCATGTCAGAACCCAAACGCGGCTGGTTCCAGCGCCTCACTCAGGGGCTCACCAAGTCGTCCAAGCAGATCGGCGACCAGATCGCCGAAGTCTTCGTCGCCAAGGCGCCGCTGGACCAGGCGAAGCTGGACGAGCTCGAGGAGATGCTGATCGAGGCTGACCTCGGACCGCACTCCGCCGCCCGGATCACCGCCCGCTTCGCCGAGGAGAAGTTCGGCAAGGACGTCGGCGAGGACGAGATCAAGGAGGCGCTGGCCCAGGCGATCGGCGACGAGCTGTCGACACGCCAGGGGAGCTTCGACCCGCTGTCGGGGCCGAAGCCCTACATCGTGTTGTTCATCGGCGTGAACGGCTCGGGCAAGACCACGACGCTGGGCAAGATCGCCCAGGACCTGAAGGCCCGGGGCGCCAAGGTGCTGGTGGTGGCCGGCGACACCTTCCGCGCGGCCGCCGTCGAGCAGCTGAAGGTCTGGGCCGAGCGGTCCGGCGTCGACTTCATGGGGCGGCCCACGGGATCGGACGCCGCCGGCCTTGCGTTCGACGCCGTGCAGAAGGCCAAGGCCGAAGGCTACGACGTCGTGCTGATCGACACCGCCGGCCGCCTGCAGAACAAGGAGGGTCTGATGGACGAGCTCCTGAAGATCATCCGCGTGGTCAAGAAGGTGGATGAGAGCGCCCCGCACGAGACCCTGCTGGTTCTGGACGCCACCGTGGGCCGCAACGCGCTCAGCCAGGAGAACATCTTCGGCAACCGCATCGGCGTGTCGGGCATCGTCATGACCAAGCTGGACGGTACGGCGCGCGGCGGCGTGCTGGTGCCGGTGGCCCAGGCGTCGGACAGCCCCATCAAGTTGATCGGCGTCGGCGAGGGCATCGACGACCTACAGCCGTTCGACGCCCGCGCGTTCGCCCGCAGCCTCGTAGGCCTCGAGGAGCCGATCCGTTGAACTCGAAAACCAAGGCTTGGGTGCGAAGCGGCGTCGACTACGCCGGCCCCCTGGCGTTCCTGATCACCATCCTGACGACCCGCGATCCTATAACCGCGACCTGGGCGCTGCTGGCGGCTTCGGTGGCGGCGTTGGCGGTGGGATGGATCGCGGAGCGGCGGATCGCGCCCATGCCGCTGGTGGCGGGCGTCTTTGCGCTTATCTTCGGCGGCCTGACAGTCGCCTTCCACGATGAGCGCTTCATCAAGATCAAGCCGACCGTGCAGAACATCGTCTTCGCTGTGGCGCTGTTCGGTGGCCTGGCGATCCGCAAGAACCCGCTGAAAATGCTGCTCGGGGGTTCGCTCCATCTGCCCGATCCGGCGTGGCGGCAGCTGACGGTGCGCTACGCCCTGTTCTTCATCCTGGTGGCTGTGCTGAACGAGGCGGTCTGGCGAACCCAGACCACGGAGGTGTGGGCGCTATTCCGGTTCCCGGGCCTGCTGCTGCTGACGTTGGTGTTCTCGCTCACGCAGGTCCCCTTCATGATGAAGCATGCCGGGCCCGGCGAGGCCGCGCCGCCGCCGTCCACGGAGTAGGTCGGGAAGGCCCCGGCGGGCGATATCGTCCGTCGTCAAACCGTCGCAGAGAGCGGATAGAGGTCGGACCCGTCCAAAGCGGGGGATGGGACGACCATGGCCAAAGCCAAGTCGCGTTCGAAGGCCGGGCTGAAGACGGGCGCGCCCGCGCTCGACGGGTCGGCGACCCATCTTCTCCACCGGGCGGTGCAGCGCGCCCTCGACGAGTACGCCGCCGAGTTTGGGCCGGGCGGAATCACCCAGCGCCAGTACGCGGTCCTCGCCGCCGTCGCCGCCCAGGAAGGCGCGACCCAGACCGACCTCGTCCGCTCCACCGGCATCGACCGCTCGACGCTCGCCGACATGGCCGCGCGGATGATCGCCAAGGGCTTGCTGGCCCGCGAACGCTCTGCGGCCGACGCCCGCGCCAACGCCGTGCGCCTCACGCCCGAGGGCCAGGCCGTGCTGGCCGAAGCCGAGCCGAAGATGGCGGCGGCCGACGCGCGGCTCATGAAGCTGATTGCGGGCCGCACCCGCCGTGACGCCTTCCTCAAGCTTCTGAAGGACCTGGCCCTGGCCGGCGAGGAACCGCCGAAGGCCGAGAAGACGCCGAAGGCCAAGAAGTCCAAGGCGGCCAAGCCGGAAGCCAAGAAGAAGAAGCTGAAGAAGGCGGCCTGAGACCGTCCTACGCGTCTCCTAGCGCGGCATGGTGATGTCGTTGTCGCGCAGATGCGGTGAACGAAGGCGCTGGTACCCCATGTCGGGCAGGCCCTTCATGATGGCGTCGAGCATCATGTCCCCGTCCGCCCGGATCGGGGGCGGTTCGCCGAAGAGTTCCCGCCACAGCGCGGCGGCCTCCTCACGGATGCGTTCTTCCCGTCCCATGCCGTCCCTAGCACTCGTCCTGAGAAACCATCTCAACAAACGGCAAAACTCCCGCGCACGGTCGGGTGTTCCAATCTGAAATATGGTTAATTCTCGACGGCTTAGCCGATCGGGGGGAGGCCTGCGGTCAGACGCGGATGTCGAGGATCGAGCCGGGGCGGAGGATCCGCTGGGGCGGTTCCAGCGCTCGCGCGGCCGGTTGGGGCGCCTCGGCGGCGCGGGCCGGCGCGGCCGTCCGAACCTCGGTCGGCTGCACCGGAGCCGGCGCCGGGGCCGCGCCCTGGGCCTGGCCAAGCGCGGCGGCGAAGAACGCCTTCTGGGCGGCGAGGCGCGCGGGATCGATCGGCCGTTGAGGCTGCGGTTGGCCGGCGAGCGGAGGCAGGTTCGGGCGGATCGTGGACACGGCGGGGCGGCCAGACGTGGTTAACGGAGCGCCCCCAGCGGTGCCCCGCACCGCCTTGAGAAGTGGTTAACGGGCCAGGCCGGCGAGGCCCCTGGCGTCGGCTTCGGTGAGCGGCCCGGTGTGCTTGGCGAGGATCGTGCCGTCGCGGCCGACGACATAGGTCTCGGGCACGCCGGTGACGCCAAATTCGACGCCGGCGCGGCCGTCGCGGTCGACCAGCACCTCGGCGAAGGGATCGCCCAGTCGGGTCAGGAACGCCTGGCTGTTCTGCGGCGCGTCCTTGTAGGCGATGCCGATCACCCGCACGGGCTGGCCCTTCATGCCCATCAGCACGGGATGCTCGATTTCGCAGGGCGCGCACCACGAGGCGAAGAAGTTCACCAGCATGGGGCCCTCGGATGCCATCTCGCGCAACGAGGCCGGCTGGCCATCGGCCAGGTTCGGCAGCTCGACCTGCGGCACCGGCTTGCCGACCAACGCCTGGGGCTGGACCTGCGGATTGCGGTTCAGGGCGTAGAGGCCGAACAGCAGCCCCAGCGCCACGAGAACGGCGAGCGGGGCGAAGGCGAGCCAGCGCTTCATTTCTTGGCGCGCTCCTCGAACCGGCGCTTCCAGCGGCGGCTGTGGGCCAAGGACGTCCAGATCAGCAGGGCGAAGGTCGCGCCGGTGATGATGAAGGCCGGCCAGATGTAGGCGCCGTAGTCGGACATCGTCTCAGGCATCACGTCAGCCCCGCGCCGCGCGGAGGGCGGCGGCCTCGGCGCGCCGGCGCCACAGCTCGCCACGGATGCGCACCAGCCAGAGCGAGCCGAAGGCCGACAGATAGGCCAGGCTCATGAGCAGCAGCGGCACGAGGAACACCGGCGGCATGGCCGGCCCGCCCTCGGCGAAGATCGAAGAGCCCTGGTGCAGCGAGTTCCACCATTCGACGCTGTAGTGGATGATCGGCAGGTTCACGGAACCGACCAGCGCCAGGATGGCGGCCGCGCGGGCGGCCTTGGCCTCGTCGTCCAGCGACGCGCGCAGCGCGATATAGGCGATGTAGAGCAGGAACAGGATCAGCACCGACGTCAGGCGTGCGTCCCAGACCCACCAGGTCCCCCACATCGGCCGGCCCCACAGCGAGCCGGTGACGAGCGTGAGGAAGGCGAAGGCGGCGCCCAGCGGCGCGGCCGCCTGGGCCGCCGCGTCGGCCAGGGTGTGGCGGAACACCAGCGCCAGGAAGCTCGCCACCGCCAGCGCCGCATAGGCGAACATCGAGATTTGCGCCGCCGGCACGTGGATGAACATGATCCGGACGGTGAGGCCCTGCTGGTAGTCGGCCGGCGCGGTGAAGCCGAGATAGAGGCCCGCGACGGCGAGCGCGGCGGCGATCACGCCGAACATGGGCGCCGCCCAGCGCGAGAACGCCATGAAGCGTTCGGGATTGGCGAGGAAGGCGGGCGCCGGGATCATCGGGAATCCCGCTTAAGGCCCGGCGGCCCGCCTCGCAAGCGGCTCAGATGTCGCCGGGGGCCGGCGGCATGGGCGGCATGGGCGGTTGCGGGGGCATCGGCGGCATCGGCGGATGCGGCATGTGATGGCCGACGGGGATCATCATCGGGCCGAAGCCCGGTCCCGCCATCATCAGCATCGGCATGGCGTCGAACGCCTTCTTCTGCCGCTCGTCGAGCTGGGCGTAGAAGGTCCGCGTCGCGGCGATCCGCGCCTTCATGGCGCGATGGTGCTCGTCGGCCCGCGCCTCCATCTCCGCCAGGCGTTCGGAGGTCGGCTTGTCCGTGTCCTTGGTGAACTTCACGACGTCGTGCCGGCCGCCCTCGTGCTTGGTGGCCTCGAGGAAAGCCTTCAGCGCCGGCTCCTGGTTCGGGCGCAGCTGCAGCACGTCCTTCAGGTGCTGCTCCCGGCCTTCTCCGCCACGGTAGATCATGACGTTCTTGCGCGGGCGCTCGCGCACAACGTCTTCGCTGTCGCTGCGATAGACGTGGACATGGCGTTCAACGCGGGCGTCCTTGCGCGCTTCCTCGCGGGCGGCTTCGCCGGCGTCCTGGGCGATGGCGGCGCCGGCCGTGGCGGTGAGGGCGGCTCCGGCCAGGAGCCAGGCTAGGGTCTTCTTCATCTGGTGCTTCCCCAAGTGAGCAGCTGATCCAAGGGGGACAAGCTGCGCCTTCAGCATGCGGCGAAAAAACGGCGGTCGGCATGAAGCTTTCTTCATGTGCGAATTCCGCAGGATGAGCGCATACGGCGCAGCTTCATGTCCCGGAGACCCGCATGATTTCCGCCCTGTTTGCGGCCGCAGCCGTTGCCACTGCCACTGCCACGCCGGCGCTGAACCCGGCTGAGGTGAAGGCGGTGGAGGCCGTCGCCTATGACTACGTCGATGGCCAGCTGGAAGGCGACGCCCGCCGTGTCTCGCGTTCGCTGCACCCGGACCTCGCCAAGCGGGCGGTCGAGAAGAACCCCGACGAGCTGATGGGTCTGCGGCGGATGTCGAAGGACGAGCTGGTGGAGCTGACGGCGCAGGGGGCGCTGAAGACGCCAAAGGACCAGTGGAGCCGCTCGGTGCGGGTGCTCGATATCGTCGGCGACGTAGCGGTGGCGCGGGTGGAGACGCCCTGGTTCACCGACTTCTTCCACCTCGGCCGGTTCGACGGCCGCTGGGTGATCGTCAACGCCATGTGGCAGCCGAAGCCGCGCCCCGCGCCGGCCTCTTAGGACAGAGCGTTCCGACAGGCGCCAGCCATGGCCAGCGGTCCCAGCGCGACGGCGGCGGCGGCGTAGGCGCCCAGCAGGGCGAAGCCGCTCTTCCACGGGAGGCCGCCGGCGAAGGCGTCCAGGGCGCCGCCGCCGAAGATCACCGGCGGTACGAAGAGTGGCAGCACGATCACGGCGGTCAGCAGACCGCCGCGCCGCGCGCCGAGACTGAGCGCGGCGCCGATGCCGCCCATGAAGGCGAAGGCGAGACCGCCCATCAACGCGCAAGCGAAGACCAGCGGCGCCAGCGCGGGCGAGGCGCCGAGCGCAATGGCGGCGACAGGGGCGGCGAGCGCCAGCGGTGCGCCGGTCGCGAGCCATTGGCCCAGGCACTTGACGGCGCAGACCAGCTCCAGAGGGACCGGCGACAGGGTCAGCAGGTCCAGGGCGCCGTCCTCGTAGTCGCGCTCAAACAGGCGATCCAGGGAGAGGAGGGCGGCCAGCGCGAGCGCCACCCAGGCCGCGCCGGGCGCGATGGCGGCCAGCCGCTCGGGTTCGGGGCCGATGGCCAGCGGCATCAGCGTCGCCACGCCGGCGTAGAAGCCGACCGAGACCAGCGGTCCGCCGCCGCGGCCCCAGGCCAGCGTCGTCTCGCGGACGAGCAGGGACCAGAGGCGGCTCATCCGACCAGCTCCAGGCTCTTGGCCGGGATCGGCAGAGGGTCGTGCACGGCGGCCAGGATCATGCCGCCGCCGGCGAGATGGGCCGCCATGATCTCGCCCATCCGGGTCCGCCAGACGGCGTCCAGCGGACTGAGCGGCTCGTCGAGCAGCCAGAGCGTCCGCGGCGCGGCGACCAGGCGCGACAGGGCAAGGCGCCGGCGCTGGCCGGCCGACAGGCGGCGGACTTCCAGGTCGAGCAGGTGGACCAGGTCGAAGGTGTCGGCGGCGTCCCGCGCATCGGTCTCGCTCCCGCCGGACCACAGGCTCCAGAAGGCGAGCTCCTCGCGGACCGTTCGCGCCGGCTTCAGACCATCCTGATGGCTGATGAAGTGTAGGGCCTCGGCGCGTGCTTCTGCGACGTCTGCGCTTCCGAAGCTGACGTCGCCCGCCTCGAGGCGCACGAGGCCGGCCACGGCGCGCAGCAGGCTGGTCTTGCCCGAGCCGTTGGGGCCCGTCAGCGCGCAAGCCTCGCCCGGCGCCAGGCCCAGTGACACGCCGTCGAACAGCACACGCCCGCCACGGCGCACGGACGCCTCGGAAATCAGCAGCTGGGAGATCATGCGCGAGGGATGTCCGTCACGCGCCTAGGTCTCGGATTTTGCGAACGATTCGCAGAATGCCCTGGCCGTGGACGGAGGCGCCGGTCAGGGCTATGAAGCCGCCGGCCGCCGCAGCCCCAGGGGGGCAACGCCGCGCGGGGACGAACGCTGTGTGTCCGTCCCTCCAGAGCGCGCGAACCCTGGGGTGGTCGATGGGCGGCCGGGAACAGAGAAAGGATCTCCCCACATGGCGTCTGTCGACAGCCTGCAAACCCGCCGCGAACTCACGGTGGGCGACAAGACCTACGCTTACTACAGCCTTCGCGCGGCGGAGGAAGCCGGACTTTCGGGCGTGTCACGCCTGCCGATCTCGATGAAGGTCCTGCTGGAGAACCTGCTCCGCAACGAGGACGGTCAGTCGGTCGGCCCGGACGACCTGAAGGCCATCGCCGCCTGGATCGAGAACAAGGGCGCCGTCGAGCACGAGATCAGCTTCCGTCCCGCCCGCGTGCTGATGCAGGACTTCACCGGCGTGCCGGCGGTCGTGGACCTCGCCGCCATGCGCGACGCCATGACGGCGCTGGGCGGCGACCCGGAGAAGATCAACCCGCTGAACCCCGTCGACCTCGTGATCGACCACTCGGTGATGGTCGACTACTTCGGCACCTCGAAGTCGTTCGGCGCCAACGTCGAGCGTGAGTACGAGCGCAACATGGAACGCTACCGCTTCCTGCGCTGGGGCTCGTCGGCCTTCAACAACTTCCGCGTCGTGCCGCCCGGCACCGGCATCTGCCACCAGGTGAACCTGGAGTACCTCGCCCAGACCGTCTGGACGAACTCGGACGAAGGCCAGGAAGTGGCCTATCCCGACACGGTCGTCGGCACCGACAGCCACACCACCATGGTCAACGGCCTGGCCGTGCTGGGCTGGGGCGTGGGCGGCATCGAGGCCGAGGCGGCCATGCTGGGCCAGCCGATCCCGATGCTGATCCCGGAAGTCATCGGCTTCCGCCTGGACGGCGTCCTGCCCGACGGCACGACGGCCACCGACCTGGTGCTCACGGTCACCCAGATGCTCCGCAAGAAGGGCGTGGTCGGCAAGTTCGTCGAGTTCTACGGCCCGGGCCTGCAGCACCTGACCCTGGAAGACCAGGCGACGATCGCCAACATGGCTCCGGAATACGGCGCCACCTGCGGCTTCTTCCCGATCACCCAGGCCACCCTCGACTACCTGGCCGCCACCGGCCGCGAGCCGGCGCGCGTGGCCCTCGTCGAGGCCTACGCCAAGGAGCAGGGTCTGTGGCGTGACCCGTCCGATCCGGACCCGGTGTTCACCGACACGCTGGAGCTGGACCTCACGACCGTGGCCGCCTCGCTGGCTGGCCCGAAGCGTCCGCAGGACCGGGTGCTGCTGACCGACGCCGCGTCGGAATTCCGCTCGGCCCTGGCCGGCGACTTCGGCAAGGCCGACGGCTACGGCGAGCGCTTCAAGGTGGAAGGCGAGAACTTCGACGTCGGCAACGGCGACGTGGTCATCGCGGCCATCACCTCGTGCACCAACACCTCGAACCCCAGCGTGCTGATCGCGGCAGGCCTGGTGGCCAAGAAGGCCGTCGAAAAGGGCCTGCAGGTGAAGCCGTGGGTGAAGACCTCGCTGGCGCCCGGCTCGCAGGTGGTCACCGACTATCTGAAGGCCGCCAAGCTGGACAAGTCGCTGGACGCCCTGGGCTTCAACCTCGTGGGCTACGGCTGCACCACCTGCATCGGCAACTCGGGCCCGCTGCCGGAAGCCATCTCCGACGCCGTCCAGAAGAACGACCTCGTCGCCGTCTCGGTGCTCTCGGGCAACCGCAACTTCGAAGGCCGCGTGAATCCGGACGTGCGCGCCAACTACCTGGCCTCGCCGCCGCTGGTGGTGGCCTACGCCCTGGCCGGTTCGATGCTGATCGACCTGAACACCGAGCCCCTCGGCGAGGGCAAGGACGGCAAGCCGGTCTATCTGAAGGACATCTGGCCGACGACGGCCGAGATCTCCGCCCTGCAGCGCAAGCACGTGACGAACAAGATGTTCGCCAGCCGCTACGCAGACGTCTTCAAGGGCGACAAGAACTGGCAGGGCATCAAGGTCGCCGGCGGCCAGACCTACACCTGGGACATGGGCAGCACCTATGTGCAGAACCCGCCCTACTTCCAGGACATGTCGATGGAGCCGGCCCCGGTCACCGATATCGTCGAGGCTCGCGTGCTGGGCGTGTTCGGCGACTCGATCACCACCGACCACATCTCGCCGGCCGGCTCGATCAAGGCCAGCGCGCCGGCGGGCGTCTACCTGCGTGAGCGCCAGGTTCCGCAGTCGGAGTTCAACTCCTACGGCGCGCGTCGCGGCAACCACGAAGTGATGATGCGGGGCACCTTCGCCAACATCCGCATCCGCAACCGCATCACGCCAGACATCGAGGGCGGCGTGACCAAGCACTTCCCGTCGGGCGAGGTCATGTCGATCTACGACGCGGCCATGCGCTACCAGGCCGAAGGCCGGCCGCTGGTGGTGTTCGCGGGCAAGGAATACGGCACCGGCTCGTCGCGCGACTGGGCGGCCAAGGGCACGAAGCTGCTGGGCGTCCGCGCCGTGGTGGCCGAGAGCTTCGAGCGGATCCACCGTTCGAACCTGGTCGGCATGGGCGTGCTGCCGCTGCAGTTCCTGCAGGAAGGCTGGCACAAGCTGAACCTGACCGGCGAGGAGATCGTCACGATCCGCGGCCTGACCGAGCTTGCCCCGCGCAAGCAGCTGATCGTCGAGATGTACCGTCCGTCGGACGGCCGCATCGCGCGCTTCCCGGTCCGCTGCCGCATCGATACGCCGACCGAGCTCGAGTACTTCAAGCAGGGCGGCGTCCTGAACTACGTGCTGCGCAGCCTGGCGAAGCCCGCGGCCTAAGGAGAAGACCGGCAGGCGGCTTGACGGAAGTCGAGGCGCCTGCCGATCCTCACGCCTTCTTGACCACCTCGGGCACGGGAACAGCGGCTAAAGACCAATCGATGCGGAAAGCGGCGCTCCTCAGCCTGATCCTGGCCGCGGCGGCTTCGCTCGCGCCCACCCATGCGTCGGCCGCCAAGCCGCCGGTGCTGGTCGAACTCTATACGGCCCAGGGCTGCGCCTCTTGCGCCGAGGCCAACGCCCATGTCGGCAAGCTTGCCGAGCGCCCCGGCGTGCTCGCGCTGACCTTCCCGGTCGACTACTGGGACTACCTCGGCTGGACCGACACCTTCGCGAAGCCTGAGTTCACCGAGCGCCAGAAGGCCTATGTCACCCGGCTCAAGCTGCGCGAGCCCTATACGCCGCAGGTGGTGATCGACGGGCGGCAGGAAGCGCCGGGTCTGAAAACGATCGAGGTGGATCGGCTGGTCCGCACCGCGGCCGTCGCGCCGCGCAATGCGCCGGACATGAAGTTCATCGGCCCGCGCCGGGTGGACGTGGGCTCGGGCCGCACGCCAGCGGGCGGCGCCGACGTCTGGCTGATCCGCTACGACCCCCGCGCCGTGGAGACGGTGGTGAAGGCGGGCGACAACCGCGGCGAGACCGTGGTGCAGAGGAACCTGGTGCGCGAGATCAAGCGCCTGGGCGGCTGGCGTGGCCGGCCGCAGGCCTACCGCCTGACGGACGCCTCGGATGAGGGGCTTAAGACGGTGGTGGTGGTCCAGGCCGCCAATGGTGGTCGCGTCGTGAGCGTCGCCCAGAAGCGCGACTAGGCGCAAAGCGGAGGTCCAGCTTAGACGCCGGACAAACGAAAGCCCGCGTGGCTGGAGAGAGACCGCGCGGGCTTACGCTTTTCGGATGAGAGCGTCGGTTGGCCAGGCCTCGATCCAGGGGGGCTGGGGGGGCTGTTCAGGATCCGGGACCGGGGTTCCGACCAACCGACGATGTGAATATCGAAGGCGCATCCGACCTTCGCTGGACCGAAATAAGGTCATTTCGCGGCGGGGAACTTGGCCCCACCGCCGGCGCTTGCCCTGATCAACGGCCGCCCATTTCGTGTGGCCGACCACAGAGAATTGCGTCAGGCTCCCTTTGATGGCCTTCGATCCGAGCTATTCGGCCCCGCGCCAGGCCGGCGTCTTTTTCGAGCGGCGCGAACTGGAGCGGCTGCTCCGCCTCTACGGGCGCATGGTCGCCGCCGGGGAATGGCGCGACTACGGAATGGACGCCCTGCCTGACGCCGCCGTCTTCTCGGTCTTCCGCCGCACCGCCGAGGCGCCGCTGTACCGGGTGGAGAAGCGGCCGGCGCTGGCCAAGCGGCAGGGCGCCTGGGCGGTGGTGGGGCAGGGCGGCCATATCCTGCGCCGGGGCCATGACCTCGAGCAGGTGCTCCGCTTCTTCGACAAAGGCCGCTTCCAGGTCATCGACTGACCGGCGGGCAAAGAAAGACCCCGGCGAATCGCTCCGCCGGGGCTTTGCCTTGTCTGCTGCGGAGCGCCTAGCGGCGCTGGCCGAAGAGCTGCAGCAGGAATTGGAAGAGGTTGATGAAGTTGATGTAGAGGCTGAGCGCGCCGTAGTTGGTGGCCACGCCCATGGCCGCCTGGTTACCGCCCAGCTCGTAGTAGGTCATCTTCAGGCGCTGGGTGTCGTAGGCGATCAGGCCGGCGAAGATGAACACGCCCAGCACGCTGATGATGAACTGCATCATGTCGCTGCGCAGGAAGATGTTCACGACCGAGGCGATCACCAGACCGATCAGGCCCACGATCAGGAAGCTGCCGAAGCCGGTCAGGTCCTTCTTCGTCGTGTAGCCGAACAGGCTGAGGCCGCCGAACGCCGTCGCCGTGATCAGGAAGGTCGTGGCGATCGACGTGCCCGTGTAGAGCAGCGTCCAGACGCCGAGGCCCGCGCCGATCAGCGCAACGATGGTCCAGTAGTAGATGCCGGAGCTGCGGGGCGTGGCGTTGCGAAGCGCGAACATGCCGAACAGCATCACCGCCAGCGGGGCGAAACCGACAATCATGCCCAGCACGGTCATGCCGGCCAGACGGCCATCGGGGGTGACGACGTAGAGGAGGTCGCGCACCGGCGCGAATTGGCCGGTGAGGTACGCCAGGGCGGCGGAGACCACGAGGCCCAGCGCCACCTTGTTGTAGACGCCGAGCATGAAGCTGCGAAGTCCCGCGTCCACCGACATGTCGGCGCGATCCGCCGGGATCGAGCGCGCGTAGCCGCGGTTGAAGTCGCTCATGAGAGGCTTAGCCCTTTAATTCGCGTCCCAAGCGGACGCAGCCCGAAATATCGTGACGGTTACGGGTGTAAGCAAGGGCATTCGACGCAGGAGGGTTCCATTTTCGCCCGCGCCGCCGCAGGCCCTTGAGACGCCGCAAATGCGATCTAAATCCCGGATATGACGAACGAATTCTCCCGCAGGACCGCCATCGCAACGGCGAGCGCGGCGCTGTTGGCCGGAAATGCCGCTTCCGCCCAGCCCCAACGGCCGGTCCGCGTGGCGATCCTGGGCGACTCCATCACCGCCGGTTACGGCCTGCCGCGCACCCAGGCGCTGCCCGCTCAGCTGGAGCGCGAGCTGGTCCGCCTGGGGGCCAGCGTACGGGTCACGCCGGCGGGCGTGAACGGCGACACGACCGCGGGCGGCCTGCGTCGCGTCGACCGCGTGAGCGAGACGGCCGACGTGTGCCTCGTCGCCCTGGGCGGCAACGACCTGCTGATGGGCGCCGACCCGAGGGCGGTGGAGCGGAACCTGGACGGCATCGTCACCCGGCTGAAGGCGCGCGGCGTCACGGTCGTGCTGGCCGGCGTTCAGGCGCCGGTGATCCTGGCGGGCGCCTGGGGTCGCAGCTTCAACGGCGCCTTCGCCAACGTCGCGCGCCGGCACGGGGTCGTCTTCGTGCCGGACATGCTGGCCGGCGTGGCGCTGAACCCGAACCTCAATCAGAACGACGGCATCCACCCGAACGCGGCCGGCGTGGGGGTCATCGCCCGCCGGCTGGCGCCCGTCGTGGCCAAGGCGCTGCCCAAGACGCTCGCGGCAGGCTAAACCGGCAGGATGATCCGACTGTTTGCGGCGCTCACGCTGCCGCCCGAGATCGTCAAGGGCCTCGTCCGCCGTCAGACCGGCGTGGAGTTCGCCCGCTGGCGGCCGCCAGAGAGCCTGCACATCACGCTGCGCTTCTTCGGCGAGGTGCGCGAGGATGTGGCCAGGGACCTCGACGCGGAGCTCGCCGGCATCGACGTGCCGCCGTTCGAGATCGTGCTGGAAGGCGCGGGCTCGTTTGGCGACGGGCGAGACATCCCCGCGATCTGGGCCGGCGTCGAGGAGAGCCCGCTGCTGCGCCGGCTTGCCGACGCCTGCGAAACGGCCGCCCGGCGCGCAGGCCTGAAGCCTGAGAAGCGCAATTACAAGCCGCACGTGACGCTGGCCTACCTCAAGCAGGCCGACCCGGCGGAGGTCGCCGCCTGGATCCAGGGGCACAACCTGCTGAAGTCGCCGCCGTTCGCCGTCGACCGATTCGGCCTCTACTCCTCGACGCTGGGCGGCGAGGGCTCGCACTATCGCCTGGAGGCGGAGTATCCGCTGGGCTAGGCCGCCCGGTGGTCCTTGAGGACGCCCAGCGGCACGATCGCCAGCGTTTCCTCGTGGGTGCTCTCCAGCACCACCTTCGGCGCCGCGCCGGCGTCCAGAGCTTCCTTCCAGCGCGGCGCGCACAGGCACCAGCGGTCGCCAGGCTTCAGGCCCGCAAAGGCGTATTCGGGCATCGGCGTCGACAGGTCGTTCCCCACCGACTTCGAATAGGCGAGGAACTCCGCCGTCATCACCGCACAGACGGTGTGCATGCCGGTGTCGTGCGGGCCTGTCTCGCAGCAGCCGTTGCGGAAGAAGCCGGTCACCGGATCCAGCGAACAGGGCTGCAGCTCCTCGCCCAGCACATTGCGGGCGTCAGCATCGTAGCGAAGCGGGCGAACGGACATGTTCGCCATCCTAATCGCGAACTCGCGCGTTCATAGGGCCTGGCGGGCCTATCGAGGTTCGCGGAATCCCATGGCCAAGCTTGGCGTTGCAGAGGACAGTGGGTGGGATGAGGACGACGACGGGAGCTCTGGTCGGGGTCGCGGCGGCGCTGGGCGCCTGGGCCGCACAGGCGCAGCCTGCGCCCGAGGCTCCTGCGGCGGCTGCGCCCGTGGCCGAGCAGGTCGACCCTACCGAAGCGATCCCCCTGATCGCGCCGGCGGCGCAGCTCAGTGGCGCGGCGTATGACAGCCGGCTGAAGGCCTCGCTGATCTCGGCTCAGAGCTTTCAAGGCCCGCTCGACGGCGGCTGGCGGCTCGCCGGCGCAACGGGCGCCCTCTATGACTTCCAGCTGGTCGACCGGAACAATGGCGTCGTCGAAGGCGCCTGGCGCGACCTGAGCCGCCCGGGCGCGCCCGCCGGGTCAGGCTTCGTCGACGCGATCGAGCGCGACGGCCGGGCAGTGCGGCTGACGTTCGACGGCGGCAAGGTCGCCACGCTGGCCCCCGGCGCGAACGGCTGGCAGGGCGAGCTGAACGGCCAGGCCGTCACCCTAGCGCGTCGCGGCCCGTAAGCAGGGCCGTCGCCAGTTCGGCGGGGCGGTAGCGGCGGGCCTCGCCCGCGCCCCAGACAGGCCCGGGCCAGGCCGGATCGTCCGCGCGGCGGCCCACCACGTGGATGTGCAGCTGCGGCGTGACATTGCCGAGCTGGCCGACGTTCAGCTTCTCCACCGGCCGGGCGAGTTCGTGGCCGATGCGGCGTACGGCGTTCCCGGCGGCGACGATCTCCTCCATCAGCCGCGCACGGTCTTCGACGCTCAGCTGCTCCAGCTCACGGAGACCGGGCACGCGCGGGATCAACACGATCCAGGGGAACCGCGCGTCATCCTGCAGGCGGGCGTGGCAGAGGGTCAGGTCGGCGAGCGGCTCGGACGTAGCTTCGAGGGCGGGATCGATCCGGAACATGGCTGGCACCGCTGCGGCATTGCAGCAGGCCCGTCAATTGGCTACGGACCCGGCCGACATTCCCAGCTTTCCAAGGAGCCGCCCCATGGCCTCGAAGCCGCCCATCCGCGTCGCCGTCACCGGAGCCGCCGGCAACATCGGCTACGCGCTGCTGTTCCGCATCGCCTCGGGCGAAATGCTGGGCAAGGACCAGCCGGTCATCCTGCAACTGCTCGAGATCCCCGCCGAAGGCCCGCAGAAGGCGCTGAAGGGCGTGGCGATGGAGCTGGAAGACTGCGCCTTCCCGCTGCTGCAGGACATGGTGCTGACCGACGATCCGAAGGTCGCCTTCAAGGATGCGAACTGGAACCTGCTGGTGGGCTCCAAGCCCCGCGGTCCTGGCATGGAGCGCGCCGACCTGCTGAAGGACAACGGCAAGATCTTCATCGCCCAGGGTCGGGCGATCGACGAGGTGGCTGCCGACGACGCCCGCGTCGCCGTGGTGGGCAACCCCTGCAACACCAACTGCATGATCGCCGCGAGCCAGGCCAAGCGCCTGACGCCGGACCGGTTCACCGCCATGGTGCGCCTGGATGAGAACCGCGGCCGCGCTCAGCTGGCCAAGAAGGCCGGCGTGTCGATCAACGATGTCAGCGAGCTGTTCATCTACGGCAACCACAGCCCGACGATGTTCGCCGACTTCACCCACGCCAAGATCGGCGGCAAGGCGGTGACGGACGTCATCACCGACCGCGCGTTCCTCGAGAACGACTACCTGCCGACCGTCGGCAAGCGCGGCGCGGCGATCATCGAGGCCCGCGGCCAGAGCTCGGCGGCCTCGGCCGCCAACGCCCTGATCGACCACGTGCGGGATCTGGTGACGCCGGGCGCGATCCACTCGGTCGCCGTGAACTCGGAAGGCCGCTACGGCTTCGCCGAAGGCGTCTGGGCCGGCATGCCGGTGAAGACCACGGCGCCCGGCGCCTACGAGGTGGTCACCAGCTACGAGATGGACGACTTCGCCAAGTCGAAGATCGCGATCACCAACGACGAGCTCGTCGGCGAGCGCGACACCGTGAAGGACATGCTGGGCTGAGACCCGGTCCTCCCGACCAGACAGAGGCCTCCGGTGCGAACCGGAGGCCTTTTTCTTATCGGCTGAGGTCGTCCAGCTCGCCGATGCGCTGGCGATAGACGCTTTCGACGGCTTCCGGTGAGCGCCGGGCGGCCTGCTCGCGGATCGACAGCCAGTCGTCCTGTTCTGCCCGCAGCGCGCGGTAGGGTATGCCCGACGACACCGCCCGGTCGAAGGCGCGGTCCAGCTGGCGGTCGAGGCGGGCGAGCTCGGCGTCGTCACAGACCATCCGCTCGGCGCGCGTCCCGGCATAGCGGCAGTTGAAGCTGGGTTGGGCGACCGGCGGCGGGGGCGCTTCGGCGAACCTCGGCGGCGCAATCTCGCGCGGCGGCGCGGCCGGCGCCTGGATCACCGGCGCGGCCCTGATGTCGGGCCTCACGTCGGGGCGAGGAGCCGGCGCGCGGGCGGCGGCGGCCGACGCATTCGCCTCGGCAGCGCGTGCGAGGTCCGGCGGCAAGACCTCCAGCTTGCCCGCGGGCTTGGGCGCCGGCGTCGGAGCAACGGCGGCCACCTCGACAGGCACCGGCGCGCTCACGCTCTCTTCCGCCGTGCGGGTCACGGGCTGCATCGGGCCGCGGTCGCGCCCATCCGGACCGAAGTCGGGCTTGGCGAAAACGCCGAACAGCAGGCCGAGCCCCAGGGCCACGCCGACCCCGCCCAGCAGCATGTTGCGCGAGACGCCGCGCCTCGACTGCGGCGGCAGGCGATACTCATGTGGCTCGAACTGCCGGGCCTCGGGGCGCGGCTCTCCATCGGGCCCGCCGCCGGCGTCAGGCCGTTCGATCCGCAGGCCCGTGTCCGGCCCGCCGGGGCGGGAGAAACCCTGTCCGGAGAAGCCGTTGTAAGTGCCGCCCGGGTACTCGCTCGTCATCACGCAGTCCGTCGTCTGCGTCCCTCAAGCCATGCAAAGCGCGCGACGGCTCGGCCCGTTGCAAATGCGAAGGTCGTTCGGGTCAGTAATCCCGGGCGTCGCGGGCCAGGTCGTTGAGTTCTGCGATCCGCGCCTCGTAGACGTCTTCCACCGCCCAAGACCCGTCGCGGGCGGCGGCGGCGCGAGCCTGACGCCAGCGCTCCTGTTGGCGCTGCAGGGCCGAGGCGGGCACGCCCGCCGCCTCGGCGTTGCGGAACGCCCGCTGCAGCTGGCGGTCGCGCTGGTTCAGCCGCGCATCGGCGCAAACAAGCGCCTCGCCGGGGTCGGCCGAGGCGCAACCGGCCGGCTTGGCGTCGTTGCGGGCCATCCGCATCGGCCCTTCGCCCCGTGGTGTCACCTTCTTCTTCGGGGCGGAGGCCTTCTCGACCTGAGGCTTCGCCTTCGCTGCGGCCGTCTTCGCCTTGGCATCCGCGAGTTTCTGAGCCTTCGCCTTCTCGGCCTTGGCGCGCTCCGCCTTGGCGAGCCGCTCGGCCTTGGCCTTCTTCGCCTTCTCCGCGCGCTTGGCCTCGGCGAGTTCGATCTCGCGCTTGGCCTTGCGTTCGGCGACCTCGGCCTTGGCTTTGATGGTCTTTGGCGCAGCCTTCACCGACTTCACCAGCTTGGCCAGCTTCTTCGGCTCAGCCTTCTCGGCCTTCTTCGCCTTGGGTTCGGCCCTGGCGACCTTGACGTCGCGATCCTTCTTCGACGCCGAGGCCTTGGCCCTCTTCGGCTCGGGCTTCTCAGCCTTGGCGACCTTGGTCGTCGCCGGTTTTTTCGGCGTCTCGGCCTTCGTGGCCTTCGGCTCAGCCTTCTTCTCGACCTTGGCCTTTTCGACCTTAACCACCGCCGGCCTGGGCGCTTCAGGCTCGGGCTTCGGCGGTACCACGGCCGGGATCACCGCGGGGATGGCCGCGACGGGCGCCGCCACGGCGTCGACCTTCATCAGCCCGGCAGGCGGACCTTTCGGGGCCATGAGTTCGGGCGGCGGGGCGTGCGGCTCGCCGGCGTCGGCGGGCATGACGTCCAGCAGCGGTCCGATCGGCGCGGGACTGTCGTCGAGGACGATCTGCAGCTTCCGGTTGGCGAGCTCCGCCTCGGCCTCCGGCTTGGGCGGCGGCGGCGCATCGCCGCGCTCGGCGGCCGAGGGCCGGGCCCACAGGCCGAAGCCGACGCCCAGCGCGCAGGCGGACACGACGCCGGCCACGACCAGCCGGCCTCCGCCGCCGCGCGCCCGGCGGGACGGAGCGGTCTGGACTTCTTCTTCCAAGTGGTCGTGCGCCATCGGCGACCTCGCGTGGTACGGGTCCCTCGACGCTTGTGGCAGGAGCCTGCTGTTCGGCGCGGCTCCCCAGCCGCGCACGTGACGCCCCAAACCCCGAACTCTCTCCCGAAACCAGATAAGGGCCCAAAAACGTGGAGAATCCAATACCGACGCTTGAGACAGAACGCCTCATTCTGCGCGCGCCAGCGCCGCAGGACTTCGAGGCCTGGGCGGCGTTCGCGGCGGACGAAGAGGCGGCGCGCTACATCGGCGGTGTCCAGACGCGGCCCGGCGCCTGGCGGGTGATGGCGACGATGGCCGGCGCCTGGATGGTGCGCGGCTTCTCCATGTTCTCGGTGGTCGAGAAGAGCTCGGGGGAATGGGTGGGCCGCGTGGGGCCGTGGCAGCCGGAGGGGTGGCCCGGCACGGAGGTCGGCTGGGGCATCGCCCGAGCGCACTGGTGCAAGGGATACGCGACCGAGGCCGCCGAGGCCTCCATCGACTGGGCGTTCGCGACCCAGGGCTGGACCGAGGTGATCCACACCATCGAAGAGGCCAATGCGAACTCGCAGAAGGTGGCGCAGCGGCTGGGCTCTCGCATCCTGCGCCAGGCCGTGCTGCCGCCGCCGATGAACGTGGCGGTGGATGTGTGGGGACAGAGCCGCGAGGAATGGCTGGCGCGGCGGGCTGCGAAGCAGCGGGCCTAGATCCAGCCGCGCTCGCGCAACTCGCCAGCGTAGGTGCGGCTCACGGGAACCTGAGCGCCATCCTTCAGCGTCAGCGTGGCCCGGCCGTCGCCACGCCTGGCGCTGGTTATGGCGTCGCGGGCCACCCACCAGGAGCGGTGGACCTGTAGGCCCTCGATTCCCTCGAGCTCAGCCACCGCGTCAGCCAGCCGCATCAGGATGAGGTCCTGGCCCTTGGAGGTGTGGAGCCGCAGATAGTGGTCCTCGGCCTCGACGGCCCAGACCTCGGCGCCGCGGAGCTTCAGCGGCAGGCGCTCAAGGAACTTCGGCGTCGGTGGGGCGAAGGCGCCGACCGTCGCCCGTCGACTCTCGATGAGGCTGAAGAGACCGGTGATCACCAAGGCGACGACGAAGACGTAGCCGAACAGCACGGGCAGGCCGGCCGCAGAGATTTCGGACCCCAGGAACGCCCGCGAACTCGCCCAGACCACCAGGGTGAAGGGCGCGGCCATGATCGCCGAGACCACAGGGCCCACCTTCCACCAGGGCCGGGCCTCCGCCCGCGGGCCCCGGAAGAACCGTCGCGCGACGAACCCGCCCCAGAGGTAGCCCAGGAACATCACCGCGAGCCAGTAGGTCGCCCGGAGCAGAAGCGGCGCGTCGCCCGTGCCGAACGCGCCCACCACAGTCATGAAGAGCGCGAAGGCGGCCGTCACGGCGACGCCGCGCAGCCAGCCCTTCCAGTCGTCGTAGGGCGTGAGGCGGGCGACGAGGTCGGTCCTGGGGCCGGTCACGAGCGCGCCGCTCGCGAAGCGTGAACGGCAGGGCGCTGCCGTTCACGAAGCCTGGCCGTCGCCCGACGCATCCTCTGTCGCGCCTTCACCGACACCCCGCCATCACCCGGTTCGACGCGGCGCCCAGTTGGACTGCGCCGCCTGAGATCGGAGATAGAGCATGTCGCAAGCCCTCGAAAAGCCCGCCCGCAAGCGCTGGGGCTTTCGTCCTTGGTTTGGCGTGTCGATGGTCGTGGTCGCCGCGATCCTCGGCCTCGCGCTAGGCCCCTCATGGAACGCGGTGCTGGGGATGGGCGCGGCGGCCCGACCGCACGCGCCGGACCTGGCCCTGCTCGCCGGACTTTCGACACCCATCAAGATCCACCTGGCCACGGCGCTGGCGGCGCTCGTGCTGGGCGGCGTGCTGATGGCGATGCGCAAGGGCCGGACGTTCCATCGGGTGGCCGGCTGGACCTGGGTGTCGCTGGTCTCGGTCACCGCGGGCGTCACACTGTTCATCACCGAACTCAACAACGGCAGCTGGTCGTTCATCCACCTCTTCACCGGCTGGACGCTGCTGGTCCTGCCCATCGCGGTGATGGCGGCGAAGCGTCACAACGCGGCCCGGCATCGACGCAGCATGATGGGCCTGTTCTACGGCGCCTTCGCGATCAACTTCTTCATCGCCTTCATCCCGGGGCGAACCATGTGGCAGATGTTCTTCGGATAATCGGTCCGCTGCAGGCTTGCTCACCCTGGGAGAGCATCGCGCACGAGAACGCCGTTCAGGGGGCCTCCCGCGGTTGTCATCGCCGGACGCGGCGCCTATAAGCCCCGTCACTCGCTGTCGGGCGAGCCTCTGGAAAAGCGCTCCAAGGCCTCATGAACATCCACGAACACCAAGCCAAAGCCGTCCTCGCAGAGTTCGGCGTGGCGGTCCCGCGCGGCTACCCCGCGTTCTCCGTCGATGAAGCCGTCCAAGCCGCCGAAAAGCTCGGCGGACCGGTCTTCGTGGTGAAGTCCCAGATCCACGCTGGCGGGCGCGGCAAGGGCAAGTTCGAAGGCCTGGGCGCCGACGCCAAGGGCGGCGTTCGCGTGGTGAAGAGCGTCGATGACGTCCGCACCAACGCCGAAGAGATGCTGGGCCGGGTCCTGGTGACGCATCAGACCGGCGCGGCGGGCAAGCAGGTGAACCGCCTCTACATCGAGGAAGGCGCCCAGATCGCCAAGGAATTCTACCTGTCGCTGCTGGTCGACCGCGAAACGAGCTGGGTCTCGGTCGTGGCCTCCACCGAAGGCGGCATGGACATCGAGGAAGTGGCCCACGCCACGCCCGAGAAGATCGTCACCTTCTCCATCGACCCGGCCACCGGCGTCTTCCCGCACCACGCGCGCCAGCTGGCGAAGGCCCTGGGCCTGACCGGCGGCCTCGCCAAGGAAGCCGCCACCCTGCTGACCCAGCTCTATACGGCCTTCCTGGCGAAGGACATGGAGATGCTGGAAATCAACCCGCTGATCGTCACCGGCGACGATCATCTGCGGGTGCTGGACGCCAAGGTCAGCTTCGACGGCAACGCCCTGTTCCGCCACAAGGACATCTTCGCGCTCCGCGACGAGACCGAAGAAGATCCCAAGGAAATCGAGGCCTCGAAGTACGACCTCAGCTACATCGCCCTCGACGGCGAGATCGGCTGCATGGTCAACGGCGCCGGCCTGGCGATGGCCACGATGGACATCATCAAGCTGTACGGCGCGGAGCCCGCCAACTTCCTGGACGTGGGCGGCGGCGCCTCGAAGGAAAAGGTGACGGCGGCCTTCAAGATCATCACCGCGGACCCGAACGTGAAGGGCATCCTGGTGAACATCTTCGGCGGCATCATGCGCTGCGACATCATCGCCGAGGGCGTGGTGGCGGCGGTCAAGGAAGTCGGTCTGAAGGTGCCGCTGGTCGTTCGCCTCGAAGGCACGAACGTCGAGCTGGGCAAGAAGATCATCAACGAAAGCGGCCTGAACGTCATCGCCGCGAACGACCTGTCGGACGGCGCTGAGAAGATCGTCGCCGCCGTGCGTGGGGCTGCGTAAGAACTATGTCGATCCTCATCGGTAAAGACACCCGCGTCATCTGCCAGGGCATCACCGGCAGCCAGGGCACGTTCCACTCGGAACAGGCCATCGCCTACGGGACCAAGATGGTCGGCGGCGTGACGCCGGGCAAAGGCGGCACGACGCACATCGGCCTGCCGGTGTTCGACACCGTCGCCGAAGCCGTCCAGCAAACGGGCGCCGACGCCTCGGTCATCTACGTGCCGCCGCCCTTCGCCGCCGACTCGATCCTCGAAGCGATCGACGCCGAGGTGCCGCTGATCGTCTGCATCACCGAGGGCATCCCGGTGGCCGACATGATCAAGGTGAAGCGCGCCCTGTCGGGCTCGAAGTCGCGCCTGATCGGCCCGAACTGCCCGGGCGTGCTGACGCCGGGCGAGTGCAAGATCGGCATCATGCCGGGCAGCATCTTCAAGAAGGGCTCGGTGGGCGTTGTTTCCCGTTCGGGTACGCTTACCTATGAGGCCGTGTTCCAGACCTCCCAGGTGGGCCTCGGCCAGACGACGGCCGTCGGCATCGGCGGCGACCCGGTGAAGGGCACCGAGTTCATCGACGTGCTCGACATGTTCCTGAAGGACCCCGAGACCGAGTCGATCATCATGATCGGCGAAATCGGCGGTTCGGCCGAGGAAGACGCCGCCGAGTTCATCAAGAATTCAGCGATCAAGAAGCCTATGGTCGGCTTCATCGCGGGTCGTACGGCGCCTCCGGGCCGCCGCATGGGTCACGCGGGCGCGATCATCTCCGGCGGCAAGGGTGGCGCTGAGGACAAGATCGCTGCGATGGAGGCTGCGGGCATCCGCGTGTCGCCGTCGCCGGCGAAGCTTGGCGAGACCCTGGTCGAGGTGCTGAAGGGCGCCTGAACTACATATTTCTAGCGTAGGGCGGTCCGCGCCAGGCTCCTTCTTCAGAAGTCCGCGGCTCCTGCCCCGGAAGGCGAAGACGAGATGGCGGACGACGCAGGCCTTATCAACGAAGTCCTGGCCGAGACGAGTTTCCTCTACGGCGGCAACGCCGCGTTCGTGGAAGACCTGTACGCCAAATGGGCGGCGAACCCCGAGTCGGTGGAGCCGTCCTGGCGCGCATTCTTCGCCTCGCTGGCCGATCGCGCCGATGAGGTGAAGGCGGCGATCCAGAAGCCCGCCTGGACCAAGCCCGCCGCGCCTCAGGCCCGCCCCGACTGGCTGTCGGCCATCGACGGTCTCTGGCCTGCCGTCGAGGCCAAGGTCGGCAAGGCCATCGCCGACAAGAAGCCTGCCGCCAGCCAGGACGAGGTCCGCGCGGCCACGCTGGATTCGCTGCGCGCCATCATGATGATCCGGGCCTACCGGATGCGCGGCCACCTGGCCGCCAACCTGGACCCGCTGGGCATCGCCACGACCCCTGGCGACGCGTCCGAGCTGGAGCCGGCGAGCTACGGCTTCGCCGAGAGCGACTTCGATCGCCCGATCTTCCTCGACTACGTGCTGGGCCTCGAGACGGCCACGCTGCGCGAGATCCTGGACATCCTGCGCCGCACCTACTGCGGCAACGTCGGCGTGCAGTACATGCACATCTCCGATCCGAAGGAGAAGGCCTGGCTGCAGGAGCGGATCGAGGGCCGCGACAAGGAGATCGCCTTCACCAAGGAAGGCAAGATCGCCATCCTGAAGAAGCTGATCGAGGCTCAGGGCTTCGAAGCCTTCCTGCACCGCCGCTTCCCCGGGACGAAGCGTTTCGGCCTGGACGGCGGCGAGGCGATGGTCCCGGCGCTGGAGCAGATCATCAAGCGCGGCGGCGCGATGGGGGTGAAGGACCTCATCGTCGGCATGCCGCACCGTGGCCGCCTGAACGTGCTGGCCGCGGTGATGGGCAAGCCCTACCACATCATCTTCCACGAGTTCCAAGGCGGCTCGTCGGTGCCCTCGGACATCGAGGGTTCGGGCGACGTGAAGTACCACCTGGGCGCCTCGTCGGACCGTGAGTTCGACGGCAACAGCGTGCACCTGTCGCTGACCGCGAACCCGTCGCACCTCGAGATCGTCAACCCCGTCGTCATCGGCAAGGCCCGCGCCAAGCAGGCCTTCACCCTGCGCGAGCAGCAGGACGCCGGCCGCGGCCACGTTCTGCCGCTGCTGCTGCACGGGGACGCCGCGTTCGCCGGCCAGGGCGTGGTGGCCGAGTGCTTCGCGCTGTCGGGCCTGAAGGGCTACGGCGTCGGCGGCACCATGCACTTCGTGGTGAACAACCAGATCGGCTTCACCACCAGCCCGAAGAACTCGCGCTCCTCGCCCTATCCGTCCGACGTGGCGCTGATGGTCGAGGCGCCGATCTTCCACGTGAACGGCGACGATCCGGAAGCGGTGACCTACGCGGCCAAGGTCGCCACGGAGTACCGCCAGCAGTTCGGCAAGGACGTGGTCGTCGACATGTTCTGCTACCGGCGGTTCGGTCACAACGAGGGGGACGACCCCACGATGACCCAGCCGCTGATGTACGCGAAGATCAAGGGTCATCCCTCGGTCCGCGACCTGTACGGCAGCCGCCTGGTGGCGGAAGGCGTCGCGAGCCAGGCCGAGATCGACGGCTGGGTCGGGGAGTTCGACCAGTTCCTCGACGCCGAATTCGAGGCGGGCAAGACCTACAAGGCCAACAAGGCCGACTGGCTGGACGGCAAGTGGTCGGGCCGCAAGCCTTCGGGCGAGGAGAAGTACGCCACCGGCGTGCCGAAGCAGAAGCTGCTGGACCTCGGCCGCAAGATCACCTCGATCCCCGAGCGGGTCAGCGTCCACAAGACGGTCGAGCGCGTGATCGGCGGCCGCCGCGAAGCGATCGAAGGCGGGGCCGGCATCGACTGGGCCACCGCCGAGCACCTGGCGTTCGCAACCCTGCTCGACCAGGGCTACCCGGTCCGGCTTTCAGGCCAGGACAGCGTGCGCGGCACGTTCAGCCACCGCCATGCCGGCGTCATCGACCAGAAGAGCGAGGAGGTCTACTTCCCGCTCCGCAACCTGGGTCCAAACCAGGCGCACTTCGAGGTGCTGGACTCGGCGCTCTCGGAAGAGGCGGTGCTGGGCTTCGAGTACGGCTTCTCGCTGACCGATCCCGACACGCTGACGCTGTGGGAAGCTCAGTTCGGCGACTTCGTGAACGGCGCCCAGGTGGTGATCGACCAGTTCATCAGCTCGGGCGAGCGCAAGTGGCTGCGGATGAGCGGCCTCGTGATGCTGCTGCCGCACGGCTACGAAGGCCAGGGCCCCGAGCACTCCTCGGCGCGCCTCGAGCGCTTCCTGCAGCTGTGCGCCGAAGACAACATGCAGGTGGTCAACTGCACCACCCCGGCCAACTACTTCCACGTCCTGCGCCGGCAGCTGCTGCGCGACTTCCGCAAGCCGTTGATCGTGATGACGCCGAAGAGCCTGCTGCGCCATAAGCGGGCGGTCTCGAACCTGGCCGACATGGCCGAAGGCACCGCCTTCCACCGCGTGATGGTGGACGGCGCCGAGGCGGGTTGCGACGTGGGCGGCGTCACGCTGCAGGCCGACGACAAGATCAGCCGCGTCATCGTCTGCTCGGGCAAGGTCTACTTCGACCTCGTCGAGCAGCGGGCCAAGACCGGCCGCGATGACATCTACATCCTGCGCCTCGAGCAGTTCTATCCGTGGCCGCTGAAGTCGCTCACCAATGAGCTGAAGCGGTTCAAGAACGCCGAGCTGGTGTGGTGCCAGGAGGAGCCCAAGAACATGGGCGGCTGGCAGTTCGTCGATCCGTGGCTGGAGCTGACGCTGGAGCGGATGAACATCAAGGCCAAGCGCGCCCGCTACGTGGGCCGTCCGGCCTCGGCGTCCACCGCCGCCGGCCTGATGAGCCGACACCTGAAGGAACTCGAGGCTTTCCTTACGGAAGCCTTCGCGTAAAGCACTGCCAACCGACTTTTGTTTGTGTCCGAGATCTAAGGAGCGATCCCGAAAATGGCCGACATCATGACCCCGGCGCTGGGCGAGTCCGTCACCGAAGCCACGGTGGCGCGCTGGACCAAGAAGGCCGGCGATGCGGTTCGCAAGGACGAGATTCTGGTCGAGCTCGAGACCGACAAGGTGAGCCTGGAAGTGGCCGCCCCGTCGGACGGCGTGCTGGGCGAGATCACGGCTCCGGAAGGCGCCACGGTCGAGCCGGGCGCGGTCCTGGGCAAGATCACTGAAGGCGCCGGCGCCGCTGCGGCTCCTGCGAAGGCCCCGCCGGCCGCCGCGCCGTCGTCGACGCCGACCCCGGTCCCGGCCGGAGAGCTGCAGCCGGAGCCCACGCCCGGCAAGGCGCCGCCGACCTCGGCTCCGATCCCCGACACCTCGGCTCCGAAGGCCGAGAAGGTGCTGGCCCCGTCGGCGCAACGTATCGTCGGCGAGAACAAGCTTGACGCTTCGTCGATCTCCGGCACGGGCAAGGACGGTCGGGTGACCAAGGCCGACGCCCTGGCCGCGCTGGAGAACCGCGCCAAGGCGCCCGCCGCGCCGGCGGCGCCGTCCGCGCCGCGCGAACTGCACGAGCGCGAAGAGCGCGTGAAGATGACCCGCCTGCGCCAGACCATCGCGCGCCGGCTGAAGGAAGCCCAGAACGCCGCGGCCATGCTCACCACCTTCAACGAGGTGGACATGACCAACGTCATGGCGCTGCGGAATTCCTACAAGGACCAGTTCGAGAAGAAGCACGGCGTGAAGCTGGGCTTCATGAGCTTCTTCGTGCGCGCGGTGATCCACGGCCTGAAGCAGGTGCCCGAGGTCAACGCCGAGATCGACGGCACCGACATCATCTTCAAGAACCACTACGACATCTCGGTCGCCGTCGGCACCGAGAAGGGTCTGGTGACCCCGGTCGTCCGTGACGCCGACCTGATGAGCCTCGCCGAGATCGAGAAGGAGATCGGCGCGCTGGGCAAGAAGGCCCGCGACGGCCAGCTCGCCCTGGAAGACCTGCAGGGCGGCACGTTCACGATCTCGAACGGCGGCGTCTATGGCTCGCTGATGTCGACGCCGATCCTGAATGCGCCGCAGTCGGGCATCCTGGGCATGCACAAGATCCAGGAGCGCCCGATGGTCGTGAACGGCCAGATCGTGGCGCGTCCGATGATGTACCTGGCGCTGAGCTACGATCACCGGATCGTCGACGGCAAGGGCGCGGTGACCTTCCTCGTCCACGTCAAGGAAGCCATCGAAGACCCGCAGCGGCTGCTGCTGGACGTCTGATTCAACGGCCAAATCCCTCCCCTTCATGGGGAGGGAAGCTCGCGTAGCGAGCAGGGTGGGGAGAGCGGCCGCGGCTTCATTCCCCACCCGGCTCCGGCTTCGCCGGATCCACCCTCCCCATGAAGGGGAGGGATTTTTTGTGCCCTACGCCGCCTGCTTCGGGGCCGGCCCCACATAGACCGACTGCGGGCGGATTAGCCGCCCGCCGGCCAGCTGCTCGCGGGCGTGGGCCAGCCAGCCGGCGACGCGGCCCATGGCGAAGACGCAGGTGAAGGCGCTGGGCGGGAACTGCAGGGCTTCCAGCAGGAGCGCCGTGTAGAACTCGACGTTGGTCTCCAGCGCCCGATCCGGCTTCTTCTCCTGCAGGATGGCCAGCGCCGCGGCCTCCACGGCTTCCGCGAACTCGATGCGCCCCTGCCGGGCATCCAGCCAGCGGACAGCCTGCTTCAATGCGTCGGCCCGCGGGTCCCGCACCCGGTAGATGCGGTGGCCGAAGCCCATCAGCCGGTCGCCACGCGCGAGCGCCGCCTCGATCCAGGCGCGGGCGTTCGCGGGCTCGCCGATCTCGTCCAACATCTCGATCACCGGGCCGGGCGCGCCGCCGTGCAGCGGGCCCTTGAGCGCGCTCATCCCGCCCAGCACCGCGGAGGTCAGGCCGGCGCGGGTCGAGGCGACGACCCGCGCGGCAAAGGTCGAGGCGTTGAGGCCGTGGTCGCTGACGGTCACGAGGTAGGTGTCGAGCGCGTCGGCCTCGGCCTTGCTCGGGTGCGAGCCCCGCAGCATGCGCAGCGCGTCGGCGGCATGACGGAGGTCGGGGTCGGGTGCGACCGGCGCCTCGCCGGCCTGGGCCCGCGCGACCGCGGCCGTGAACACCGCCGGCGCAGCCAGCAGGCGGAAGGCCGTCGCGACGTCGTCGCCGTCCGCGAGGCGGGCCGTGAGCGCCCGCACGGCCTCGATCGGGCTGCGGTCCAGAAGGCCCGTGTCGAGGGCCGCCACCTCCGGAAAGACCTCGAGCCGAGCGCGGCCCAGCGCCGCCCGGATGTCAGTCGGGAGATCCGAGTAGAAGCCGGCGAACAGCAGGCCGACGAGATCCTCGAACGTCGTCCCGGCGGGGAGTTCGTCCAGCGAGCGGCCGCGGATGATCAGGCGACCGGCCTGCCCGTCGACTTCCGACAGCACGGTGTGGGCGGCGACCACGCCTTCAAGTCCGTCCGACATGTAAACCTCCAAAAGCTCTTGCCGGCCGAGAAATTTGCGCTGAAGCTAACGGCGTCAATCTTGATCAACATAATCAATATATGAATCGCCAGGACTGGATCGCCGCCGAAGACGCGTTGGGTCGGCTGGGCGTGCGCCCGCAGACGCTCTACGCCTACGTCAGCCGGGGGCGGGTCCAGGTACGCGCCGATCCGAAGGACTCAAGGCGCAGCCTCTATCGCGCCGCCGACATCGCAGCCCTGGCGGAGCGGAAGTCGCGCAGTCGCCGGCTCTCCGATGTCGCGGCCGGGGCCATCCACTGGGGCGAGCCGGTGCTGGCGTCGGAAATCACGACGGTGGCGGGCGGGCGGCTGTTCTACCGGGGGCGCGACGCCATTCGCCTGGCCGAGATTGAGGCGCTGGAGGCGGTGGCGCGGCTGCTGCGCGGCGGTCATGGCGCCGCGCTGAAGCGCACCGAGCGGCCTGCGCCGCCGAATGGCTCGGACATGCGGGCGCGGGCCTATGCTGCGCTCGCCGCCCGCGCGGCCGTTGATCCGCCCGCGCGCGGCCGAGCGCCGCTGGCGCTGGCGGTGGAGGCGGCGACCCTGCTGGACGTGCTGACCGATGCGGTGGCCGGCGACGTCGGCGCAGGCGCGATCCACAATCGGCTGGCGCTGGCCTGGGGCCAGCCGCCCGGCGGCGATGGCGCAGACATCATCCGGCGGATCCTGGTGCTGGTGGCCGACCATGAGCTGAACGCCTCGGCGTTCGCCGCGCGGGTCGCGGCCTCGACCGGCGCGTCGCTGTCGGCCTCGGCCCTGGCGGGTCTGGCGACGCTCTCAGGGCCGCGACATGGCGGGGCGACGGCCGCGGTGCGGACCTTCGCCGCCGAGGCAGCCCAGGCAGGTCCAGGCGAGGCGATCCGTCGGCGGCTGCACGACGACCGGGCGCTCCCGGGGTTCGGCCATCCGCTCTACCCGGACGGCGACCCGCGCGCCGCGGCGCTGCTGGAGCGGTTCGAGGCGCCGAAGCCGCTCGCCGACCTGCAGCGGGCGGTGACGGAGGTGGCCGGCTCGCCCGCCAACATCGACTTCGCGCTGATGGCGGCGTGCGAGGCGCTGCGGCTGCCGCAGGATGCGCCCTTCGCGCTGTTCAGCGTCGCCCGCTGCGCCGGCTGGATCGCGCATGCCATCGAGCAGGGGCAGTCGGACGCCCTGATCCGGCCCCGCGCGCGCTACGTGGGGCCGGAGCCGGAGTTCCCTCCCCTTTAGGGGAGGGGCAGGCGGCGGCGCCGTCGGGGTGGGGAAGTGTCGACTGCGCGGTCCCGCATGCCGGACTAGCGCCCGATCATCACTCCCCCACCCGTCCCGCAAGCTCGCCACCCTCCCCTGAAGGGGAGGGAAGGCTAAGCCCTTCTGTGCACCGCTTCCTCGGCCTCCAGGGCGTGGTCGAGGCGGCCGACCATCTCCTTCGGGCAGACCTGCCAGAACTTTTCCAGCGCGACGTCCCAGTTGCGCAGCAGGTCCTGGGCCAGCGCCGAGCCGGTCTCGCGGGCATGCTCCTCGACGAGGCCCTTCAGCACGCCTTGCCAGTAAGCGTTGGCCACCTTGCAGGTGATCACGCTGTCGGCGTTCAGCGACATCTGGAACTCGCCGTCCTCGTCCAGCACGAAGGCCATGCCGCCGGTCATGCCCGCCGCGAAGTTGAAGCCCACCTTGCCGAGGATCACGGCCACGCCGCCGGTCATGTACTCCAGGCCGTTCGCGCCGACGCCCTCGACCACCGCCGTGGCGCCCGAGTTGCGGACCGCGAACCGCTCGCCCGCCAAGCCCGCGGCGAACAGCCGGCCGGAGGTCGCGCCGTACAGCACGGTGTTGCCGATGATGGCGTTCTCGCGCGCCCGGCTCGCCAGGTGAGCTGACGGGCGAACGACGATGGTGGCGCCTGATAGGCCCTTGCCGACGTAATCGTTGGCCTCGCCGGTCACTTCAAGGCGAAGGCCCTGGACCGCGAAGGCGCCCAGGCTCTGGCCGGCCGACCCCTTGAGCTGGACGGTCAGGTGGCCGGGGGCGAGCCCGTCCATGCCGAACTTGCGCACGATGTGCGACGAGGTTCGGGTGCCGATGGCGCGTGCGGTGTTCGCCACCGTGTAGGTCAGCTGCATCTTCTCGCCGCGCTCCAAGAGCGGAGCGGCGTCGCGGACGATCTGGGCGTCCAGGGTGTCCGGCACCTCGTTGCGGCCGGCCATGGTGCAGTAGGGCTTGTTCAGGCCAGGGTCGGCCTTCACCAGCAGCGGGTTCAGGTCGAGGTCGTCCAGGTGCTCGCCGCCGCGGCTGACCTGCATCAAGAGGTCGGTGCGGCCGACGATGTCCTGCAGGCTGCGCGCGCCCAGCTGGCCCAGGATCTCGCGGACCTCCTCGGCGATGAAGGTGAAGAGGTTGATCACCTTCTCCGGCGTGCCGGTGAACTTGTCGCGCAGCGCCTGGTCCTGGGTGCACACGCCCACCGGGCAGGTGTTGGAGTGGCACTGGCGGACCATGATGCAGCCCATGGCGATCAGGCTGGCCGTGCCGATGCCGAACTCCTCGGCGCCCAGCATGGCGGCGATCACCACGTCGCGGCCGGTGCGGATGCCGCCGTCAGCCCGCAGCCGCACGAAGTGGCGCAGGTTGTTCAGCGTCAGCACCTGGTGGGCCTCGGAGAGGCCCATCTCGAACGGCGCGCCGGCGTACTTGATCGAGGTCTGGGGCGAGGCGCCGGTGCCGCCAACGTTGCCCGAGATCAGGATGATGTCAGCCTTGGCCTTGGCCACCCCCGCGGCGATCGCGCCGATGCCGGTCATGGCGACCAGCTTCACGGTCACCTTGGCGTCGGGGTTGATCTGCTTCAGGTCGTAGATGAGCTGGGCCAGGTCCTCGATCGAATAGATGTCGTGGTGCGGCGGCGGCGAGATCAGCATCACGCCGGGCGTCGCATGCCGCAGCTTGGCGATCAGCTCGGTGACCTTGAAGCCGGGCAGCTGCCCGCCTTCGCCAGGCTTGGCGCCCTGGCTGACCTTGATCTCGATCTCGCGGCACTGGTTCAGGTACTCGGCGGTGACGCCGAACCGGCCGGACGCAATCTGCTTCACCGCCGAGTTCGGATTGTCGCCGTTCGGCAGCGGCTTGTAGCGCGCGCGGTCCTCGCCGCCTTCGCCCGACACCGACTTCGCGCCGATGCGGTTCATGGCGATGTTCAGCGTGCCGTGCGCCTCAGGGCTCAGGGCGCCCAGGCTCATGCCCGGGGTGACGAACCGCTTGCGGATTTCGTTGACGCTCTCGACCTCTTCCAGCGCCACCGGCTTCACATCCGCGCGCCATTCCAGCAGGTCGCGCAGCTGGATCTGCGGCTGGTTGCGCAGGGCTTCGGAGTAGCGCTTGAACAGCTGGTAGTCGCCGCGGTCGCAGGCGCTCTGCAGCACGTGGATCGAGCGGGCTTCGAAGGCGTGAGCCTCGCCGGCGCGGCGGGCCTTGTAGAAGCCGCCGACGGGCAGGCTCAGCGCCGCCGGGTTCCAGGCGCGGCGATGCAGGTCGACCGCCTTGGCCTCCAGGCCGGCGAGACCGATGCCCGAGATGCGTGACGGCATGCCCGGGAAGAACTCGGCCACCAGCGAACGCGAGAGACCGACGGCTTCGAAGTTGTAGCCGCCGCGGTACGAGGAGATGACGCTGATGCCCATCTTGGAGATGATCTTCAGCAGGCCGCCCTCGATGGCCTTCTTGTGGTTCAGGCACAGGTCGCGCAGCGTGAGCTCGCCGGTAAGGCCGCGCTCCTGGCGGTCCAGGAAGCTCTCCTGCGACAGGTAGGCGTTCACCGCCGTCGCGCCGACGCCGACCAGCACCGCGAAGTAGTGGGTGTCCAGGCACTCGGCCGAGCGGACGATGATCGAGACGTACGAGCGCAGGCCCTTGGCCACGAGCCAGGCGTGCACGCCGCCGGTGGCCAGGATCATCGGGAGCGCCACGCGGTCCGGACCGGTCGCGGTGTCGGTGAGCACGATCGTGGAGCAGCCGCGCAGCGCGGCCTCTTCAGCCTCGGCGCGGATACGGTCGAGGTTGGCCCGCAGCGCATCGCCCGGCCGCGATTCCGGGACCGGGATCGGCATGGTGCAGTCGATCTCGGCGATGTTCTTCTCGCCGATCACGCCGGCGACCCGCTCGTACATGCCCGTCGTGAGGACCGGGCTCTCCAGCACGAAGACGTCGGTCTGGGTCTCATCCTCGGCGAGCACGTTGCCGAGGTTCTTGAAGCGCGTCTTGAGGCTCATCACCGCCGTCTCGCGCAGCGAGTCGATCGGTGGATTGGTCACCTGGCTGAAGTTCTGGCGGAAGAAGTGCGACAGGGGCCGGTACTCGGCCGACAGCACCGCGAGCGGGGTGTCGTCGCCCATGGAGCCTACCGCTTCCTTGGCCTCTTCGACCATGGGCGCGAGAAGCAGCTCGAGGTCCTCCAGCGTGAGGCCGGCGGCCGCCTGGCGGCGGACCAGCTCCTCACGGGCGAACAGCCGCGGCTCCGGCCCAGGCCCGATCCGCTCTTCCAGTTCGACCATGTTGCCCAGCCAGCGGTCGTAGGGGTGCTGGTTGGCGAGACGGTCGATGATGCCGTCCTCGTGGTAGAGGCGGCCCTCCACCAGGTCGACGGCGAGCATGCGGCCGGGCTCGATGTGCGCCTTGCGCACGATGCGGGCGTCTTCCACGCGGCACATGCCGGCTTCCGAGCCCACGATCAGCAGCCCGTCGCTGGTCTCGGCGACGCGCAGCGGACGCAGGCCATTGCGGTCCTTTCCGGCGACGACCCAGCGGCCGTCGGTGGCGCACATGGCGGCCGGGCCGTCCCACGGCTCCATGACCGCGTTGCAGTAGGCATAGAGCGCCTTGTGGCTGGCCTTCATCTGCGCGTTCGAGCGCGTGTTCCACGCCTCGGGGATCAGCAGGGTCTTGGCCATCGGCGCATCGCGGCCGGCGCGGACCAGCACCTCGAAGGTGTTGTCGAGGGCGGCGCTGTCGGAGCCGCCGGGCTGGATCACCGGCTTGATGTCGTCCTGGTAGTCGCCGAACGCCGAGGCCGCCATGCGGATCTCGTGCGACTTCATCCAGTTGGTGTTGCCCTTCAGCGTGTTGATCTCGCCGTTGTGGGCGAGCATGCGGAACGGCTGGGCCAGCCGCCACTCGGGGAAGGTGTTGGTCGAGTAGCGCTGGTGGAAGATGGCCACCGCGGCCATGAACCGCGGATCCGTCAGGTCCGGGTAGAACGTGTCGATGTGCTCGGCGAGGAACATGCCCTTGTAGATCAGCGACCGCGCCGATAGCGAGCAGATGTAGAAGTGCTGGATGTTGGCCTGGGCCACGCGCTTCTCGATCCGCTTGCGGCAGAGGAACAGCGCACGCTCCAGCGCCGCGCCCTCCATACCCTTGGGCGGCGACAGCATGATCTGCTCGATCTCGGGGCGGGTGGCGTTGGCCTTCTCGCCGATGACCGAGGTGTCCACCGGCACCTGGCGCCAGCCGTAGATGTAGAAGCCGAAGCGCAGGGCCTCGCTCTCCACGATCGTCCGCGCCGCCTCCTGGGAGGCGAGATCGGTGCGCGGCAGGAACACCTGGCCGACGGCGATCGGGCCCGGCCGCACCTGGTGGCCGATCCGCTCGACGTGGGCGGCGAAGAAGTCCTGCGGGACGCTGACCAGCACGCCGGCGCCGTCGCCGGTCTTGCCGTCGGCGTCGATCGCGCCCCGGTGCCAGACGGCCTTCAGCGCGCGGATGGCCAGCTCGACCACCTCGCGGCGCGGCTTGCCGTCGATGGCGCAGACCAGGCCCACGCCGCAGGCGTCGTGCTGGGCGGTGATGTCGTAGCCGCCGTTCGCCTCGAGCAGGGCTTCCCGGTCGCGTTCGTAGCGGGCGAGGATGTCGGTCATGGTCTTACTCCGCCGCGATCTTCGCGGCTTCGGCGTGCGCCGAGAGGTAGCGGTGGATGGCCTCGGCGCTGTCGCGGCCGTCGCGGATGGCCCAGACGACCAGGCTTGCGCCGCGGACGATGTCGCCGGCGGCGAACACGCCCGGGACCGAGGTCATCATCGAGCGGAAGTCGGTCTTCAGCGTGCCCCAGCGGGTGACGGCAAGATCGTCGGCCTGGAACGACGTCGGCAGGTCCTCCGGGTCGAAGCCCAGGGCCTTGATGACAAGGTCCGCCTTCAGCTCGAAGTCGGCGCCTTCCACCTCTTCCGGGCTCTGGCGGCCCGACGCGTCGGGCGGGCCCAGGCGCATGCGCGCGGCGCGGACGCCGGCGGCGGCGAGCGCCTCGCCGGTGATCGACTTCGGTGCCGCCAGCCACTCGAAGATCACGCCTTCTTCCTCGGCGTGGGAAACTTCGCGCACCGAGCCCGGCATGTTGTCGCGGTCGCGGCGGTAGAGGCAGGTAACGTGCTCGGCGCCCTGGCGGATGGCCGTGCGGACGCAGTCCATGGCGGTGTCGCCGCCGCCGACCACCACGACGTGCTTGCCCGCAGCGTTCAGCCGTCCGCTGTCGTAGTCGGCGACCGCATCGCCCAGCTGCTTGCGGTTCGACGCGATCAGGTACTCCAGCGCCGGCACCACGCCCTCCGAGCCCGCGCCAGGGACGGTGAGGTCGCGGGCGGCGTAGACGCCGGTGGCCACCAGCACGCTGTCGTGCCGCTGCTTCAGCTCCGCCAGGCTGGCGTCGCGGCCGACCTCGAAGCCCAGCTTAAACTCGACGCCGCCGTCGGCGAGCCGCCTGGTCCGCCGCTCCACGACGTCCTTCTCCAGTTTGAAGCCGGGGATGCCGTAGATCAGCAGGCCGCCGGCCCGATCGTGGCGGTCATAGACGGTGACCTGGTAGCCCAGCTCCACCAGTCGCTCGGCGGCGGCCAGGCCGGCCGGTCCCGCGCCGACCACGCCCACCGACTGGCCGCGGCTCTCGCCGGCGGTCAGCGGCTGCACCCAGCCTTCTTCCCAGGCCTTGTCGGTCAGGTAGCGCTCGACTGCGCCGATGGTGACGGTGCCGTGGCCCGACTGTTCGATGACGCAGTTGCCCTCGCACAGGCGGTCCTGCGGGCAGATGCGGCCGCAGATCTCGGGCATGGAGTTCGTCGCCTGCGAGAGCGCATAGGCTTCTTCCAGCCGGCCCTCGGCGGTCATCCGCAGCCAATCGGGGATGTTGTTATGGAGCGGGCAGTGGCTCTGGCAGAAGGGCACGCCGCACTGGGAGCAACGCGACGCCTGCTCGGCCGCCTTGGCGTCGATGAAGTCGCGGTAGATCTCGTGGAAATCGCCGGAACGCGCTTCCGCCGGCCGCTTTTCAGGCGTCGACCGCTCCACCACCGTGAACTTCAGCATGCGCTCGGCCATGGGGGCGCCTCCTCCGCAAGCCGCGCATTTAGAGGGCGAGAGAGGCGGCGCAAAGACGATCATCCAAAAACAGGACTATCAGGCTCGCGCGTTCCCTGGATGGCGTGACTTTCCGCAACCCCGCCCGGGTTGATAGTCCAATTTTGAGATGAACTTCTTCTTCACCATAGTGCCGCCCCTTTCAGCCTTCGCCATTTGAGCTTGGAGCGCCGCCGTGCCGGACTGGGTCTATGCCGTCATCCTGGGGATCATTGAGGGGCTGACCGAGTTCATCCCGGTCTCCTCGACGGGGATGATGCTGCTCGCCAAGGCGGCCATGGGCCTGGAGGATCCGTTCTGGAACACCTTCGCGGTGATGATCCAGCTAGGCGCGATCCTCGCCGTCGTCGTGCTCTACTTCCAGAAGCTGTGGGGCGCGGTGATCACCCTGCCGACGAACCCCGACAGCCGGCGGTTCGCGCTCACCATCATCGTGGCCTTCCTGCCCTCGGTGATCCTGGGCCTGCTATTGCACGACTTCATCAAGGCCGTGCTGTTCGACAGCCCGCTCGTCCAGTGCATCTCGCTGATCATCGGGGGCGTGATCCTGCTGTTCATCGACCGCAAGGCGCCGGAGCCGGTGCACGACGACCCGATGCGCCTGCCGATCAAGACGGCGCTGATCATCGGCCTGTTCCAGGTGCTGTCGATGATTCCCGGCACCTCGCGCTCGGGCTCGACCATTGTCGGCGGCATGCTGATGCGCGTGGAGAAGCGCGCGGCCGCCGAGTTCACCTTCTTCCTGGCGATCCCGACCATGCTGGGCGCGTTCGTGCTCGACGCCTGGGAGAGCCGCGATCAGCTGGCCGCGGCCGGCCGGATCGAGCTGCTGGGCATCGGTTTCGTCACCGCCTTCGTCGTGGCGGTGGTGGTCATCAAGGCGATGCTGGCCATCATCACCAAGCGCGGCTTCGCGCCGTTCGGCTGGCTGCGGATCGCGATCGGCGGAACGGGCCTGGCGATCCTGGCCCTGACCTGAGTTGGCCGGCCTGAGTTGGCCGGCCTGAGCCTTAGGCCCGGCCGCCGGCGACGGCCCGGGCTTCCTGGTCGGCGTACTGCCCGCCCTTGCGATACCGGTAGAGGTAGTTCGGCAGGATCGCTTCCAGCGTGGTGGGCGTGACGCCGAGCGCCGAAAGACCCGGATACTGGCCGCTGGGCACGTTGTCCGCCCGCAGGCTCTGCACCTGGTCCGAGGTGACCGGCGGCGGGATGATGCCGGCGACCAGATCGCCCAGGCCGCCGAGCAGGCCGGCGACGCCGAACGGCACCGGCAGCAGCAGGCGCCGCTGCTGAGTCTCGGCCAGCATCATTTCGATGAGCTGCTTGAAGGTGAACTCGGCCGGCCCGCCCAGCTCGTAGGTCTGGCCCGCCGCGTCGGCCTCCGTCACGACCCGCGCGATGGCATGGCCGACGTCGCCCACGAACACCGGCTGGAAGCGCGTCTCGCCGCCGCCGATCAGCGGCAGGGCCGGCGAGAACGAGGCCATTGTGGCGAACTTGTTGAAGAACTTGTCCTCGGGCCCGAACACGATGGACGGGCGCAGGATGACGGCGTCGGGCCGGACCGCGCGAACCGCGGCCTCGCCTTGGGCCTTGCTGCGGGCGTAGGCGGACGCGCCGTTCGCATCGGCGCCCAGGGCCGACATCTGCACCACGCGCGTGACGCCGGCCGCCGTGGCCGCTTCCGCCACGGTGCGCGCGCCGTCGGCATGGATCGCGGCGAACTTCTGACGGCCGGTCTCGTACAGCACGCCGACCAGGTTCACCGAGGCCGTGGCGCCTTCGAGCGCGCGGCGCACCGAATCGGCATCGCGGATGTTGGCCTGGACCACGTCGATCTGGCCCACGTCGCCCAGCAGCCGCATCCGGTAGCCGAGGCTCGGGTTGCGCACGGCCACGCGGACGCGCCAGCCGGCCCGGGCGAGCTGGCGGACGGCCTGGTTGCCGACGAAGCCGGATCCGCCGAAGACGGTGACGAGGTTCTGCATGGCGCGGGGCCGATCCTGTACCCTTGGGAAGCCGCCGGATTAGACGAACCGGCGACTGCTCGCAATGCGCCGTTGACCTGCTGTGGGCGGCGCCATATGTAGCCGCCTCCCGATCCGACGGACGGGGCCCAGGTGGCGGAATTGGTAGACGCGCTGGCTTCAGGTGCCAGTGGCTTAACGGCCGTGAAGGTTCGAGTCCTTTCCTGGGCACCACCCCTACGATAGACGGGGGTGATACGTCGGAGTTTAGGCGAAGTGGCGACCTACGTTCACGAAGGTGATCTTCCGGCCGGCGCGCTTGCGGGCGCGGGGTTCGTTGCGATCGATTCGGAGACGATGGGGCTCAGGCTCGGGCGGGATCCGCTGTGCGTCGTGCAGCTTTCGGCAGGCGACGGGCATGCCCATCTCGTAAAGCTGGACCGGCAGACCTACGACGCCCCGAACCTGAAGCGACTGCTGACCGACCCGGCGGTCACCAAGATCTTCCACTTCGGCCGCTTCGATATCGCCATGTTCTGGCTGCATCTGGGGGTGGTGACCGCGCCCGTCTACTGCACCAAGATCGCCTCGAAGATCGCCCGGACCTACACCGACCGCCATGGCCTGAAGGACATTTCCCGGGAGCTCCTGGGCGTCGAGATGTCGAAGGCCCAGCAGAGCTCGGACTGGGGCCAGGCCAAGCTCTCTGACGAGCAGGTCGCCTACGCCGCGTCCGACGTCCTGCACCTGCATGCTCTGCGCGACCGGCTACAGGAGATGCTGACCCGCGAGGGGCGTGACGCGCTGGCCAAGGCGTGCTTCGAATTCCTGCCGCATCGTGCGGTGCTCGACGTCGCCGGCTGGGAAGACGTCGACATCTTCGCCCACGCCTAGAGGCCGCCATGACGGCGACGGACGCATCGTTCACCGCACCGCCCGCCCGCCGCGCCGACTTCGAGCGGTGGCGCCGCCGGTCGCGGCTGATCCGCACCCTGCGCATCCTTCTCCCGGCGCTGATCGTGCTTATCTTCCTAGGGCTGGCCGGCAGCGTCGCCTGGTCCACCTTCCGCGCCCAGCCGCGGCAGGCGGGCGGCGGCGACGAGGCCATCCGACTGATCAATCCGCGCTTCGTCGGGCGCGACGACAAGGGCCGCGCCTTCGTGCTGACCGCCGATTCCGCCGTGCGCGACCGCGCCGACTACCAGCGCGTGCTGCTGGAGAAGCCGGCGCTGATCCTCGACGAGAACGGCCCCGACCAGCTGCGCCTCAACGGCGCCAAGGGCGTCTTCCACGAGGCCACCGGCAAGCTCAACCTGTCGGGCGGCGTGCAGATGGCCGACCCGCGCAACGCCTTCCAGACCGCCGCCTCGCTGTTCGACACCAAGACCGGCGAACTGGTCGGTTCAGGCCCCATTCAGGGCTCGGGTGGCCTTGGAGAAATCGAAGCGAAGTCCTATGGCGTTTACGGCAAAGGCGATCGCATGGTCTTCAAGGGCGGGGTGCGCGCGCGCATCGAGTCTCAGAAGCAAGAATAGAAACTGGAACTGATGAAGCTGCCCGTCTCCCTTCTGGCCCTCTGCGCGACGCTCCTGACGGCGGCGCCCGCCGCGGCGCAGCTGTCGCGCTCGTCGGACGGCCCGATCGACGTCACCGCCGACGAGCTCGAGGTCCAGCAGAGCGAGTGCGTCTCGGTCTGGCGCGGCAACGCCGAGGCGCTGCAGGGCGACACCCGCCTGCGCGCCAACGTGATGCGGATGTACATGACCAAGGGCGCGGGCAAGCCGGGCGGCGCGGGCGGAAGCTGCGGCGAGCTGCGCCGGCTCGAGGCCGAGGGCGGCGTCTACTACGTCACCGCCCAGCAGCGCGTGCGCGGCGACAACGGCGTCTATGACGCCGGCAACGAGACCGTCACCCTGACCGGCGACGTGGTGGCGGTGCAGGGCCAGAACGTGCTGCGCGGCACGCGCATGGTGTTCAACACCAAGACCGGCGAGGGCAAGATGGAAGGGGCCGCAAAGGGCCGCAACCAGACCGCCCGTCCGCGCGGCGTCTTCTATCCGAGCAAGAAGTCCAACCCGTGACCAAGCCCGAGCGGATCGACACGCGCGCCGGCGTGCCCCTGGAAGGGCTCGTCGTCGACAACATCGGCAAGTCGTTCCGCGGCCGCCCGGTCGTGAAGGGCGTCTCCCTGCGCCTGGCCCGCGGTGAAGTGGCCGGCCTGCTCGGCCCCAACGGCGCCGGCAAGACCACCACCTTCTACATGGTCACCGGCCTGATCCCGGCCGACTACGGCGCGATCTACCTGGACGGCGAGAACATCACCGCCCAACCGATGTACCAGCGGGCCCGCATGGGCGTGGGCTACCTGCCCCAGGAAACCTCGATCTTCCGCGGCATGACCGTGTGGGAGAACGTGATGGCGGTGGTCGAGCTTCGCCAACGGGATCCCAAGCAGGCCCGCGCCGACGTCACCCGCCTGCTGGAAGAGCTGCACATCGAGCACCTGCGCAACGCGCCGGCCGTCTCGCTGTCGGGCGGCGAGCGCCGCCGGGTGGAGATCGCACGCGCCCTGGCGTCCGAGCCGTCGTTCATGCTGCTGGACGAGCCGTTCGCCGGCATCGACCCGCTGGCCATCGCCGACATCCGCGAGGTGATCAGCTACCTGAAGCAGCGTGGCATCGGCATCCTGATCACCGATCACAACGTCCGCGAGACGCTCGACATCATCGACCGCGCCTCGATCATCCACGCGGGCGAGGTGCTGTTCGAGGGCAGCCCCGACGAGATCGTCGACGATCCGGAAGTGCGCCGCGTGTACCTGGGCGACCGGTTCAGCTAGCGACGTTTCCCTCCCCTTCAGGGGAGGGTGGCCGCGCCGAAGGCGCGCCGGGTGGGGAAGTCACGACCTGATGCAAGTGTCGTCAGGTGATCGCCAGCCACCGCACAGCTTGAACGACACTTCCACACCCGATCGCTCACGTGATCTGCCCCTCCCCTGACGGGGAGGGAAAGCCTCAGCGCTTTTGGGCCAGATGGCTGGCGAGCCCCTGCGGGTCGCGGAGGTGGGCGATGAACGCCAGGTCGGCCGCCAGGGGCGCGAGGCGGGCTGCTTCGGAGCAGGTCGTATCCGGAGGCGCGATCCGCGCGGGGACGGCGCCCGCCAGGGCGATGAGGCCGGCGGCCGCGAGAGCGGCGAGCCCGCCGTCGATCATGCCCAGTCCCTGCATGGCGGGACCTTGGAACGCGGCCCCCGGCGTGCCAGAACGTCGATCGGGTCATCGGCTTTTCCGATGGGGGATCATGGCGCGCGACCTCGAGGTTCGACATTGCCGCGCGCTGCTCGCCCTCCATGAGAAGGGGGGCGTGGGTGCGGCCGCGCGCGCCATGGGCGTGGCGCAGTCGACGCTGTCAGAGACCCTGCTGTCGCTGGAACGCCTGTTGGGCTTCCCCGTCACGGTGCGGCGTCCGGGCTGCGAGGCCGTGCTGACGCCTGCCGCCCTGCGGCTCGTGCCCCACGCCCAGGCGCTCGTCGGCGCGTCGGAGGCCGCCATGGCCTCGGCCCAGGCGTCGAAGGACGCCGTCATCCGGCTGGGCGCTGTGGAATCGGTCAGCTCCCACCTGCTGCCCGGCCCGCTGCACGCCTTCAGCGAGAAGAGCCCGCATGTGGATGTGCGCGTCGCCAGCGGCACCTGCGACGACCTGCTCGACCGGATCGCGCAGCGGCAGCTCGACGCCGCCCTGACGCTGGAGGTCCCGCGGCGGCTCGACCGGGAGGGCGCCCAGGAGCTGGCGCGCATCCGCCTCCAGCTTGTTGTCCCGCCGGGTCACCCGTTGGGCGGCCGGCCGCTGAAGCGCGCCGAACTGGCCGACCGGACCTTTCTGCTCGCCGATCCCGAAGGCTCGTTCAGCGACGTGCTGCGGCGATGGCTGGGCGGCGGCGAGCCGGCCCCGAAGATCGCCTCGGCGGGCAGCACCGACGGGGTCAAGCGCGGCGTCGCCCGGCATGCCCGGCAGGAGGCCATCGGCCTGCTGCCGGCCTATACCGTCAGCGAGGAGCTCGCGTCCGGCGCCCTGGTCGCGCTCGCGTTCGAGGATCCGCCGCCGAGCGTCTCGCTGAACCTCACCGCGTCGGCCAATCCGCTCGTCGCCGCGGCGCTCGCCGACCTCGTGGAGATTATCCGGGCGGACATCGTGGCGGCGGCTTGAGGCGGGCCGACCCTCCGCCGAATGGAGGGAAGGCTAGGCGGTGAAGTTCAGCGGCCTGGCCGCGGGCGTCCAGGAGGAGGTCGCCTCGCCGCGGCGGACGGGAATCCACATGCGGCCTTCGTCCTCGAAGCGCATGGCGCTGAGCACGCCGGTCTCGTAGGCGCCGGTGTCGAGGCCGATGCGGGTGGGCGTGACGGCGGGCCGCTCGCCGGTCCAGGTGTGGCCGTGGACGATCACCTTCTCGAACGGCTGGCCGGCGTCCAGGAATTCGCGGCGGATCCACATCAGGTCGCGCGCCCTCTGCCTGCGCAGCGGCTCGCCGGGCGCGACGCCGGCGTGGACGAAGGCGAAGTCGCCGACGATCGCCATCAGCGGCAAGTCCTGCAGCAGCCGCAGGTGCGCCGCCGGCATGCGGTGGAGCAGCGCCTCGCGGGCCTCGGCGAAGGCCCGCGGCGAGGCGTCCGATTCGGGCGGCTCGACGCCGTACGAGGCCAGCGTCGCCGCGCCGCCGAAGCCGAGCCAGGGCGCGGCGCCCTCGGGCGCGTCCAGAAACCGCAGCAGGGCGTCCTCGTGGTTGCCCTTCAGCAGACAGACCTCGAAGGCCGCCTGCGCCTTCAACAGGGCGAGCGCCTCCAGCACGCGGGCGCTGTCGGGCCCCCGGTCCACATAGTCGCCCAGGAAGATCAGGCTGGTCGGCCGGGGCTCCGACTCGTTTACGTCTTGGGTCGCGTCCTCGGCCAGTTGCCGGAGCAGGGCGATCAGCAGGTCGTAACAGCCGTGGACGTCGCCGACCGCATAGATGCGCCGGCCTTCGAGCGGCCCGACCGCGCCGCGCCGTGGCGGACGCGTCGCCGAGCGACCGGACACCTGCACCAGACCGCCGCCGGAGCCGCCCGCGAAACAGGTGATCGGATCGGCCATCGCCCGGCCCGCCACGCCCACAGGCGCCGGCCACAGCGCCAGGACGTCGGCGACATCGGCCGCCACGCGGTCCAGGGCCGAAGCCAGGTCCCGGCGAGAGGCGCGTTGTGAAGCGTCAGTGGGGAGGCGCTGAAGCATGCCGCATCGTTGCGCCCCGCCGGTTGAACCGCCCCTGAACGCGCTAGAGTCCGCCGACGCCCCAGCCTTGAGTGAAGGCCAGCCACCGCCGCTCGGCCGCCATGCAGAGCTGCCGGGCAGCGAGCGCAGCGTTCCTGATCTTGCGACAGCGCTGCCCACTTGCCGGGCCTAATCGGCGTGTCGTGCCCGCCCTAGATTTGGCCAGGCGGAAGCATCGGGCGCCTAGCCGCGGTCGCGGGGCGCCTGGCTTCGACTTTCTCAACGGGTAGATACATGATCGATCTGAAGGGTAAGCGCGCGCTGGTCACGGGCGGCTCACGAGGCATCGGAGCAGCGATCGCGCAGGTGCTGGCGGAGAACGGCGCGGACGTCGCGATCACCTATCAGCGGGCCGGCGACAAGGCCGACGCGATCGTCAAAATCATCAAAGGCCTTGGCCGCCGAGCCTTGGCGATTCAAGCCGACAGCGCGGACCCGGGCGCCATCGCACGATCCGTGAGCGAAGCTGTGGCTGCGCATGGAGGGCTGGACATCCTCATCAACAGTGCAGCCATCGGCCATGGCGGGACCATCGCCGACCTCGACCCCGACCAGTTCCAAGCAGTGATGGACGTCAACGTTCGGGCGCCGGTGCTGTTCGCGAAGGCCGCGATCCCGCATCTGGGCCAGGGAGGCCGCATCGTGACGATCGGCTCTGGCCTGGGCGAGCGTGTTCCGTTCCCGGGGATCACGGCCTACGCCATGTCCAAAGCGGCGCTGACCGCGTTCACCCGCGGGCTTTCGCGGGAGCTTGGACCGATCGGCGTCACCGTGAACCTGGTGCAGCCTGGGCCTACGGACACGGACGCGAACCCTGCCAATGGCGAGGCTGCAGATTTCCAGCGCAGCCTGACGTCCCTAGGCCGCTATGCCGAGCCTCGTGAAGTCGCGAACGCCGTGGTGTTCCTGGCCAGCCCCGCGGCGAGCATGATCACCGGGGCGGTCCTGACGGTCGATGGCGGCGCGCTCGCGTGAGCACGCTGCCCCCGCGTCCGTCGATGCCCTGCGGAGAGAGGCGCCGCCGACGCCCGGCGGCGTGGCCATGTTCGGCGCGTATGAGCGCGCACGTGGAAAATACCCTGATGCCTACTCTGGAGATCCTATGAGCGAGCCGGAAATCCGCGACGCGCCTGAGCGCCGCCGTTACGAACTGCCGGTGGACGGCGACGTCGCCGTCGTCACGTACAACCTGAACCCGCCGAACCTGATGATCACCGAAACGCTCGTTCCTCAGCGCCTCGAAGGTCGCGGACTGGCGAGCCGGCTGGCGAAGCACGTCATCGCCGACGCAGAGGCTCGGGGCCTGGTGATCCTACCGGTCTGCCCCTACTTCTCGGCTTACCTGCAAAAGCACCCGGAGCACGCCGGCGTCGTACATCCGACCTATCGCGGCATTCTCGGCATCTAGCCGGCTGCCCCGAGGCGTCGCTTCGGCTGGTTGCAGTACTCGATCAGCAACTCCGTCAGGAGGCGGATCTTGCGCGCGGGGTGCTGCCCAGGCTGACGCAGGATGTAGGCGGCGGCTGGCGGCGGCGGATATCGCGTCATCACTGGCACGAGCGCGCCCGCCGCGACATGCTCGTCGGTGTAGTAGTCCGGGACCCAGGCCAGCCCGATCCCGGCCAGGCAAGCCTCGACCAAGGCGCCGGCGTTGTCGGCCTTGAAGCGTCCCTGCGGGCGGACCGTGACCACCTTGTCCCCGTCGAGGAAGGACCAGCTCTCGGTACCCTGCATCAGGGCCTCGTGTTCCGCGATCTGCTCTGGTCTCTCGGGCGCGCCGTTGGCGGCGATATAGGCCGGACTGGCGACGAGCTTGCCGAGGATCGGGGCGATGCGGCGCGCGATCAGGTTGGAATCCGGCAGATACCCTACGCGAATCGCGCAGTCGAAGCCTTCCGCGGCGAGGTCGACGAAGCGGTCCGTGTAGCAGGTGCGCATGCTCAGCTGCGGATGCCGGCGCGCCATCTCCGCGAAGGCCGGCGCGAAATGTGTGGGTCCGAAGGTCAGCGGAGCCGATATGCGCAACTGCCCACGCAGCTCGCCTTCAGGCAGGATGGTCTCCCGGGCCAGGTCGAGCTCCGCCGTAATGCGGGCGGCGTGATGCCGAAAGGCCGCCCCGGCTTCGGTCAAGGTGGCTCCCCGGGTGGTCCGGGTCAGCAGCTGCACGCCGAGCTCCGACTCCAGCCGCAATAGACGTCGGCTGACGATTGACTTCGCCAGCCCCAACCGACGTGAGGCCTGCGAGACGCCGCCGGCGTCGGCCACCTCAACAAACGTCCGCAAGTCGTCGAACTCCACGCCCAGTGTCCCCGAAACCGGGACGCGGCGTCCCTACCTCACCTCATATCGCAGCGAAATCCGGGATGCCAATGTCCGAGCCGGTCGCGCTTGAGCGGCCCTCAACTCCGCTCGTCCTTCAATCGCAGAGACCATCATGACCTTCCGCAACGGCCTGGCCTCGCTTCTCCGTCCCGAGGACTCGGTCCTCGTCCTCATCGATCACCAGCCCTATCAGCTGGCGAACCTGAACAGCCATGATCCTCAGCTGGTGGTGAACGCCTCCGCCGGCCTGGCGAAGGCCGCGAAGGTCTTCAACGTGCCGACCATCCTCACCAGCGTCGTGGCCGACCGTGGTGGGGTGATCTTCCCGCAGATCACCAGCGTGTTTCCCGACCAGGAGGTGATCGACCGCACCTTCATCAACACGTGGGAAGATCCCAAGGTCGTAGATGCGGTGAAGGCCACCGGCCGCAAGCAGCTGATCATCGCCGGGCTCTGGACCGAGGTGTGCGTCGCCATGCCGGCGATCCAGGCCGCCGGCGAAGGCTGGGACGTCACGGTGATCACCGACGCCTCGGGCGGCACGTCGGTCGAGGCCCACGAAGTGGCCATCCAGCGCATGATCGCGGCGGGCGTGAACATGATGACCTGGATGGCGCTCGCCGCGGAATGGCAGCGCGATTGGGCGAGGGTCGAGTCCGCCGTGGCGCTCACCGAGGTCGTGAAGGATCACTTCGCGGGCAGCGGCATCGCCTATCTCTGGGAGCAACAGCTGCTGAATACGCCCGTCCCGCACGCCGCCGGCGTTGGCGTGTAATTCCCGAAAGATCGAACGGCGGACGGTTCCGGAGACGTAGCCGTCCGCCGCCTCCACAGGCGCGAGTCGCGCGCGAGGCGGCGCCAGCGTCTGTCGCGACCGCACCGCCCCACGGATAGGGAGACATCAGCGTGATCGAGATGATCATCGACCAGCGGCGCAGGAACCTCGGCGGCGGCTTCGAGGTCGGCAGGGTGTTGCCGTCCCAACAACGGCAGATGGTCGGGCCGTTCATCTTCTTCGACCATGTCGGCCCCGTCGAGATCGAAGCCGGCGTCGGTCGCGATGTGGACGTGCGCCCCCACCCGCATATCGGCCTGTCGACGGTCACCTACCTGTTCGCGGGCGAGATGATGCACCGCGACAGCCTCGGTTATCGGCAGGCGGTCCGTCCGCAAGAGGTCAACTGGATGACGGCGGGCCGTGGGATCACACATAGTGAGCGCCTCGAGAAGGCGCGAGCCGAGGGCGATCGCCTGCACGGCATCCAGGCCTGGGTCGCCCTGCCGATAGAGCATGAAGAGGCCGTCCCGGCGTTCTCACACCATGCGGGGGCCGACCTGCCGGCGTGGGACAGCGCCGGCGTGCGGGGCCACCTGATCGCCGGAAGCGCCTACGGCCTGACCGCCGGCGCCCGCACCCATTCGCCTTTGTTCTATGCTCATCTGGATCTGGACGCCGGTGCGGTCGGCGAAATCCCGGAGGGCTACAGCGAACGCGCCGCCTATGTCGCCGACGGCGAGGTCGAGATCGGGGGCCTGGCTCTGCGTGCGGGCCAGATGGCGATCCTGAGCGAAGGTGCATCGTCCATGCGGGCGGCTCAGCGCGCCACCGTCATGGTGTTGGGCGGCGAGCCGGTCGGCGAACGTTACCTCTATTGGAACTTCGTATCGTCCTCGCCGGACCGGCTGCGCCAGGCCGCTGAAGATTGGAAGGCGGGCCGCATGAAGCTTCCGGACCAGGACGACCAGGAGTTCACTCCGCTCCCGGACAGCGCCCGGATCCTGGCTCCGCCGAGTTGAAGCGAACGCTCAGGCGAGCCCTGGCTTCGTCGCGAGCTCGGGTGCGGCGTCCGACCGGCGCTACCGCACGTCGACGGCGATCGCCTGCACGGCGTCTGCGGTGAGGGAGATCTTGCGCTCCACGCTGGCCCCGCGTGTCTTCATGTAGGGGTGCCAGACCGTCAGCGTCGCCGGGCCGTTCGGCAGGCCGCGGACGACGGCCGCGCCGGCGGCTGTGGTCAGGCCGACGTGGCGGGTGTCGGAGACGTAGATGAAGGCCGACATCTTGTCGTGGATGTTGCAGCCCATCGCTACCGGGCCCGGCTTGTCGAAGGTCACCGAGCGGCTCTCGTCCTTGCCGTAGAGCTTGAGCTCGAAGCGCTTGGTCGGCGAGAACGAATAGACGTGGTGGCGGACCTTGTCGCGGTTGGGGAAGGACACCTCGCTGCCGACAGGGACCACCAGGGTGTGGGGGTCGAAGGCGACGTCGCGCTGGCTCATCACCAGCGGCCAGTCGAACCGCTTCGGCAGGGCGCCGTGCGGGGCGCCCGCGGGGCGGACGAGGACGACCGCCTCGCGCACAGGCCGTCCGGCCAGGTCGCGGACCTGCACGGTCAGGTCCGCGGCGGCGGCCCCCGTCGGGGTTACGGTCGCGACTCCGGTCGGCAGCAACAGCGCCGCGGCGAGCGCAAGGCGGCGAACAGCTCTCATCAGGCCCCCTCGGATCGGATCCGGTTCATGCCGCCGCCCGCTCGCCGGCGCGGCTGAGCAGGTCGTTGATCGCCTCGTACAGCGCCTCGGCGCGGATCGGCTTGGAGACGACGTCATCCATGCCGGCGGCGCGGTAGTCGGCGATCTGGTGTTCCATGACATTGGCGGTCACCGCGACGATCGGCACGGGACCCCGGTGGTCTTCGGCCTCCATCCGGCGGATCGCGCGGGTGGCCTCGACGCCGTCCATGTTGGGCATCTGCACGTCCATGAGGACGATGTCGTAGGCGCCGGTGCGGAAGGCCTCGACAGCCAGGGCGCCGTCGGTCGCAACCTCGATCTCGGCGCCCACGGCCTCCAGCAGGGCGCAGAGGACCCGGGCGTTGGTGGGGTTGTCCTCGGCCGCCAGGATGCGGACAGGACGATCCGCCGCCTCGTCCTCCGCGGGGTCGGCCACGTCGTGGGTCAATTCGGGCTGCCGCGCCGCCGGCTCCACGGGGGGCAGCGGCAGGTGGAAGGTGAAGACGGAGCCCTGGCCCAGCTCGCTCTCGAGGGTCAGCCGGCCGCCCATCATGCCGACCAGCTCCCGGCAGATGGCCAGGCCCAGCCCGGTGCCGCCGAACCGGCGGATGGTCGAACTGTCGGCCTGGGCGAAGCGTTCGAAGATGGCGTCGCGCTGGGCCGGCGCGATGCCGGGGCCGGTGTCGCGGACCGAGACGGCCACGGTCGGGCCCTCGCGGCAGGCGGTGATCACGATCTCGCCGGCGCTGGTGAACTTCACGGCGTTCGAGGTCAGGTTGGCCGCCACCTGGCGGACGCGCAGGGCGTCGCCGCGGCAGAGACCGCGGGCCGTGTCGTCGACCTCAACGCGAAGGGCCACGCCCTTGTCGGCAGCCAGGCGGCCGAACGGGGCGCAGCTCGCCAGCAGGGCGGCCTCAAGGTCGAAGTCGCCCATTTCCAGCTCGAGCCGGCCGGCCTCGATCTTCGACAGGTCGAGGATGCTGTTGAGGATGCCCAGGAGGGCCTCGCCGGACTCCTGGACGACGTGGAGCTGGTCGCGCCGCTCGGGCTGGTCGGTGGCCTGCAGCATGACCTGGGTCATGCCGAGGATGCCGTTCAGGGGCGTGCGGATCTCGTGGCTCATGTTGGCCAGGAAGTCGGACTTGGCGCGGTTGGCGCTTTCGGCCTCGACGCGCGCGGCCTGGAGGGCGGTCTCGCGCTTCTCGATCTGGTCCGTCATCCGGTTGAAGGCGCGGCCCAGCGCGGCGATCTCGTCGCGGCCCTCCACCTCGACGTGGACGGCCTCGCCCTTCTCGAACCGCTCGGTGGCGTCGCGGAGCCTGGAGACCGGGCGGGTCACTTCCCGCGCGAGGTAGACGGCGCTGCCCAGGGCGAGGGCCAGCCCCGCCAACGCCAGCACGCCAAGGCTGGTCAGCAGGCCGCGGTAGGGGGCGAGCGCCGCCGACAGCGAATAGCGCAGCAGCAAGCCGGCGGGCGGGTCGCCCAGGGTGTGCAGCGGGCGCACCACGGTGATCCAGTCGCCGACGCGGCTGGTGCGCGGCTTGCCGCCGTGGTCGGCCAGCAGGCGGGCGGCGTCGTCGAGGTCGCGTCGCGGCAGGCCGCCGCTCGCGGTCCAGCCGTCGGGCCGCTTCAGCAGCAGCCGGGCGTCCAGCGGGATCGGCGAGAGCCGGGCGAGGTCCTGGAGCTCCGCCGCATCGAGCCGCGAGGCGAAGACCACCTGGCCGGTGGGCAGCGGCGCCAGCACCGGCACCACGGCGCCAAGGTAGGCGCGGTCGCCCACGACGAACACACCGGCGCCCTCGTCCTGCGCCGCGGCGACGGCTTCCAGCTGCGCCACGGCCTCGGCGGAGAAGCCGACCTGGGAGACCGCGGCGCCGTCGGGCCCTATGACGAAGGCCGCATCCACGTCGGCCCGGCCGCTCAGGTTGGCCAGCGCCGAGTCGATCGTCGAGGCGTCGCCCGTGGCCAGGGCGGCGCGGAACCCGAAATCCTTGGCCAGCAGGGCGCCGGCCTGCTCCAGCTGGTCGGTGCGGAGGGTCCAGATGCGGTCGTAGACGACGGCGCTGGCGACCAGCTCCTGGCGCACGGCGCGTTCGGCATTGCCGCGCACCGAGAGGTAGACGGCGCCCAGGATGCAGATGAGCAGCACCGCCGAGAGGCCGGCGTAGGTGACGATGATCTTGCTGCGCAGGCGGCGGAATCCGCCCGGCCAGGGCCAGGCTCGCTGGAGCCGCCGGACAAGGCCGTGGCCCCGGAGGCGCGCCCCGGCCGCCACTACCGCTCCACAGCCTGCCGCTGCATGGGGGCCAGCTTCGCCAGGAACCGGTTCTGAGCCCGGAACGGCACCTTCTCCCGATCCATCGCCGCCTGCAGGTGCTCGACCAGGGCGTTGAAGTCGGTGTTCTGGAGGCCGAGGTCCTTGTGGGCCGCCGTCATGTCGCGGCCTGTGTAGTCGCAGCCGCCGCCCAGGATGTAGCAGAACTGCTCCTTGAGGGTGCGACGGAGGCGGACGAGATCGTGGGCCTCGAACACCTCAGAGATCCGCGGATCGGCGACGCTGCGGTCGACGAGGTCGTCGACGATGCGGTCGACGCCGGCCCGGCCGTGGAACGCCCGCCACATCTCGTCGCCGGCGAAGGGTGTCGCCGCGGCGTTGGCGTTCGACTGCACATAGGCGTCGACCGCCTCTTCGTCGGGATGGGTCGGCGAGGGGTTCTCAGGCGGAGCGCCGGCCAGGGCTGCCGCGAGGATCAGGGCCGTCAGCATCAGAATCCCGCCTGCAAGGAGAGGTAGAGGCCGCGCTGGCCCTTGAAGGTCGCGATCGTGCCGAGGTCCGCATAGGCGGCGGTGACCGAGAGGTTCTTGTTGACGGCGTAGGCGGCGAACACGTCCAGCCAGTCGTCTTCCTTCAGGCCCAGCTTGTCCGGCTTGGTCCGGTATTCCGCGCCCACCAGCAGCCGCTTCGAGAGCAGCAGGCCGGCGGAGGCTTCCGCTTGCACGGTGTAGTCGTCCTTGCCCGGGCCGCCGAAGCCGAGAAGCCCCGTCTGGTTGGCCTTGGTGGCGCGGACGGCGCCGTTCACGACGAGGCTCTGGTCGAGGAGCAGCTTGGTCGCGGCCACGTAGTAGTCGACGCCGTCGTCGTCCTGGCCGCCGAGGGCCGCGATCACCGCGCCCTTGTCGGCCTTCTTGTACTGCGCGCCGACAGCGATCTGCGGCAGCCAGCGGTCCTGGTCATAGACCGCGTCCCCGGCCACCCGCAGCTTGGCGCCGAAGATGTCCTGGTGGAGGGTGAAGCCTCGTCCGAGACCGAGCTTGGCGCCGGTCCCCTGCGTGTCCAGCGCCTGGCGCGTGTAGCTGAACTCCACACGGTCGAAGAGCCCCACCGCGGCGCCGTAGGCGCGGAACTGATAGTCGGGAAGGACGACGCCCGTGGCGTGGACGTTGGCGCCGACGCCCTCACGCGCGCCGTAGCCGGTGATCAGCGCCCAAGGCGCCAGGCCGCCGCCGCCGGCGCCTTCGACATTCGTGACGCCGCCGGTCAGCAGCAGCTTGCCCGAGGGTCGCAGCTCGGCGCGCGCGCTCGTCGCGCTCAGCGCGAGCAACGCCGCGAGGCCGGCGCACCAGAGGTTCGAACGCATGCATGTCCCGCCCATGATCCCAGACGTAGACGGCCGAGGTTAATACCGGCTCAATCGCGCCCCGCGACCACACGCCCCCACGCGCGCCCTGGCTTTCCGGCCCCTCGCGGGCTACCAGCGCGCCCGATGATCCGCCTCGACAACATCTCCAAGCAGAACGGCCACCAGATCCTGTTCATCGAAGCCTCGATGGGCGTGCTGAAGGGGGAGAAGGTCGGGCTGGTGGGCCCGAACGGGGCCGGCAAGACGACGCTGTTCCGGATGATCACCGGGCAGGAGCCGCCGGACGACGGTCTGGTGGTGACCGATCCGGGGATCACCATCGGCTACTTCAGCCAGGACGTCGGCGAGATGTCGGGGCAGAGCGCAGTGGCGGCGGTGATGGACGGCGTCGGGCCGGTGAGCGCGCTGGCCGCCGAGATGGCCGAGCTGGAAGCCGTCATGGTCCATCCGGACATGATGGAGCCGGAGCGGGCCGACGACCTGAACGCCGTGATCGAGCGCTATGGCGAGGTGCAGGAGCGGTTCCAGGAACTGGACGGCTATGCGCTGGAGGCCCGGGCGCGGGAGGTGCTGGCGGGCCTGAGCTTCAGCCAGGAGCGGATGGACGCCGATGTCGGCCTGCTGTCGGGCGGCTGGAAGATGCGCGTGGCGCTGGCCCGCATCCTCTTGATGCGGCCGGACGCGATGCTGCTGGACGAGCCCAGCAACCACCTGGACCTGGAGAGCCTGATCTGGCTCGAGGCGTTCCTGAAGGACTACGACGGCGCGCTGTTGATGACGTCGCACGACCGCGCGTTCATGAACCGCATCATCGGTAAGGTGGTGGAGATCGATAGCGGCGACCTGATCACCTATTCCGGCGACCTTGACTTCTACGACCAGCAGCGGGCGCTGTCGGAGGCGCAGCGGCAGGCGCAGTACGAGCGCCAGCAGGCGATGCTGGCCAAGGAGATCAAGTTCATCGAGCGCTTCAAGGCGCGCGCCAGCCATGCGGCCCAGGTGCAGAGCCGGGTGAAGAAGCTGGACAAGATCGAGCGCGTGGAGCCGCCGAGGCGCCGGCAGTCCGTGCAGTTCGAGTTCCGCAGCCCGCCGCGCTCGGGCGAGGACGTGATCAGCCTGAAGGGCGTGCACAAGGGCTATGGGGGCCAGCCGATCTACGAGGGCCTCGACTTCCTGGTGCGGCGCCGCGAGCGGTGGTGCGTGCTGGGCGCCAACGGGGCGGGGAAGTCGACGCTGCTGAAGCTGGCGGCCGGCGCGATCAAGCCGGACCAGGGGACGGTGAACGTCGGGGCCAGCGTGAAGATGGGCTATTTCGCCCAGCACTCCATGGACCTGCTGGACGGCGAGGAGACGATCTTCGAGTCGCTGGACGGATCGTTCCCGCAGGCGGGGCAGGGGGCGCTCAGGACGCTGGCCGGGTGCTTCGGGTTCTCGGGCGACGACGTCGAGAAGCCGTGCCGGGTGCTGTCGGGCGGGGAGAAGGCGCGGCTGGTGATGGCCAAGATGCTGTTCGATCCGCCGAACCTGCTGGTGCTGGACGAGCCGACCAACCACCTGGACATGGCGACCAAAGAGATGCTGGTCGCCGCGCTCGCCGACTTCGAAGGCACGATGCTGTTCGTCAGCCACGACCGCCACTTCCTGGGGGCGCTGTCGAACCGGGTGCTGGAGCTGACGCCGGACGGCGTGCACCAGTACGGCGGCGGCTATACGGAATATGTCGCCCGGACGGGGCAGGAAGCGCCGGGGCTGCACCCGGGCCACTAGGACTGTGGGGCGGTTCAGCTCGCCGCCTTCATTTCCTTCATGTGATTCCAGTGCTCCTCGCGCAGGCGTCGCCAGCGGGCGCGGAGCGTGGCGGGGCGTTCGGGATAGCGCTCGTCCGAGAACTCGGCGGCGGTGACGCGGTCGGTGCGGAAGCTGCGGAAGGCCTGGCGCATCTCGCACCAGGTGACCAGCAGGCGGCTGGTCTCATAGTAGCCGATGGCGAAGGGCCAGACCGTGCGGCGGGTCTCGCGCTCCTGCTCATCGCGGTAGGTCAGCGTGATCTTCTTGCCCGTGCGGATGCAGCGCCGGACCTCGGCCATGTCGACGTTGTCGGGCACGGCGTGCCAGCTGGGGGCGGCGCGGGTGGCCGGCTCCAGCACAAGCGGGCGCAGCTGTTCGGGGATGACCGCGGCGATCTTGGCGATCAGGTCCTGGGCGGCGCGGCTCAGGGCCGGGTCGCCGCGGGCGGCCACCATCTGGGCGCCGAGGACGGCGGCCTCGACCTCCTCGGGCGTCAGCATCAGGGGCGGCAGGTCGAAGCCGTCCTCCAGGATGTAGCCGACGCCGGCCTCGCCGCGGATCGGGGCGCGCTGGCCGACCAGATCGGCGATGTCGCGATAGACGGTGCGCTTGGAGGTCTCCAGCTCGCCCGCGATAGCGTCGGCGGTCACCGGCTGGCGGCTGCGGCGCAGGATCTGGATGATCTGGAACAGGCGGTCTGCGCGGCGCATGGCTCCCTCCCGCCAAGCTGCTGACAGAATGCTGTCAGCAAGGCGACGCTACCGTCGTTCTGTCAAGAGAGACGGAGCGGCCCCATGATCACCCTGCACGGATACGGACCGGGCGGCGGCCTGCCGGAGACCAGCCTTGCGGCCATGAAGTCGGAGGTGCTGCTGCAGATCGCCGGCGTCGGCTACCGCAAGGCGGAGCTCGGGCTGGCCGGCTCGCCGGTGCTGGAGGTCCTGGGCCAGAGCATCGGCGGCGATGCGCTGGTCCGCGCCTTCCTGGAGCAGATCCACGGCGTCGACTTCGAGGAGGGGCTGAACGCCGGGGCGCGGGCCCAGGCGTGGGTGATCGAGCGGATGGCCGAGGATCACCTGCGGCCATTGGCCGAGCAGGGGACGCTGGAGCGCGAGGCGCTGGTTTTGGCGGTGCGCTCGCTGGCCGCGCTGGCCGAATTGCTGGGCGAGGATCCGTACCTGTTCGGGCGCCGGCCTTGCGCGGCCGACGCGGCGGTGTTCCCGGTGCTGGCCCGGCTGATGTCGCCCGGCGCGGACGCGGTGCTCAGGCGGCGGGCCGAATCGTTCGGGGCGCTGGTGGCCTATGTCGACCGGCTGATGGCCCGCTACTACCCGGACTTCCCCTGGCTGCTGGAGACGGCCCACGCGGCGTAAACGCGGCAGTTAACCAATCGGTGGGGAACACCGGCCTAGCCTCCTCAGCAAGAAACAGGCCAGCGGGCGACCGCGGGCCTGAGCCAGAGGGGTCGTTGAGTGGCGCTCGCCGCGCGTTTGGAGCTTCGTCAGGGGCAGGGGCTGGTCATCACGCCCCAGCTGCAGCAGGCCATCAAGCTGCTGCAGATGTCCAACATGGAGCTCGAGGCCTTCGTGGAGGCCGAGCTGGAGCGCAATCCGCTGCTCCAGAGGGACGAGCGCGACAACGAACCCGAAGCCGCCCAGGCCGAGGCGCCCGAGGCTTCGACCGATTCGTCGCTGGACCGGGTGGACGACGCCGGCGCCCGCGCCGAGCTGGACACCGCCCACGACGAGGTCTCACCCGGCGAACGCGCCACCGGCGACACCCCTGAGCCGGCGGGCGAGGCCGGCGGGTCGGTGGACTGGTCCCGGGCCGGCAAGGGCGGCGGCTTCGACGGCGATCTGGACGGGCTGGAAGGCGTGCTGGCTCACGAGAAGACGCTGGCCGAGCACCTCCACGACCAGGCGGCGGTGGCGGGCTTCACGCCGGCCGAGGCCGCGGTGGCGGGCGTGCTGATCGATTCGGTCGACGAGGGCGGGTACCTGCGTATCGACCTCGACGAGACCGCCGACCGGCTCGGCTGCGATCTTGCCCTCATCGAGCGGGTGCTTTCGGTGCTGCACGGCTTCGAGCCGGTGGGCGTCTGCGCCCGCGACGTGCGCGAATGCCTGATGCTGCAGCTGAAGGACCGCAACCGCTATGACCCGGCGATGGGCGCGCTGCTGGACAACCTGCAGCTCCTGGCCCGGCGCGACCTGACGGCGCTGCGAAAGGTCTGCGGCGTCGACGACGACGACCTGCGGGAGATGATCGCCGAGCTCAAGGGGCTGACGCCCCGGCCCGGCGCGGCGTTCGGCGGCGAGCCGGCCTCGCCGGTGGCCCCGGACGTGTTCGTGCGCGAGGGCCCGGGCGGCCTGTGGCACGTGGAGCTGAACGGCGACACCCTGCCCCGCCTGCTGGTGGACCAGCGCTACCACGCCCACGTCAGCGGCAAGGCGCGGACCGACCAGGAGAAGACCTTCGTCGCCGACTGCATGGCCCAGGCCAACTGGCTGATGAAGAGCCTGGATCAGCGGGCCAAGACGATCCTGAAGGTCAGCTCGGAGATCGTCCGCCAGCAGGACGCCTTCCTGGCCTATGGCGTCGAGCACCTGCGGCCGCTGAACCTGAAGACCATCGCCGAGGCGATCGGCGTGCATGAGAGCACCGTCAGCCGGGTGACCTCGAACAAGTACATGGCGACGCCTCGGGGCGTCTTCGAGATGAAGTTCTTCTTCACCTCGGCCATCGCATCGGCCGACGGCGGCGAGGCCCACTCGGCCGAGAGCGTGCGGCACAAGATCCGCCAGCTGATCGACGCCGAGGCGCGGGAAGAGGACGTCCACTCCGACGACCGCATCGTCGAGATCCTCAAGGAAGCCGGCGTCGACATCGCCCGGCGAACGGTCGCCAAGTACCGCGAAGCCATGCGCATCCCCTCTTCGGTCGAGCGCCGGCGGATGCTGAAAGAGGCCGTCTAGCGGCTTCTCAGACACTTCCCGCCACTTCCCGCGTTCCGGCCCTTGGCGCAGCTTCTCCGACGCGCCAGATGAGGGGCGAATGCTGTTAGCCGACCGCCATCAGCCTCTGTCCGAGGTGTTGCAGGAGATCGCCGACGCCCCGTCGGAGCGGATCACCATCAACGAGCTGTCGGCGCGGTTCGGCGGACGCGCTCTGGGCGCCCTGCTGCTGATCTTCGGGATCCTCTGCCTGCTGCCGCTGCCGCCGGGCGGCACCACGATCTTCGGCCTGCCGCTGCTGCTGCTCGCGCCGCAGCTGATGATGGGCGCGCGGGCGCCCTGGCTGCCCCAGAGCCTGCGCTGTCGGGAGATCGCCCTGGACGACCTGCGCTCAGGCCTGCCGCGGGTCGTGCGGTGGCTCCGGCGCATCGAGGCGCTGTCGCGGCCCCGGTTCATCTTCCTGTTCGGCGGCGTGGGTCAGCGGCTGATCGGCTTCGTCTGCACGCTGCTGGCGCTCGTGCTCATCCTGCCGATCCCGCTGGGCAACCTGCTGCCGGCGGCGGCGGTCTGCGTCCTCTCGCTGTCGCTGGTGCAGCGCGACGGCCTGCTGGCGCTGCTGGGCTATGCCGCGGCCGCCACGAGTGCGTCGGTTCTGGTGCTCGCCGCTCATCTGATCATCAGGGTTTTCGAGCAGGCACGCACTCTCGTCGGACTGGGTTGACACCATCCGCCCGCAGGCGCGTTGATCGGGAATGCAAGTTCAAGTCACCGGCAAACACGTCGACGTCGGCGAGGCTCTGCGCGCGCGAGTCTCCGACGAGCTTTCAACCAGCATCGAGAAGTATTTCGACCGCGGCGGCGGCGCCGATGTGGTGGTCAGCCGCGAAGGCAATTCCTTCAAGGTCGACTGCGCGGTCACGCTGGCGTCAGGCCAGCAGCTGACGACGCATGGCGTCGGCGGCGACGCCCACATGGCCTTCGACGTCGCGATGCAGAAGATGGCCAAGCGCATCCGGCGCTACAAGAACCGGCTGAAGGACCACCACCAGCAGGCTGTCGCCAAGCAGGCCGAGAGCGCCGCCTATTTCGTGATCCGCTCGCCCGAGCTGGACGACGAGGACGAAGACGAAGGCGACGACGCCCAGGCGTTCCCGGAGCCCATGGTCATCGCTGAGACCGAAAAGCCCGTCCGCTCCATGACCGTTTCGATGGCGGTGATGGAACTGGACATCACCGAAGCTCAAACAATTGTGTTCAGGAACGCTGCGCACGGCGGCATCTCGGTGGTATATCGGCGGCCCGACGGAAACATCGGCTGGATCGACCCTGAGCGGACGCGCATTCGCAACGGGGAAGACGCAGAAGGAACGGGACCGGCTCACTAGCGCTTTCGAAAGACCGTCACATCCGGCCGTTAGGAGCGGCGCCGACGGTGGTTTTGAGTACCTGAAGAGAAGCATGAACATCGGCGACCTCCTCGATCGCACTGCGATCTCCCTGCGCGTCAGCGCGTCCAGCAAGCGCCAGGTCCTGGCGGTGGTCGCCGAGATCGCCGCCCGGAAGCTGGGCCTCGACGCCGGCGACATCCTGGATGCGCTGGTGGACCGCGAGGCCGCCGGCTCGACGGGTGTCGGGCACGGCGTCGCCGCGCCGCACGCGCGTCTCGAGGGTCTCGAGCGCATGCGCGGCGTGTTCGTGCGCCTGGAGCAGCCGGTGGAATTCGACGCGGTCGACGACAAGCCGGTCGACCTGATCTTCGCCCTGTTCGCCCCGAAGGACGCGGGCGCCGACCACCTGCGGGCGCTGGCCCGGGTGTCGCGCCTGCTTCGGCAGGCCGAGCTGCGCGAGCAGCTCCGCCAGGCCCGGACCACCGACGCCATCTATGCGCTGCTGGTGCAGGACACCGGGTCGGCCCGCTCGACCGCGGCCTAGCAGCAAAGCCTCCCAGCCAAACGAAAAGGCCGGCGGTCTCCCGCCGGCCTTTCACGTTTCGGGATGTCGGGTGCGGCTAGTGCACCGACACCGGCGCCAGTTCATGCGCCAAGGCCGCAGCCACCGCTGACTCGCGATCGGTCAGCACGGCCAGGCGCTCGCCATCCGCGCGGTGGACGGCATAGAGGGTCTGTTCCGGGTCGAGCTCGAAGCCCTGGACCTGGGCGGAAGGCACGCTGGCCAAGATTTCGGCCGCCTTCACAGGGCGCACATAGACCAGATGCGGGGCGCCCAGCGCCGCAAAGGCTTCAGTCGACAGTACAGGCGTCATCATGACCACCTCCGTAAAACTCAACGCTCCGAACGGTCGCGGGTTCAGCCCGCCGTTCGTTTGAAGTTCGCCCCGGTTTTTCCGGCGACGAGGTACTTACATCTCAAGATCAGCTTAGCCGGCGGTCCGGATCGGGATGGTCTGCACCCGTTTTTCCGGCTCCGGCCGTGCGAGATCGATGTGCAGCAGGCCGTGTTCGAGGCTCGCACCCTCCACCACCATCCCGTCCGCGAGGACGAAGCTGCGGACGAAACCGCGGGCGGCGATGCCGCGGTGGAGATAAGCGTCCTCGGACTTGCCGGCGGCGCCGTCGCGCCGGCCGGCGATCACCAGCTGGCGATCCTCGACGGTGATCTGCAGCTGATCGGGCGAGAAGCCCGCCACGGCGAGGGTGATCCGCAGGCCGCCGTCGCCGCGATCCTCGACGTTGTACGGCGGATAGCTTTCCGCCGCCGCCTTGGCCGCGCGTTCGATCAGGGATCGGGTGTGCTCGAAGCCCAGCAGGAAGGGGCTGTCGAAGATCAGGGACCGGTTCATGCCTTCAAGGAGTCCTTGGAAGAAGCGACTCTCCGGCCCGCCGCCCGAAGTCGGCACGGCGGGCCGGACGGTCGTTATTTGGGGTTGCGGCCTGGCCGTTGCAACGGCCGGCTCCCGCGCGAGGGCGCTGAACCGCCGGTTGCGCGTCTTGCAACGGCTGAGCTACACCCGGAGGGTCAACTTCTGACGGGTTGGGGCGAACCACGTCGGCTTAATCGCGAGGACTGCGATGGCTGCTGTGCGCCACGACATCACCTTGATCACCCTGGATCCGCCGTATCGGCTGGGTGATCAGGACGTCGTCTACAACCTGTTCGGCTGGGCCGAGGTGGACGACGAGGCGAATCCCGACATCCGGGTGACCGCCAACGGCCGGCCGATCCCCGTCGAGCTGACGCGGAACACCAACGCCCAGAACTACTACCCCGGCATCGTCGCCTACAGCCTGTTCGCCCGGGTCAACTTCGCCGACCTGCTGCGGCGGGAGACGCCCGTCGAGCCGTTCCTGCTGAGCGTCGAGGTCACCTCGGACGCGCGTTCGCGGGTCTTCGAGTACGAGGTCAGCGACGGGTGGTTGCGCACCGTATTCGATCGCCCGGTGCGGCGTCGCCGGATCCCGCCTGAGCATCTGCAGATCCGGGTGACGGGCGCGGCGGCCGGCCAGTTCCAGATGACGGGCCAGCGGGTGGCCGAGCAGATCGCCGCCATCCTGGAGCGTGCGGGCCTGCCGCTGACCAGCCATGCGCGCATTCTCGACTTCGGCTGCGGTCCCGGCCGGGTGATTTCAGCCATCAAGGACATGCATCCGGCCGCAGAGCTGTTCGGCTCGGACATCGACGGCGAGGCCATCGGCTGGGCCCGGGCGAACCTCCAGGACATCGGCGACTTCCGCGTCAATGGCCCGAACCCGCCGCTGCCGTTCGCCGACGAGACGTTCGACCTGATCTATTCGATCTCGATCTTCACCCACCTGCCCGAGGACATGCAGCACGGCATGCTCGCCGAGCTTCGTCGGGTGCTGAAGCCGGGCGGGGTGCTGCTGACCACCAAGCTCGATCCCGAGGCCTACGACCTGCCGCACGACGTGCAGGCGCGGGGACTGAATGACGGCTTCGTCTATTGGGGCGACGCCGACGCGACCGAGGGCCTGCCGGGCTTCTACCGGCTGGCCTACCACACCGAAGCCTATGTGCGGCGCGTCTGGGCCGAGTACTTCGATGTGCTGCACGTCGGAGCGCACGACCTCAACAACACCCAGGACGCAGTGCTGCTGCGCCGGCCGAGAGGGCGCGCTGGGGCGCGTGGCGGGCTGATCGTGGGATTGCTTAAGGCCCTGCGCCCGAAGGCCAACGCCTAGGGCCGCAACCCGCGAGACCTTCAGGCCTAGAACTTGATGTGGCCCAGCTTGCAGGCGCCCTGGCCGCCGTTGGTGATGCCGTAAGCGTCGAGCGAGCCGGTCGCCACGGTGGCGATCGCCCGCCAGCCGGTGTTCGGGTCGGTGATCTCCGGGCGGGCCGACGGCACGTCGGGCCGCGACATGCCCGTCTCGCCGGCGCCCACGACGCGATACGCCTCGTCCACCAGCACGATGCGCGCCACCGACGTCTTGGCGGCGTTGTCCCAGCCCCAGCCGATCACCGCCGCGCCGTCGGCGTAGCGCGTCTCGACGGCCTCGGTGTTGCCGATGCAGTCCCCGGTGTCGGGGAACAGCTGGCGCAGGCCCTTGCCGAGGTAGTCCGTGGCCCAGGCCGGCTGCGGCGGGCGGGGCGGGGCCGCCGGCGCGGCCGGCGGCGCGGCCTGCTGCTCGCTGCGGTCCTTCGCCTGGTCGCACCCGGCGACCAGGACCAGCGTCAGGCCGAAGGCGGTCATGGCCGCGGAGTTGAGGGCGACGGATTTCAGCATGGCCGTTTTCTTAGCCGCCATTGCGAACACTCGTAAAGCCGAGGTGCGGCGTGGGGCAGCAGAGGGGCGGGCAACGTCGACTTGCCCCGCGGCTCAGCTAGATTCCCACTTCGAGCGAAGAGATTCGCCGTTGAGCGCCGTGACGGGGGCGTCCGGCCGGCCACGGGAGATGCATCGGCATGGCTTCGTATCAGTCCGCGCTGCTCGGCGAACTCAGCCGGTCCCGGTTCAGCCGGCTGGAAGGGAACTACGACCCGGAGCTGGGCGTGGAGCCGCCGCCGCCGCCGGAGCTGTTCGCCAACTTCGTGAGCTACGCCAAGCCGCGGCTCGAGGCCGCCAGGCGCTCGCTGCAGGAAGCGCTCGAACCCGTGGGGCTGGTGCTGTCGTACTATCTCTTCCCCCGCCGCTATTTCCGCAAGCTGGCCGAGGCCGACCTGCAGCGCGGGGAATATCTTTACGGCCGGCTCGCCGACGCGAAGTCCAAGGCGCTGCTGGTCAAGCTGGCGGCTTTCCGCGTCCTGGGTCACCGCAAGGTCAAGCTGCCCCGAAACACGGCGAAGTACTGGGCGACGCTCGAGGAGATGAAGCGCCACATCACCACAGATCCTGCGCTGCCGATCAAGTTCAACGATCGGGTTCTGCCGGTGTATGACGCCCGGCAGCTTGGCTACGATATGCGGGTCCATACGACGGATCTCGGCATCGCCTATGCGCTTTGCCAGAAGCAGTACGAATACCACGGCCAGAATGTGCGCTGTAAGGTCGAGCCCGGCGACGTGGTCATCGACGCCGGCGCCTGCTGGGGCGAGACGGCGATGTATTTCGCCCACGAGGCGGGCCCCTCCGGCGCCTGCCTCTCGTTCGAATTCATCCCCAGCAATCTCGACGTGCTGCAGCGGAACCTGGTCCTGAACCCGCATCTCGCCGACCGCGTCCGCGTCGTGCCGCGGCCGCTCTGGAGCGCCAGCGGGCGGGAGCTCTTCTATGTTGACTGGGGGCCGGGCAGCCGCGTCTCGCCCGATCCGGCCGCCTATTCGCATCCCGACGGGAAGACCGTCACCACCACGATCGACGAGGCGCTTGCGGCCGAGGGCCTCGACCGGGTGGACTTCATCAAGATGGACATCGAAGGCGCTGAGCTCGACGCGCTGCGCGGCGCCGAAGCCTCGATCCGCAAGCACCGGCCGAAGCTGGCGATCAGCGTCTATCACCGGCCTGAGGACTTCGCGGACATCCCCCGCTACATCGACAGCCTAGGCCTGGGCTACACGTTCTACCTCGAGCACCACACGCTCTATCAGAACGAGACCGTGCTGTTCGCCGTGCCGCCGTGGCGGCCTGATCGTCCCGAGTAGCGTCCCTTCGAGGCGCCGCGGGCGGCGACGGCCGCGGCCTAGAAGCCGTAGCCCTTCAGATAGCCGTAGGCGTGCGCGTTGGTGGGCGGATCCCCGTCCGCCGGCGGCAGATCCCACGGGGGCGCATAGTCGCTGGCGAAGAGCAGATGGTCGCCCGCGATCTGCCCGCTTCCGCCGCGGGTGTAGGGCGAGAAGAACCAGAACAGCCGATAGCCGTGGCCGGCGAGGACCTCCTTCACCGCCTGGCGCTCCTTCGGTCGGCGAGCCGGCGCCGACACCAGCCAGTTCGGCCGCGCCTTCGCAAGCAGCCGGCCCGCCCCCTGGAGCACCCGCGACTCGAAACCCGCCACGTCGATCTTGACCAACGCCAGGCTGGGTTTCGCCAGCCCGTCGATCGGGATCATCTGCACCTCGGTCATGGCCGCATGCGGCTCGTACAGCGAGGCGGCGGCGAGGTTCTGCTCGACGGTCAGATCGAGCTGCGGCGCCTGCACCTTGGCGGCCTGTTCGCCGGCGATCGCGTGGAAGGCGCCGATATTCGGCAGCTGGTTGTGCGAGCAGTTGGCGCCGAGCACCTCGGCGACGGCGCGCTGGGCCTCCAAGGCGATGACATTGGCGTGGGGGCGCGCGGCCGCGAAGGGCAGGCACAGCGCGCCGATGTTGGCGCCGACGTCCATCAGGTCGCCGGGGCAGGCCGCCAGCATGAAGTCGAGCTTGGCGGGCGCGAACTCGCCACGTTCGAGCAAGATGCGGCCAAGGCCGGTGTCGGTCTGCGGCACGTGGAATTCCACGTCGCCCGAGACCACGGTGGAGAACAGGGACAGGTCGCTCATAGGCCGCGCTCGTAGGCTCGGTCGTAGTCGACCAGCTGCTTGAGCCGCGGCAGCGAAGCCTTCGGCGCTTGGCCGTGCAGCCATACGGCCGGATCCAGCCGCGGATGCGCGTCGACCAGGTCGTAGAGCTTCGCGTAGATCTTCGAGATCAGGCCGTACTTCAGGCGCTGGCGGCGGGTCAGCGGCGGCAGCTGGCCCATGTCGCTCAGCTTCAGCATCTCGCGGGTCAGGCGGTGGATGGTGAAGGAAAAGCCCTTGAAGAACCGGAAGCGGAGCCACCAGTTGTAGCGCATCAGGCCTTCGATGTTGAAGATGCGGCCCGCGACGTCGGAAAGACCCGAGAAGTTGCCGCCGCTATGGGCGCGATAGATGGACAGGTCGCGCCACGTGTAGTGGATCTGGCCGAACTGCGTGAACATCATGTTGAAATAGATGTCGCAGCACCATTTGCTCTTCACATACTTGAAGCAGGCCGGCTCGCGGTCCGGGTGGACGTTGCGGAAGATCAGGGTCGAGATGTGGAAGAACTTCGTCATGCGGACGAGGTCGTCGATCTGGTAGGTGTCGCGCCCGTCCTCCGAATAGATGAAGCGGTGCGAGGGGCGGTCGCCGTCCTCGTAAACCTTGACCACGTTGTGGGCGCTGGCGACGTAGGTGGGATTGCGTTCCAGCGTGTCGAGCTGCCGTTGGACCTTGGTCGGGTCGCTCCAATAGTCGTCGCCCTCGATGAGGGCGATGTAGTCGCCTTTCAGGCTCCGGAACCCGTTCCAAACCTGCTGCTGGATGCCCTGGGTGCGGCCGATGTTGACCGGGTTGAGGACGGCGGTGATGCGGTCGGGGTAGCGGGCCACGTAGTCGCGGATGACGTCCTGGGTCCCGTCGGTGGAGCAGTCTTCGACGACATTGATCCGGATCGTGTGGTCCGTCTGCTGGCTCAGAATGCCGTCGAGGCAGCGCCCGATGAAAGGCGCGTGGTTGTAGGTGATGACGAGGACGTTGAGGGTGGCCATCTCTTAGCTCCCGCTCAATCCCGCCAGACGGCGTAGCCGAAGCCAGCCGCACCGAAGCCGCTGCCGTTGTAGAACATGTAGCGGCCGTAGGCGGTGTCGATGACGTTCGGATAGGCCACCATCTCGCCATCCCAGGCGTCGGGGGCGCCCGGCCCGATGCCGGCGGCGGCGTCGTCGCGGGTCCAGGTGAGGCCGTCGGGCGAAGTCGAATAGCCCATCCGATAGGCGTCGGCCCCGCCCCGGAAGTCGTGGGAGCCGCGATAGCTGAACCACATGCGGTAGGCGCCGCCGTCGTTGACGACGGTCGGACGCGTGTTGGCTTCGTCCGGCGTCGCGCCGGGCACGCACAGGATGTTCGGCCGCGTCCAGGTGAGCCCGTCCTGCGAGCGGGCGTACTTGATCAGGTAGATGGGCTCGAACTTCTCGCCGATCCGGATCCAGTCGACGCCCGAGCCGTACCACATGTGCCAGGCGTCGCCCTCGCGGAGCACGCAGGGGGACATCGTCGAATACGGCTCTCCCGGCGTGCGGTCGAGGACCGGCCCGACGAAGGGGCGCTCGAACGTCTCGCCGCCGTCGCGGCTGACCAGCAGGCCGATGGCGTTGAGGTAGGGCACGGTCTGGCCGCGCTGCCAGCCGATGGAATAGAGCCAGACCTCGTCGCCGACCCGATGGACCGACGAGGGCATGACGCCGAACTCGTCGAACGCGCCCGGGCCGCCGCGCGGCACGATGGGGCGATCGGTGAAGCCCAGGACCTTCGTGGGATCCTTGGCGTCGACGTCCACGTAGCCGGTCATGCTGAGCCCGGGCTCAGGCCGGGAGCTGAAGAAGATGCGGAGTCGCTCGCCGAGGTCGAGGACGGTCGGGATCTGGGCGTGCGAGCGCATCCAGGGCGCGCCGTTGGCGGGTCCGAATATCCAGCCCCGCTTCTCCCAGGCCATGGTCCCGCTCCGAGGTCGACGGCCGCCGCGGGGGCCGCTCCATACAGGCTTGGGTAGAGAGGGGGGCGATTCTGGTCAAACCGGGCGCGAGGTCGCACCAGCCCCGCGCCGCCGACACTCCGAAAAGGCGAAGGCCCGCCGGCGTTACCGGCGGGCCTTCATGGTGGAGCTAAGCGGAGTCGAACCGCTGACCTCTTGAATGCCATTCAAGCGCTCTACCAACTGAGCTATAGCCCCGTAACCGAAGTCCTTCCCGGCTGTTGGCCGGCCGGGAAGGCGCGGAACCTATTCAACTCGGTTCCCGCGATCAAGCCCGTTGGACGGGCTTTTTTCGCTGACCTTATCGATCGTCGTCGTCGCCTTCGTCCGGAAGGCCCTCGATCTCGGAATCGTCGAAGTCGTCCTCTTCCTCTTCCTCGAGGAAGGGCACGTCGTCGGCGTCCTCGACGTCCTCCTCGTCGGAGAACTCGCCGAGGTCTTCCGACACGGCGGGCGCGGCTTCGGCGTCGTCATCGTCGCCGGACAGCGGCGGCTCGTCGGCCACTTCGTCCAGTTCCGGCGTGACGGCGTCGTCTTCCTCGTCCTCGTCGCGTTCGGTGTCCTCGGCGACCTGGTCCTCGCGCTCGTCGTCGGTCTCGGTGTCGGGCGTCACGGCGCGCGCGCGGACGCGGCGGTTGCGGACGGCCTCGTCGGGATCGAACTCGTTGTGGCACTTCGGGCAATGCGCGGGACGCTTGCCCAGATCATAGAATTTCGCTTGGCAGTTGGGGCAGAGTTGCTTCGTACCCAGCTCGGGAGTGGCCAAAGGCGGCGACCTCTAAATGTCTAAGGTGGCGCGGAAAAGCGGGCTCCCTTGCCACGCGGCGCCGCCGCTGTCAAAGCAATCCCCCTCGTGATTTCCCGCCCATTCCGGAGGCTCGTTTTCAGCTCATGACGGCGGCGCACCTGACCGCCCGCCGCGCGGGGTCCCTCAAGGGGACCGTGCGGGCTCCGGGGGACAAATCCATCAGCCATCGCGCGCTCATCCTGGGCGCGCTGGCGCAAGGCGTGACCGAGATCGACGGCCTGCTCGAAGGCGACGACGTGCGGCGCACGGCGGCGGCCATGCAGGCCTTCGGGGCCGATGTGCAGCGGCTCGGCGAGGGGCGGTGGCGCGTCGAGGGCAAGGGCGGCTTCGCTGAGCCGGCGGACGTGGTCGACTGCGGCAACGCCGGCACCGGCGTGCGGCTGATCATGGGCGCGGCGGCCGGGTTCGACCTCTCGGCCACCTTCACCGGGGACAGCTCGCTGCGCGGCCGGCCGATGAACCGGGTGCTGAAGCCGCTGGGCGAGATGGGCGCGACCTGGATCTGCCGCGCCGGCGGGCGCCTGCCGCTGACGCTGAAGGGCGGCGGCCTGCGCCATCTCGCCTACCGGCTGCCCGAGCCCTCGGCTCAGGTGAAGTCGGCGATCCTGCTGGCCGGGCTGAACGGCCAGGGCTGCGAGGTGATCGAGCCCGAGGCGACCCGCGACCATACCGAACGCATGCTGCGCGGCTTCGGCGCCGAGGTGGACGTCTTCGAAGAGGGCGCCGGCCGGCGGATCACGCTGGCCGCGGGCCAGGCGCTGAAGGGCCTCCGCGTCCACGTGCCGGGCGATCCGTCGTCAGCCGCCTTCCCGCTGGTGGCGGCGCTGATCACGCCGGGCTCGAGCGTCACGGTCGAGGGCATGCTGCTGAACCCGTCGCGCATCGGCCTTCTGGAGACGCTGGGCGACATGGGCGCCGATCTGTCCGTGACCAATGTGCGGGATGAGGGCGGCGAGAGCGTCGCCGACGTCACGGCCCGCCATTCCGAGCTGGAAGGAGTCGAGGTCCCGCCTGAGCGGGCGCCGTCGATGATCGACGAATATCCGATCCTGGCGGTGGCCGCGGCCTACGCTGTGGGCCGCACCGTGATGCGCGGCATCGGCGAGATGCGCGTGAAGGAAAGTGACCGGATCGCGCTGATGGCGGCGGGCCTGGCCGCCTGCGGCGTCGCGGTCGAGGAGGAGCCCGAGGGCCTGATCGTCACCGGCGGCGCGGGCAAGGTGCGCGGCGGCGCGATCGTCACCACCCACGGCGACCACCGGATCGCCATGTCCCACCTGGTGCTGGGCCTGGCCTCGGCCGAGCCGGTCAGCGTCGACGAGCCGGGGATGATCGCCACCAGCTTCCCGGGCTTTACAGAGCTGATGAAGGGCCTCGGCGCGGAGATCGCCGAGGGCGGACTGCAGCCGGCATGAGCGGGTTCGTGATCGCTGTCGACGGGCCGGCCGCCTCGGGCAAGGGCACGGTCGCCACGAAGCTGGGCGCGCTCTACGGCCTGCCGGTGCTGGACACCGGACTGCTGTACCGCGCCGTAGGCGTGCTCACGGAGCGTGCGGGTGGCGACCTGGACGACGCCGCCGCCGCAGCGGCGGTGGCCCGGAGGCTGACGCCCGAGCAGCTGGAAGATCCGGAACTGCGCACCCGCGGCGCGGGCGAGGCGGCCAGCCGGGTCGGCGCGCACCCCGCCGTGCGCGCGGCGCTGCTCGACTTCCAACGGGCGTTCGCGGCCCAGGCCGGCGGCGCGGTGCTGGACGGGCGCGACATTGGCACGGTGATCGCGCCGGAGGCCCCGGCCAAGCTGTTCGTCACCGCCACGCCCGAGGTGCGGGCCGAGCGCCGCTGGAAGCAGCTGACCGGCCAGGGCGAGGCCGTCGCCTACGAGGCTATCCTGGCCGACATCCGCAAGCGGGACGCCCGCGACGGCGGCCGGGACGCGGCCCCCATGCGCCAGGCCGACGACGCCGTCTTGCTGGATACGTCCGATTTGAGTATAGACCGCGCCTTCGATGCCGCCCGCCGCATCGTCGAGGCCGCGCGCGCCCGCTGGGAAACTTCCCAATAGGCAAATCCACCCGCGCTTCAGCTTCCAGACGGCCGCGGACGCAATCTCACATACCTCAACCCGACGCGCGGACTCCGCCTGGCTCTTCGCCGTGCGCCTCGCGTCCAAACCCGAACGAAAGACCCTTATGGCTGACGATCTTAGCCTGAACCCCTCGCGCGACGATTTCGAAGCGCTGCTGACCGAGTCGCTCGGCGGCCGTGACATCATGGAAGGCCAGGTGGTGCGCGGCACCGTCGTGGGCATCGAGAAGGACTTCGCCATCATCGACGTCGGTCTGAAGACCGAAGGTCGCGTGGCTCTGAAGGAATTCACCTCGCCGGGCGAGGACAAGCCGCCGCTGAAGGCCGGCGACACCGTCGAGGTGTTCCTGGAGCGCGTCGAGAACGCGATGGGCGAAGCGGTGATCAGCCGTGAAAAGGCCCGCCGCGAAGAAGCCTGGACGCGCCTGGAAGCCGTCTATGAGCGCAACGAGCCGGTCATGGGCGTTATCGTCGGCCGTGTGAAGGGTGGCTTCACGGTCGACCTGGGCGGCGCCTCGGCCTTCCTGCCGGGTTCGCAAGTCGACATCCGTCCGGTCCGCGACGTCGGTCCGCTGATGGGCAAGGAACAGCCGTTCGCGATCCTCAAGATGGACCGCCCGCGCGGCAACATCGTCGTCTCGCGTCGCGCCATCCTGGAAGAAGCCCGCGCCGAACAGCGCACCGAGCTGGTCAGCCAGCTGCAAGAGGGCGAAGTCCGCGAAGGCGTGGTCAAGAACATCACCGACTACGGTGCGTTCGTGGACCTCGGCGGCATCGACGGCCTGCTGCACGTCACCGACATGAGCTGGAAGCGCGTCAACCACCCGAGCCAGGTCCTGGCCGTGGGCGACACCGTCAAGGTCCAGATCGTCAAGATCAACCCGGACACCCAGCGCATCAGCCTCGGCATGAAGCAGCTGCAGTCGGATCCGTGGGATGGCGTTGAAGCCAAGTACCCGGTCGGCGCGAAGTTCACCGGCCGCATCACCAACATCACCGACTACGGCGCCTTCGTGGAGCTGGAAGCCGGCGTTGAAGGCCTGGTGCACGTGTCGGAAATGTCGTGGACCAAGAAGAACGTCCACCCCGGCAAGATCGTCTCGACCTCGCAGGAAGTGGAAGTCGTCGTCCTCGACGTCGATCCGTCCAAGCGCCGTGTGTCGCTGGGCCTGAAGCAGGCCATGGCCAATCCGTGGGACGCCTTCCTGGCGGCTCACCCGGTCGGTTCGACCGTGGAAGGCGAGGTCAAGAACGCCACCGAGTTCGGCCTGTTCATCGGCCTCGACAACGACATCGACGGCATGGTGCACCTGTCGGACCTCGACTGGGCCGTCTCGGGCGAAGAAGCCATGGCGCGCTACAACAAGGGCGACGTCGTCAAGGCGCGCGTCCTGGACGTGGACGTCGAGAAGGAACGCATCTCGCTGGGCATCAAGCAGCTCTCGGGCGACCCGATGCAGGGCGACACGTTCCGCAAGGGCCAGACCGTCACCTGCACCGTCACCGAGGTCACCTCGGGCGGCATCGAGGTCCGGTTCGGTGAGGACGAAGCGCCGATGACGGCCTTCATCCGCAAGTCGGACCTGTCTCGCGACCGCGCCGACCAGCGCCCCGAGCGCTTCGCCGTGGGCGACCGCGTCGACGCTCAGATCACCAACCTGGACAAGGCCGCGCGCCGCGTCTCGCTGTCGGTGAAGGCCCTGGAAATGGCCGAGGAAAAGGAAGCCATCGAGCAGTTCGGCTCGTCGGACTCCGGCGCCTCGCTGGGTGACATCCTGGGCGCGGCTCTCCGCGAGAAGGCCCAGAAGGAATAGCAGCCTCGAGCGCCTGACCTTCAGGCGCGAAGGGTTCGAAGAGGCCCCGCCCGGTCCGCCGGGCGGGGCTTTTTCGTGGCCGCCTCAAAAGATAAGTCGGCCATGGCGATCCGGGGCGACGAAACAGGCTTGGCCGTAACCTCCGTAAACCCTATTTCCGCCTTGAACCGCGCTAGAGAGTCGCCCATGGTCGCGCCGGTTCGAGGGGCCTCATGATCAAGTCAGAGCTGATCGCGAAACTCGCCGAAGAGAATCCGCATCTTACGCAGCGGGACATCGAGCGCGTCGTAGGCGTGATCCTCGAGCGGATGATCGAGGCTCTGGAAGACGGCGGCCGCGTCGAGTTGCGCGGCTTCGGCGCCCTGTCGGTCCGTTCGCGCGACGCCCGCGCCGGCCGCAATCCGCGCACCGGCGAGCCGGTGGACGTCCGCGCCAAGCACGTACCCTTCTTCAAGAGCGGCAAGGAGCTGCGCGAGCGGCTCAACGCCGACGACGAGAACTAGGGCGGGGCGCGGGCATGGCCGGCGTCCTCAGCGAGTTCCGGGAGTTCATCGCCCGCGGCAACGTCATCGACCTTGCCGTCGGGGTGATCATCGGCGCGGCCTTCAACGACATCGTCAAGAGCCTGGTCGACAACGTCATCATGCCGCCGATCGGCCTCCTGCTGTCGGGCATCGACTTCTCCGACCTGAAATGGGTGCTGAAGGGCGACAACCCCGCGACCACCGAGGCGGACGCCGTCGCCATCCAGTACGGGCTGTTCATCAACACCTGCATCAAGTTCGTGATCGTCGCCTGGGCGGTGTTCATGCTGGTGAAGCTGGTCAACGCGGTGCGCCGCGCGCACCACCAGGAACAGGCCGAGGCCGCGGCGCCCGCGCCGACCGCGGAAGAGTCGCTGCTGATCGAGATCCGCGACCTGCTGAAGGCTCAGGCCGGACCGAAGCCCTAGGCGCGCCGATCTAGGACCCTAAGGGCGCCTGGATCGGATCCTCGAGCTCGGTCTCGCCCGGGGCGAGGGGCACGCCACGCTGGATGAACGCGAGCTCGACCACCGTCACGAGCTGCCGCGCCCGCCAGGCGCACAGCAGGTAGAACGCCACGACCGCCGCCAGGTAAGCCAGCATCAGGTACCACCGGGCGAAGCCCTCCCAGCGGGTGATGGCGGTCAACGTCTGCGGCGAAAGTTCCGAGAGCGTCAGGGCCGCCGAGGCCGGCAGGGTGAGCAAGGCGATGGCCGACCAGCGCGAGATCGCCTCGTGCCGCCGGTGGTTCATCTGGGCCAGGGCGTGGACGCGCCGCAGGTCGCCGGTCGGCAGCGGCGCGAGGATGTCGAAGATCCGGCGGGTCGAGCGGTTTTTCAGCAGGCCGCTCACGACGTCGAGGCCCATCAGCGTCCAGATGCTCGGCGAGAAGAACAGCTCATACGGCATGCGCCAAACGGGCAGCTCGCGCACCATGCGTCGCCACGTCTGCCAGATGTCGGTCGCTTCGGCCGCGTCCCCCATGGGTGCAGCTTGGCCGCAAAGCCCGCGCTTCGCCAGAGCCCCGTTGCGGGCCTGGGCGCTTGCCCTGTCACGCGCTCAGCGACTAAGCCCAGGGTCATGAGCGCGAAGGCGAAGATCTGCGGGGTCTCGACGCCCGAGGCGGTGGCCGCCGCCCTCGACGGCGGCGCCGCGTTCGTGGGCTTCATGTTCTTCCCGAAGAGCCCGCGCAACATCGCGCCGGAGGCCGCCGCACGGCTTTCGCCGCCGATCCGTGCGCGGGGCTCGAAGGCCGTAGCGGTGATGGTCGATCCGTCGGACGCGGAGATCGACGCCGTCGTCTCCGGCCTGTCGCCCGACCTGATCCAGCTGCACGGCAAGGAGAGCCCCGCCCGCGTGCGGGAGATCGCCCAGCGGACGGGGCGCGGCATCGTCAAGGTTCTGCCGGTGTCGGAGCCGTCGGATGTGGATGCGGCCAAGGTCTATGAGCCGGTGGTCGAGCACCTGATGTTCGAGACGAAGCCGCCCAAGGGCGCCGACCGCCCGGGCGGCCTGGGCGTCACCTTCGACTGGACCCTGCTGCAGGGCCGGCGTTTCGAGCGTCCGTGGTTCCTGGCCGGCGGTCTCAATCCCTGGAATGTCGCCGAGGCGGTGCAGGTCTCGGGCGCGCCGCTGCTGGACGTTTCCTCTGGCGTGGAGCGTGGTCCCGGACTAAAGGACCCCGCCTTGATCCAGGCGTTCCTCGACGCCGTAAGACGCGCTTGAGATGACCGCTTTGAACGCGCCCAGCCGTCCCAACGACTATTCCGCCTATCCCGACGCCCAGGGGCGCTTCGGCGACTACGGCGGCCAGTACGTGCCCGAAACCCTGATGCCGCTGGTCCACGAACTGACCGCGGCCTATGCGCAGGCCAAGGCCGATCCGGCGTTCCAGGCCGAGCTCTCGGGCTACATGACCCACTATGTGGGCCGTCCCTCGCCGCTCTACTTCGCCGCCCGGCTGACCGAGCACTTCGGGGGCGCGAAGATCTATCTGAAGCGCGAGGAGCTGAACCACACCGGCTCGCACAAGATCAACAACTGCATGGGCCAGATCCTGCTGGCCATGCGGATGGGCAAGACCCGGATCATCGCCGAGACCGGCGCCGGCCAGCACGGCGTGGCGACGGCCACTGTCTGCGCCCGCTTCGGCCTGCCGTGCGTGGTCTACATGGGCGCGGTCGACGTGGAGCGGCAGAAGCCGAACGTCTTCCGCATGAACCTGCTGGGCGCGGAAGTTCGCCCGGTCACGAGCGGCTCGGCGACCCTGAAGGACGCCATGAACGAGGCGCTCCGTGACTGGGTCACCAACGTCCACGACACCTACTACCTGATCGGCACCGCCGCGGGCATGCATCCCTATCCGGAGATGGTCCGCGACTTCCAGGCGACGATCGGCCGGGAGGTGCGCGAGCAGGTGATGGAGGCCGAGGGCCGGCTTCCCGACGCGGTGGTTGCCTGCGTGGGCGGCGGCTCCAACGCGATCGGCATCTTCCACCCGTTCCTGAACGACGCCCAGGTGAAGCTGATCGGCGTCGAGGCGGCGGGCTCTGGCATGGACACCGACCGCCACGCGGCGGCGATCAATGGCGGCCGACCGGGCGTGCTGCACGGCAACATGACCTATCTGCTGCAGGATCGGGACGGCCAGATCACCGAGGCTCACTCGATCTCCGCCGGCCTCGACTATCCCGGCATCGGGCCGGAGCACTCGTGGCTGCACGACGTGGGCCGGGCGACCTATCTGACGGCGACGGACCAGGAGAGCCTGGACGCCTACATGCTGCTGTCGAAGCTGGAGGGCATCCTGCCGGCCATCGAGAGCGCGCATGCCATCGCCCGCATCGGCGACGTGGCCCGCGAGGTCGGCAAGGATGGCGTCGTGGTGCTGAACCTGTCGGGGCGGGGCGACAAGGACGTGGCCACCGTCGCCGCCCATCTCGGACGCGAAGTTTGACGAAAGCCCGTATCGACGCCCGGTTCGCCGCGCTGAAGGCGGAGGGCCGCGCGGCCTTCATCCCCTATGTCATGGCCGGCGACCCGGACCGCGAGACCGCGCTGAAGATCCTGACGGGCCTGCCCGCGGCCGGGGCCGACCTGATCGAGGTGGGCTTCCCGTTCTCCGATCCCATGGCCGAGGGCCCGCCGATCCAGCGCGCCGCCCAGCGGGCGCTGGCCAAGGGCATGACCACGCGGGACACGCTTGAGCTGATACGCGAGTTCCGAGCGGGCGACGACGCCACGCCGGTGATCCTGATGGGCTACATGAACCCCATCGTGACCTGGGGCTTCGAGGCCTTCGCCCGCGACGCGGCCGACGCCGGCGTCGACGGCCTGATTGTCGTGGACTGCCCGCCGGAAGAGGCAGGTCCTCTGGCCGACGCCCTGGACGCCGCCGGCGTCTCGCTGATCCGCCTGGCGACGCCCACGACGGACGACGCCCGCCTGGCGGTGGTGGTGAAGCGCACGTCGGGCTTCGTCTACTATGTCTCGGTCGCCGGGGTGACCGGCGTGAAGGAGGCGGATGCGGCCGCCGTCGCGCCGAACGTCGAGCGGGTGCGCAAGGCCTCCGGCCTGCCGGTCGCCGTCGGGTTCGGCATCAAGACTTCGGAAAGGGCTGCGGCCGTAGCCAAGGTCGCCGACGCGGTCGTGGTCGGTTCTGCGCTTGTGGACGAAGTCGCCGAAGCAGTGGACATGAACGAAGACGTGACCGCGAGAGTTCTTTCCAAAGTGGAATCCTTGGCTAAGGCTGTGCGCTTCGCGCGCACGACCCAAACGGCGGTCTGAAAACCATGGCGATGGCTGATCAGCGTAACGACAAACCCGGCCGTCCGGCCGCCAAGGGCGAGCGCCGCGGCTGGCTCTCGCGGATCGCGCCCGGGGTGCGGAACTTCGCCAAGCGCGAATCCACGCCCGAGAACCTCTGGGTGAAGTGCCCCGAGACGGGCGAGATGATCTATCGGCCGGAACTCGAGGCAGCCCTTTGGGTGACCCCGTCCGGCCACCACATGCGGATCGGCGCGGCCCAGCGGCTGTCGATCACCTTCGACGACGGCGCCTTCGAGAAGATCGACTGGGCCCCGGTGGTCGAGGACCCGCACAAGTTCCCCGACGACCGCTCGTATCCCGACCGGCTTAAGGCGGCCCGCAAGGCGACGGGCGAGCAGGATTCCATCGCCGCCGCCTATGGCCACATCCGCGGCCTGCCCTGCGTGGTGATGGTCCAGGACTTCCACTTCATGGGCGGCTCGCTGGGCATGGGCGCCGGCGAGGCCTTCATCGCCGCGGCCCGCGAGGCCGTGAAGCGCGAGGTCCCGCTGATCATCTTCACCGCCTCGGGCGGCGCGCGGATGCAGGAGGGCACGCTGTCCCTGATGCAGATGGCGCGGACGACGCTGGCGCTGAACGAGGTGAAGGCCGCCGGCCTGCCCTACGTGGTGGTGCTGACCGATCCGACGACCGGCGGGGTGCTCGCCTCCTACGCCATGCTGGGCGACATCCACCTGGCCGAGCCCAACGCCACCATCGGCTTCTCGGGCCGCCGGGTGATCGAACAGACCATCCGCGAGACCCTGCCGCCCGGCTTCCAGAAGTCGGAGTTCCTGGTGGAGCGCGGCATGATCGACCAGGTCGTCCCGCGCAGCGAACTCGCCGACGTGCTGAGTTCGATGCTGAAGACGCTTATGATGGGGCGTGACCGCCTTTCCTCCGCCGCCTGATGTGAAGTCCGACCCCGGCTTCGACCCGATCCGCGCCTCCGACGCGGTGATCCAGCGGCTGCGCGCCAACCATCCGACCCTGATCGACCTGACCACCGGGCGCGTGGAGCGCCTGCTGGCGGCGCTCGGCAATCCCGAGAAGCGGCTGCCGCCGGTGATTCACGTGGCCGGCACCAACGGCAAGGGCTCGACGGTGTCCTACCTGCGGGCCATCGGCGAGGCGGCCGGGCTGCGGGTGCATGCGCTGACCTCGCCCCACCTCGTGCGCTTCGCCGAGCGGATCCGGCTGGCCGGCCAGCTGATCACCGACGAGCAGCTCCTGGAGCTCACCGACCGCGTCGAGGCGGCCAACGCCGGCGGCGAGATCAGCTTCTTCGAGATCACCACGGTGCTGGCCCTGCTGGCCTTCGCCGAGACGCCGGCCGACCTCTGCATCGTCGAGGTGGGCCTGGGCGGCCGGTTCGACGCCACCAACGTCTTCGACGCGCCGGCGGTCAGCGTCATCACGCCGGTGGACTACGACCACCTGGAGATGCTGGGCCCGGGCCTCGCCAAGATCGCCTGGGAGAAGGCCGGCATCATCAAGCGGGGGCGACCCGTCGTCGTCGCGCGCCAGATGGACGAGGCGCTGGAGATGATCACCCGCGAGGCCGACGACCGGATGGCGCCGATCCTCCAGATGGGAGCCGACTTCGACGCCTGGGAGGAGCGCGGGCGGCTCTTGGTGCAGATGCCCGAGCGGCTGCTGGACCTGCCGGCCCCCAGCCTGTTCGGCGGCTATCAGTTCGAGAACGCGGGGCTGGCGGTGGCCGCGGCGCTGACGCTCGACCACGACCTCAGCGACGAGGTGCTGGGCGCAGGAGTGTCGTCCGCGGTCTGGCCCGCGCGGATGCAGCGGCTGACGGCCGGCCCGCTGGCCGCGATGGCGCGCAAGCGCGGCTCGGACCTCTGGCTGGACGGCGGCCACAATCCGCACGCCGGCCGGGCCCTGGCCGAGGCCGCCTCGCGCATCGTCGACCGCGATCCCCGGCCGCTGACGTTAGTGACGGGCATGTTCGCGCGGAAGGACGCGGAGGGCTTCTTCCGGCCGTTCGCCGAGATGCGCCCGCGGGTGATCGCCACGACCTTCGAAGGCCCGAACGCGGCGAGCGCCGAGGACATCGCCGTGGCCGCCGTGCAGGCGGGCCTGCCCGCCGAGATGGCGCCGAACGTCGAGGCCGGCGTGCGCCTGGCCCTTGCGGCCGAGGGGCCGGCTCCGCATGTCCTGGTGTGCGGGGGCCTGCATTTCGCCGGCGAGGTGCTGGCGATGAGCCCCGAGACCTGGCCCACCTGATGCCCGCAAAACCCTACAGCCTGCGCTTCGCCCTGCCGCGCCACTACCTGATCACGCTGGCCGTGGCGCTGCTGATCCTGTGGATCCTGATCGAGCTGTTCGGCCGCACCGACGTGGTGCTCATCGGCTGGGTGGTGGGCTTCCTGGTCGCGACCCGCACGGTGCGCTGGTGGGTCCTGAAGCGCCCAGAGAAGAGAATGGGCCCGAAACGAGAAGGGCCGCCCGGAGGCGGCCCTGAAACACGTCCGGAAAGCTGAAGCCGATCAGGCGGCGACGCCGGCTTCGGTCAGCCACTCCAGAATCTTCTGCTTGGGCATGGCGCCGACCTTCATCGAAGCCATTTGGCCGCCCTTGAACAGCATCATCGTCGGGATGCCGCGGACGCCGTAGCGGGACGGCGTGGTCGGGCTGTCCTCGATGTCCAGCTTGGCGATCGTCACCTTGCCGGCCAGCTCGTCCGACAGCTGCTCGAGGGCGGGGGCGATCTGCTTGCAGGGGCCGCACCATTCCGCCCAGAAGTCGACGAGCACGGGGCCCTGCGCCTGCAGGACGTCGGTCTCGAAGGTGGCGTCGGTGACCTTCACGGTGCTCATAGGAGAACTCCTCTCGCGCGCGGCTGGCGCATCAACGCCACCGAACGCCTCTTGATCCGCCGATGTAGGCGGAGCGTGAGCAGGTATCAACCGCCACGGCGCAGGTCGGCAAGCGTCTGGGACAACAGGTTTTCTGGAACGGTCATCAGCTTCGGCCCGTCCGTCCAGACCAGGGCGGCCTCGATGCGCCGGCCCGGGAAGACCTCGGCCAGCACGGCGGCGTAAAGCGCCATCTGGCGGAGGTAGGCCGGATCGGCGTCCTCGATGCGGTCGGGCGAGGGCCGATTGGTCTTGAAGTCGGCCACCAGAACGCGATCGGGCAGCACCACCAGTCGGTCGATGCGGCCCGAGATCTTGAGGTTCGGCGGCAGGGCGGCGGCGGTCCCGGCGATGGCGACCTCCGCGCGGGAGCCCGGCCCGAACACCTCGGCAAAGCGGAGGTCGTCCAGCACCGACAGGGCGGCTGCGGCCATCTCGGCGCGCTGGTCGTCGGTCAGGTCGGGCTCGCGCGCCAGCAGGGCCGTCGCGCCGGCCGCGCGCTCGGACGGGGCGATGTCGGGCAGCAGCTGGAGCAGGCGGTGGATGATGTCGCCGCGTCGGAACCGGCCCAGGCCGCGGGTCTCGGCCAGCGGGGAGGCGGCCGAGGAGACGGTCGGGTCGCCGAGGTCGGACGGCGAGGCGTAGCGGGCGAAGGCCTCCGGCGACGCGGCCTGGCCGGCCCAGGCGGGCGGCGACGCGGGCGTCCGCGGCGCGAGCGTGCGGCCGCCCATCGCCTGGGGGTCGACGCCGAAGCGGCGGAAGCTGAAGTCGCCGTCCTGCACGGTCCGGACGGCCGGCGCGATGTCGGTGTGGGCGAGGGCGTCTGCGAGCGCGCCCCACCAGCCGCGCAAGGTCTCGATCTTGGTGTCGGCCGCCACCCGGCCGCACAGCACCAGCCGATCGCGGGCGCGGGTCAGGGCCACGTAGAGCAGGCGCAGGGACTCGTCGTCCTCGCGCTTGGCGCGGCGGGCGCGGGCGGCGGCCGAGGGCTCGCAGTCGCGGTCCTTGGACGTGCACCACAGGAAGCCGCCGTCCTCGGTCTCCATCAGCGGCGAGCCGCGGGCGGTGCGCGTGAGGGTGGTCTCGGGCAGGAAGACGATCGGCGCCTCCAGGCCCTTGGCGCCGTGGGCGGTCATCACCCGCACCTGGCCGGCCGGAGCTTCCATCTCGCGCTTCACGGTGATGTCGAGACCGGCGAAGTCGGCGGCCAGCCCTTCCAGGTCATGGACGCCGCGGCCTTCGGCGGCGAGCACCTGGGCCAGGAATTCGTCGAGGGCGTCTTCGGCCTCGGCCCCCAGCCGCTTCAGAACCCGGCCGCGCAGGGAGCGTCCGTCGGGGCCGGTGCGGCCCAGCAGGGTGGCGAAGAATTCGAACGGTCGCAGGCCCCGCGCCGCCATCGCCTGCTCCAGCACCGCCAGCGCCTCGGCCCAGTGCGCTCGCTCTGCCGCCCGCGCGCGCAGGCGGGTCCACAGCGGCTCCCGGCCGCGCCCGTAGGCCAGGTCGAACAGGTCGTCGTCCACGAGACCGCAGAACGGGCTCTTCATCAGGGCCGCCAGCGTCAGCTCGTCGCCCGGGAAGAGGACGAACCGCGCCAGCGCCAGCAGATCGTCGAAGACGATGTGGGCCGACAGCGCCAGCCGATCGGCGCCGGCGACCGGCACGCCTTCGTGCTTCAGCGCCCGCAGGATCTCCTCGAACAGCGCCCCGCGCCGGCGAACCAGGATCAGCACGTCGCCGGCGTCGGCGGCTCGCCAGGCGCCCTTGGCCCCGTCGACCTCGAGGTCCTTGTCATAGACGGCGTCGCCGCGGCGGATCAGGGCGGCGATCTCGCGTGCGATGCGACGGGCCAGCCGCTTGTTCGCGCTGGCCTCGCCCTCGGCGTCGAGCGGCGCGTCCCAGGCCAGACGCTCCTCGCCCTTCTCCTCGATCTCGGGCGGCCATAGGTCGACGCAGCCGTCGTGGCCCAGGCGCACCGCCTTGTGGGTCACGGCCTCGGGCTCAACGCGCGGCTGGATGGCCTGGGCGAGCCCGGGCGGCGAGAACACCGCGTCGACGAAGGACAGCACCTGCGGTGTCGAGCGCCAGGACGTGAGCAGGTCGACGCGCTCGAAGCGCACGCCCGCGCCACGCGCGCGGTCGCGGTGGAATTCGAACTCGTGGGTCAGCTGCTCGGGCTGGGCGCCCTGGAACGAATAGATCGACTGCTTCTCGTCGCCGACGACGAACATGTGCCGCTCGGCCTTCAGCGTGCGCTGGCCGGCGCCGGTGAAGAATTCCTCGGTCAGGGCGCGTACGATGGCCCACTGGTCCAGCGCGGTGTCCTGGGCCTCGTCGACCAGGATGTGATCGATGCCGCCGTCCAGCTTGTAGAGCACCCAGGCCGCCGCCGGCCGCGACCGCAGCAGCTGGCGGGTCCGCTCGATGAGGTCGGCGAAGTCGAGGGCGCCGGCGAAGGCCTTCTCCTGCCGGTAGGCCAGCAGGTAGGCGTCGGCCAGCGTCAGGGCGTAGGCCGTATCCCAGGCCACGGAGACGGCCCGGAGGCGGTCGCGCGCCGCCTGCAGGCGCGCCTGCTCGGAAAAGAGCGCCAGCTGGAGGTCGGGCCGGGCCTTCAGCGCGGCGGCCGATTCGACCCACTTGGCCGCGTCGCCCTCGCCGTCACGGGTGAAGAAGATGCGCAGCGCGTGGGCGAAGCTGCCGGCCGGATCGGCGGCGACGGCGCGTAGCCGCGCGGCATAGTCCTGGTCCCGCTTGCCGCCGCCGGCCAGGGCGTCGGCGGCGTCGCGATACAGACCGGGCCGCAACGCCGCCATGGCCTCGGCCTCGACCGCCTCGGGCTCGAGCGGCGCCTCGAACCCGCAGGTCTTCCAGGTCCACACGAGCGCGCCGGGCAGCCCCCCGACCCGCTCGAAGAAGCCGGCCAAGGCACCGCGGCGGGCCTCGAAGTCGGCGAACATCGCCTCGAAGGCCTGGAAGTCCAGAAGGGCGAAGCGGTTGTAGGCCTCGGCGACGGGACCGGAGCTGGTCAGCACATGCCGCGCGACGCCGGCGCGCGCCGCGGCCGCCACGGCCGCGGAGGCGGCGTCGTCCATCACCCGGAAGCCCGGCGAGACCCCCGCCTCCAGCGGGAACCGGCGCAGCAGCTTCTCGCAGAAGGCATGGATCGTCTGGATCTTCAGGCCGCCCGGGGTCTCCAGGGCGGCCGCGAACAGGCGCCGCGCCTTGGAGAGGTCGTCGAACGGCCTGTCCTGCAGCTTCACCAACCGGCCGGCGAGTTCGGCGTCCGGCAGCACCGACCACTCGCCCAGCACCGCGAACAGCCGCCGCTGCATCTCGGCGGCAGCGGCCTTGGTGTAGGTGACGCAGAGGATCGCCTGAGGCGGCACGTCGGCCAGCAGCAGCCGGGCGACGCGGTCGATCAGGGTCTTGGTCTTGCCCGAGCCGGCGTTGGCTGTGACGAAGGCCGACAGCGTCGGGTCGGCGGCCAGCTGCTGCGGATCGCGGAGCGCGAGGTCGGCGTCCATCAGGCCTCCTCCTCGCCGCTGGTCGACCATTCGAAGACGCGGGCCAGGTGGTCATAGTCGGACGGCCGCGCCTTCAGGAACTGCGGCGCGACCCGCGACAGATAAGGCCGGGTCTCGTCGTCGTAGCGTTCGATCAGCGCCTGCAGACCTTCCAGGGCCAGGGCCGCGGCGAGTTCGGCGTCCTCGCCGGCCTCGGCCCGGACCTCCACCTTGCCGGCGGGCTTGCGGCCGGTGACCTCCAGGTAGGTGAGGTCGCCGGGGCGCAGGCGCGGCAGATCGCGGAAGCCGCCGGCCTGCAGGATCGCCGCCGTCAGGGTCAGCTGCGGCGAGAAGCCGGTCTGGACCTCCTTCTTCGACGGGGCCTTGCCGGTCTTGTAGTCGAGGATATGGCCGTGGCCCTCGGGCGTCGCTTCGATGCGGTCGGCGCGGGCCGTGACCTTGAAGGGACCGCCGGGGGCCGGGAAGGTCAGCTCGCCCTTCAGTTCGACGTGGATGGCGCGGCCGTCGGCGCGGCGCTCGCGCTCCAGCTCGGCGACCCACAGCGCCGCCTCCCGGGCCAGCACGGTCTCGCGGGCCAGGGCTTCCTGGGGCAGGCCGGCGGCGGCCAGGGCCTCGACGTAGAGCCGCTGGAACAGGCGGGCGGGATCGTCCGGCAGATCGCGGGGGTGCAGTTCAGCGAACTGCTCGAAGGCCTTGTGGATCGCCGTCCCGCGCTCGCGCGCATCGGGCGCCTCGTCGGGCCGGCGCATCGGGTAGAGCCGCAGGATGTCGCGCGCCCAGACGGCGTAGGGGTCCCGCGTCAGCGCCTCCACCCGGGTGACCGCCAGTTCGCGCGGGCGGGCGGACAACGGCGGACGCGGCGCCGGGCGTTTCGCGGGTTCCGCCGGGCCGGGGGCGTCGATGCCGCGGACCCAATCCAGCACTTCCGGCCGCTCGGGGATCGTCAGTCCGGCGCCCCGCGCCAGGGTCTCCAGTCGCCAGAGCCAGCGCGACTTCACCGACGGCGCGCCCTCCCGGCGCTCGGTGTGCAGCAGGATCACCTCGGGCGCGCAGGCGGCCTGGGCGAAGTCGTGGGCGGCGAGGCCCACGCGCCGCTCGGGCGAGGGCAGGCCGAGGGTCTCGCGCATCGGCCGCGACAGGAAGGGATCGAGGCCGGCCCCGCCCGGCCAGACGCCCTCCTCAAGGCCTGCCACCACCAGCCGGTCGGCGCGCACCAGCCGCGCCTCGATGGCGCCCAGGATGCGCAGCCGCGGATGGGTCGCTCCGCCGCTGCGGACGGTCTCGCCGTCCATCAGCCGCTGCAGCAGGTCGGCGAACTGGCGGGGTGTGACCGCGGGCAGATGGTCCCCGTCGCGGATGAGGGCGCCCAGCAGTCGGGCGACCCCTTCGCCGCCATGGCCGGCCCAGAGTTCCCCGGTGCGGCCGTCCTCGTCGCGGGCGAGGGTTTCCATGGCCCCGGCGGTGCGCCGCGCGGCCCGCGCCGGCGAGTCGAACTCCTCGGTGAAGGCGAGTCCGGCGACAATGGCCTCGAGCTGCTCGGCCAGCGGCCGGGCGGTTCCGGCCTTGCCCTTGATCTCGTCCCAGTTCCGCGCCCGCGGGCCGCGAAACGCCTGGGCCTCCAGGGCTGCGCTGTCGCCGAGTTTCGCGAACGGGTGCTTCAGCAAGCCCAGCAGCGTCACCGGATCCACCGGATCGGCGGCGGCCCGGGCGACGAGCGCGGCCAGGACGCCGGCCCGGCTGCCGGCCAGGCTTTCGCCGGCGGAGGAGTCCGGGACGACGCCCCAGCGCGCCAGCTTGGCGGTCACGCGGCGGGCCAGCGCCTGGTCCGGCGTCACCAGGGCGGCGGTGCGCTCAGGGGTTTCCAGCGCCTCGCGGAGCAGCAGCGCGGCGGCCGTGGCGGCCTCGTCCTCGGTGCGGGCGCTGACCAGCGACATGCCGCTGAGGCCTTCGGCGACGGCGTCGTCGCGCTCGGCCTTCAGGGTCCCGATGACGTGCAGCCAGTCCGAGGTGGCCTCCGCTGGCCGCAGGGCCTCGTTGATGACGCGGCGGCGCCACCGCTCGCGGTGCAGCTCGCGCTGGGCGGCCGGCCAGATGGCGACCTCGCGCTTCGGCAGCCGCGCCTCGTCCAGCAGGCGCCGCAGCGCGCCCTGCGGATGCTGCACGTCGACCTTGGCCCAGGCGCTGTCGGCGAGGTCCTGGTCCAGCCCCGGCAGCACGACGCAGCCCTTGGGCGCGTGTGCGACCGCGATCAGCAGCGCCCGGGTGGCGGGCGCGGTTCCGGTGGAGCCGGCGGCGACCAGCACGCCCTTCGGCGGGGCGTCCGTCCAGCGCTGGGCGAGGCGGCGCAGCAGGCGTACGCGCCGTTCGCTGACGTCGGCCAGGCCCAGGGTCTTGAGCCGTTCGGGCCATCGTTCGAGCGCCGCCTCCAGGAACGTGCGCGAGACCTCCCAGTGCTCGGCGAGTTCCGCGCCCACCAGGCTGGCCAGGCGGTCGCCGACGTCGACCTCCTCGATCTGCAGGCTGTCGAAGAAGCCGCCCAGCGCCTCGGCAAGGTCCAGGGCGGCGCCGGCGCTGACCAGGCCGCCGGGCACGAGGTCCGCCAGCTCGGCCACCAGCCGGGTCAGCTCGAAGCGGCGGCGCAGCGGGTCGATGGCGGCCGGCAGGTCCAGCGCCAGGTCGCCCGGCTCGAACGGCGGCTCACCGGCCTCCAGGTCGCCCAGCGGCCGCATCTGCGGCGGCAGCACGGCCCGGCCTTCCGCCGCGCGGACGAAGGCGTCGGCCACGGCGCGGGCGCCGCGGCGGGTCGGCGTCAGCACCAGGGCGTCGGACAGGGCCTCGGGGCCGAAGGGCGCGAGCGCCTCGTAGAGGCCGCGGGCCAGGTCGTCGGCGAACGGCCGGTGCGCGGGGATGTTGAACCAGCGCGGACCCGGACGCTCGAAGAAGGCGGTCACGTGAGCCTCTGCCCCAGCCTTTGCTCCGCCGCGTCGCGGGCGGCGGGGTCGCCGACGTGCATCCAGAAGGCGTCCATCACCGCGCCGTGCAGGCGGCCCTTGGCCTGCAGCTCGTGCCAGACCGGCAGGATCGAGAACGGCCCGCTGCTCGGCGAGGCGTCCAGCACCTGCGGCTTCAGCACGCCGAAGCCGATGTTGGCGTAGGGCGTCGGCGGCTCAGGGCTCACCGAGTGGGTGAGGCGGCCTTCGTCGTCCATGAAGAAGCCGTTCGGCCCTTCGAAGCCGATGCCGTTGCCGCGCTTCACCAGCAGCAGCAGGATGTCCATCCGCGATGGGTCCCAGAGGCGCTTCAGCGTCTCCATCGGCGGCTCGCCCTCGGCCAGCCACAGGCTGTCGATGTTGGCGACGAAGATCGGCTCCTCGCCCAGCAGGTGGCGGGCGTGCTGGATGCCGCCGCCGGAATCCAGCAGCTCGGCCCGCTCGTCCGAGATCAGCACCTCGAGGTCGGTGCGCTTGGCGAGATGCGCCTCCATCTGGTCGGCGAGGTGGTGGACATTGACGACGGCGCGGGTGACGCCGGCGGCGACCAGTTCGTCCAGCACGCGGTCGATCAGGGCGCGTCCGCCGACCTCGACCAGCGCCTTCGGACGGGTGTCGGTCAGCGGCCGCATGCGGGTGCCGAGCCCGGCGGCGAGGACCATAGCCGTCGTGGGCGCGCTCACGAGCGGGCCTCGGCAGCGTAGCGACCGAGCCAGGCTTTGAGCGGCGCGAGTTCGGGATCGGCGAGGCAGCGGTCGAGGTAGCCCCAAAGCCTCGGCATGAACGCGGCGTATCGCGGCTTGCCGTCGCGGGTCACCAGCCGGGCGAAGATGCCGAGGATACGGCAGACATTGAGGGCGCCCAGCGCGTGATAGTCGGCGAGGAAGCGGGCGCGATCGACGTGCGGACTGAGCTCGAAATAGATCGCCAGCGCCGCGGCTTCCCGCTCGGCGGAGACGTCGCGGCGGGCGTCGTGCAGCAGCATCGACATGTCCCAGGCCGGGTGGGCCTTCACCGCGTCCTGAAAATCCAGCAGGCCTGCGCGGGCGCCGCCCTGGCGCTCGGGCAGCCAGATCAGGTTCTCCGCGTGGTAGTCGCGGTGGCAGAAGACGCTCGCACCAGCCGCGCCGCGGGCGCGGATCGGCGTCCAGATCGCCTCCCATTCGGCCCCCGCCTCGCCGTCGAAGGCGAGACCGGGCTTCAGCTTCGGCAGCCATTCCACGAACAGGCGGTCGGCGGTCTCGAGCGCGGTTTCGTCGTAGGTCAGCAACGGCCAAGCGGCGCCGTCATAGGTCAGCACGTCGGGCGGCGTCGCTTGGTGCATCCGCACCAGCGCCTGAATGGCGGCTTCGTACAGCGGCGCCTCGTCCTGGCCCTGTTCGATGAGGCGGGCGAAGAGGTCGTCCCCCAGGTCCTCGAGCACGGCCAGGCCGACGGGCGCATCGGCGGCCAGGATCTTCGGCGCCGAGAGGCCTTGGTCGCGCAACCAGCCGCTGGTGGCGATGAAGGCGTCGACACGGCCGGCGGCGAGGCGGGCGAGCGCATTGTAGCCGAGGGCGCGGCGTTCCTCCGGCGTCGCACCCGGCGGGCACGGCGCGGTCTCCATCGACGACGGCTGGTCCATGAAGATGAAGGTCGCGCCGTCGGCGGCGTGCAGCCGCTCGTAAGCCCGCGTCGAGGCGTCGCCGCCCAGCGGTTCGCGCCGCGCGCGGCCGAAGCCGGACGTGCGCAGAAACTCGGCCTTCAGGGCCTCGCGGTCCGAAATGTCAGGCGCCGAACTCAAGCCCTCGTCCCTCCCAGGCCCCGTGCGGGATCAGCCGCACGCGCCTGCCGTCTGCGTCGTCTTCCGAAGGCGCGATCTCTACATCGAGTCGGTCCGCCGGCAGGCGGCCGTCGAGGCGTTCGGGCCACTCGATGACGGCGACGCCGTCGTCAAGCGCCTCGTCAAGGCCGATCTCATAGGCCTCGTCGGCGTCGGACAGGCGATAGAGATCGAAATGGGCGACCTTCAGCCGCGCCCCTTCGTAGAACTGCACCAGGGTGAAGGTCGGCGAGGGCACGTCTTCGTCGAGCGTGGTCAGCGCCCGCACCAGGGCTCGAGCCAGGGTGGATTTCCCGGCGCCCAGCGGGCCGGTCAGGCAGACGGCCTCGCCAGGCTTGAGCTCGGCGGCGATGGCGCAGCCCAGCCGCGCGGTGGCGGCCTCGTCGTCGAGGCGGAAATCGCCTGAGGCTTCCAGGATCATACGAAGGCCTGCTCCGGCGCGTGCGGCAGTTGGCGCTCGATATAGCGCTTCAGGCGTTCGGTGACCTCGGCGGCGTCGCCGTCCAGCGCGGTGGGCGGGATCGGTGCGCCGATCGTGAGGGCGAACGCGCGGCCGCGCTTGTTCAGCAGCTCGTGGAACAGGGTGATGTCCCGCAGCTCGGGCGAGACGCGGTTGAACAGGTGGAACAGCGTCGACCAGGGGCCGGTCACGTGCACCGGGATCACCGGGGCCTCGTACTTGCGGGCCAGCGAGACGGCGCTCGCCATCCAGGGCGGGTCGCTGAGCAGGCCGTCGGGCTGCCGGCGGGCCAGCCGTCCGGCCGGGAAGATCGCCAGGCAGCGCTCGGCCTCCAGCGCCTCGCGGGTGAGCTGCAGCGTGAACCGGGTACGCTCGCGGGTGCGCTTGGCCTCGACCCATTCCACCGGGATCAGCACCTCGTCGAAGCGGGGGCAGACGCGGTGCGCATCCGAGTTGGCGTAGAAGCAGATGTCCGGCCGCAGGCCCTTCAGCGCGTCGAATACCGCCACGCCGTCGGCGATGCCGGTGGGGTGGTTGCAGACGACCACGGCGCGACCGCGGGCCGGCACGTTCTCCAGGCCCCGGGCCTCCACCTTCACCGACAGCAGGTCCGAGACGTGATCGAGCGCCGCACGGCCCGGCAGGGGCGCGATGGCGTCGGCCATCCGCCGGGCCTTGCCGTAGTCGAGCAGGGCGTAGAGCGCCGGCCGCACCGCCGGCCAGGCGGCCGAGCCGGAGAGTTTCGGCGCCCGCTCGGCGATCAGTATGTCGACGATATGGTCCCGCGACGGGCGCGCAGTCACGGCCTGTGCGGAAGGAAGAACGGTCATGGGCTCCACATTCGCCGTCCGGCGCCCTTGGGGCAACTAGCGGGCGCCGCTGGGGCAGCCTAAAAGCCCTTCCCATGCGTGAGATCAGCCACTTCATCGACGGCGCTTCGTTCGCCGGTCAATCCGGCCGCTTCGGCGACGTGTTCAATCCCAACACGGGCGAGATCCAGGCCCGCGTGCAGCTCGCGACGGTGAGCGAGGTCGACAAGGCGGTCGCCTCGGCCGTGCGCGCCCAGCAGACCTGGGCGCTGGTGAACCCGCAGCGGCGGGCGCGGGTGATGTTCGAGTTCAAGCGGCTGGTCGAAGCCAATATGAACGAGCTGGCCGAGATCCTGTCGTCGGAGCACGGCAAGGTGATCGCCGACTCAAAGGGCGACATCCAGCGCGGCCTGGAAGTGATCGAGTTCGCCTGCGGCATCCCGCATGTGCTGAAGGGCGAGTACACCGAGGGGGCCGGTCCCGGGATCGACGTCTATTCGATGCGCCAGCCGCTGGGCGTGGCCGCGGGCATCACCCCGTTCAACTTCCCGGCCATGATCCCGATGTGGATGTTCGGCATCGCGATTGCGACCGGCAACACCTTCATCCTGAAGCCGTCCGAGAAGGACCCGACGGTGCCGGTGCGGCTGGCGGAGCTGATGATGGAGGCCGGTGCGCCAAGCGGCGTGCTGAACGTCGTGCACGGCGACAAGACCGCCGTCGACGCCATCCTCGACCACCCGGACATCAAGGCGGTGAGCTTCGTCGGCTCCTCCGACATCGCCCACTATGTCTACAGCCGCGGCACGGCGAACGGTAAGCGCGTGCAGGCCATGGGCGGGGCCAAGAACCACGGCATCATCCTGCCCGACGCCGACCTGGAACAGGCGACCAAGGACATCATCGGCGCGGCCTACGGCTCGGCCGGCGAGCGCTGCATGGCCCTTCCGGTTGTGGTGCCGGTCGGCAAGACGACGGCCGACGAGGTGCGCGAGCGCGTGCTGGCCGAGCTGGAGACCTTGAAGGTCGGCGTCTCGACCGACGCGGCCGCCCAGTACGGGCCGGTGGTCAGCCAGGCCCACAAGGACAAGATCGCCCGCTACATCCAGACGGGCGTGGACGAGGGCGCCGAGCTGGTGGTCGACGGCCGCGGCTTCAGCCTGCAGGGCTACGAGAAGGGTTTCTTCATCGGCCCCTCGCTGTTCGACGGCGTGAAGAAGGGCATGAAGACCTACAACGAGGAGATCTTCGGCCCCGTCCTGCAGATCGTCCGCGCCGAGACCTTCGAGGAGGCGCTCGACCTGCCGAGCTCGCACCAGTACGGCAACGGCGTCGCAATCTTCACCCGCAACGGCCGCGCCGCGCGCGAATTCGCCGCCCGCGTGCAGGTCGGCATGGTCGGCATCAATGTGCCGATCCCGGTGCCCGTGGCCTACCACACCTTCGGCGGCTGGAAGCGCTCGGCCTTCGGAGACACCAACCAGCACGGCATGGAAGGCGTGAAGTTCTATACGAAGGTGAAGACCATCACCGCGCGGTGGCCGGAAGGCGCGGTCGAGGACAGCGCGTTCGTCATCCCGACGATGAAGTAGCTGTCGCGTCTCCTTCTCCCCTTGCGGGAGAAGGTGTCAGCCGGAGGCTGACGGATGAGGGGTCACGCGGATGGTCGCGCGACCCCTCTTCGCTTCGGCGAGGGGCTGATCGACCCCTCATCCGACCTGCTTCGCAGGCCACCTTCTCCCGCAAGGGGAGAAGGGTTCGCTTACACCTAGCTCCTGCGGCTGAAGGTGTCCTTGTTGTGGGCGCGGGTCTTGGCGCCCTGGCCGCGTTCCAGCTCGGTGCGGCCGCCGCGATTGTTGTTGTTCGACGAATAGACCGCGCCCGGATCGGCGGGATCGCCCCAGTCCTGCTCCGGCTTGTCGTCCTGGCCGAGCTTGTGGACGTCGACGTTCGGCGGCGTGCCGGCGCCCAGGTCGCCCTCCACGTCGCCGAGCCCGGCGACGTTGCGGTCGGGCGTGGCGTTGCTCTCCTCGGGCGCGCCGTCACCGCCGGCCACGCCGCCGCTGTTCGCGGCCCTAAGGTCGGTGTCGCCGAAGTCGGCCTGGCTCGGGCGGTCGGCGTTGGTGGTGTCGTCCAGGTCACCCTCGAAGCTGCGCTGCTCGGGGTTGGTGGCCGTCTGAAAGCGGTTCGGATCGCGCTGCTGGTCCATCTCCCGCGCGCCCACGCCGCCGCCCTGCATCCGGGTCCGGTTGGCGTCGGTTTCGCTGGGGTCGAAACGGCGATCGTCTTGGTCGGGCATGGGCGGGACTCCTTTGCTGGTTGTCCTTTCTCAACCGGTTGGCGGCGCGCCCGTTCCTTGCGCCGTGCGCTGTCGACCGTTAGGCGGAGACCGATGCCGTCCGCGCTGCAAGCCGCCTACGACGCCCGCCTGGCCGAGGGCTCGATCCGTCCGGACGCGGCGCAGGCCGCGGCGCTCGCCGTGCTGGTTCGGCTCGAAAGCGACCTCGAGAATTCGCGGCCGGCGGGTGGCCTGAAGAAGCTGTTCGGCCGGGCCAGGCCCGAGAGCCAGCGCGGGGTCTATCTCGTGGGGCCGGTGGGGCGGGGAAAGTCCATGCTGATGGACCTCTTCTTCGAGACCGCGCCGGTGGAGAAGAAGCGGCGCACGCATTTCCACGTCTTCATGGGCGAGATCCACCGGCTGATCGACGCCTGGCGCAAGGGCGACGCGGCGGCGCGGAAGGCCCATTTCGGCCGGGCGAAAGGCGACGACCCGATCCCGCCGGTGGCTGACGTCGTGGCGGACCAGGCGACCCTGCTGTGCTTCGACGAGTTTCAGGTCACCGACATCGCCGACGCCATGATCCTGGGGCGGCTGTTCGAGGCGCTGTTCGACCGCGGCGTGACCCTGGTGGCGACGTCCAACCGCGAGCCGGACCTGCTCTACAAGGACGGCATCAACCGCCAGCTGTTCATGCCGTTCATCGACCTGCTGAAATCAAAGGTCGACGTGGTCTCGGTGGCCGGGCCGCACGACTACCGGCTCGACCGCCTGCGCGCGGCGGGCACCTGGTTCTCGCCCATCGACCCCGACAACGAGCGGCAGTTCGACAAGCTCTGGGCAGAGATGCTGGGGCCCGAGGAGGAGACCGGCGAAACCCTGGAGGTGCTGGGGCGGCGGATCGAATTCCCGCACGCGTCCGGCGGCCTGCTGCGCGCCAGCTTCGCCAGCCTGTGCTCGGTGGCGCTCGGCCCCAACGACTACCTGGCGCTGGCCGAGCGGTTCCACACCGTGTTTCTGAACGGCGTGCCGAAGCTCACGGCCAACCGCCGGGAGGAGGCGCGGCGGTTCGTGATCCTGATCGACGCGCTCTACGAGGCGCGGACCCGAACCATCGTGCTGGCCGAAGCCGAGCCAACGAAGCTGTATCCCGAGGGCGACGGGGCTTTCGAGTTCGAGCGCACGGCGTCGCGGCTGCAGGAGATGCGTTCGGCGGACTGGCTCGAAGACCGCGGTTAGGTCAAACTCGGCCATGGCCGAGCTGAAGACCAAACAGAACGCTGATGACGTCGACGCCTTTCTGGCCGCCGTGGAGCCCGAACAGCGCCGAGCCGACGCCCGCGCGGTCTGCGAGCTGATCGCCCGCGTGAGCGGCCAGCCGCCGAAGATGTGGGGCGGCTCGATCGTCGGCTTCGGCAGCTATCACTATCGCTACGAGAGCGGCCACGAGGGCGACGCGCCTCGCGTCGGCTTCTCGCCCCGGAAGACGGCGCTGACGCTCTATGTGATGGACGGCTTCGAGGGGCGCGACGCCTTGCTCGCCAAGCTCGGCAAGGTGAAGACCGGCAAGTCGTGCCTCTACATCAACCGCCTGGCCGACGTGGACGCCGAGGTGCTGGAGAAGGTCGTCGCGGACTCGCTTACCTGGATGGCGCGGAAGCACCCGGACTAGCCGCGCAGGGCGGTGACCAACTCCCGCGCATAGGGCCGAAGCTCGTCTTCTGCGCGGACGACGATCTTCAGCTCACGCTGCGCCCAGTCGTCGTCCAGCTCGACGATGGCCAGGGACATCGTGCGCGACGAGCGATGGGCGGTGGTGCGCGGGACGACGCCGACGCCGACGCCGCATTCGACCAGCCGACAGACCGCGTCGAAGCTGCGGAGCTGCACCCGAAGCTTCAGCGGCCGGCCCTCGCGGGCCGCCTTGGCGGTCAGGAACCGCTGCAGCGAGCTCGACCGCTCCAGGCCCACCAGGTCGTAGTCCAGCACCTCGGCGAAGTTGACGCTGCGCCGGGTGGCCAGGGGGTGACGGGTGGCGGCGACCACCACGAACCGGTCTGACCGGAAGGGATGGGTCTGGAGGGTCCCCACCTCGACCGTGCCGGCGACGATGCCGATGTCGCCCACGCCCTCGGCGATGAGGCCGACGATCTCGTCCGACAGCCGCTCCTCGAGGTCGACGCTGACGTGGGGATGGTCGGCCAGGAAGCTGGACAGCGCCTCGGGCAGGAATTCGGTGAGCGCATTGGTGTTGGCCAGCACCTTCACCTCGCCCGAAAGGCCGCCGGCGTAGGCCGAGAGGTCCTCCCGCATGCGGGCCTGCTGGGCCAGGATGGTGCGGGCGTGCTTCAGCAGCATGCGGCCGGCGGGGGTCGGGATGACCCCCTGACGCGAGCGCGACAAGAGCGGCGCTCCCAGCGTCGCCTCCATGTTGCGGATGCGGGTGGAGGCGGCCGCCAAGGCCAGCGCGCTCTTCTCGGCGCCGGCCGTGATGGACCCTGCGTCAACCACCTCGCAGAACAGTCTGAGGTCGGTGAGGTCGAACCGCATCCTTCGTCTCCCGCGAAGGAACGCTACAGGAAAGACAGATTGTGTCGAATGCTAAAGCGCGCGAGCTTCGGCCCTCGCGAAGGAAGGCACGCTGCCTCCGGCCTGCGTTGACAGCGCGGGGCGCAGGTCTACAAGCGGGCCAGCTTCGAACACTTGAGACGGCAAGGGCAGGGCATGGCTGAGGCTTCGAGAGGGGTGCGGGAACGGCCCACGTCGCCGCACACGACGATCTGGCGGTGGCACCTGACCATGGCCACGTCGATCCTGCATCGTTTCACCGGCATCGCGCTGTACGGCGCGGCCCTGATCGCGGCCGCCTGGGCGATCTCGCTGGCTTCGGGCCCCGACGCCTATGCGACCTACAAGGCGGTGATGGGCTCGCTCCTGGGCAAGGTCGTGCTGTTCGGCCTGACGCTGTCGGCCTTCTACCACCTGGGCAACGGCGTCCGGCACCTGACCTGGGACGCCGGCTTCGGCCTGGACGTGAAGAGCGCCAACGCCTCGGGCGTGGCGGTGTTCGCCTTCACCGTGGCCGCGACGATCGCGGTCTGGGTCATCGCCGGCATGACGGGAGCCCTCTGATGGCCAGCTATCGCACCCCCCTGTCCCGCGCCCGCGGCCTCGGCTCCGCCAAGCACGGCGTCGGGCATTGGATCGGCGAACGCGTCGGCGCCGTCGCCCTGGTCCCGCTGACCATCTGGTGCGTCTACGCGGTCATGCGGCTGGCCGCCCTCGACTACTACGGCGCCGTCGAGTGGATCTCGACGCCGCTGAACATGACGCTGATGGTCCTGACGCTGGCCATCAGCTTCTGGCACATGCACTCCGGGCTCCGGGTCGTCGTGGAGGACTACATCCACAAGACGCTGACGAAGACGGGCCTGCTGCTCCTGAACCTCTTCGTGTGCGGACTGGCCGGCGCGCTCGCCGTCTTCTCCGTGCTGAAGGTCGCGCTGGGAGGCGCGTGAGACACCGATGTCGACCTACGAATTCATCGATCACAAGTTCGACGTCGTCGTCGTGGGCGCCGGCGGCTCGGGCCTCCGCGCCGCGCTGGGCTGCGCCCAGGCCGGCCTGAAGACGGCCTGCATCACCAAGGTCTTCCCGACCCGCTCGCACACGGTGGCCGCCCAGGGCGGCATCTCGGCGTCGCTGGGCAACATGGGCGAGGACGACTGGCGCTGGCACATGTACGACACCGTCAAGGGGTCGGACTGGCTGGGCGACCAGGACGCCATCGAATACCTCTGCCGGAACGCGCCGGCGGCGGTCTATGAGCTGGAGCACTGGGGCGTGCCGTTCTCGCGGACGGCGGACGGCAAGATCTACCAGCGCGCCTTCGGCGGCATGACCAAGAACTATGGCGAGGCCCCGATCCAGCGCACCTGCGCAGCGGCCGACCGGACCGGTCACGCCATGCTGCACACGATGTACGGCCAGTCGCTGGCCCACGACACCGAGTTCTTCATCGAGTTCTTCGCCCTCGACCTGATCATGGACGAGGGCGTCTGCCGGGGCGTCACCGCCTGGAAGCTGGACGACGGGACCCTGCACCGGTTCCAGGCCCAGCTCGTGATCCTGGCCACCGGCGGCTACGGCCGCGCCTACTTCTCGGCCACCAGCGCCCACACCTGCACCGGCGACGGCGGCGGGATGGCGCTGCGGGCCGGCCTGCCGCTGCAGGACATGGAATTCGTGCAGTTCCACCCGACCGGGATCTACGGCGCGGGCTGCCTGATCACAGAGGGCGCGCGCGGCGAAGGCGGCTACCTGACCAACTCCGAGGGCGAGCGCTTCATGGAGCGCTATGCGCCGACCGTGAAGGACCTGGCGCCGCGCGACATGGTCAGCCGGGCCATGACGATGGAGATTCGCGAGGGTCGCGGCGTGGGCCCGAAGAAGGACCACATCTTCCTGCACCTCGACCACCTGGACCCGAAGATTCTCGCCGAGCGCCTGCCGGGCATCTCGGAAAGCGCCAAGATCTTCGCCGGCGTCGACGTGACCAAGGAGCCGATCCCGGTCCTGCCGACCGTGCACTACAACATGGGCGGCATCCCCACGAACTTCTACTCGGAGGTCGTGACCAAGGCCGGCAAGAACCCCGACCAGGTGGTGCCGGGCCTGATGGCCGTCGGCGAGGCGGCCTGCGTCTCGGTGCACGGCGCCAACCGCCTGGGCTCGAACTCGCTGATCGACCTCGTGGTGTTCGGCCGGTCCGCCGCGCTGCGGGCCGCCGACACGATCAAGGCCGGCGCGACCCAGCCCGAGCTGAAGGACCACATGACCGACGCGCACCTCGCGCGCCTCGACCGCTTCCGCAACGCGCAAGGCTCGACGCCGACGGCGGCGCTGCGCCTCGAGATGCAGCAGGCGATGCAAGAGGACGCGGCGGTCTATCGGACCAGCGACGCCCTGGCCTCGGGCGTGAAGCGCATGCACGCGGTCGCCGCCAAGCGGCCGGACCTGAAGGTCACCGACCGCTCGCTGGTGTGGAACAGCGACCTGATGGAGACGCTGGAGCTGGACAACCTGATCGGCCAGGCGGTCGTCACGGTGGTCGGCGCTCACAACCGCACGGAAAGCCGCGGCGCGCATGCGCACGAGGACTTCCCCGAGCGCGACGACAAGACGTGGATGAAGCACACCCTGACGTGGTTCGACGATCCCACCGGCAAGGTGAAGATCGATTACCGCCCGGTGCACGACTACACCATGACCAACGAGATCGCGCCGTTCCCGCCCAAGGCGCGCGTGTACTAGGTCGGAAGGAAGAGATCAGAGATGGCCGAAATCCGCCTTCCCAAGAACTCCCGCGTCACGCCGGGCAAGCACTGGCCGGCGCCTGAGGGCGGCGCGCAGGTGAAGACCTTCAAGGTCTATCGCTACGATCCCGACAGCGGCCAGAACCCGCGCTGGGACACCTATGACGTGGACGTCAGCCAGTGCGGGCCGATGGTCCTGGACGTGCTGATCCACATCAAGAACACCGTCGACCCGACGCTGACCTTCCGTCGCTCGTGCCGGGAAGGCATCTGCGGCTCGTGCGCGATGAACATCGCCGGCCGCAACACCCTGGCCTGCACCCACGGCCACGCCGAGTGCCCCGGCGACAAGGTGGCGATCAGTCCGCTGCCGCACATGCCCGTGGTCAAGGACCTGATCCCGGACCTGACGCTGTTCTACGCCCAGTACGCCTCGGTCGAGCCCTGGCTGAAGACCGAGACGCCCGAGCCGCAGAAGGAATGGGCGCAGTCGCCGCAGGACCGCGAGAAGCTGGACGGCCTCTACGAGTGCATCCTGTGCGCCTGTTGCTCGACCAGCTGCCCGAGCTACTGGTGGAACCAGGAAAAGTACCTGGGCCCGGCCGCGCTGCTGCACGCCTACCGCTGGATCATCGATTCCCGCGACGAGGCGACCGGCGAGCGGCTCGACGACCTGGAAGACCCCTTCAAGCTCTATCGCTGCCACACCATCATGAACTGCGCCCAGGTGTGCCCGAAGGGCCTGAACCCGGCCAAGGCGATCGCCGAGGTCAAGAAGATGCTGGTGGAGCGGGTGGTCTAGGACCGCCCCATCCCCCGCACGCAAACGTGGGCGTGAAGTTGACGGGGCCGTCAAGTTTGGGCAACGAGGTTCCATGAGCGACCCGCAGGCCCGCATCGTGATCCTGGGCGCCGGCCATGCCGGCGGCACGGCTGCGGCGCTGCTGCGGCAATACGGCTTCGAGGGCCCGATCACCCTGGTGGGCGAGGAGCCGATTCCGCCCTACCAGCGGCCGCCGCTGTCGAAGGCCTGGCTGAAGGGCGAAGCCGACGCCGACTCGCTCGCGCTGAAGCCGCTGGAGTTCTACGCCGAGAACGGCATCGACTTCCGCCCGGGCGTGCGGGCCGCGCAGATCAATCGCGGCGCGAAGACCGTGATCCTGTCGGACGGCGCCGCCCTGGCCTACGACAAGCTGATCATCGCCACCGGCGCGCGGGCCATCGCCCTGCCGATCCCGGGAGCCGAGCTTTCGGGCGTGATGTTCCTGCGGACCGCGGCCGACGCCGAACAACTCAAGGCCCAGGTCGGTCCCGGAAAGACCCTGGCGGTCGTCGGCGGCGGTTACATCGGCCTGGAGGTCGCCGCGTCGGGCCGGGCGCTGGGCGCCCAGGTGATCGTGCTGGAGCGCGAGGACCGCCTGCTGGCCCGCGTCGCCTGCCCGGAACTCTCGGACTTCTTCCGCGGCTATCACGAGACCCACGGCGTCCGCTTCAACCTCGGCTGCTCGGTGGTGGGCTTCGAAGGCGAGGGCCACGTGCGCGGCGTGAAGCTGGCCAGCGGCGAGGTGGTCCCCTGCGACGCCGTCGTGGTCGGCGTGGGCGCCCACCCGAACGACGAGATCGCCGCCGACGCCGGCCTCGAGACGGCGCGCGGCGTGGTGGTCGACCTGGACGCCCGCACCTCGGATCCGGACATCTTCGCCATCGGCGACGTCGCGCACCGGCCGATGCCGATCTACGACCGCATGTTCCGGATGGAGAGCGTGCCGAACGCCTTGGAGCAGGCCAAGCAGGTCGCCAGCGCCATCACCGGCCGGCCCCGTCCCAACGGCGAATGTCCGTGGCAGTGGTCGGACCAGTACGACCTGAAGCTCCAGATCGCCGGCTATCCGTTCGACGCCGACCAGATCGTGGTGCGCGGCGAGCCGGCGACGGCGAAGTTCGCGGTCTTCCACCTGAAGGGAGACCAGCTGCAGGCGGTGGAGGCGATCAATGCTCCACCCGAGTTCATGATGGGCAAGCAGCTCATCCTCAACCGCAAGCCCGTCGACAAGGCGAAGCTTGCGGACACGTCCATTTCCATGAAAGAGGTCGCCGCCTAGACGCGGCCCGCGAGGGGATCCATGGCCAAGATCACGTACATCGAACACGACGGCACCGAACACGTCATCGACGTGAAGAACGGCCTGTCGGTCATGGAAGGCGCGGTGAAGAACAACATCCCGGGCATCGACGCCGACTGCGGCGGCGCCTGCGCCTGCGCCACCTGCCACGTCTATGTGGACGAGGCGTTCCTGGCCAAGACCGGCACGCGCTCGGCCATGGAGGAGTCGATGCTCGACTTCGCCGAAGGCGTCGAGGAGAACAGCCGCCTCTCCTGCCAGATCAAGGTTTCGGACGACCTGGACGGTCTCGTCGTCCGCATGCCGGAAAGCCAGCACTAGGACGCGCGGCGCCCGGCCTCAGCTCGCGGCCTGGCGGAAGCTGACGAGGCGTCCCGTGGTCTCGTCCCAGAGCGCCAGGTTCAGCGCAGCGAAACCTTGGCGCACGGTCACCTGCGGGCTGTCGGCGAAGAGCGGCTCGCGGCGCAGGACCTCCGGGAAGCGGTAGTACGGGATCCGGCTCGCGGCATGGTGCACGTGGTGGGCGCCGATGTACGCGCTCCACCAGTCGAGGAACCGGGGCAGGCGCAGGTGCGAACTGCCCCGCAGCGCAGCGACGTCGCGGTCCCAGCCGGCGCGGCGGGTCCAGTAGCCGTCCTCGAACTGGTGCTGCACGTAGAACAGCCACACGCCGATGGTGGCGGCCAGCACCACGACCGGCAGGTGCGCGGCGAGGAAGGCTCCCGGCCCGACCAGCGCGATGGCGCCCAGCGCAATCAGCGCCAGGCCGAGGTTGGCGCCCATCACGCTCCGCCAGGCCCAGCCTTCGCGCATGACGCCGATCGGCAGGCGGTGCTGCAGCACGAACATGTAGGCGGGGCCGAGCCCCAGCAGGACGGCCGGGTTGCGGTAGATCCGGTAGGCCAACCGCCGGGGCCACGGCAGCGCCCTGTACTCCGCCACCGTCAGCATCTCGATGGCGCCCAGGCCGCGGCGATCGAGGTCGCCGGACGTCGCGTGGTGGATCGCGTGGGTGCGGCGCCAATATTCGTACGGCGTGCAGGTCAGGACGCCCGCGAGGCGGCCCACCCAGTTGTTCGCCGCGCGGTCGCCGAAGAACGCCTGATGCCCGCAGTCGTGCTGGATCATGAACAGGCGCACGAGGAATAGCGCCGTCGGCGGGACCAGCAGCGCCAGCGCCCACCACCAGCCCCGGGCGGCGCAGACGTAGATCAGGCCCCAGAGCGTCAGCAGCGGGCCCACCGTCACGGCGAGTTCGGTCAGGCTGCGCTTCAGATCGGGACGCTGGTAGGGCGCCAGGATCCTGGAGAGACGGCGGTCTTCGGTCACGGGGCTCGACAGCTTCTGGGGATCGGGTTCGACGCCAACGCCTGACGAAGGCTCCCGTTCAGCCGCCGTCTATAGCGCCAATTCCCGCTGCGTTGTCACCGCCTCTGCGCCTTCGGGCAGATGGCACGTGAAGCGCGCGCCCGCGCCGGGCTCGCTCTCCAGCGCCACCCAGCCGCCGTGCAGCTCGGTTAGCGCCTTGACGAGCGCCAGGCCCAGGCCTGGCCCACCGCGCTCGCGGCCGATGAAGCGGTCGAAGATGTGGGCCTGGACGTGGAACGGGATGCCCCGGCCGGAGTCCGAGACCTGCAGCTGGATTTCGCCCAGCGCCTTGCGCGCCGCGAGCGTCACCGTGCCGCCGGCCGGCGTCTGCGTCAGCGCGTTCTCGACGAGATGGTCCATCACCTGGCCCAGGCGCTTGGCGTCGCCGCGGATCAGGCCGATGTCGTCGGGCCGCTCGATGACGATGGAGACCTTGGCCGCCTCGGCGGGCTTCTGCCAGCGGCTGGCGACGCCGATCAGCAGTTCGGCGACGTTCACGTCGGCGAGGTCCAGCGCCATCTCGTCGGCGTCGATCTGGGCCATGTCCAGCACGTCGTCGATCGACCGGGCGAGCTGGGTGGCGGCCGACTTCACGGCGGCGGCATGGCCGCGCGACCGCTCGGGCAGGCCTTCGCCGGAATGCTCCAGCAGCTCGGAATAGCCGATGATGGTGGTGAGCGGGGTGCGCAGCTCGTAGGAGACGTTGCCGACGAAGTCGCGCTTCAGCCGTTCGGCCTCGGAGAGCGCCGCCTCGCGGTCGGCCAGGGCGCTTTCGAGGCGGCGGGCGTCGGTGACGTCGGTGAAGGCGATCAGCGTCGCGCCGTCGGGCAGCGGCCGCGAGCGGTACTCGACGATCCGGTCGTCCGAGGTGCGGGTCTCGCCGGTCATCGGCGTCCGCGCGCGCGGATCGGGGTCGGCGACGCGGCCCTTCAGCTCGCGCCAGAAGCCCATGTCGTGCAGCTTGGGCACGCAGAGCTCGACCACGCCCTCGAAGTCGCCGGCGGCCTCCAGGGTCTCGTGGCTCATGCCCCAGAAGCGCTCGAAGCTCTCGTTGTGCAGGCGCAGACGGCCGTCCGAGCCGAACACCGCGACGGCGTCCGACAGCTTGTCGAGGGTCGCCTGCTGCACCTGGATCTGGGCGTTGTACTGGGTCTTCAGCTTCAGCTCGCCGGTGATGTCGGAGAACAGCACCACCATGCCGCCCAGCGGATGCGCCTGACGCACGACGCGCAGGGTGCGGCCGTCGGGCAGGCTCCACATGTCGTCGGGCTCGTCGCCCAGCTTCTCGTAACGGTCGAGCTCGGCGGCCTTCCACTTGCCGTAGTCGGCGGTCTCGGGCAGGCGGCGGCGCTGGCGCAGGCGGTCCAGCACCTCGCCGTGGGTGGGGCCGTCCTCCAGCCAGGCGGGCTCCAGGCCCCACAGCTCGGCGAAGGCGGTGTTGTGGAAGGTGAGCTTCCGCCCCGTGCCGAAGATGGCCACCGCGTCGTCGATGCGGTTCAGGGTCTGGTCGTGCGCCTCGATGTTGCGCTTGAGCTGTTCGCGCAGCTCTTCCAGCTCGGTGACGTCGTCGGTCCAGACGCCGACCCCGCCGCCTTCCAGCGGCTGGGCGACGATGTGAAAGGCGCGCCTGCGGCCGTCCAGCGAGAGCCAGCGAACGGCCTCGCGCTTTTGGCCGAGGTTGGCGGCTTCGGAAGCCACGGCGTCGGCGCCGCGGTCGAAAGCCGCGCCGCGCTTGGCGGCCTCGTCGAGGCTCTCGGCGCCCACGGCCTTGAGCCAGGCGGCGTTGACCCACACGGGCGAGCCGTCGGCGGCGGCGATCCAGGCTGGGCAGGCCCGCGCATGCAGGAAGGCGGCGAACCGCGGGGCGGTCGGCAGGCCGGCGTCCTCGCCAAGCACGCCGGAGACCCGCAGCCAGGCGAGCGCGCCGGCCGCACGGCCCTCCACCGTCACCACACCGCCCGGGCCCTGGACCTCGAAGGCGCAGGGCTCGCCGCGCTCGAACAGGGCGCGAAGGCGCCGCGCATGGTCCGGGTCGGCGCGCATCAGGGCGTTGAGCAGCGTCTGGGGCTCGGCCTCCGCCAGGTCAAGCGCCTCGGCGCAGACGGCGAGGCTCTCCTCGCCCGAGGCCAGCAGCGCCTGGCCGTCCTCGACGGCGAGCAGGGCGGAATCGAAGGCCTCGGCCGAGGCGGTGGCGGCCTCGGCGCGGCCTTCCAGGCCACGGATCTTCGCCGTCAGCTCATCCAGGCGCGCCTGGTTCTGCCGGCGCTGCGCCAGCGCCCAGAGGACGGCGGAGATGGCCAGGGACACAGCGCCCGCCGCCGCCGCCAGGATCAATTGGTCCGCGCTCATTCACGCCCCGGCGAATCACTCCTTCGGAGCTTACGGCGGCTCCGGCCCTCCCGCACGCGAACGCACGTTCCTATGTGCAGGAAAGTTCGCGACAATAGGACTCATGACGATCCTCTATCCCGTCGCCGTCAACGCCGAGCAGGCGCTGTCGCGCCCGCTGGGCCGCGCCGCCCGCGAGAGCGAGGCCCGGCGCCGCGCCGGCGGGGACGTGGGCTTCGCCACCGATCCGGCGGGCCCCGCCTTCCCGACCCGCGACGCCGCGCTGGCGGCCTACGCCGACCGCCTGGAGACGACCGAGGCCGCCGACCGGTTCTGCCAACTGATGGAACAGGTCACCGCCGAGGCCGGCCGGGCCCCGCCGCCGGTGGAGCCGACCTACGAGGACGGCCGCCGCTGGCCCAGGCCGCCGCCGCCGCCGCAGACCGTCTGGCGGCTGATGGTCTCCTACTGGCGCGTGCCGACCCCCGAACGGCCGCTGGAGGCGCCGCAAGCCCGCCAGGCCCGGAAGTCGAAGCAGGCGCTGGAGCCCGACACCCTGCGCGCCATCGCCCGGGCGCCGCTCCGGCCCGTGAAGCCGCAGCAGCCGCTGGACATCGGCCTGTTCGAGACCCGTCCGCCCGAGGCGCCGCATATCGTGATGCCCGATGAGTGATCTAGCGCCCCGATCCGCCCCGGGCCGTGCGCCATCGCTCGACGATCTGGCGGCCATCGCCGAGCAGGCCTTCGCCGAGTTGCCGGAGGGCTTTCGCCGGCTGGCGGGCGACGTCGTCTTCCGCGTCGACGACTTCCCCGAGCAGGCGGTGCTGGACGACCTCGGCATCGAGGACCCGTTCGAGCTCACCGGCCTCTACCAGGGCGTCGACCTGGGCCGGCGCTCCGTGTTCGACGTATCGGCCCAGCCATCGCGGGTCTTCCTCTACCGGCGACCGATCCTCGACGAATGGGCCGAGCGCGGCGACGTCACGCTGGAGGAGCTGGTCGCCCATGTGCTGGTCCACGAGATCGGCCACCACTTCGGCCTGTCCGACGACGACATCGACGGCATCGATGCGGCGACCGAATAGGGCCGTCCCGAAACGTGACGCCGGCGTCATTTTGTTTGACGGATGGCCGATCCGGCCACATGCTCCGCTCAACAAGACGGCGGGGGCGCGCCGCTAGTCAGGGTAGGAGCAAGCGAATGGCCGCCGACGGCAACATCACCAAGGACATCATCTACGACGCCGTGGCGCCGGACGACTTCGAGGCGCACCTCGAACTCGACCGCTACAACAGCCGCTCGACGGCCTTCGACAAGATCATCAGCGCGACCCACGACCACTTCTGGGATCCGCTGGACGCCAAGTACATCGACTTCAACGAGCCGTTCGACATCGAGAACGAGATGATCCTCCCCGAGGAGATGATCGTCTCGCTGCAGACGGATTACGTGTCGAACCACCTGAAGGACCACAAGACCCGCGTCCGGTTCGCCAACCAGTCGACGCTGCGGACCTTCTCCTCGATCCTGCACGGCGAGCAGGGCGCGCTGAACCTGTCGGCCAGCCTGTGCCACGTGCTGAAGGACCAGGGCGCCCAGGAGTACGCCGCCAACCAGACCCGCGAGGAAGCGCGCCACGTCACGGCCTTCGCCAAGTACATCAAGGCCCGCTGGGGCCGGCCGGTGGAATGCGGCCCCACGCTGAAGACCCTGCTGGTCGAGATCATCGGCAGCCCCGAGGTCTACAAGAAGATCATCGGCATGCAGATGCTGGTCGAGGGCCTGGCCATGGGCGCGTTCGCGACCATCTACGCCAAGACCAACGACCCGCTGGCGAAGAAGCTGACCCAGCTCGTCATGACCGACGAGGCCTTCCACCATAAATTCGGGAAGATCTGGGCCGACCGCACGATCCCGCACCTGACCGAGCAGGAGCACGAGATCATCGAGATGTGGGCGGCGCACTGCTTCCAGACGCTGCTCTTCAACCTCGTGGCCCCGACCCAGCAGCGCGACCTCTACGAAGAGTTTGGCCTGGATCCGGAGCGGGTCATCGCCGAGATGGCGCAGATCGTCACCGACGAGACGCGCCGCGAGAACATGAAGGAGCAGACCAACATCTTCCGGGTGCTGGTGAAGACGCTGCTCAACGCCGGGATCATCACCGACCGGACGAAGGCCTTCTACGCGACCTACGTCGACCTCGAGGAGCTGAAGACCGAGGGCGAGAAGATGGTCGGCGACGACATCGCCGAGGAGGGCATCAAGTACCTCCAGGAGATCAACTTCAAGGACCGCGCCAAGCAGGTCCTGATCGCGGCCGAGTAAGGGCCGCCGGGGCAACCGGACGCCCGCCGTTCGAGAGAGCGGCGGGCGTTCTGCGTTTTGGCCGCACCCAATCCGGACGGCGCCGCTTGCGTCCGGAACGTAGCCGGAACAAGGTGGCGGCCATGGACGTGTCCGTCACCGTCGTCTCGATCTCCCGGCCGGAGACCACCGCCACCGTCACCCGCGGGGCGGCGCGGTTCCTGACGGCGCTGGGCTATGCGCCGCTGGCTGAGGTGACCCTGCCGAACGGCCGGCGCGCCGACCTGATGGCGCTCGGTCCAAAAGGGGAAGTGTTCATCGTCGAGGTGAAGTCGGGAGTGGAGGATTTCCGCACCGACCAGAAGTGGCACGAGTACCTGCCGTACTGCGACGCCTTCGCCTTCGCGGTGGCGCCCGAATTCCCGCGCGACATCCTGCCGGACGAGCCGGGGCTGATCGTCGCCGACGGCTTCGGCGGCGCGATCCTTCGGGAAGCCCCCGCAACGCCGCTAGCGGGCGCGCGGCGCAAGGCGCTGACGCTGGCCTTCGCCCGCCTGGCGGCGCTGCGCGCGGCGGGCGTGGAGACGAACGCGCTCTAGGCGGCGGCTCTAGCGGGGCGCCCGCTTGGCCAGAATCCGCTGCAGCGTCCGGCGGTGCATGTTCAGCCGCCGGGCCGTCTCGCTAACGTTGTGGTTGCAGAGTTCGTACACCCGCTGGATGTGCTCCCAACGCACGCGATCGGCGCTCATCGGGTTTTCAGGCGGCGCAGGGGCCGTGTCGCCGCGGGCGAGCAGCGCGCGGGCCACGTCGTCGGCGTCGGCGGGCTTGGACAGGTAGTCCACCGCGCCGGCCTTCACCGCCTGAACGGCGGTGGCGATGTTGCCGTAGCCCGTCAGCATGATGATCTTGGCGTCCGGCCGCGCGTCGCGGACCGCCTCGACGACCTTCAGGCCCGAGCCGTCTTCCAGCCGCATGTCGAGCACCGCGTAGGCCGGCGGCTTGGCCCGGACAGCGGCGACGGCTTCCGAGACGCTGCCGACCAGGGTAGGCTCGAAGCCGCGCTGCTCAAGCGCTCGACCCAGGCGATTGCGTAGTGGCGCGTCGTCGTCCAGCACCAGCAAGGACTTGTCGGGCAGAGCGGCGATCTCGGAAGACAGGTCGGTCATGCGCGGCCCCCTAAGGGCTCCCTATGGTTGTACTGCGACAGTCTGTCGCACCTGAACGCACTTCTGCAAGCTTGGCTGCGCTCACGCTTGATTGGCCTCGATCGTGGCCCTCGGCCAACGTGCGGAAACTACGGCGCCGCGCGGCTTGCCGTTCTGGAACGTCACATGGGCTCCGGTCCGTTCCAGCAGGGTCTTGGCGATGAAGAAGCCGAGGCCCATGCCGACGTGCCCGGTGCGCCCGCCTTCGACGCCCGGGCGGCTGGTGACGTAGGGCTCGCCCAGCTTGGCCAGGATATCTGGGGCGAAGCCCGGCCCGTCGTCGCGCACTTCCATGGACACGGTTTCGGCATCGAACCGCGCGGTGACCAGGACCTCAGAGGCGGCGAAGTCGACGGCGTTCTCCACGAAGGTGGTCATGGCGTGGAGGATCTCGGGCAGGCGGCGGATGTCGGGGGTCTTCACGCCCTTGGCGCCGGTGACGATGGCCTCGACCCGCACGTCCTTGATCGCCGCGTGCGGTTCGATCACCTCGTGCACCAGCTGGCGCAGCGACAGGCGCTCATGCACCTCGTCGGAGGCCTGGTCGGGCGTCTCCGACAGGCGCTTCAGGATTTCGCGGCACCGCTCGGCCTGGCCGATCAGCAGGTCGGCGTCCTCCTTCACCTGCGGCGTCGTCGCCTCCCGGGACATCTCCTTGGCCACGATCGCGATGGTGGCGAGCGGCGTGCCCAGCTCGTGGGCGGCGGCGGCGGCCAGCGCGCCCAGGGCCGAGAGCCGCTGCTCGCGGGCCAGCACCGCCTGGGTGACGTCAAGCGCCAGCGCCATCCGCGCCGCCTCCTCGGCCGACTGGCGCACATAGCCGGCGATCAGCGACATGGCGGCGATGTTCGCGGCCGCGGCGAACAGCCGGTGCTCCAGGCCCAGCGAGGGCGGCTCAGAGGCCGGGAACGGCAGCGAGAAAATGGACACCACCAGGGTGGCGAGGCCGGCCAACGCGCCCACGATCAGCACCGCCCGCCATGGCAAGGTGGCGGCGGCCAGCGCAACGGGCACGATCAGCAGCACCACGAACGGATTGGCGGTGCCGCCCAACAGGGCCAGGAACACGGCGATCTGGGCCACGTCCGCCGCCAGGTGGAATATCGCCTCGTTGTCGCGGGTCACCCGCTGCAGCGGCGAGGCGACGCTGGTCAGCAGGTTCATCCAGGCGCCTGCGCCGACGACGGCGAGCGCCAGCCAGTAGGATCCGGGATAGCCCAGGCCCACGCCGAGCATCAGCACCAGCAGGGCCTGTGCGCCCAGGATCAGCCACCGGAGGGTGACGAGGGTGCGGACGCGCAGGTGGCTGCGGCTGACGTCGGCCTGGTCCCACACGCCTTGCGCGGCCTGCGAGCCCGTCCTATCCCCGGCGTCCAGGCTGGCGGCGGGGGCCGTCGGCGCGCGTGCGGTCGCCATGGCCGCTCAGGCCCGCCCGCTGCGGCGGCGCCGCAAAACAGGGAATTCGGGCATGTCCAGGCGCGTCCTCGCACTCGTCGCGGTCTTGGCTCTGGCGCTCGCCATCCTCACCGGTCTCGCTGTTCGCCGGGGTGTCCTCGGTTCGGAAGAGCAAACCGCCGCCGTGGGCGGACCGTTCCAGCTTGTCGACGCATCAGGGGCCAGCGTCGACCAGGATGTGCTGAAGGGCAAGTGGAGCGCGGTGTTCTTCGGCTTCACCCACTGCCCCGACATCTGCCCGACCACGCTGTTCGAGATGGCGGAGGTGGAGCGCACCCTGGGCGCCCGCGCGGGCGACCTGCAGACGGTCTTCATCTCCGTCGACCCGCAGCGCGACACGGTCCAGCAGGTGGCTGCCTACCTGAACAATCCCGCCTTCCCGAAGCAGCTGGTGGGGCTGACCGGCACGGCGGCCCAGATCGACCAGGCAGCGAAGGCCTACCACGTCTATTATTCGAAGTCGGGCGAGGGCGCGGACTACACCGTCAACCACGCCTCCTACACCTATCTGATGAGCCCCAAGGGCCGCTTCGTCTGCGTCCTGCCGTACGAGCTGACGCCCGAGCAGACCGCCGCCAAGATCGCTACGGCGATGAAGGCGGGCCCGAACGCCGAGAGCTGCTGATCCTGCGACAGTGAAGCTTGGAGCTTCTTCACGCTTCACATGTTATGCTGCGACGCAGCAATCTGGGGCGCCCATGCTCTATTCGATGTACGAGGCAGGCTATTACGCCTCCACGCCGTTCCGTCTCGCCGCCCTGGCGGCCCGCCAGTTCTGGGGCTCGCCGCTCAATCCGGCGGCCGACACGGAAGTGGGCCGGCGATTGTTCGCCGCCTCGGATCTCGTCACCAACCTGACCCGCCGGTACGGCAAGCCCGTCTGGGGCATCGACGGCGTCGAGATCGACGGGACGCCGGTCCGGGTGCGCCGGACCGAGGTCTGGTCCAGCCCCTGGGCCAAGCTCGTCCACTTCGCCCGCGACCGCGCCGACCTGCGCCGCGCCGGCCGCCGTGAGCTTGAGCCCGCGGTGCTGATCGTGGCGCCGCTGTCCGGCCACTACGCCACCCTGCTGCGCGGCACCGTCGAGGCCTTCCTGCAGGACCACGAGGTGTTCATCACCGACTGGTCGAACGCCCGCGACGTGCCGATCATGGAAGGCCGCTTCGACTTCCACGACTACATCGACCACGTCCGCGAGATGTTGCGGGCGCTCGGCCCGCGTCCGCACGTCGTCGCCGTCTGCCAGCCGGGCCCGCCCGTGCTGGCCGCCGCCGCCCTGATGGCCGAGGATGGCGAGGAGAGCCGCCCGGCCTCGATGACCTTCATGGGCTCGCCGATCGACGCGCGCCTGTCGCCCACGGTCACGAACCAGCTGGCCGAGGAGCGGCCGTTCGCCTGGTTCCAGAGCAACATGATCTACACCGTGCCCGGCCCCTATCCGGGCATGGGCCGGCGCGTCTATCCGGGCTTCGTCCAGCTCGCCAGCTTCATGTCGATGAACCTGGAGAAGCACCAGGACGCCCACCTGCGCTACTTCAAGCAGCTGGTGGAGGGCGACGGCGACAGCGCCGAGAAGCACCTGGAGTTCTACGACGAGTACCTGTCGGTGCTCGACCTGACCGAGGAATTCTACCTCCAGACGGTCGACGTCGTGTTCCAGCGCTACCTGCTGCCGAAGGGCGAGCTCTTCCACCGCGGCCGCCACGTGCGCCCCGACCTCATCTCGGATATTGGCCTGCTGACCGTCGAGGGCGAGAACGACGACATCTCCGGCATCGGCCAGACCCAGGCGGCGCACGAGCTGTGCGCCGGCCTCCCGGCCGAGCTGAAGGAGGACTACGTCCAGCCGCACGTCGGCCATTACGGGGTCTTCAACGGCAAGCGGTTCCGCGAGGAGATCTACCCCCGCGTCCGGGCGTTCATCCGCCGCACCGACGGGGCGGCCGAGGCGCCCTTCGACAAGCGCGAGTCGGCTGCCTAGATAAGGAGCGTGGGTCCCTTCCGCGCGTCCTTTTCCGACGGAGACGAGCTCCAGGTCGCCGGCGCCGTGGTGCGGCTGCGGGTGAACCGCCGCGCCCGGCGCGTGTCGCTGCGGCTCGACCGCACGCGGCGCGAGATCGTCGCCACCGCGCCCAGCCCCCGCCGGCTGTCGGAGGCCGCCGCATTCGCCCATGATCGCGCCGCCTGGATCGCCGAGCGGCTGGCCGAGCTGCCGGAGACCGCCCCGCTCGCGCCGGGCCAGCTTATCGAGGTGCTGGGTCGCCCCGTGCGCCTGGAGCAAGGGACCGGCCGAGCCAGGTGGATCGAGTCCGACGACGGCTCCACACCGCGCATCGCGGCCATGGGCGACGGCGAAGGGTATGCCCGCGCGGTCATGCTGGTGATCAAGCGCAGGGCCGCCGAGGTGCTGGCCGAGCGCACCGCCTTCCACTGCGCCCGGCTGGGCGTCGCTGCGCCGAAGGTGACGGTGGCCGACGCCAAGTCCCGCTGGGGCTCGTGCCGGCCTGCGACGGGCCGGCTGCCGGCCTCGATCCGCTACTCATGGCGTCTGGCGCTGGCCCCCTTCGAGGTCGCCGACTACGTCGTCGCCCACGAGTGCGCCCACCTGCTGGAGCTGAACCACGGTCCCCGCTTCTGGGCCCACGTCCGCGACCTGGTGGGGGACGAGCGCCGCCACCGCGCCTGGCTACGAGCCGAGGGCGCGAGACTCCACGCCTTCGGCCGCTAGTTTCCTTCTCCCCTTGCGGGAGAAGGTGGCCTGCGGAGCAGGCCGGATGAGGGGTTTCTCAGTCGTCCAGGCGAAGAGGCACATCGATGGTCGCTGAGATTGCGGCGGTGATCCGTTCCGCGGTGACCTGAGCATTCGTGAATCGCAGGATGCGGAAGCCTTCGCTGGCGAGCCACCTATCACGGGCGCGATCTTGCTCCGCGTCGTGGAACGGCCCATCCGCTTCGATAACCAGCCGATGCCGTACGCAGACAAAATCGACGACGTAGGGGCCGATCGGCATCTGGCGGCGAAACTTCAGGCCGGCGAAGTTGCGTCCACGCAGGAGGCCCCACAGCAACCGCTCGGTGGCGGTCGCATCCTTCCGAAGTCGTCGAGCCCGCCCCACGCTCACGCTCGCCTCCGCCGGGGTTCATCAACCCCTCATCCGTCAGCCTCCGGCTGACACCTTCTCCCGCAAGGGGAGAAGGATCGCAGTGGCGAGTCAAGAACAAAGCAGGAACTTAGAACGGGACCTCTTCGCGCCGCCGCTGCGGCGGGGGTTCGTCGAACTCGGAGCGCGGCTCCTCGCTGCGCTCGCCGCCGCCGAAGAAGTCGGTGATGCCGTCGATGACGTCGCCGATCGGGTCGGGCTCGGCCGGGGGCGGCAGGTTGCTGCCGGGGATCGGTTGCACCTTCAGGCGCGGCAGGGCGGCGGTCATGAAGTCCTTCCAGACGCCGGCCGGGGCGCCGCCGCCGGTGACCCGCCGCATCGGCCGGTTGTTGTCCTTGCCGACCCAGACCGCGGTGACGAAGCCGCCGGTGTAGCCGACGAACCAGGCGTCCCGGTAATCGCTGGTGGTGCCCGTCTTGCCGGCGATGTCGTAGCCCGAGACGTTGGCGCGCGTGCCGGTGCCGGACGTGATCACCGCCCGCATCATCTGGTTCATGTAGGCCAGCGACGGCTGGCCGATCACCGCCTGGCGCGGCGCCCGGTCGACGCTGTGGTCGTAGAGCACGCGGCCGCTGGACGTGCGGATCCGCTCGATGCCGTAGCCCTTGGCCAGGAAGCCGCCGTTGGCGAACGGCGCATAGGCCTGGGCCATCTCAAGCGGGCTGACCTCCACCGCGCCCAGCGCCATCGAGGGATCGAGCTGAATGTTGGAGGTGATGCCCAGCCGGCGCGCCGTGGCGGCGACGTTGGACGTGCCGACCTCGTTGGCCAGCCGCGCGGCGACCGTGTTCACCGACTGGGCGAGCGCGGTCTGCAGGTTGATCGGGCCGAGGTACTCGCCGGTGTAGTTGCGCGGCTCCCAGTTTCCGATCTTCACGGGCTCGTCGACCACGGGAGTGTCCGGCGTGCGGCCGGCTTCGGTGGCGGTGAGATAGACGAACGGCTTGAACGCCGAGCCCGCCTGACGCCTCGCCATCGTCGCGCGGTCGAACTGGGTCTGCAGGTAGTTGGTGCCGCCCACATAGGCGCGCACCCGGCCCTCGCCGTCGATGGACACCAGCGCCCCTTGCTCGACGCCCTGGCCCTTGGCGGCCGTGACGCCGCGCTGGACGGCCTGCTCCGCTGCGGCCTGCAGCGGCAGGTCCAGCGTGGTCTCGACCACGAGGTCTTCGGTGGGCTCGCCGACCAGGCTGCGCACCTGATCGTCCACCCAGTCGGTGAAGTACTGCGCCCGCTGGTTGGCTAGCACGGGGTTGACCCGCACCTTGGTCTGGAAGGCGCCTTCGCGCTCCTCCGGCGTGATGAACTTGGCCTCGACCATCTTGTCGAGGACGATGGTGGCGCGCCGGGCGGCGCGGTCGGTCGCGGACACCGGCGAATAGCGTGACGGGCCCTTCATCATCCCAGCCAGCAGGGCGGCTTCGCCAAGCGTCAGGCGCTCGGCCGGCTTGCCGAAGTAGCGCTGGGAGGCGGCCTCGATGCCGTAGGCGCCGGCGCCGAAATAGACCCGGTTCAGATAGAGCTCGAGGATCTGCTTCTTGGAGAAGCGGGCCTCCAGCCACACCGCCAGGATCAGCTCCTGGGCCTTGCGGCGATAGTTCTGGCTGGGCGTCAGGAACAGGTTGCGCGCCAGCTGCTGGGTGATGGTCGAGCCGCCGCGCAGGGGGCCGCTCTCGCGCTTCATATTATAGAGCTGGCTGCGGGCGATGCCCCAGGGGTTGAAGCCGATGTGCCAGTAGTACCAGCGGTCCTCGATGGCGATGAACGCCTCGGGCACGTGCTCGGGCAGGCGGTCCAGGTCCACCGGCGGCGCATACTGGCTGCCGCGCACGGCGACGAGCGCGCCCGAGCGGTCGAGGTAGGAGACCGACGGCTGGCGCTTCACGTCATAGAGGCTGGAGGTGTCCGGCAGGTCCACCGCGAAGACGGCGAAGAAGGCGACCAGGAAGATCAGGGCCCAGACGCCCAGGACCAGGACCCAATAGATCAGCGCCTGCAGGGGCGAACGCTTCTCGCGGGGCGGCCGGGGTTGGCGACCACCCTGTCCCGCATTGGCCATCTCTGCGTCGTCCTAACCGTTCGGAGCCGCCCCAGCTCAGGCGCCTGCCATATCCCAGGCGCACGGAACGCCAAACAATATTGACGAGATATGAACGTCGCACCCGCGCCGACCGCTCGGCGAGGTTCCGCTAGGGCGCCAGCTCTGCATTCCCGCATAGCGGCGTTGCGCAAATAGCGGTTGCGCATACGATCTTAACACCGTTATCTTTACGTTGCTCAGTTCGTCGTGCGCCAAGGGTGGGGATACCCGAGGCGATCCCACGCGGCGGAAGGGGCCGGCGCCTCGAGCAGGGCGTCGCCACTCCCCGAAACGCTGGAGGGCTCCTCGATGAAGCTCCGTACCCTTGCGGCCGCCTGCGCCGCCCTGACCACCCTGGCCGCCGGTTCGGCCGCGTTCGCCGCCGACGCCGTGACCGCGAAGCTGCAAGCCCCGGTCGCCGAGAAGACCAAGTTCATCGCCGGCGGCGCGATGTTCGTCTGCGAAGGCGACGCCTGCGTGGCGACCGCCCCGACCTCGCAGACCTTCGCCACCGCCACCTGCAAGACGATCGCTTCGAAGGTCGGCGCCGTCGCCTCGTTCTCGGGCCGCAAGACGCTCGAAGACGCGAAGATCGCTGACTGCAATGCGAAGGCCGTGGCCAAGGCCGACGGCACGCAGCTCGCGAAGCAGTAAGTCTCCCAGCAGCTCTCTCTAGTCGAGCTCTGTCGCCTTCGGGCCCGCCGCGAGGCGGGCCCGCTTCTTTAGGAGACCCCGCCCGCGCGCCGGCGGGGTTTTCTTTTCCGGGGCTACTGGAAGATCCAGTTGGCCTTGTTCTCCATGACCTCCAGCCCGACGCCGCGGATCAGGAGGACGTAGTTCGGCCAATCGCCGCCCGGACCATCGTCGTCCAGCAGCACCAGCGTCGAACCCTGGCCGTCGCCCTGGAGGATCAGCCGCCCGTCCGCGAAGGGATCGGCCCCGGCATAGCCCCAGTCGTCGAACACGCCGGACAGGTCGATCCTGTCGCCCTCGGCGGCGTCGAAGTCCGTGATCGTCGCGGGCGCCCAGTTCTCGTCGGCGAACACGAAACGGTCCGCGCCGCCTTCACCGGTGAGCACGTCTTCCCCGCGGCTGGCGTTCAGCGTGTCGTTCCCCGCGCCGCCGCTGAGCGTCGCGCCCGGTCCGGTCGAGGTGATCACCTGCCCGTCGCCGGGCGGCGGGGGCGGGGGCGGCGGTTCGGTGGTCCCGCCCGTGCCGCCGCCGGTGAGCTGGGCCCAGGTGGTGGTCGAGGCCGAGACGCCCTCGAGCCGCACCAGGAAGTTCGGCCATTGCGGGTTGGGGCCGGTCCCGTCCCAGTCGAACAGCACGTTCAGGCCGCCCGAACCGTTGTCCTGCAGCCAGACATACTTGTCGGCGACGGGGTCGGTCCCCGTATAGCGGGCCGCCTGCAGCACGGCCGACAGATCCAGCTTGTCCTCGCCGACCCGGAAGTCCTTGATGGTGTGCGGCGACCAGGGGTTCTTGTTGAACACGAACCAGTCCGCACCGGCGCCGCCGGTGATCGTGTCGCCGCCCTGGCCGGCCGTGATGGTATCGGCGCCTGCGCCGCCGGTCAGCGTCGAGTTGGGGCCCGGCGAGACGATGGTCTGGCCGCCCCCCGTTCCCCCGCCGTCGCCGCCGCCGGTGAAGGTGATGGTCAGCTTGCCGGTGACCGGCGGCGTGCCGTCGTTGTCCTTCAGATAGTAGGTGAAGGTGTCGACCGCGCCCACGGAGACGCCGCTGAACGGCGTGTAGGTGTAGTCGCCGACAATGCCGAACTTCAGCGTCCCGTACTGACCGTTCACCTGCCACTGTCCGTTGGACGAGTAGCCGACGTTGGCGCTGCCCGTGTTGACCGAGGCTATCCCATAGGGATTGGCCTGGTCGGCGCCGCGAATGTCGCGGCCGGTGTCGCCGTCGCCGGAATCGCCTTCGGAGGCGTCGGTCATGACGTTGCCGGTCGCCACGGTCGTGGTCCCCGCGGTCACCGTGTCGGTGTCGTCATGGGTGATCGATTTGTCGTCCTCGATGCGGGCCTGGAAGCCGACGTTGGCCCTGTCGCCGTCACGATCGGTCAGGACGAGGTTGAAGCCCTCGACGAGGGTGGACATCTCCTGGCCCGGGTTGGGGGCCGGATGCTCCTTGGCGTACTTGTGGACGTAGCTGTAGGCGAGCGCGCCGGTCGAGGCGTCGTAGGACGTGAAGCGCAGCTCGTTGCCGTACGTCGTGGTCAGGGTGGCGGCCGTGAACACGCCGTCCCGAACGACGGTGGTCTGGTTGACGGTGAAGTCGTCCACACCGTCGGCCGCCCGCAGGTAGATGAAGCCGCTCCTAGTCAGGGCCGCGGCGTCGGGGCTCGTGCCGTTGGCGATGTTGGCGTCGCTGACCGTGACGACCAGCGCGCCGCTTCCATCCGGGTTGGCCGAGATGGTCGGCTGGCTGTCGGGCGGCGGCGGCGACCCGCCGGGATTGGCCAGCGCGTTCCAGGTCAGGCCCTGAGACGAGACGCCCTGCAGATGCAGGATATAGCTGGGCCACTGCTGTTGCGGGCCCGCCGCGTCACGATCCCACAGCACTTTCGTGCCGCCCGCGCCGTCGTCGAGGAAGGTGATGTAGCCGTCCCGCACCGGGTCCGAGCCGCCGTAGAACGAGCTCATCCCACGGAAGTCCAGCTTGTCGGCGCCGAGGGTGAAGTCCTTCACGATATGCGGCGACCACGGCACGCCGGGGAGGATCAGGACGTCGGCGCCGCCGCCGGTGGTGATGGTGTCGCCGCCCTGGCTGCCGGTGATGGTGTCGTTGCCCGCGCCGCCGGTCAGGGTGGAGTTGGGGCTGCGGGCGGTGATCACATTGCCCGCCGGGCTGGGCTCGGGGCCGTCGTCGTTGGCGATGCGGCCGATGGCGGTCAGGGCGCCGGCGTCGGCGCCCGACAGGTTCGAGAGCGTGACCGTGAACTGCTCGTCGGGCTCGACGACGGCGTCGCCGAACATGGTGACGCTGAACACCTTCACCGTTTCGCCCGCCGCGAAGGTCAGAGTGCCCGACGGGAAGCCGCTGTTGAAATCGCCATCGGAGGCGGGGTTGGCGCCGCTGCCGGCGACCGCCCAGTTGGCTGTGACGGTGCTGGTGGAGGCCTGCGAGAGCTCGACCCGGAACTGCAGGGTGTTGCCGTTGCCGATCTGGCCCTCGGCCGCCGTCAGGTCGCGCGTCGTGAATCCGAGTGTGGGCGTCGCCGGCGAGGCCGGAGCGCCCTGGATCGTGATGTGCAGCCAAGAGGACGCTTCGTCGCCGTCGCCGTCGCTGGCCCAGTACCGGAGGTGATCCACCGAACCTGCCGGCGCATCCGCGCGCGCCGTGTAGGTGTAGGCGCCCCAGCGGTCCAGCGTCAGGGTGCCATAGGCCCCTTCCACCGTCGCGATGCCGCGCTCAGGCATCTGGACCGGCGTGGCCGTATCCGTTCCGGCCCGCGTTACGCTGCCGAAGCCGTCCGCGGTGAAGCGGTCGGGCGTTCCGTCGGTGACCACGTTGCCGGTGACGGCCCGGCCGGCCTGCACCGTCGCGCTGTCCTGGCTGAGGGTCAGGGTCTCGTCGTCGCGGATCTGGATGCCGAGGCTGGCCTGCGCCTGATCGCCGTCACGATCCGACAGCACGATCGGCGCGCTCAGGAAATCGCCGTAGCGCTGCTGCGGGCCGGCGTACGGGCTTTCGTAGGGCGAGGTCATCTCATAGGAGACCGTGACCGTGCCGTCGGCCGGATTGTAGGCGGTGACCGAAAGCACGCCTGGGCCGAGCGTGGCCGAGCCCGCGGTGAACACCCCGTCGGTGATGGCGCGGTAGCTTCCGACCGTCAGGTCGTCGACGCCATCGGGCGCGCTGATCGTGAAGGTCCAGCTGCCCGAGGTGCGGGCCTGTCCGGCCTGGGTGCCGTTCGGCAGGCCCGCCTCGGAGACGCCGATCTGGCCGCCGGGCACGGAGGCGATGGAAATCGAAGGAACCGTTCCGGCCATCGGTCAGCCCTTCTTCGCGGGCTGGAGGAGACGCAGGCCGCAGGCGTCCGCCCGCGCGTGAGTGAAACTCTTGAGCGACATGTAAGACTCCGAGGACCAGCCGCGTTGTGCTCCCCGACGGCGCACGCTTGCGGGCTTCCGCGGTCGCCAGATCCGCGGTAGCGCCTCCCAACCTTTTGAAAGTGTGGTGTGTTCCACCGGCCAAGGTTCACGGGCGCGTGTTATGCCCAAGGTCCAAGGGCCCGCTCCCCCTGCGGCGCCGTCGACGGACAGAATCGCTGTGCCGGGGGCCCCGTTCGGTTGCGGCGCAAAAGAACGCGTGCTAGTAGGCGCGCGGCTTTGGGCCAGGGGCCTTTCAGGCACTTGGCCTGTTGTGCCTTTTTCAAGCGCTTTCAAGCCTTTAGTGCCGCGACGGAAGCTCCGCTAGCGGCTCGTGGCACGCACCGAGCGAGTTTTAAGTGGCCGACGACTCCAAGTCTTCGAATGTGGGTTCCAGGTACGCCCAGGCCCTGTTCGATCTCGCGAACGAACAGAACCAGGTCGCCGCCGTCGAGGCCGACCTGAAGTCCCTCAAGGCGGCGATCGCCGAGAGCAAGGACCTGCGCGGACTGCTGGCCTCGCCGGCGTTCAGCGCCGAGGACAAGCGCCGCGGCCTGGCCGCCATCGCCGCCAAGGCGCGCTTCAGCCCGGTCACCCAGAAGTTCCTGGGCCTCGTCGCCGCCAACGGCCGCGCCGCGGCGCTGCCGGCCGCGATCGACGGCTTCCAGCGCCTGGCCGCCGCCGCCCGCGGCGCCGTCTCGGCCGAGGTGGTCACCGCCGTCCCGCTGTCCTCGGCCCAGGCCAAGGGCGTCGCCGCCGCGCTCCGTCAGGCGCTCGGCAAGGATCCCGAAATCACGACCCGCGTCGATCCGTCCCTGCTGGGCGGCATCAAGGTGAAGGTCGGCTCCCGTCTGTTCGACGCTTCGCTCCGTTCGAAGCTCGACTCCCTCAAATTCGCCCTCAAGAGAGCGTAAAGCCCATGGATATCCGCGCCGCCGAGATTTCGGCCATCCTGAAGTCCCAGATCGCCAACTTCGGCGAGGAAGCCGACGTCTCGGACGTGGGCTCGGTCCTGTCGGTGGGCGACGGCATCGCCCGCGTCTACGGCCTCGACAATGTCCAGGCCGGTGAAATGGTCGAGTTCCCGTCGGCCGGCGTGAAGGGCATGGCCCTGAACCTCGAGCGCGACAACGTCGGCATCGTGATCTTCGGCGAAGACCGCGCCATCCGCGAAGGCGATGAAGTCCGCCGCCTCGGTGAAATCGTGGACGTCCCGGTCGGCAAGGGCCTCCTGGGCCGCGTCGTGAACCCGCTGGGCGAGCCGATCGACGGCAAGGGCCCGATCCAGAACGTGGCCGAGCGCCGCCGCGTGGACGTGAAGGCTCCGGGCATCATCCCGCGGAAGTCGGTGCACGAGCCGGTGCAGACCGGCCTGAAGGCCATCGACACCCTGATCCCGGTCGGCCGCGGCCAGCGCGAGCTGATCATCGGCGACCGTCAGACCGGCAAGACCGCCGTCGCGATCGACACCATCCTGAACCAGAAGCAGATCAACGCCGGCGACGACGAGAGCGCCAAGCTGTACTGCATCTACGTCGCGATCGGTCAGAAGCGCTCGACCGTCGCGCAGATCGTGAAGACGCTCGAGGAGCGCGGCGCGCTCGAGTACACGATCGTCGTCTCGGCCACGGCGTCCGAGCCGGCCCCGCTGCAGTTCCTGGCCCCGTTCGCCGGCTGCGCCATGGGCGAGTGGTTCCGCGACAACGGCATGCACGCCGTGATCATCTATGACGACCTGTCCAAGCAGGCCGTCGCCTACCGCCAGATGTCGCTGCTGCTGCGCCGTCCGCCGGGCCGCGAAGCCTATCCGGGCGACGTGTTCTACCTGCATAGCCGCCTGCTGGAGCGCGCGGCGAAGCTGAACGAGGACAACGGTCTCGGCTCGCTCACCGCCCTGCCGGTCATCGAGACCCAGGCGAACGACGTGTCGGCCTACATCCCGACGAACGTGATCTCGATCACCGATGGCCAGATCTTCCTGGAAACCGACCTGTTCTTCCAGGGCATCCGCCCGGCGGTGAACGTCGGCATCTCGGTGTCGCGCGTGGGCTCCTCGGCCCAGATCAAGGCGATGAAGACCGCCGCGGGCCCGATCAAGGGCGAGCTCGCCCAGTATCGGGAAATGGCCGCCTTCGCGAAGTTCGGTTCGGATCTCGACGTCGCGACCCAGCGTCAGCTGGCGCGCGGTGAGCGCCTGACCGAGCTGCTGAAGCAGCCCCAGTACTCGCCGCTGGCGGTGGAAGAGCAGGTCGTGTCGGTCTACGCCGGCACCCGCGGCTACCTCGACAAGGTCCCGACCGCCCAGGTCGGCCGCTTCGAAGCCGAGCTGCTCAGCCACATGCACGCCAAGCACCAGGACATCCTGGACGCGATCCGCACCAAGAAGGACCTCGGCCCCGTCGAGGACAAGCTGAAGTCGGCCCTGGCCGCCTTCGCCGACACCTTCGCCTAACGCCGACCTGACCCGGGAGCGAGTAGCCGGCGATGGCCAGCCTCAAGGAAATGCGCAATCGGATCGGAAGCGTGAAAGCCACGCAGAAGATCACGAAGGCGATGCAGATGGTCGCCGCGGCCAAGCTGCGGAAGGCGCAGGACGCCGCCCAGAACGCGCGGCCCTACGCCCAGCGTATGGCCGCCGTCATCGCCAATCTGGCGGCCGGCGTCTCGGGCGAAGGCGCCCCGAAGCTGCTGGCCGGCACGGGTTCGGACCGCCGCCACCTGGTGGTGGTCGCGACCTCGGACCGCGGTCTGGCGGGGGGCTTCAACAGCTCGATCGTCCGCGCCGCGCGCGAGAAGATCAACGCCCTGCGCGCTGAAGGTAAGGACGTCCGCGTCATCACCATCGGCCGCAAGGCTCGTGACCAGCTGCGTCGCCTGGCCGGCGATCGGCTCGTCGCCACCTACGAGGCGGGCGGCAACCCGTCGCTGGCGGTCGCCGAGGAAGTCTCGACGAAGATCCAGGACCTGTTCGAGGCCGGCGAGGTGGACGTGATCCACCTGGTGTTCTCGAGCTTCAAGTCCGTGGTCACCCAGACCCCCACCACCCGCCAGCTGGTGCCGGCGGAAGTGGCCTCGGGCCAGGCGCCGCTGGATCTGAAGGGCGCGACCTACGAGTACGAGCCGGGCGAGGAGGAGATCCTCGAGACGCTGCTGCCGCGCAATGTCACCACCCAGCTGTTCTCGGCCACGCTGGAAAACCAGGCCGGGTTCTTCGCCGCCCAGATGACGGCGATGGACAACGCCACCCGCAACGCCGGCGACATGATCGCCAGCCTCACCCTGCAATATAACCGTTCACGCCAGGCGCAGATCACCAAGGAGCTGATCGAGATCATCTCCGGCGCCGAAGCGCTCTAGTCACCGAAAGAGCCCGACATGTCTGAAGCTCCCGCCAAGAAGCCCGCCCGCCGCGCTCCGGCCAAGGCCGCCGCCGCTCCGCAAGCGCCGACCGCCCAGGGCGTCGCCACCGGCAAGATCGTCCAGGTCATCGGCGCCGTCGTCGACGTGGAGTTCGTCGGCCACCTGCCGGCGATCATGAACGCGCTCGAGACCAGCAACACCGACCAGCGGACCGGCGCCCCGTTCCGCCTGGTGCTGGAAGTCGCCCAGCACCTGGGTGAGAACACCGTCCGCACGATCGCCATGGACACCACCGAGGGCCTGACCCGCGGCCAGCCCGTGGTCGACACCGGCGACTCGATCCGCGTGCCGGTCGGTCCGGCGACCCTGGGCCGCATCATGAACGTCATCGGCGAGCCGATCGACGAGGCCGGCCCGATCGGCACCAGCGAACGCGCCCCGATCCACCGCGAAGCCCCGAGCTTCGCCGACCAGTCGACCTCGGCCGAAGTGCTGGTCACGGGCATCAAGGTCATTGACCTGATGTGCCCCTACACCAAGGGCGGCAAGATCGGCCTGTTCGGCGGCGCCGGCGTCGGCAAGACCGTGACGATGCAGGAGCTCATCAACAACATCGCCAAGGCCTACGGCGGTTACTCCGTGCTGGCCGGCGTGGGTGAGCGGACCCGCGAGGGCAACGACCTCTACCACGAGATGATCGAGTCCAACGTGAACGTGGACCCGAAGAAGAACAACGGCGCGACCGAAGGCTCCAAGTGCGCCCTCGTGTACGGCCAGATGAACGAGCCGCCGGGCGCCCGCGCCCGCGTCGCCCTGACCGGCCTGACCCAGGCCGAGTACTTCCGCGACGTGGAAGGCAAGGACGTGCTGCTGTTCGTCGACAACATCTTCCGCTTCACCCAGGCCGGCGCCGAAGTGTCGGCTCTGCTGGGCCGCATCCCCTCGGCCGTGGGCTATCAGCCCACCCTGGCCACGGAGATGGGCAACCTGCAGGAGCGGATCACCTCGACCAACAAGGGCTCGATCACCTCGGTGCAGGCCATCTACGTGCCCGCCGACGACCTGACCGACCCGGCGCCCGCCACCTCGTTCGCCCACCTGGACGCCACGACCGTGCTGTCGCGCGACATCGCCGCCCAGGCCATCTTCCCGGCCGTGGACCCGCTGGACTCCACCTCGCGGATCATGGACCCGCTGGTGATCGGCGAAGAGCACTACCAGGTCGCCCGCCGCACGCAGGAGATCCTGCAGCAGTACAAGGCCCTGAAGGACATCATCGCCATCCTGGGCATGGACGAGCTGTCGGAAGAGGACAAGCTGACGGTCGCCCGCGCCCGCAAGATCCAGCGCTTCCTGTCGCAGCCGTTCCACGTGGCCGAGCAGTTCACCAACACGCCCGGCGCCTTCGTCGAGCTGAAGGACACGATCCGCTCGTTCAAGGCGATCTGCGACGGTGAGTACGATCACCTGCCGGAAGCCGCCTTCTACATGGTCGGCGCCATCGAAGAGGCCGTCGCCAAGGCTGAGAAGCTGGCGTCGGAAGCGTAAGGCAAGATGGCCGAAAAGCTCCAATTCTCGCTGGTGTCGCCCGAGCGCGAGCTGTTCTCGGGCCTCGTGGACCAGGTCGACGCGCCGGGCTCCGAAGGTGACTTCGGGGTCCTGGCCAACCACGCTCCGTTCATGACGGCGCTGAAGGAAGGCCAGGTCCGCGTGCACCACGACGGCAAGGTCACGGTCTATGACGTGCGCGGCGGTTTCGCCGACGTCACGCCCGACGGCCTGACCATCCTCGCCGAGCACGCGTCGGAAGCCGCGTAAAACGACAGAAGTAAAATCGCCTTGAGTTGGGCGCCGTCGGGCCTTGCCTCCGGCGCCCCGCTCAAGTTTTATTCGCGGCCTGAAGTCAGGGGAACTCTGTCCATGCGTCTCGCTATCTCCAGCCTGATCCTCGCCGCCGGCCTGGCCACTGCCGCCCAGGCGCAGGATCCGGCCGCGCCCGCCGCGCAGCCCGCGACCCCGGCCCCGGCCGCCGAGCAGCCCGCCGCGGCCCCGGCCGCCGCTCCGGCTCCGGCTGCGACGCCGCAGGCTCCGCCCGCCCTGCCGACCACGGGCGACGGCGCGGCGCTGATCTCGGTGATCGACCAGGTCTGCAAGCCGTCGGTGCGCGGCGGCAAGCTGGACGACATCGCCAAGGCGCAGGGCTTCAAGCAGAACCGCCGCGACGGCACCTGGGCCAAGCCCCTGGGCGGCGCCAAGGCGTACCAGATCGTTCTCTATCCGCAGGGATCGAACAAGGACGTCTGCTTCGGCGAGATTCGCTTCGCCCCCGGCCAGGACGCGCCGATCACCTCGGCGCTGAACATCTACGCCTTCGTGCAGCAGCCGCCGCTGGACCCGACCGCCAACTACACCCAGCCGGTCGATCCGGACGGCCTGAAGCGCGTCCGCCGGTCGTGGGAGCACGTGGCCTCGAACCAGTCGATCGGCCTGAACATCTCGACCGTGCGCAAGCCGGACGACACCCCGGTGAACCGCGGCTACGACCTGGCCACGTTCCAGTATCAGGAACGCAAGCTCTAAGCGGGCCTGCAGCGCGCCGAGGACGACCCCGGCGCGTCTCCTATCCGGGGAGGACGACCTCCGACGCAAGTAGGAGGGTCACCTGATGGCCTGGGTTATCCTGTTCGTCGCCGGTCTGTTCGAGATCGGCTGGGCTGTCGGGCTGAAGTACACCGAAGGCTTCACCCGCATCGGCCCGACGGTCTTCACGGCTGTCAGCCTCATCGCCAGCATGGGCCTCCTGGGCCTCGCCGTCCGCAGCCTGCCGCTGGGCACCGCCTATGCGGTCTGGACGGGCATCGGCGCCGCCGGCACCGTCATCCTTGGCATCATCCTGTTCAAGGAGCCGGCGACCGTCGCGCGCCTGCTGTGCGTGGGGCTGATCCTCTCCGGAATCCTCGGCCTCAAGCTGCTGACCAAGACGTCCTAGGCGGCCGCGCGGCGCTCGGCCTCCAGCCAGTCGAGGGCGAGCGCCGCCACCTCTTCCCAGCCGGGCTCGCCGACCAGCCAGTGGCTCATCTGCGGCATCTCGCGATAGGCCGCGCCGATCCGTTCGGCCGTGCGCCGAACCGTCGCCGCCGGATGCACCGCGTCACGTCCGCCGGCGATCACCAGGCCCGGCGCGGGCAGGGGTCCTGCGCCGACGCTTGTCGTCATGAACGGGTCCAGCCACCAGTTCAGCACCTCGCGCAGCGCCCGGCCGCTCTCCTCGCCCACCCGGGCCAGGATCTCTTCGCGATAGGGCGCTTCTACCCGATCGAGGCTGTGCCGGCGCATCACCTGCCGGTCGGGCGCCACCGCGCCGAGCCAGAACGGGTCCAGCAGGCCGACGGCCGTCGCGGTAACCGCCTCCTCGACGCTGGAGCCGGTGACGCCCCACGGCGGCGAAGGCGCGAGCAGGACGAGGGCCTGCGGGCGGATGCGTCGTGCGGCCATCTGGCAGACCAGGCCGCCCATGGAGTGGCCCACCAGCACGGGCGGCTCCGGAAGCTCGGCGCAGAGGCGCACGAGGTCGCGGGCGTAGTCCTCCATCGAGAGGCCGGCGACCGGCTCGGCCGAACCGCCATGGCCGCGCAGGTCCGGCGCGAGCACGCGCCAGCCGCGCGCCGCGAAGGGCGCCTGGAAACGTTCGAAGGACCAGCCGCCGCAGAACGCGCCGTGGACCATCACTACCGTGGTCATGAAGCCTCGCTCTCCCCGGAGCCATTGCTCTGAGGGTAGTGTGCCCAAACCCGCCGGGACGGTCGAGGGTTTCAGCCGCCGCGCTTCGTCGCGGCCAGGGGCGCGAAAGCGCGGACCACCTGGTCGTAGGCCTGGCGCTTGAACGGCACGATCAGCTCGGGGGCCTCGGCCAGGTGGCCCCAGCGCCATTCCTCGAACTCGGGCTCGTGATGGGCGGCAAGGTCGAACTCGTCGTCCGCGCCGTCGAAGCGGAAGGCGAACCACACCTGCCGCTGACCCCTGAAGCCGCGCCAGGCCTTCGGACCGCCCATGTCCGCCGGGAAGTCGTAGAGGATCCAGCCGTCCGTGCGGGCGAGATAGGTGATGCTGCGGGCGCCGGTCTCCTCGAGGAGCTCGCGGCGAGCCGCGGCCTCAAGGTCCTCGCCGTCGTCCACGCCGCCTTGCGGGAACTGCCAGTTGTAGGGCGCCGGCGCGCCGGCGCGGCGGCCCAGCCACACGCGGCCGTCGGGATGGAACAGCACCACCCCGACGTTGGGGCGGTAGGTCGAAAGGTCGGTCACGTTACCTGCGGGTGGTGAGCGCCGACGCCGGGGCCAGCTGATAGCCCCTCTGTTCCACCTCGTTGGCCCACCGCGCAACCGTCTCAAGGGTGATCGGATAGGCGAAGCCGGAACCCAGCGACTGACCGCGCTGCAGGGCGCCGGCCTCCAGCGCCAGCAGCTGCTGGTCGATGGCGCCGGCCGAAAGCTGGTCGTCGATCACCCGTTCGGCCGTGGCGCGGGGCAGGTTCCCGCCGCGGCGCGCCGCGGACCCATCGTCCACGAAGGCGAGGCCGCGGGCCCGGAGCGAGCTCGCCAGCGCCTCATAGGCCCGGTCGTCGCCCAGGAAGCGCGAGCCCAGGTAGTTGGTCAGGCCGAAGTAGCCGGTCGCCCGCGACAGGATCCATTCCAGCTTCTTCGCCGTCTCGGGGGGCGAAGCGTCGGTCATCAGGGTGTAGGGGCCGGGGTCGTTGTCCGGATAGTCCAGCGGCTCCAGCGGCGTCTCCAGCAGCACCTCGTGGCCGTGGGCGCGGGCCATATCGATCCAGCCCTGCAGGCCCTCGGCATAGACCACGAACGACAGGGTGATCTCAGGCCGCAGGGTCTCGATCGCCTGGCGGGTGGCGCGGGCGTTGAGGCCCAGCCCGCCCACCACCAGCCCGATCTTCGGTCGGCCGTTGGAGTTGAAGGGGCGGGCGTAGGCCTGGGCCGGCGTGCGGCCGTCCTGGGCGATGATCGGGAGCGGGCCACCGGGGCCGGGCGCGAAGAAGCCGGTGATCGGCGCGGGCGGCAGGGCGCCGCCGGCCAAAGCGCGGACGGGCGGCAAGGCGGGTCCGTTGAAGCCGCCGCCGGCCAGGGGCGCCAGCGGGCGCTCGGACAGGCGGACGACGTCGGGCTGCGGGGTCGCGGGCCCGTGGGCGGGCTTCAGGGCCTCGCGCCAGCCGGGCGGCGCGGCGCGGAACGCGGCGTCCAGGGACACTTCGGCGCGCCCGCCGCCGTGACCGAACGGGCCCAGCAGCTGCAGCAGGGCGAAGACGCAGCCGGCGAACAGCACCGCGGCTGCGCCCACGCCGAGCGCGGGGCTCTTCAGCAGGCCGGCGAGGTTCAGCGCCGGCGCCTTGATTTGGGGCATCGCGATGTTCGCCACGCGCGGGGACTCCTTCGCCCTGGAGCCTCCCGCAACATGGTTAACGGCGCATCAACCCGGCGGTCGCGCAAACGAAAAGGGCGACCTCCTCAGGCCGCCCCTCGATCGTTTGTCTGCTGTGCGCCGACTACTTCTGCGTGGTGGTCGGCGGCGGCTTCACGGCGGCCACCTTGTCCTTCACGCCGACGATGCCGGCCAGCTTCGGCTGCGGCTTGGGCAGCTTGGGCGTCTGGGCGACCGAGCCGAACTTCAGCACGTCCTGGGCGCGGGCGATCTGGAAGTCCTTCTTCTCGTCGAAGGCCTCCGGCGGCGCCTCGGCCGGCTCGTGAGCCCCACGGCGCACCTTGCCCTCATCGGCGTTCAGCGCGTTGCGGAACGAGGCTTCCGAGAACTGGTAGCTGCGGTTGGCGATGGCCTGGGCCTCGTCGCGCGTCAGCGCCACTTCCAGATCGGGCTCGATGCCGGTCTTCTGGATCGAACGGCCCGACGGCGTGTAGTAGCGCGCCGTCGTCAGCTTCAGCGCGCCGTCGATGCCGCCGCGCAGCGGGATCACGGTCTGCACCGAGCCCTTGCCGAAGCTGGTCAGGCCGACCAGTTCCGCGCGCTTGCGGTCCTGCAGGGCGCCGGCGACGATCTCCGCCGCCGAGGCCGAGCCCGAGTTGACCAGCACCACCATCGGCAGGCCGCCGGTGATGTCGCCCGGACGGGCGTTGTAGCGTTCCACGTCGCGCGGGTCGCGGCCGCGCTGGCTGACGATCTCGCCGCCTTCGAGGAACAGGTCCGACACGCCGACCGCCTGGTCGAGCAGGCCGCCCGGATTGTTCCGCAGGTCGAGGATCAGGCCCTTCATGTTCGGGTTCTTGGCCCGCAGGGCGGCGAAGGCCTCTTCGGCCTCATCGGTCGTCTTCTCGTTGAAGCTGCCGACGCGCAGCAGGCCGTAGTCGCCCTCCATGCGGGCGGTGGCCGACTTCGGCTTGATGACCTCGCGAATGAGCTTCACGTCGAACGGGTCGGACTTCTCGCGGGCGATGGTCAGGGTCACGGCCTGGCCGGCCGGGCCGCGCATCTGCTTGACCGCCTCGTTGACCGACAGGCCCAGCACGCTCTCGCCGTTCACGGCGGTGATGTAGTCGCCGGCCTTCACGCCGGCCTTGAAGGCGGGCGTGCCGTCCATCGGCGAGATCACCTTGACCACGCCGTCCTCGCTGGTGACCTCGATGCCCAGGCCGCCGTACTCGCCGCGCGTCTGGTCGCGCATGTCGTCGAAGTCGGTCGGGTCGAGGTAGCCGGAGTGGGGATCGAGCGACGTCAGCATGCCGTCGATCGCCGCCTGGATCAGCTTCGTGTCGTCCACCTCCGTCACGTACTGGTTCTCGACCGTGTTCAGCACGTCGCCGAACAGGCCCAGCATCCGGTACGTCTTGGCCCGGGGCTCCGCCGAGGCGATCGCCTGCTGGCTCACGTAGGCCATGGAGCCGGCGCCCAGGACGAATGCGGACGCGCCGATCAGGAGGTACTTCTTCATGGCCTTCCTCAGGTCCCCTTCCGCGGCTTCCGCCGCTTGTGACAGGCCCCCCGACACTGCCTTAACAGCAGCGTTCAGCCCGTTCTTTTGTTCAACCACCGGCCCGGATCGACCGGCGAACCCTGCTCCCGGACCTCCAGATAGAGTTCCGAAGTCGATTGTCGACCATCCGGGGCCCATCCGACAGGTTGACCCGCCGCGACGGATTGTCCGGCCTGGACCGACGTTCTTTCAAGGCCAGCCAACACGAGATGATAGCCGCCCGCTAGTCGTAAAATTACGATGACGCCCCAGCCTTTCACCGGACCGACGTACTGCACATAACCCTCGCCAGGGCTGATCACGCGGGCGGCGCGGGGCGCGGCCAGCGTCACGCCGTTGGCCTGGCCGCCGCCGGCCAGGGGCTCGCCGAACCGGCGGACGACCGGACCGGTGACCGGGGCGATCAGGCTGGCGGGCGCCCGCAGGACGCCGGGCGGCAGCGGGGCGGCCGGACCGCGCAGGGCGAGGCCGGCGTTGGATTGCGGCTCGGGCAGGGTGTCGGCGGCCAGGCTTTCGCGCTCGAACAGCGCCTCGCTCTGGACGGCGGCCAGCCGGCGCTGACGCATCACCTCGCCGGCGTCCTGGGCGTAGCTCTGGGCGCGGACCTGCAGCTCGGGCGTCAGCGCCTTGACGAGGATCGCCGCGCGCACGGCGTCCTTGGCGTCGTCGGGCGACACCAGCAGGGCGGGGGGCGGGTCGCGCTCCAGCTGTTCGAGGACCGACAGCAGGCGGGCCAGCTGGTGGCGGGTCGCGGCCTGCTCGGCCGAGATCTCGGTTTCCGCCAGGTTCAGGCGCTCGAGACGTTCGGTCGTCGCGGCGACGGCGACGACCGACAGCGCCGCTGCCGCCACGGTCCCGAAGATCAGCGTCCGTCCGTGCATCTAGTCCCTATGATAGGGCGAACCCGCCAGAATTGAGACGCCACGATAGACCTGTTCGGCCAGCATGGCGCGCGCCAGGGCGTGCGGCCAGGTCTGCGGTCCGAACGCGAGCTTGCCGTTGGCCTGGGCGACCAGCTCGGGATCCAGTCCATCGGCCCCGCCGATCAGGAACACCAGCCGGCGCACGCCGCGGTCGCGCAGGGTGGCGATCTCGTCGGCGAAGGCGCGGCTGGGGCGCGCGGCCCCGCGCTCGTCGCAGGCGATCACATGGCTGTCGGAAAGATGCGTCCGGAGCGCCTCGGCCTCGGCGGCCTTGCCGGGCTTGCGGCTCTCGACCTCGACCACCTCGACGGGGCCGAGGCTCAAGGACCGCCCGGCGTTGGTCGCCCGTTCGACGTACAGCTTCACGAGCTCCGTCTCCGGAGACCGCGGCAGCCGCCCGATGGCGACGATGCTGATCCTCAATCGGCGGCCCTAGTTGGCCTGGCGGTGGCCGCCGGTCTCAACCGACCAGATCTTCTCGATGTTGTAGAAGGCGCGAACTTCCGGCCGGAACAGGTGGACGATCACGTCGCCCGTGTCGATCAGCACCCAGTCCGCATGCGGCAGGCCCTCGACCCGGCACTTGCCGTAGCCGGCGTCCTTCAGCGTGCGCAGCAGGTGGTCGGCCATGGCGCCGACATGGCGCTGCGACCGGCCGGACGCCACGACCAGCGCGTCGGCGACGGGGCTCTTGCCCTTCAGGTCGATGAGGACGATGTCCTGGGCCTTGTCTTCATCCAGGCGGGCCAGGATCAGGTCTTCCAGGGCGCCGATGGGGCCCTGGTCGTCGCCGGAGAGAGGCTCCGGCTGCGCGCTAGGCGCAGGTTCGCGTTGCAGCGGGATAGCTCCTTTGGATGTCCCAGCAGCCGACCCTAGCACGGATCGGGCCGAAATCACATCAAGAGCGGCCGCGGCGCAGGCGTTCCCGCAGCAGGGTCGACGACAGGAAGTTGAAGCGGCCGAACAGGAACGCCCAGGCGGGCGGGCGGCGGTCGGCCAGGGCGCGGACCTGGTGTGAGGCGAGGCGGTGGGCCGAGAAGCGCCGGGCGGCCGGCGAGAAGCGGCTCTTCAGCGAGATCCACGGCCGCGAGACCACAGCCACAGGCACCTCGCGCATGATCTGGGTCCAGCCCCGCCAGCGGTGGAAGGTCGCCAGGCTGTCGGCGCCCATGATCCAGACGAACTTCACGCCCGGGAAACGCGCCTTCAGCCAGCGGATCGTGTCGATCGTGTAGGCCGAGCCCAGCCGGGTCTCGAGGTCCGAGACGATCATCCCCGGTTCGTTGGCGATGGCCTGGGTCAGCGCGATGCGCTCGGCGAGGTCGGCGGTTTCGTGCCGCGCCTTCAGCGGGTTCTGCGGCGAGACGAGCCAGATCACGCGGTCGAGGTTCAGGCGGCGCTTGGCGGTCTCCGCCACGTGCGCGTGCCCCGCGTGCGGCGGGTTGAACGAGCCGCCGAACAGGCCGACGCGCATGCCGCGCTGCAGCTGGAAGCCCGGCCGCAGGGCGGCGGGACGTCCGGCGACCGGCGCGCGCCGGGCCGGGCCTGCGAACCACATGCGACCGCTCAAGCCTGCGGCCCCCGAGCTCTCGGCGGCGTGGCCGCCCCACCGCGATCGAGGTGGGGATCGGCCTGGGTCACCCGGCTGCGCACCGTGAACACGCCATCGCCGGCGAGCACCCCGCCGCGGGCGAACAGCCGACCGTTCTCCCAGTTCGAGAGGCCGAGCTCAGGCCGGTTCAGCGCGTACTGGCCGTCGACCCAGCGGGTGAAGCCGTCGCCGACGAACGGCGCGTCGACCGCGGCGAAGAACCGGCGATGGGCCTCCGGGTCTTCGGAGATCAGGGTGGCGACGAAGTGGGGGCTGTATCGGTTGAACAGCGCCGCCGCTGCGGCGGCGTCCCCCACGACCTTCAGGCTGACCTCCGGCGTCTCCTCCCACTCCCACTCGCGGCCGAGGTCGGCGTCGGCGATGGGGTCGGCCAGGGCTTCCTCCCGGGCGCCTTCCGCCCGGATGACTGTGGTGCGGCCGGTCCGCCACGCGTCGGGAAGGCGAGCGACATCGGCCTCGGCGATGTGCAGTTTGCAGCCCCGGCGGCGCTCACCCGCAGCTTTCAGGGCCGCCAGGAACACCGGCACGAGCTCGTCCGCGCGGCTCTGCACGATGCAGCAGACGTTCAGCGTGTTGCAGACCTTGCGATCCAGCGAATGGTAGGCGGCGGCGAAGAAGCGGTCGGCGTCGGCGGCCTCGTCGGCCACCATCCACGCCCCGCCCGTGCCGTGCAGGCTGACCGGCGTTCCGGCCTGGCGGGCGATGGCGCCCAGCTGGGCGACGGCGGGGCCCGACCCGCGCGCAACCGCCAGCGACAGTCGCGGGTCGGCGAACATGGCCCAGCCGGCGGCGTGGGCGGCGGAGTCGACCAGCACGGCCGCGCCCTCAGGCAGGCCGGCCTCGGCCAGCGCCGGCTCGAGCGCCTCGGCGACGATGGTGCGAGCGGTGCCGAGCGCGTCCGAGCCGATGCGGAAGACGACGGTGTTGCCGGTCCGGATCACGCCGGTCGCGTCGGCGAAGACGTTCGGCCGGCCCTCGAAGACGAAGCCGACCACGCCCAGGGGCGCGACGACCTGTTCGACGGCCCAGCCGGCATGGTCGACGCGCTCCAACACCTTGCCGCGCGAGGCCTCCGCGTCGGCCCAGGCGCGGAGGCCCGCGACCATATCGGACCGCATCGTCTCGGAGACCTGCAGCCGCGTCGTGGAGCGGCCGCGTGCGCGCGCCGTTTCGACGTCGCGGGCGTTGGCGTCCGCGATCTTGCCCCAGACGCCCTCGTCGGCGAGGCGGGCGGCGAAGGCGTGGAAGAAGCGGGTGATGGCGTCGTCGGAGACCTCGCCCATGGCCGCGAAGGCGCCGGCGGCGCGGCCCACCGCCGCTTCGACGAGTGCGTGCTCTGCGGCCGGGACGTGCAGGAGGGCGCCGTCAGCGATCAGCAGCCGGTCGCCAGCCTTGAAGGCGGCGGCCAGTTCAGCGGAGACGTAGGCCACGCGGTCGCCGCCGAACGGGACCGGCTGGCCGGGGCTCAAGGCCTCCAGCCGGGCGCCGCCCCGCTTCGCTGCTCCGCCGTCGTCCACCGCCGACCCCATTTGCTCAAGGTGAGCACTACCTAGGCGTCTTTCGCGGGGGCGGCAAACCTCCGTGCTCGTGCGTCTTACGCAGGGAGAGCGGGATCAGGCCTCGGCGACGGCGGCGACCGCCAGGTCGTCGGCGTGGATCACAGGGCCGCTGGTGTAGCCGAGCGCCGCTTCGATGGCCTCGGACTTCAGCCCGCAGATCCGTTCGGCGTCGGGGGCCTCGTATCGGACGAGCCCACGGGCGATCTCGCGGCCGCCCTCGTTGCGGACGATGACGGCGTCGCCCTTGTCGAAGCGGCCCTCGACCCGGCGGACGCCGGCGGCCAGCAGGCTCTTGCCCCTGGCGACCGCGGCGGCGGCGCCGTCGTCGACGGTCAGCACGCCGGCCGGGGCCAGGCTGCCGGCGATCCAGGCCTTGTAGGCGGCGGCCGGCGTGGTGGCCGGCTCGACGACCGTGGCGCGCTCGCCGGCTTCGACAGCGGCCAGCGGGGCCGGGCGGCTGCCGATGGTGATGACGGTGGCGCAGCCGCTGCCCGACGCGATGCGGGCGGCGGCGATCTTGGTCGCCATGCCGCCGGTGCCGACGCCGCTGTCGGCGTTCGCGCCGCCGGCCATCGCCTCAATCTCGGGCGTAAGCCGGGCCACGCGCGGGATGTGCCGAGCGGCCGGATCCTTGCGCGGGTCGGCGGTGTAGAGGCCATCGACATCGGACAGCAGCACCAGCGCGTCGGCGCCGACCAGCTGGGCGACGCGGGCCGCCAGCCGGTCGTTGTCGCCGTAGCGGATCTCCTCGGTGACGACGGTGTCGTTCTCGTTGACGACGGGCACCACGCCCAGGGCCAGCAGGGTCTCCACCGTCGCCCGGGCATTCAGCCAGCGGCGGCGCACCTCGGTGTCGTCGCGGGTCAGCAGCACTTGAGCGCAGGCGGCGCCGTGCGGCTCCAGCGCCGTCTCCCAGGCCCGCATCAGGGCCGACTGACCGGCGGCCGCGGCGGCCTGTTTCTCAGGGAGGGTCAGCGCGCGCTTGGCCAGGCCCAGCCGGCGGCGTCCCAGCGCCACCGCGCCCGAACTCACCACCACCACCTGCTGGCCGCGCGCCCGCAGGCGGGCCATGTCGGCCGCGAAGTCGGCGAGCCAGCCGGAATGGGCGGCGCCATCGGGGCCGACCAGCAGGGCGGAACCGACCTTCACCACCACACGCCGGGCCGCCGAGAGCTCCATCAGGGCTGCCAGCCCTCGGAGGACTCCGCGGCCGCTTCCTCGGCCACCTCGGCCTTGCGCCGACGGACCAGGCCATAGGCCTCGCGCAGCAGCTCGGTGACGAACTCGCCGGTAAAGCCCGACACCAGCCGCACCTCGGTCCCGGCGGCCTTGGCGAGCTCGGCCTGCTTCTCGGCGCGGGTCTCCTCGTCAAGGGCGTCGATCTTGTTCAGCGCCAGGATCTCGGGCTTGTCGGCCAGGTCCTCGCCATAGGCTTCAAGTTCGTGGCGCACGGTCTTCCAGGCGGCCACGATGTCCTCCTGCGTCCCGTCCACCAGGTGGACCAGCACGGCCGTCCGCTCGATGTGGCCGAGGAACCGGGTGCCGATGCCGGCGCCTTCATGCGCGCCCTCGATCAGGCCGGGGATGTCGGCCAGCACGAAGCGCTCGCCCACCGACAGGTCCACCACGCCGAGGTTGGGGGCCAGCGTCGTGAAGGGATAGTCGGCGATCTTCGGCTTCGCCGCGCTGGCGGCGGCCAGGAAGGTCGACTTGCCGGCGTTCGGCAGGCCCACCAGTCCGACGTCGGCGATCAGCTTCAGGCGCAGCCACAGCGCCATCTCCTCGCCGTCCAGCCCGGGGTTGGCGTGGCGCGGCGCCTGGTTCACCGGACCCTTGAAATGGGTGTTGCCGAAGCCGCCGTTGCCGCCCTTCAGCAGCAGGAAGCGCTTCCCCGCCTCGTCCATGTCGACGATCAGGTTCTTGTCCTCGTCCAGCACCTCGGTGCCGACCGGGACCTTCAGCACCACGTCGTCGCCCGCCGCGCCGTGGCGGTTGCGGCCCATGCCGTGGACGCCGGTGCCGGCCTTGAAGTGCTGCTGGTAACGATAGTCGATGAGCGTGTTCAGGCCCTCGACCGCCTCGATCCACACGTCGCCGCCGCGGCCGCCGTCGCCGCCGTCCGGGCCGCCGTACTCGATATACTTCTCGCGCCGGAACGAGACGGCGCCGCCGCCCCCGTTGCCGGAGCGGGCATAGATCTTCACCTGGTCGAGAAACTTCATTCGCCTGCCTCTAGCGCGGCTCTGCGGGCCAGCGCCACCCCGACGGCCATCAGCGTCAGCGCCGCGGCTGCCGATTTCACCGCCGCGCCGGGCAGGAACGGCAGCACGCCGCCCTCGAAGGCCGCAGCGGCGCTCATCCGGTCCAGCAACCCGATGAAGCCCATGAGCAGAACCAGAGCATGGCCGATCAGGAAGATGACGACGAGAGCGCCCACGCCCTGCCGTCGCTGGGCCGCATAGCCCGCGAGGCCGCCCGCCACGGCCATGCCGAACAGGTAGCCCTGCGTCGGTCCGAACAGCGCGTCCGGCCCGCCGGCGCCCTCGGCCAGCACGGGCGCGCCGAGCGCCGCGGCCGTCAGCCAGATCAGCACCGCCCGCAGAGTCAGCGAGCCCCCCAGCAGGCCCGCCAGCACGAACAACGCATAGGTCTGCAGCGTGATCGGCGCGATCGGCGCGGGGATCGCGACCTGCGACGCCAGCGCCATGACCGCCGCACCCGCGACCACAGCCAGAAGCCGCGTCGCGAACGGCGCGGTGGTCGGCAGCAGGGGCAGGGCGGCGGTCATGGGCATTCGCTTATCACAGAACAGCGGGGCGCTTACGCCAGCCACACCATCTTGCGGGTCGGCGCCGGCTCGCCGCGGGCCATGCAGTCCCGCAGCTCGACGTCGCCCGTGTAGAGGAAGCCCGCCTTCACCAGCACCTGGCCCGACGCCTTGTTGTCGCTGAAGTGGCCGGCCCAGACGACCTTCCGCCGCCAGTCCGACTTCATCCAGCCAAGGGCCCCGCGCAACGCCTCGGTCGCATAGCCGCGGCCCCAGAACGGACGTCCCAGCCAGTAGCCGATCTCCGGCCGGCCCGGCTCCTTTTCCGAGAAGCCGATCATGCCCATGAACCCGAACTCGCGATGCTCGATCGCGAAGTTGGGCTCGCGCCAGTTGGTCTCGCGCCCAAGGAACTCGTCGGCGTGTTTGGGCGTGTACGGATAGGGCATTGTGGAGAGCATGCCGGCTACGCTGAGATCGTTGGCCAGCTGGCACAGCTCGGCCGCGTCCGAAATCACCGGGCGGCGCAGGATCAGCCTGTCCGTCTGGATGACTGGCGTCGTTTCGATCGCACACATGTCTCTACCTCCCGGCCCCATCGTTGGATGTGGGGCCCAAAACGAAAACGGGGAGCCCGGCTGACCGGACTCCCCGCTGGGATCGTCTTGTCCGGTCCGCCTGCTCGAGTGGCGGACCAGAGGAAGGAGGTCCGCGCCTATTCGGCGGCAATCACCTTCTGCTCGGCCGGCACCACGGTGGCGTAGGTGCGGTTGTTGCGCTTGGTGACGAATTTCACGGCGCCCGTAATGAGCGCGAAGAGGGTGTGGTCCTTGCCCATGCCCACGCCTTCGCCCGGCCAGAACTTGGTGCCGCGTTGACGCACGATGATGCTGCCGGCGTTGATGGCTTCGCCGCCGAACTTCTTCACGCCGAGACGACGGCCAGCCGAGTCACGACCGTTGCGCGACGAACCACCGGATTTCTTGTGAGCCATTGTGTGCTCCTACTCTCTCTTGAGGGCGCTGCCGATTACTCGGCGGCGCCGTCGTCCTTCTTGGCGGCCTTCTTGGCAGCCGGCTTCTTGGCTTCACCTTCGGCCTTCGGGGCGGCGGCCTTCTTCGGCGCGGCCGTCTTGGCTTCGGTTTCCACCGGGGCGTTGGTCTCGGCGGCCGCCATGGCTTCCTTCACCGCCGGATCGGCGGCGACTTCCTCGGCGGTCTTCGCCTTCGGAGCAGCCTTCTTGGCGGCGGCCTTGGGCGCCGGCGCAGCCTCGGCGGCCACGACGGCCTTCTTCGGCTTGTTCAGCGTCGCGAAATCGAAACCGCGGGCGCGGGCGTCCAGTTCGGCCTTGGTCGTCAGATCGACCGTGCCGTCCCACTTGGTCTCCTTGCCGCCGGCGGTGATGCCGGTGACGCGCAGGACCGTTTCGGCCTGGCGGTGACCGCGGGTGCGGCGATAGCCCTGGCGGCGGATCTTCTTGAAGATCTTCACCTTCTCGCCCTTGCGGGTTTCGATCAGGGTCGCGGCGACCGACGCGCCATCCACGAGCGGCGCACCGACCGTCACGGTCGAGCCGTCGCCCAGGAGAAGAACTTCACCGAAGGCGACGTTCGCGCCCGGCTCACCATCCAGCTTTTCGACGATCAGCAGGTCGCCGGGCTGGACCCGGTATTGCTTGCCGCCGGTCTTGATCACCGCGTACATCGTGCTCGCGCCTTTGTATTTCTTCTTGATTGAAAGCGTGTTTGCGCCCGCGAGCAGGGCTCACGAGCGAGGAGGCGCGGTTATACAGACGGCAGGCCCTGAGTCAACGTCGGCCGAGGTCGCGCGTCAGGTCAACGTGCTCCGCGGCTTGCGGGCCCCGGCCCGCGCAGCGTCCGCCCGCACGCCGCCGGCCAGGCGCTCGATCTCGCGAGCCAGATGGTCGGGGCTGTGATCGGGCGGAAGCGCAATGTAACGGACGCCGGCCTTTTCGAGCGCCGCCTTCTTCACGGCGCAGGTTTCCGGTTCGAGGGCGGCCAGGGGGCTGCCCTCGCGCGTCACGATCAGCACATCGACACGCTTGGCGTTGATCGCCCGGAAGGCGGCTTCGTCTGACGCGGAGAGGATTTCGCCCAAGCTGACCTGCGCCATCACCCGCCACGCGAGGCGGCGTTCGGCGACGGCGCGCTCGGCGGCTTCGAAGACCCGGGCCTCCCCGCGGTTGAGCAGCGGGCGGGGTTCGAAGTCCGCGTCCATGACGAGGCGCAGCTGTTCGGCGGCGTCCAGCGGCGGAGCCAACGGCCGGCCGTCCTTGCGGAACGGCAGCCCACGCGCCTTCGTCCGGTCCGGCGCCACGCTCCTGCGCCGCGCCGCGCTCGACGCGGCCACCCGGCCGCGCTCCACATACATGCCGATCAGGCCGGCGGCCGAGGCCGCCGCCACGACGATCAGGTCGGACCCGTCCAGGATCATGCCCGCTCTCCCCACAATCGGCGCGATTGTGGCGCAGGCATCCCAACCTGGGGATTAAGCGGCGTGGTGAACGGCTAGCGTTTCATCCAGGGCGTGGATTTCGAAGACGAGGCGTGGGCCGCCGCACGCTCGCTGTGCTGTTCGGCGCCGGGCCGCTGCTGGGCGGCCTGGGCGGCCTTCTTCAGCCGCAGGGCCTTCTGCATCGGGGTTTCGGGCTTGTCGGCGGGGTGATCGCTCATCCCGCCAACCTAGCACGCAGGCCTAGAACACCACCATGGCGGCGCGGACCGCCAGCACCACCAGCACCACCGAGGCGGCCGTGAACACCGCCCAGCGCAGCATGATGACGTTGACCGTGGCCTGGATCAGGCTGTGCACCACCCGCAGGCCCACATAGGCCCAGGCCAGGGTCGCGTTGAGGCCGTCGCCGGCCTGGGCCAGCGCGAGCGCCAATGCCGTGGCGTAGAAGATCGTCGGCTGCTCCATCAGGTGGTTGTAGTTGTCGGCCTTCCACCGGACGCTCGGCGGCAGCTGGCCGGCGAGCTCCGACGGCGGTTTGTTGGGGTCGAGCGGGATCTTCAGCTTCTGCATCGCGGGGATGCGGGTGGCGTACAGCCACAGCCACATGACCAGCGACCAGAGCACCAGCGCCACCACCGGTTTGAGGATCGGCGCGATGACCGTGATTTCCATGTGAGTTCCCTCCGACTCGTTAGGATTGGCGGCGAGCATGGCCGGGAAAGCTTGACCGGACCAGCGTTCGGCCAACCGGCCCTTTCCGGCAGGCGATCCGGGTTCTAGGTCAGGGGTCTCGGCGGAGGGGGAAGAGCTCGTGGCGCATCGCAATCCGGCCTGGCCCTCGGGCGTCCTGTTGCCGCTCGCGGCGGTGACGCTCGCGATGGCCGCCTTCCAGGTGGGCGCGGCGCTGGCCAAGGGCCTGTTCCCGGCGGTCGGGCCGGAAGGCGCGGCGGCGCTGCGCATCTCGCTGGGGGCGCTGATGCTGCTTGCGGTCGGCCGGCCGTGGCGGGCGTGGCCCGACCGGAAGTCCACCGTGCCGCTGATCGGGCTCGGGCTGTCGGTCGCGGGCGTGATCCTGTTCTTCTATCTGGCGATGGAGCGGCTGCCGCTGGGCGTCGCCATCTCGCTGCAGTTCCTGGGGCCCCTGGGCGTGGCTGTGTTCGGCTCGCGCAAGGCGATCGACCTCCTCTGGGCGGCGATGGCGGGCGTCGGCGTCTGGCTGCTGGTCGGGTTGGGCGCTGCCGGCGCAGCGCTCGACCCGGTCGGCATGGGCTGGGGCCTCTGCGCCGGCGCCTGCTGGGCGGCCTACATCCTGATCGGCCGGGCGGTGAGCGGCAGCTATGGCGTCGCCGCAGCCGGCCTGTCGGTGGCGGTGGCGGCGATCGCTGTCCTGCCGGTGGGCGTCGCCAAGGCGGGAGCGGACCTCTTCAGCCTCGAGATCCTGCCGTACGCCCTGCTGGTGGCGCTGATGTCGACAGCGATCCCCTTCGCGCTTGAGTTCTTCGCCATGCCGCGGATGCCGGCCAGGACCTTCGCGGTCTTCACCAGCCTGGAGCCGGCGTTCGGCGTGCTTTCCGGCCTCGTCCTTCTGCACGAACGGCTCAGCGTGCCGCAGATCGCCGGCGTCGGCCTGGTGGTCGGCGCGGCCGCCTGCGCCGCCTGGTCCAGCCAGGTCGCGCCGCCTGATGAGCCGCCGCCGAACTGACCTTCGTGTGAGCGCGGAACCGGGCCCCGGCCAAGCTCGTTCGATGGGCATGACCAGGGCAGAAACCTACCTCAAGCACGCCGCCGAGGCCGAAGCCCTCGCGGCCAAGGCGCAGAGCCTCTCGGGCCGCCTGCGCTGCCTCGACCTCGCCGAAGGCTACCGCGCGCTCGCCGAGCGCATGCAGGCCATCGCCACCGCCGAGCCCCGCACCTGGGCGCCGCTGACGCAGGCGCCCCTGGCCCAGGCCGGCGAGCGCCCCACCGCCTAAGCTCCTATATCTGACGCCGGCGCGCCCCCGCGCCGGTCACTCAGATCCAAGGGAGCTCTTCGAATGATCCGCAAGGCGAACGCGGTGTGGCGCGGCACGGGCCGCGACGGGACGGGCGCGCTGACCTCCGGCTCGGGCGTGCTGTCCGAGACCCCCTACAGCTTCAAGACCCGCTTCGAGGGCGATCCCGGCACGAACCCGGAGGAGCTGATCGCCGCGGCGCATGCCGGCTGCTTCACCATGGCGCTGGCCTTTGGCCTGCAGCGGGCCGGCTTCACGCCCGACGAACTCACCACCGAGGCGGCCGTCTCGCTCGACCAGGACGGGCCCGGCTTCAAGATCTCGAAGTCGGCGTTGACCCTGCGCGGCAAGGTGCCGGGCCTCGATGAAGCCAAGTTCCTCGAACTCGCCCGCGACGCCGAGCAGAACTGCCCGGTCTCCAAGGTGCTGAACGCCGAGATCACCCTCGACGCCAAGCTCGAGGCCTGACCTGCCGAGCGGGCCTGCGAAGATGACGCGAACCTGAACGGCGCGTTTCAGGGTGGGTTCAGCGGCGGCCCTTTAGAACTGGCTCCAACGAACAAGGAGCTGACCATGACTATGCAAGGCAAGAAGTCGAAGATCGCCGTCGCCGCCCTGGTCGCGGGTTCGATCGCGCTCCCGGCCGGCACGGCTGCGGCGGGCGAGAAGACCGAACGCGCCATCATCGGCGCCCTGATCGGCGGCGTGGCCGGTGCGGCCGTGTCCAAGAACGACACTCAAGGCGCCCTGATCGGCGCGGCGGCCGGCGCGGCGCTGGGCGCGGCGACGGCCAAGGACAAGAAGAACTATCGCTACGGCTACCGCACGGCCCCGCGGTACTCGAACTACAGCCGCTACAACAACGCCAACCGCTATGACCGCTACGGCCGTTACGACAGCCGCTACTACCAGCCCTCGTATGGCAACGCTTACGGCTACTACCGCTAATAGGGCCTGACCCGGCGGCGCGACGACTGATCAGCGTTAAGTAAAGATCGGGATCCGTCGCGCCGCCAACGTCCTTGCTCGGAGCGTTCCGAAGTATCTACGACCCCTAGACTCAAAGATTCGCCTGTCGAGCGAGTCCCGTGCTAATGCAGAGGCTGTCGCGGTTGCGACAGCCTTTTGCTTTGACGACTGGCGGATCGCGGCGGATGCAGAAATTCATCCTCCACCAGAACATCCAGCACTTCGAAGACCTGCTGGAATCGGCGGTGGCCCCGGAGGACAGGCAGCGCCTTGAAGCGCTGCTCGCGGCCGAGCGCGCCAAGCTCAAGGCGCTCGAGGAGGCCGGCGAAGACTAGGTCGGCCCTAGTCCAGCACGCAGGTCGCCAGACCCTGGCCGCGCACCGCCTGGGCGTTGCGGCGGATGCTGCCCGAGCGGCGCTTGATGTAGGGGCCGGGCTTCGCCGCCTTCCACGACAGCGGCTTGGGCACGATGGCCGCAAGGCGCGCGGACTGGGCCGCCGAGAGGTCCTTGGCCGAGACGCCGAAGTTCTTGCGCGCGGCGGCTTCGGCGCCATAGACGCCGGGGCCCCATTCGATGGAGTTCAGATAGACCTCCATGATCCGGCGCTTGCCCCAGCCCACCTCGATCAGGACGGTGAAATAGGCCTCCAGGCCTTTCCGCACCCAGTCCCGCTTGGGCCACAGGAAGACGTTCTTGGCGGTCTGCTGGCTGATGGTGGAGCCGCCACGGATCCGCTTGCCGCTTTCGTTCTCCGCCATGGCCCGGCGGATGGCGTTGAAGTCGAAGCCGAAATGCTCGCAGTACCGGGCGTCCTCGCCGGCCATCACCGCCCGCACCAGGTGCGGCGACATCTGTTCGATCGGGACCCATTGGCGCTCCACGCCCTGGCCCTCGAACACCCGCTGGACCATCAGATAGGTCAGCGGCACCGGCACGAAGCGATAGACCGCGACCGTCAGAACGGGCCCGATCCAGAAGACGACCAGCACGGCGATCAACAGCCCGGAGACCGTCTTCCGGAACCACTCTCCCGCCTTGCCCTTGCCGCGCTTCGCCACGTCGTCGACCTATCGTCTTGTCTTGACCCTGGGACCGGATGCTAGTCCCACGCCGGGAGCGTCCGAAATCAGGGTTGCCGCATGATGAACGTCACCGAGGCGGTCGCCGCCCGCATCTCCGTCCGCGCCTTCCGGCCAGATCCCGTGCCGGGCCCGCTCGTCCGCGAGATCCTGGAGCTGGCGGCCAAGGCCCCGTCCGGCGGCAACCTGCAGCCCTGGCGGGTCTATGCCCTCGCCGGCGAGCCCCTCGAGGCGCTGAAGGCCGACGTCCGCGCCAACCCCTTCGGCGAGCCGCCGGAGTACGACGTCTATCCGCCGAACCTCTGGGACCCGTTCCGGACCCGCCGCTTCCAGAACGGCGAGGACCTCTACGCCACCATCGGCCTCCCTCGGGAAGACAAACCCGCCCGCCTGCGCCAGCTGGCCAGGAACGGCGAGTTCTTCGGGGCGCCTGTGGGCGTCTTCTTCTGTCTCGACCGCAAGCTCGGGCCCCCGCAATGGGCGGACCTCGGCATGTACATGCAGACGGTGATGCTGCTGGCCGCCGAGCGCGGGCTCGACACCTGCGCCCAGGAATACTGGGCCCGCTATCCGCAGACGGTCGGCAAGGCGCTCAGCCTGCCCGAGGACCACATGCTGTTCTCGGGCATGGCGCTGGGCTACCGGGAGGCCGATCACCCCATCAACACCCTCAGGGCCGCCCGCGACCCGTTCGAGACGTGGGGGGAGCTGAGGGGGTTCTAGGCCACCACCTCGGCCACGCCGGCGTTACCGTCCTCGTCGCCCCAGGCCACGCGCTTGGCGTCGGGGGTGATGGCGAGCGCGGTGATCTGGCTGCCCTTCTCGGCCTTCAGCGGGATGATCTTCTGGCCCGTCAGGTCGCAGGCCCAGACCCGGCCGTCCTCGGTGCCGGCGGCCAGCCAGCTGGTGGCGAAGGCGGTGGCGATCTGGGTGACCGTGGTGCTCTCGTCGTAGCCGACCTCGGCCGCCTCCTTGCCCATCGGGCCGGCAGGGCCGGAAAACGGCCACACCACCACGCCGTTCGCGCCTGAGGTGGCGAGCAGGCTGCCCTTTGACATGAAAGCCAGGCTGCGCGGCTTGGTCGGATAGCCGCCCATCCGCATGTTCTTTTCGTCGGCGACGCGCCAGCCGTGCAGCTGGTTCTCCTGCATGGCGCTGATCAGGAACTTGCCGTCGGGGCTCCAGACCACCGCGATGTGGCTGCCGGCCCACTTCAGGACCACCGGCTTCTGGTCGGCGATCCGCGCGTACCAGAGGAAGGCGCCGCCGTAGCTCGCCACCGCCAGGCGCCGGCCCTTGGGGTCGAAGGCCACGTCCGAGACGCTCCGCTCGTGGGCGAAGGTCCGCTGGAAGGCGGGGTCCTTCACATCGCGCACGTGCAGTTCGCGGCCGGCGCCGAAGGCGATCAGGCCGGACTCCGGCGACGCCGCGACGGCCTCGACCCACTTCCCTTTCAGCTCGGCCAGCACCTCGGCGGACCCATCCGGCCTGGCCCACACCAGCCGTCCGTCGTCGCCGCCCGACACCAGGCCCAGCCGCCCCGGATGGACCGCCGCGGACAGGCTCGCACCGTCATGGGCCTCGACGGTCGCGCCGTCGGCGAACCGCACCGTGCCATCCCCCAATGCGAATCCGGCGTTCCCCGAACCGTCGAAAAGCGCGGCCGTGACATAGGCGTCGAAGCTGAAATTCATGGCTTCCCCCTAGATCGGGGCCCCTTCGGCCGCAAGGCGCGCGCACGGACCCTTTACAAGTCGTTTTCGGCTTGCCAATGGTCCCGACGAACGGGCGCGCGACTTCGGCGCTCCCGAGGGAAGGATTACAGGACGCATGGGCGCTAAGATGGGCGGCGGAGGCGGCAGCAAGTTCGACCTCGGCCAGAACTCGGACATGAACGTCACGCCCTTCGTGGACGTGATGCTCGTGCTCCTCATCATCTTCATGGTGTCGATCCCGGCCGCCACGGTGTCGATCAAGCTCGACCTGCCCCCCGCGATCCCGCCGCCGCCCGGCACGATCGTGAAGGAGCCCACGCTGATCAACATCCAGCGCGGCGGCCTCTTCATCGGCGACCAGCCCACGGCGCTCGAGCGCCTGGCCGGCGACCTGACCGCCCGCCTGCAGGTGGACGATCCGGCCACCCCGCCGACCGAGCAGCGCGTGTACATCCGCGCCGACCGCGATGTCCGCTACGGCGACTTCATGTCGGTGATGAACGACCTGCAGGGCAACGGCTTCTACCAGGTCGCCCTGATCAACGAAGAGCTCTAGGCCCTTCGATCCCGATTACGAACGAGCCCGCCCGGGGAGACCCGCGGCGGGCTTTTTCGTGCGCGGTTTTGTGATCCGGCGCGGTTGCGCCCGGCGATTGCCGCCTCTCCTGAGTTGTGGCGTTGTTTCGGAATGGCTCTGACGATCCTCGCCGCTTCTGTGGCCATCCTCGCCGGGGGCGCGCCCCCGTCCGCCGTGGTCTCCCAGGTGAGCATCCAGCCGTTGCCGCTGTACTGGTACGGCCCACGCCCGCCCGCCAAAACCCCGGCGGTGGCCCGCTACGGCGAGCGCCTGCTCACCGGGCAGGCCGAACGCGCGACCGCCCTTCGCGCGCGGATCGCGCTCACCGACGTGGCGGACGAAACCTTTGCCTGCCGCGGATGGTACGAGAACCGTAGCCGCGCGCCGCGGCTGGATCTCAAATGCTCGGACGGCAGCCGCATCGCCATGACCTTCGAGCAGCCGACGCAGGGGCGCGGCTTCGGCGTCGGCGAAGCCAACGGCCTGCCGTTCCGCTTCCGCTTCGGCCCGGACCTGGCGACCCGCTGAGCCGCGTCGGCGGAACCGACGCGGCTCCTGCCGATTGACGGGGCAGGAGGCGAGGCCATGACCCATCCATCCGACCAGAACATCCAGCACGGCGTGCCGATCGGCGACGGCATCGGCGACAGCGACAAACGGATCGCCACGGGCGATCGCCGCGAGGAGGTCCACTTCGAGCGGGACCCTGAAGGTCAGCTGCGCGCCGAGCACCTGAAACGGCCTGACGGGCCGCTGCCGCCGCAGATGGCCAGCGTCGAAGGCCCAGGCGCCTCGCATGGGCAGCCGGTGGAGGACGTCAAGGTCGCGCCGGAAGGCCCATCGGTGTGGGACGCGCGTCCGACTGACGACGGCCACGAGCATCCCAGCAAGCGCTGAGCGGAAAGGCGACAGCTCTTCCCCCGCGGGGCTCCGGAGAACTCCGGTTGACTCCGGTTGACTCCGGTACAGTCTCCCCCCAAACCACGCGCTCTCCGCAATAACGGACCCTTAGGGAGGGCCTCATGCGCGTTGGCGTGCCTCGTGAGATCAAGCCGGACGAATATCGCGTGGGCCTGACGCCCGCGGCGGTCCGCGAGTATGTCGCCCACGGCCACGAGGTCCTGGTCGAGCAGGGCGCCGGCGGCGGCGCGGGCTACGGCGACGAGGCCTATGTGCGGGCCGGCGCGAAGGTCGTCGCCGACGCCGACGCCGTCTTCTCGGGCGCCGAGATGATCGTGAAGGTGAAGGAGCCGCAGGCCGTCGAATGGGCCCGCCTCACCGACAAGCACATCCTCTTCACCTACCTGCACCTGGCGCCGGATCCGGCTCAGACCGAGGGCCTGCTCGCCTCGGGCTGCGCGGCCATCGCCTATGAGACCGTCACCGACGACGCCGGCGGCCTGCCGCTGCTGGCGCCGATGTCGGAAGTGGCCGGCCGCATCGCCGTCTTCTCGGCGGGCGAGACCCTGCTGAAGCACAACGGCGGCATGGGCCTGCTGATCTCGGGCGTGCCCGGCGTGCCGCCGGCCCGCGTCTGCATCCTGGGCGGCGGCGTCGTGGGGGCCAACGCGGCGGTCATGGCCGCGGGCCTGGGCGCCGAGGTGGTGATCATGGAGCGGTCGATCCCGCGCATGCGCTACATCGACGACATCTTCGCCGGCCGGGTGATCACCCGCTACTCGACCTACGACTCGGTCGAGGAAGAGATCCTGAAGGCCGACGTGGTGATCGGCGCCGTGCTCACGCCGGGCGCGGCCGCGCCGAAGCTGGTCCGCCGCGAGCACCTGTCGAAGATGAAGCCGGGCGCGGTCCTGGTGGACGTCTCCATCGACCAGGGCGGCTGCTTCGAGACCTCGAAGCCGACCACCCACAAGAATCCGACCTACACCGTCGACGGCGTGGTCCACTACTGCGTCGCCAACATGCCGGGCGCGGCGCCGCGTACCTCCTCCGAAGCGCTGGGCCACGCCACCCTGCCGTTCGGCCTGAAGCTGGCGGACAAGGGTCTCGATGCGCTGAAGACCAACAAGCACCTGGCGAAGGGCCTGAACGTGCTGAAGGGCGAGATCACCCACCCGGCGGTGGCCGAGGCGCTGAACAAGCCCTTCAAGGACGCCTACGGGGTCTGGGGCTGAGGCTTCCGCCCGATCGAATGACGAAGGCGCCGGTCCGGACGGGTCGGCGCCTTTTTCTTTGTTCCCCTCTCCGAAATAACGCCGCAACAATCGCGCCCACGCTTTCGCGCTGAAACGCCAAGGGAGGACGCGCCATGTGCGACGACGACATTAATCCGTGGGCCGAGCCGGTCTCGCGCCGCACGATCGGCATCGGCGCCTTAGGCGTCGCCGCCGTGGCGCTGACCGCGGCCGAGGCCCAGGCCCAGGGCGCCGTCACCGAGAAGGACGTGACGGTGAAGACGCCGGACGGCGAGTCCGAAGCGGCCTTCTTCTATCCGGCCGGCAAGGGTCCGTGGCCGGGCGTGCTGGTGTGGCCGGACATCGGTGGCCTGCGCCCCGTCTTCCGCGACATGGGTCGCCGCCTGGCCGCCCAGGGCTACGCCGTCCTGGTGGTGAACCCGTTCTACCGCTCGGCCAAGCAGGCCGACACGCAGAAGCTGAACTTCGGCGACCCCGAGGGCCGCAAGGCGCTGATGGGCTATCGCATGGCGCTGGTCGAGGGCGAGAACCCGTTCGAGGACGCGCGCGCCTACGTGGCCTTCCTCGACGCCCAGCCGCAGGTGAACAAGAAGAAGATGATGGGCGTGCAGGGCTACTGCATGGGCGGCCCGCTGTCGTTCCAGACGGCCGGCGCGGTTCCTGCCCGCATCGGCGCGGTCGCCAGCTTCCACGGCGGCGGCCTGACCACCAAGGAGCCCTCCAGCCCGCACCTGCTGGTCGCCAAGACCAAGGCCTCGTACCTGGTCGCTGTCGCCAAGAACGACGACGCCCGCGATCCGACCTCGAAGGACATCCTCAAGGCGACCTTCGCCGAGACTAAGCGGCCGGCGATCGTCGACGTCTACCAGGGCGACCACGGCTGGACCGTGCCCGGCAGCCAGGTCTACCACCAGGCCGAGGCCGAACGCGCCTGGGCCGAGCTGACCAAGCTGTACAAGACCGCGCTGAAATAGGCGCAGGGCGGCGGGGATGGCGTTCTACGTCTACATCCTCGCCAGCCAGCGCAACGGCACGCTCTACATCGGCCATACCGACAGCATCAGCCGGCGGGTCTGGGAGCATCAGGAGGGGATGCGCCCAGGCTTCACCGCCAAGCACGGCGTGAAGCGGCTGGTCTATTACGAGAGCTTCGAAGGCCGAGAAGGCGCGTTCCGGCGCGAGCGGACGATGAAGAAGTGGAACCGCGCGTGGAAGCTCGAACTGATCGAGCGGTTCAATCCCGGCTGGGAAGACCTCTACGACACACTGCCGCTGGAATAATCCCGCTCATCCCCGCGAAAGCGGGGACCCAGGCTTTTTTCGTTGCCGAGCTAGACGCGGCGACAGCCGTGCGAGCTGAACCGCCGAAACACAAAACACCTGGGTCCCCGCTTTCGCGGGGATGAGCGGGTTGTGTGTGTGTGTGTGTGTGACTACGCCGCGGCCCAGGCCAGGGCTTCGGGGTCGTCCAGGGCCATTTCGTCCCAGTCGAGGTCCGGGGGCGGGCTCATGGCGGCGGCGACGACGGCGCTCATCTCGGCGGCGGAGCTGACGCCCACCAGCACGGCGGAGGCCTCGGGGCGCGAGAGCGCGAAGCCCAGGGCGGCCTGCAGCGGGTCGGAGCGGCCCTCGGCGATCAGGCGGCGCGCCCGGCTGATGCGGCCCGCGGCCGCCTTCAGGTGGCTGGGCGCGCGGTCCGGCGGCAGGAACAGCACGCCGTTCAGGAAGATCGAACGCAGGTGCACCTCGACGCCCATGCCGGCGAGCTCGGACAGCGTGCCGTCGATCAGCAGGCGCTGGTCCAGCAGCGAGGCGGGCGCCTGGACGATGTCCGGCTTGAAGCGCTTGGCCAAGCCCACCGGATCGTCCGAGGCATAGACCGACACGCCAATGCGGGCGCACAGGCCCTCGTCCTTAAGCTTGCGCAGCCGGTCCCACAGCTGGGGGCCGAGCGGCGAGAACAGGTCGGTGGCCGACGGCGCCATCAGCGCGTCCACGCGCTCGACGCCCATGCGCGCCATCTGGGCGCGGATCTCGGCTTCCACGAGGTCGGGCCCGCGATCGGGGCGCACGGTGGCCAGCGTCAGTCGGAACGGGCAGGGGCGCGGCAACGCCTGGCCCAGCATGCTCTCGGCGGTATGGGTGTGGCGGCCCACCTCCAGCACGCCCAGGCCCGATCGCGCGGCGATCGAAAGGATGTCGCGGGCTTCGACCTCACGCGGCCGGCCACGGTGGGCCGGCTGCTCCAGGCCGAATTGCCCCGTTCCGAGGCCGAGTTTGTTGAGGAGGGAGGTCATGAATGAGCGAAGGCTTGGTGTAGTCCTCTTGAGCCGCCATCTTCACCTGGAAGGCCTAAGAACCGGTGACCGAGACCTTTCGTGAGTCTTAAAGCGTGATTCCGCCGCACATTCCGAGTCTTCCCGATTGGCCGGCCTTCGGGCTGGCCGACGACGTGCGCCCCGCCCTGCGCGCGGCGCGCGACGCCGGCCAGGCGTGCGTGCTGGCGACGCTGATCGCCGTCGAGGGCGGCGGGCCCCGTCCGCCGGGAACCCAGATGGTGTTCGCGCCCGGTATTCTCAGCGGCTACTTCTCGGGCGGCTGCGTCGAAGGCGACGTCGCGGGCCACGCCGCCGCCTGCCTGGCCGATGGCGAGCCCCGCATCCTGGTCTACGGCGAGGGCAGTCCCTGGCCGGACATCCGGCTGCTGTGCGGCGCGCGGATCGAGATCTTCCTGGAGCGCATCGGCGCTGACGATGCGGCGATCGCCGAGGTGCTGGCCGCCTGGGCCGAGCGTCGCCCGGTGACCTACGTCAGCGACGGCGACGCCCGGGTCTGCGCCGCTGACGTCTCTCCCTGGATGGAGGCTGTGGTCGAGCGGGCCTACGCGCCGACGCCGCGGCTGGTGGTGGTGGGCGGCGATCCCACCGCCCTGGCCATCGCCGAACTCGGCGCCCGCTCCGGCTTCGAGACCACGCTCGTGCGACCGAAGGGACCCGAGGCGCCGCCGCCGGTGGCCGGCATCGCCTACCGTCGTGATGAGCCCGCCCAGGCGCTGGCGGCCGTCGGTCTCGACGCCTGGACCCACGTCGCCGTCGCCACCCACGACCTCGAGACCGACCGCGCGGCCCTGGCCGCCGCCCTGCCGTCGAAGGCGGGCTACGTCGGCCTGCTGGGGGCGCGGCGCCGGCTGGCCGGCCGGCTGGAGGAGCTCCGCGCCCAGGGCATGCCCGAGGCGGCCATCGCCCGGCTGCACGCGCCGATCGGTCTGGACATCGGCGGCAAGGCCCCCTTCGAGGTGGCGGTGTCGGTGATCGGCGAGATCACCGCCCTGCGCTACGCCCGCGACAGCGGCAGCACCTCGACCACCTCGCCTGCGGAGGCCGCCGGCGCGTCGGCCTGACGGCGCAGCAGGGCGTCGGCGGCGGCGAAGACGGTGACCAGCGAGGAGTCCTGGTCGCGGAACGCCCGCACGCTCACGCCGCCGTCGGCGAAGGTCAGCTTCGCCCGCATCCAGTGTTCGCGGCTGCCGTTCGCCGGCAGGTCCGCTTCCAGCCGGGCGGTCAGGGTGCGCGGCTGGACGTCAGCCCCCTGCCACTTCGCCAGCATCGGCCGCAGGAACATCTCGGCGCAGACGAACGCCGAGGCCGGATTGCCCGGCAGGCCCAGCATCAGCCGCCCATCGGCCAGCCGGCCGAAGAAGGTGGGCTTGCCCGGCCGCACGTTGACGCTGGCGACGCGGAGCTCCAGCCCCAAGGCCGCGCCGGCCTTGCGCACCAGGTCGTGGTCGCCGACCGACGCTCCGCCGACGGTGACGATCAGCTCGCCGTCAGCCGCCCGCAGCGCCTCGATCGTGGCCTCCAGGTCGTCGCGTACGGGCCTGGCGCGGGAGACCTCGCCGCCCCAGCCGGCGATCATGGCGGCCAGCGCCGGCGAGCCGGAGTCGTAGATCTGGAAGGGGCCCGGCTCGGCCGGCGCCTCGACGATCTCCTCGCCGGTGGAGAACAGCGCCACGCGGGGCTTTCGCGCCACGGACAGCTCCGCGCAGCCCGCCGCGGCGGCGAGCGAAACCCGCCAGGGGTCGAGCCGGGTTCCGGCCGCCAGCAGCGTCTGGCCGGCGCGGAAGTCCCCACCCGCGGGCCGCACGTGTTTGCCGGCCGGCGTTTCGGGCACAGCCACGGCGTCGCCCTCGCGGCTGACGTCTTCCTGGATGACGATGGCGTCCGCCCCGTCGGGCAGGGCGGCTCCGGTGAAGATCCGCACGGCGTCGCCGGGCTGCAGCGTCCCCTCATAGCCGCCGCCCGCGGCGCTCTCGCCCACCACCTTCAGCGTCGCGGCGCCGTCGGCGCTGCGCACCGCATAGCCGTCCATGGCCGAGGCGTGGAACGGCGGCTGGTCGCGCACGGCCGCGACGTCCTCGGCCAGCACCCGGCCGTTCGCCTGCGCCAGCGCCACGCGCTCGACGCTCGCCGCCGGAACCTCCGCCAGCATCCGCGCTCGCGCGTCATCGACGGGAAGCAGCTTCACGCTCGCCAGTCGCCCGACTTGCCGCCGGTCTTCTCCACCAGCCGCACCTGCTCGATGACCATGCCCTTCTCGGCGGCCTTGAGCATGTCGTAGAGCGTCAGCAGCGCTACCGACGCCGCCGTGAGCGCCTCCATCTCGACGCCCGTCTGGCCGGTGGTCTTCACCCGGGCGGTCACCGACAGCCCGCCGGTCGCTTCCTCCACCCGCACCTCGGCCTTGGTGATCGGCAGGGGATGGCACATCGGGATCAGGTCGGACGTCTTCTTCGCCGCCATCACGCCGGCGATCTCGGCCACGGCGCGGACGTCGCCCTTCTTGCCCTCGCCCGACAGGGCCAGAGCCAGCGTCTCGGGCGCCATGCGCAGGAAACCCTCGGCCACCGCCTCGCGGGTGGTGACCGCCTTGTCCGAAACGTCGACCATCCTAGCGCGGCCGGTCTCGTCGAGGTGCGTCAGCTTGCTCATGCTTCCATGAGGCGGGGCATCAGCTCGACCATGTTGCAGGGGCCGTGGCGGCTGTCGAGCTGGGCGGAGATCACCTTGTCCCAACCGTCTTTCACCGCGCCGTTCGAGCCCGGCAGACAGAAGACGAAGCAGCCCTTCACGATCCCGGCCAGCGCCCGGCTCTGCAGGGTGGAAAGGCCCACCGACTGGTAGCTGACCAGGTGGAAGATCACGCTGAAGCCGTCGATCTCCTTGTCGAACAGCGGGCGGATGGCCTCCGGGGTCACGTCGCGGCCGGTGATGCCGGTGCCGCCGGTGGTGACGATGGCCTCCACGCCCTCGCCGACCCAGGCCAGCACCTGCTTGCGGATCTCGTCGATGTCGTCGCGGACGATGCCCTTGCCGGCCAGCTCGTGGCCCGCCGCCTTCACGCGCTCGACCAGGACGTGCCCGGAGGTGTCGCTCTCCTCGTCGCGGGTGTCGGAGATGGTCAGCACCGCGACCTTCACCGGCTTGATCGGCTTGCTCTCGTCGATGCGGCCGCCAGGCGTGAATGCGTTCATCGGTCGGTCTCCTGTTCCCAGCGGGCGCGGTCGGCGTGGTCGGCTTGCGTGGGCTCGATCCAGCGCGCCCCGCCCGGGCCGTGCTCCTTCTTCCAGAAGGGCGCCCTGGACTTCAAGTAGTCCATGAGGAAGTCGCAGGCCTCGAAGGCGGCCCGCCGGTGGCCGGCCGCGGTGGCCACGAAGACGATCGGCTCGCCCGGCGCGATCTGGCCCACGCGATGCAGGATCATCAGGTCGTCCAGACCAAAGCGCTCGCGCGCCTGCTCGGCCAGCGCGCCGATCTGCGCCTCGGTGAATCCGGGATAGGCCTCGAGCTCGAGGATGGCGGTCGACCCCTTCTCGGCCCGGGCGATGCCGGTGAAGGTCGCCACGGCGCCCGTTTCGGTGCGGCCTCGAGTGAACTCGGACAGCAGCGCGCCCGCGTCGAACGGCTGCTCGGTGAGCCGGATCGTCATCCGCCGCTCACCCCCCGCTCATGGGCGGCAGGAAGGCGACCTCCGAGCCGGCGGCGAGGGCCGGGTCGCCGCGCACCAGCGCCTGGTCCAGCGCCACCTGCACGCCGGGACCGTCCAGCGCTTCGGCCAGCGCCGCGTCCTCGGCGGCGATCGCAGCCTTCAGCCCCGACAGCGACCCCGCCTCGATCGTCCGCTCCCGCCAGCCGGCGAGGTCGCGCAGGGGGCCGAAAAGCAGCACGCGCGCCATGCCTCAGCCGCCTGTGGTCGACATATGCCGCGCCACCGCCGGCTCGGCGCGTGCGACGTCGAAATCGTGGCCCTTGGGCTTGGCGTCGACGGCGTTGCGGATCGCCTCGATCAGGTCGGCGTTGGACGCGCCGGCCCGCAGCACCGCCCGCAGGTCGGCGCTGTCCTCCTGGCCCAGGCAGGTGTGCAGCGTCCCCGTGCAGGTCAGGCGCACACGATTGCAGGCTTCGCAGAAATTGTGGCTCAGCGGGGTGATGAAGCCGATGCGGCCGCCGGTTTCGGCCACGCGGGCGTAGCGGGCCGGCCCGCCGGTGTTCAGGCCGATGTCCTCCAGCCTCCAGAAGCTCTCCAGCTCCCGGCGGACGTCCTTCAGCGACAGGAACTGGTCGGTCCGGTCAGCCTCGACCTCGCCCAGCGGCATGGTCTCGATCAGCGTGATGTCGCAGCCGCGGCCGTGCGCCCAGGCGATCAGGCCCGGCAGCTCGGCGGCGTTGTCGTCCTTCAGCGCCACGGCGTTGATCTTGACCGCCAAGCCCGCCGCCTGCGCCGCCGCGATCCCGTCCAGAACCTTGGTCAGGCTGCCGCCGCGCGTCAGCGTCCGGAACAGCTCCGGCTTCAGGGTGTCGAGCGAGACGTTGATCCGCTTCACGCCCGCGGCGGCCAGCCGCTCGGCGAACTCCACCAGCCGCGTGCCGTTGGTGGTCAGCGTCAGCTCGGAGAGGGCGCCGCTGGCGAGATGCCGCGACAAGCCCTCGACGAGCTCCATCACGCCCTTGCGCACCAGCGGCTCGCCGCCGGTCAGCCGCAGCTTCTTCACCCCAAGGCTCACGAAGGCCGAGGCGATGCGGTCCAGCTCCTCCAGGCTCAGCACCTCGGCCTTCGGCAGGAAGGTCATGTGCTCGGCCATGCAGTAGACGCAGCGCAGGTCGCAGCGATCGGTCACCGACAGGCGCAGGTAGGTCACCGTCCGGCCGAAGCCGTCGACGAGCCCGTTCGCTGGGGGGTCTTGCGACAAACCTGGATCGGTGGGCGTCATGTGCGTCCAAGATAGAGGCGATGAGCGCGTGGCGACAGAGGCGGTTGTTCTCGCGGCGGGGTCCGGCTCGCGTTTCGGCGGCGGAAAGCTGCTGACTGCCTACGGAAAAGGCGTCCTGCTGGACGGCGCATTGGCCGCAGCCTTCGCCGCGCCCGTACGCCGGGTGACGGTGGTGACCGGCGCCGACGGCCCGCAGGTCGCCGAAGCCGCCATCGCCTTCGATCACGGCGTCCAGATCGTCGACGCCCACGACTGGGAGGAGGGCATGGCCGCCTCGCTGCGGGCGGCGATCGCCGGGCTCCCCGCCGACACGGAAGCCTGCATGGTGTTCCTGGGCGACATGCCGCGGGTGCCGCATGAGGTGCTCAAACCCCTGTGCGAGGCTGTGGCCAATGGCGCCCCGGCCGCCGCGCCCGTGTTCGACGGCCAGCGCGGCAATCCGGTGGTCCTGGCCCGCGCCCTGTTCCCGGAGGTCCTGGCGCTGAAGGGGGACGTCGGCGCCCGCCGGATCCTCGACGCGCTCGGCGACCGCCTGGCCCTGGTGGAAGCGCCCGACGACGGGGTCCTCTTCGACGTGGACCACCGCCGCGACGTTGCTTGACCTCTCCTCTCCCCCCGAGCGCAGCTCGGAGAGGGAGAGGATAAAGGAGAGGGGCGGCGCTGGACGCGCCGTTTCACATGCGCCAGATCATTCGCTGGAGCCGTCCCTCTCTCTACCCTCTCCCTCTCGCTGGGCGGGGGAGAGGAGGATCAGACCTTCACGAACGGCTGGCTGAGCACCGGCTGGCCGTTGATGGCCAGCAGCGCGTTGGCTACCGCCGGCCCGATCACGGGCGTACCGGGCTCGCCCACCCCGCTCGGCGGATTGCCCGACGGCACGATGTAGGTCTCCACCGTCGGCGCCTCGGAATTCCGCAGCACGCGATAGGTGTCGAAGTTGCCCTGGTCGACCGCCCCGTCCGTCAGCGTGATCTCGCCGTACATCGATCCCGAGAGGCCGTAGCAGGTCCCGCCCTCCATCTGGGCGGCGATCTGGTCGGGCGAGATGGCGATCCCGCAGTCGATGGCGGTGACGACGCGGCCCACCTTCGGCTGCCCGTTCTCGATCTTCACCTCGGCGACCTGAGCCACGACCGAGCCGAAGCTCTCGTGCACGGCCACGCCCCGTGTCCAGCCCGCCGGCGCCGGCGTCGTCCAGCCCGCCTTCTCGGCGGCGGTGTTCAGCACGGCCAGGTGCCGGTTCGCCCCGGCCTGCACGTACATCGCGCGGCGGTACTCCACCGGGTCCTTGCCGGCCTTGCGCGCCAGCTGGTCGATGGTGTGCTCCATGACGTAGGCCGTGTGCGTCGCGCCCACTGACCGCCACCAGAGCACCGGCACGCCGACGTCCGGGGTCAGCAGCTGGGCGTCCACCACCGGCGTCGCCTTCAGATAGGGCGAGCCCAGGGTCCCTTCGACGGCGGTGAAGTCGATGTCGCCGCTCATGCCCGGAGGGGCGCCCTTCATGATCGACTGGGTGACGATCCGGTGGCGCCAGGTGGCCGGGTAGCCCTCGCCGTCGGTGGTGACGCGGACCGTATGGTGCACGATCGGCCGATAGTAGCCGGCCCGCATGTCGTCCTCGCGCGTCCAGACCAGCTTCACCGGACGGCCGCCGCCGACCTTCTTGGCGATCTGCACGCACTCGGCCACGTAGTCCGACTGGAAGTTCGCGCGCCGCCCGAACGAGCCGCCGGCCGGCAGGGTCTCGATCTGGATCGCGCCCGGCAGGTTGCCGACGATCTTGGCGGTGTTGAGCTGGTCCAGGGTCTGGGTCTGCGAGCCGAAGATCAGCCGGGCCGAGTTGCCCTTGACGATGGCCACGCAGTTCATCGGCTCCATGGTGGCGTGCGCCAGGTAGGGGAAGTCGTAGGCGACCTCCACCGCGGCCGTCCCGCCAGCGGCGCGCGCGGCGTCGCCCTTGGACTCGAATCCTTTCCAGCCATCCTTGCCTTCCGGGGCCTGGGCCTTGCCCGACGCCAGGTCCTTGAAGCCGGCCAGGATCGCCGCCGAGCCGCGTTTCTCGGCCTGGCTCTCATCCCAGGTCACCTGCAGGGCGTCGCGGCCCTGCCGGGCGGCCCAGGTGTCATTGGCCACGACCGCCACGCCGGAGGGGATCTGATAGACTTCCACCACGCCGGGGACCTTCTTGGCGGCCGCTGCGTCGAACGACTTCACCTTCGCCCCGAACCTCGGCGCATGCGCCACCATGGCGACCAGCATGTTCGGCAGCCGAACGTCCTGGGTGTAGCGCGCCGTGCCGGTGCTCTTGCCGACGCTATCTTTGCGCCGAACCCGGTCAGTGCCGATGAGGGTGAAGGTCTTCGGGTCCTTCAGCGTCACCTGCTCGGGCGGCTTCACCTTGGCGGCGTCCTCCAGCAGTTCGCCGAAGTGGGCCTGCTTGCCCGACGCATGGGTCAGCACGCCGTTGGTCAGCCGGACCTCGCCCGCGGGGACGTTCCACTTGCCGGCCGCGGCCTGCACGAACATCGCCCGGGCCGACGCGCCGGCCCGGCGCAGCTGCTCCCACGAGCCCGCGATGGCCGACGAGCCGCCGGTGCCCTGCGTGCCGCCCATGTTGGCGTTGCCGTAGACGTTGGCGATGGCCGGGGCCTGTTCGACCCGCACCTTCGCCCAGTCGGCGTCCAGCTCCTCGGCCACGATGGCCGCCAGACCCGCGTGATTGCCCTGGCCGAACTCGATGTGCTTGGAGATGACGGTGACCGTCCCGTCCGCGGCGATGCGGATGAAGGGGCCGAAGGCGCCGAAGTCCTTCTTAGCCCCGACGCTCAACACGTCGGCCGGCGAGCAGCCGACCAGCAGGGCGCCGCCGGTGAGCGTCGCGCCGACGACCAGGGCTTCGCGGCGGGAAATGAGGGGCTTGTTCATGGGCTCGCTCCTCAGGCCTTGGGCGCCGGAACGGCCGGAACCGGCGCGGCGGTGACGACCGGCATGCCGGCGGCGTCCTTGATCGCCTCGCGGATCCGCTGATACGCGCCGCAGCGGCAGATGTGGCCGTCCATGGCCGCGGTGATCGCCGCGTCGTCGGGCTTCGGGTTCTGGGTCAGAAGGGCGACCGCGCCCATGATCTGGCCCGACTGGCAGTAGCCGCATTGCGGCACGTCGTGCTTCACCCAGGCCTGCTGCAGCGGGTGCCCGCCGCCCAGGCCCTCGATGGTGGTGATCTTCACGCCGGCGAACGCCGAGACCGGCGCCGAGCAGGACCGGATCGGCTGGCCGTCCGCCAGCACCGTGCAGGCGCCGCACTGGGCGATGCCGCAGCCGTATTTCGTGCCGGTCAGCCCCAGTTCATCCCGGAGCACCCAGAGTAGGGGCGTGTCCGGACCCGCGTTGACGTTCAAGGGGCGTCCGTTCACATCGAGCGTCGTAGCCATCAAACGTCCTCCCGCGACACGTCAATTGGCATAGTAGCCGTGACGCAGCGTGCTGGGGAAGCGGGTGGTGGCCTTCGGCGCGTTTGGCCGTTAAAGCGTACCGCGCTTACGAATTTTAGGACTTGGGAGAGTTCATGATCCGCGTCGCCGCCGCCGCTTCCGTCCTGGCGCTTTCGTTCGCCGCTCCGGCCTTCGCCGCCGACGGCCAGCAGCTGTTCAACATGCAGTGCAAGATGTGCCACGCGGGCGGCCCGATGGGTCCGTCCCTCAACGGCGTCGCCGGCGGCAAGATCGCCGCCAAGGACGGCTTCGCCTATTCGCCGGCCCTCAAGGCCAAGGGCGGGACCTGGACCGACGCCAACCTCGACGCCTTTCTGAAGGCGCCGGGTCAGTTCGCGCCGGGCACCAAGATGATGATGAACGTGGCCAACGAAGAGAACCGCCAGGCGATCATCGCGCATCTCAAGACCCTGAAGTAAGACAGGCGTCATGGACGCCTTCCCCGCCTTCTTCCCGCTCGCCGGCCGCACGGTGGTCATCGCGGGGGAGGGCGAGGCGGCCGAGGCCAAGGCCCGGCTGTTCGAGGGCTCGCCGGCGACCGTGATCCGGCTGTCCGAGCAGGAGGCTCTGGACCGCCGCGCCTATGCGGGCGCGACGCTGGCCTTCATCGCCGCCGAGGATGACCATTTCGCTCGGGCCGCCGCCGAGGCCGCCCGGGCCGCCGGCGTTCCGGTGAACGTGGTGGACCGCCCGGCGCTCTGCGACTTCACCACGCCCGCCGTGATCGACCGCGGCGAGGTGGTCGCCGCCATCGGCACCGGCGGCGCCTCGCCGATGCTCGCGACCCTGCTGCGCCATGACCTCGAGGTCCGGGTGCCGGAAGGCGCCGGCCGGGTCGCCACCCTGTTCCGCCAGATGCAGGACGAGGTGCGCCAGGCCCTGCCCGAGGCGCACCGCCGGCGGGCTTTCATGCGCACCGCCCTCACGGGACCCGCCGCCCAGGCGGCCATCGACGGCGACATGGACCGCGCCCGCGACCTGCTGCGTAAGGGCCTCGCTCAGGACGCGCCGCTCGCCGCCGCCGTCCAGTACATCGACGCCCGCGGCCCGGCCGACCTCTTGACCCTGCGCGCCGCCCGCGCGCTCGCCGCCGCCGACGTGCTGGTCTGCGACGAGGCCGCCCACGCCGACGTCCTGGCGCTCGCCCGCCGCGACGCCGAACGCCGCGAGCGCCTGTCGATCGAGGCGCTGGCCGAGCTCGCCCGTGACGGCCGCCGCGCCGCGCGCCTGGTCACCGGTTCCGGCTGGCGAACCGAGCAGGCGGCGCTGGAAGCCGCCGGGGTCGAGACCGAGGTCCTGCCGATCGCCGGCTGAGCTTTGTCCCCGTGGTCCGCCCGGGATCGCCCAATCAGGCATCTTCTTTCCGATCAGGCCAAAGCTCCGGTTGACCACCAAGGCGGCGCTTGCCAACCCTTGGCCCATGACGAAGCTCCTCTGCTCCGCCGCCGCCCTGGCGCTGTTCGCCACCGCGGTTCAGGCCCAGACCTCCGACGCCGCCCTGGCCGCCCGCGTCGATCGCGTGCTGGCCAGGACGCCGCTGATCGACGGCCACAACGACCTGCCGTGGGCGATCCGCGAACGGTTCGCGAGCAAGATGGACAAGGTGGACCTGGCCCGCGACACCACCGGCCTGCCGCACGCGGCCGACGATCCGCCGCTGATGACCGACATCGCCCGCCTGAAGGCCGGCCGGGTCGGCGGCCAGTTCTGGTCCGTCTGGATCCCCGCCGACCTCCGGGGTCCCGAGGCCGTGCAGGTGACGCTGGAGCAGATCGACATCGTCCGGCAGATGGCGCAGCGCTGGCCCGCCGCTCTCGAGATGGCCTACACGGCCGACGACATCGTCCGCATCCACAAGGCCGGCCGCGTCGCCTCGCTCGTCGGCATCGAGGGCGGCCACCAGATCAACGACAGCCTGCCGGCGCTCCGCCAGATGTACGCGGCGGGCGCGCGGTACATGACGCTCACGCACGCCCGAAATATCGCCTGGGCCGACAGCGCCACCGACAACCCCAAGCTGGATGGCCTGAGCCCCTTCGGCGAGCAGGTGGTCCGCGAGATGAACTGGCTGGGCATGCTGGTCGACCTCAGCCACGTGTCCGAGGCCTCGATGAAGGACGCGCTGCGGGTCACAGCCGCGCCGGTGATCTTCTCGCACTCGGGTTCGCGCGCCGTCGCCGATCACCCGCGCAACGTCTCGGACGAGGTTCTCCTGCTGGTGAAGCAGAACCGCGGCGTCGTCATGGCCAACTTCGCCCCGGGCTACGCCTCCAACGCCGCCGCACGCTGGGCCTCGGACCGCGCCGCCGAGACCACCCGCGGCAACGCCCCGCCCTACGCCGGCAACTTCATCGGCCAGCCGGAGAAGGCGAAGGCGGCGCTGGACGCCTGGGTGCAGGCCAACCCGCATCCGCCCGTCACCCTGGCCATGATCGCCGACCATATCGAGCACATCGCCAAGGTCTGCGGCGTGGACTGCGTCGGCATCGGCTCGGACTTCGACGGCATCCCGACGACGCCGAAGGGGCTCGAGGGCGTCGACAAGTTTCCGGCCCTGTTCGCCGAACTCGCCCGCCGCGGCTGGAGCGACGCCGACCTCGGCAAGCTCGCCGGCGGCAACGTGCTCCGCGTCATGCGCGAGGCCGAAGCCGCGTCTAAGCGGCTGCAGGCCGAACGCCCCGCCTCCAACGCGACGATCGCCGAGCTGGACGCTCCGAAGCGCTAGAAGTCCAGCGAACGGCCCTTGGTCTCGCGCAGGAACAGCAGGCAGGTGACGACCGAGATGGCGGTGAACACCACCGGGAACCACAGGCCCGAGTAGATATTCCCGACCGCCGTCACGATGGCGAAGGCGCTGAACGGCACGAAGCCGCCGACCCAGCCAGTGCCGATGTGGTAGGGCAGCGACAGCGCGGTGTAGCGCACCCGGGTCGGGAACATCTCGACGAGCGCCGCCGCCATCGGGCCGTAGAGCGCCGTGGCCGCGATCACGAACACCAGCATCACGCCGAACGCGCCCAGGAAGTTCATCCGGCTGGGATCGGCCTTCTCGGGATAGCCGGCCCGGGCCAGCCCCTGCTTCAGGCGGGTCTCGACGCTGGTCTTCACCGCCTTGGCGGCGTCGGGCGACAGGCCCGTGGCGTCGGCCGAGGTGATGGTCGCCATGCCGACCCGGACCATCGCTGGCTGGCCAGGCGCGGCCGCTTCGTTGCGGTAGGAGACGCCGGCGTTGGCCAGCACGCCCTTGGCGATGTCGCACGACGAGGTGAACTGCGCCTTGCCCACGGGGTCGAACTGCAAAGAGCAGTCGGCTGGGTCGGCGATCACCACCACCGGCGTCCGCGCCTCGGCCTCGGCCAGCGCCGGGTTCAGGGTCTGGGCCAGCATGTGGAATCCGGGGAAGTAGGCCGCCAGCATCAGCGTCATGCCGAACAGCATCACCGGCTTGCGGCCGATGCGATCGGACAGCCAGCCGAAGAAGACGTAGCCGATCGCGCTGACCGCCGTCGCCGACAGCATGAGCGCGGTGATCGTCTCGGGCGGCGCCTTCAGGAACCGCTCCATGAAGGTCTGGACGTAGAAGAAGGCCGTGTACCAGACGGCGCCCTGGGCCGACATGATCGCGAACAGGGCCAGGATCACGAGCTTCAGGTTGCCCCATTGGCCGAAGGCCTCCTTGAAGGGCGCCTTGGTCTGCTGGCCCGAGGCCTTCAGCTTGGCGAAGGCCGGGCTCTCCGAAAGCTTCAGCCGCATCCAGACCGAGATGGCCAGGAGGCCGGCCGAGAACAGGAACGGGATCCGCCAGCCCCAGGCGTCGAACGCCTCCGCGCCGACGAACTCGCCCAGGATCAGGCGGGTGGCCAGGATCACCAGCAGGGCGCCGAACAGGCCCAGCGCCGCCGAGGTCTGCACCCAGCTCGTCGCCCAGCCGCGCTTGTTGGCGGGGGCATGCTCGGCGACGTAGATCGCCGCGCCGCCGTATTCGCCGCCCAGCGCGAAGCCCTGGATGATGCGCATCAGGATCAGCAAGGCCGGGCCGATCATGCCCGCCTGCTCGTAGGAGGGCAGCAGGCCGATCGCGAAGGTCGCGCCGCCCATCAGCAGCACGGTCATCAGGAAGGCGCCCTTGCGGCCCGCCTTGTCGCCGATGCGGCCGAACACCAGCGCGCCCAGCGGCCGGAACAGGAAGCCCGCGCCGAACAGCGCCAGGGCCGCGGCGAGGCCCGCCGTCTCGGGCAGGCCGGTGAAGAAGACGCGTCCGACGACGCCCGCCAGGCTGCCGAAGACGAAGAAGTCATACCACTCGAAGGCGGTGCCCGCCGACGACGCCGCGACCACGGTCTTCAGGGACGTTTCCTGCTCCGGCGCGTCCGCCTGCTCAGCCGCAACGTCGGCCATGGCGTATCCTCCCCCTAGGATCTTGTTTGATCTGCTCTAACACCGCTTCGCGAAGCGGGGGAAGGCGGCGCCCGTGGGCTTCAGGCGACGGCGGCCGCGTCGCTGCCGTCCTGCGCATCCTCAGGGGGCGCGCTCAGCCGCGCGATCTCCGACAAGAGGGCGGCCGGCGAGATCGGCTTGCCCACAACCCCGTCCATGCCGGCGTCGAGGTAGGACTGCCGCTGGTGCGACAGCACATTGGCGGTGAGCGCCACGATCGGGGTGGCGGCCACGTGGCCGCCCAGGGCGCGGATGCGGCGCGCGGCCTCCAGGCCGTCGATGCCCGGCATCTGCACGTCCATCAGCACGAGGTCGAACCCGCCCCGGCCCGCGGCCTCGACGCCGAGATAGCCGTCGGCGGCGGTCTCGACCGAGGCGCCCAGGTTCTCGAGCAGCTTGGTGGCGATCAGCCGGTTGGTGGCGTTGTCCTCGACGACCAGCACCCGCAGGCCCTCCAGCACCGTCTGCGGCGCGGCCTCGACGGCGACCTGCGCCTCGGCGGGTTCGGCGGCCACTTCCAGCCAGAAGGTCGAGCCCTGACCCTCGAGGGACGTGAAGCCGACGTCGCCGTTCATCAGCTCGGCCAGCCGCCGCGTGATGGCGAGGCCAAGGCCTGAGCCGCCGAACTTGCGCGTCGTCGACGCATCCGCCTGATTGAACCGCTGGAACAGCCGCGCCTGGGCGGCCGCCGGAATGCCGACGCCGGTGTCCTCGACCTCGAAGCGCAGCACGCCCGCATCGGCCATCCGGCAGCGGACGACGACATGGCCGCGCTCGGTGAACTTCACGGCGTTGCCCAGCAGGTTGAACAGCGCCTGCCGCAGGCGCACGGGATCGGATCGGACCCAGCCGACCTCGGGGCCCGCGTCCACGAGCAGCTGCAGGCTCTTGGCCTGGGCCTGGGGCTTCAGCAGCCGGGCCACGCCCTCGACCAGGGCGCGGACGTCCACCGGCTCGCACGCCAGTTCCAGATGCCCGGCCTCGATCTTCGAGAAGTCGATGACGTCGTTCAGCAGCTCGGCCAGCATCTGGCCGCACGACAGCGCCTCGTCCAGCAGCGCCCGGCCATCGTCGGTCAGGTGCTCGGTCTTCAGCAGGTGCAGCACGCCCATCACCCCGTTCAGCGGGGTGCGGATCTCGTGGCTCATATTGGCCAGGAAGGCCGCCTTGGCCTCGCCGGCGGCTTCCGCGGCGCGCTGGGCTTCCATCAGCGCCAGTTCCTGCCGCTTGCCGGCGTCGCAGTCCTGGATCAGGCCGACGGCCTTCAGCCAGCGGCCGCCGCGGCCGACCTTCAGGTGGTGATAGACCCGCACCCAGCGTTCCGAGCCGTCGGGCCGGATGATGCGGGCCTCGAAGCTCTCCCCCGACCTGCGGTCGCCGCGGTGCAGCGCCCGGAACGAGGCCCGCACGTGGGTCAGGTCGTCGGGGTGGAAGCCGGGATAGCTGAGCTGGACGGCCTCTTCGTAGCTGGAGCCGCGCCGGCCGGTGATCCGCTCGAACTCGGGCGAGGCCCAGAAGCTGCGGTTCACATGGTCGATCTCATAGACGCCGGCCTCGGCCGCGGTCAGCGCCATCTCCAGGCGGCGGGCCGCCACCTGCACCTCGCGGCGGGCCTTGCGGGCCTGCTGCTCGCCGTGCCGGGCGGCGTCGCGCGCGGCGGCCAGTTCGGTGATGTCCTCGGAGATGCCCTTCAGCGCGTGCTTGCCGTTCGGCCGGGGCTCGGTGGCCACCGTCGCCCGCACCGTCATCCAGTGGTCGCGCGCCCAGATGCGATGCTCCATCTGCATCGGCGCGCCGCTGGCCACCGCGGCGCCGAAGGCGTCGATCATCCGCTTGCGGTCGCGGGGATGGATCAGGGCGGCGAAGCTCTCGGGGGTCTCGTGCTCGGTGGTCTCGAAGCCGACCATGCTGACGATCTCGTCCGACCACCAGATGCGGTTATCCTGCGGCTCGAAGGTCCACATGCCGATCCCGGCCGAGGCGCCCAGCGCCTTGCGGGTGCGACGCGCGGCGTCCAGCTCGTCGCGCTGGGCGCGCTCGTGCGTCGCATCGCGCATGGTCACCAGGTGGCAGCCGTCCGGCAGCATCGAGCGCCGGGCTGCCGCCCAGCGGAAGCCGCCGTCCTTCAGAAGGACGCGGGCCTCGCTCTCGTACATCTCGCCGGTCTTCGACTGTGCGACGCGGGCCGCCATGCCCGGTCGGTCGTCCGGGTAGAACAGCTCCAGCGCCGGACGGCCGACCAGCTCGTCCTCGGTCCAGCCGGTCAGCTTCGTCCAGGCAGGGTTCACCAGGCGCAGCCGGCCGTCAGGGCCGACCACGTGCATCAGGTCGCAGCTGTGTTCGAACAGCTGCTGCACCATTCCAGCCCTGTCCGCGGCGCCGGTCGCGCTCTTGCGGGCCATGTATTCCCCCAGGTGAACGGGCGACCCTTACACCTGCGGGGTAAACGCAACGTTGTTCGATAATCGCGTTATTTTATCAGTGATCAGAACGCGCTTTCGCCCGTAATCGCTCGTCCGAGGATCAGCGCGTGGACGTCGTGGGCGCCCTCGTAGGTGTTCACCGTCTCGAGGTTCGAGGCGTGACGCATCACGTGGTACTCGCCCGAAATGCCGTTGCCGCCGTGCATGTCGCGGGCGACGCGGGCGATATCCAGCGCCTTGCCGCAGTTGTTGCGCTTCAGCATCGAGATCGCCTCCGGCACCCAGGCGCCTTCGTCGATCAGCCGGCCCAGCGCCAGCGCCCCTTCGAAGCCGAGCGCGATTTCGGTCGACATGTCGGCCAGCTTCTTCTGCACCAGCTGGCGCGAGCCCAGCGTGCGGCCGAACAGGCTGCGGCTGGAGACGTAGTCGCGGCTGGCGTGCAGGCAGAACTCGGCCGCGCCCATCGCGCCCCAGGCGATGCCGTAGCGCGCCTTGTTCAGGCACGAGAACGGACCGCGCAGGCCTTCCACGCCGGGCAGCATCATGTCTTCCGGCACGAACACGTCCGACAGGGCGATCTCGCCGGTGATCGAGGCGCGCAAGCTGAGCTTGTTCTGGATCTTCGGCGTCTCGAAGCCCTTCGCGCCCCGCTCCACCAGGAAGCCGCGGATCTTGCCGTCCAGCTTGGCCCAGACCAGGGCCACGTCGCTGATCGGCGAGTTGGTGATCCACATCTTCGCGCCGTTCAGCACGTAGCCGCCGTCGACCTTCTTGGCGGTCGTGCGCATGGAGGCGGGATCCGAGCCGCCATCCGGCTCGGTCAGGCCGAAGCAGCCGATGATCTTGCCGGCCGCCATGCCGGGCAGGAACTTGCGCTTCTGCTCCTCAGACCCGAAGGCGAAGATCGGGTACATGACCAGCGAGCTCTGCACGCTCATCGCCGAGCGGTAGCCGCTGTCGATCGCCTCGATCTCACGGGCGATCAGCCCATAGGCCACGTGGTTCACGCCGGCGCAGCCGTATTCCTCGGGCAGCGTCGGGCCGAGGAAGCCCAGCTCGCCCATCTCGGTCATGATCTCGCGGTCGAACCGCTCCTCGGCATAGGCCGAGACCACGCGCGGCAGCAGCTTCTCGCGGGCGTACTGGCGGGCCGCCTCCCAAACCATCCGCTCCTCTTCCGAGAGGCGCGAAGACAGGTCCAGCGGATCGTCCCAGCGGTAGGTCTTCTGCGGAGCGCTATCGAGCGGCATGGCGGTTCCCCTTTGATCTTTACGCGGGGGCATACCGACTTTTCAGACGCGGCGGTAGGCCCTCGTCAGACCTCGGCCCACATCCTGAGGAGGTTGTGATAGGTCCCGGTGAGGGAGATCAGCTCGGGCGCATCGGCCCCGACCCGCCCCGAGAGCTGCTGGATGGCGAGGTCCATCTGGAACAGCAGCTCGCGCCGCGCGTCCTCCCGCACCAGGCTCTGGATCCAGAAGAAGCTGGAGATCCGCGCGCCCCGCGTCACCGGCGTCACCCGGTGCAGGCTCGACGCCGGATAGAGGATCATGTCCCCGGCCGGCAGCTTCACCTCGTGGGCGCCGAAGGTGTCCTCCACCACCAGCTCGCCGCCGTCGTAGGCCTCGGGCTCGGTGAGGAACAGCGTTGCCGAGAGGTCGCTGCGGATGCGGACCTTGCCGTCGCGGCTTTGGCGGATCGAGTTGTCGACATGCAGGCCGAAGGCCTCGCCGCCGGCATAGCGGTTGAACAGCGGCGGGAAGACGACCTGCGGCAGGGCCGCGGCCACGAACAAGGGGGTCTTCGCCAGGGCGTCCAGGATCGCCTCGCCCGCCTGCACGGCGGCGGGAGAGCCCTCCGGCAGTTGGGCGTTGCGCTTGGCCATGGCGGCCTGGGCGCCCGAGGTCTCGTTGCCGTCCGTCCACGTCGCCGCGTCGATCAGGGCGCGCAGCTCGGCGACCTGGGCTTTGGTCAGCACCTCGGGGATGTGCAGCATCATGGCGGAGGGACCTTAAGCAGGCGGCGGTCGAATGCGAAGCGGCCCCGCCTCCATGGGGAGAGGCGGGGCCGTCGTATCCGCGACTTCAAGGGGGAGGATCAGTAGCGGACGTTGAGGGTGAGGATCGCCTGGCGGGCCGGGCCGTAGTCGGCGTGGTGCACGCCGTTGGTCCGGATGATGTAGTCCTCGTCGGCGACGTTCTGGACGTTCAGCTGCAGGTCGACCCTGTCGCTGATCCGGTATGAGGCGAAGGCGTCGAAGCGCCAGTAGCCGGGGGCGTAAATGCGGTTCGTGCCCCCGCCCGCGCCGCCCTGGTTGCCGCCGAAGCTCTTCGAGACGTAGTAGGCGCCGCCGCCCAGCGTGAAGGCGTCGGTCACGTCGTAGGTCGTGAACAGGCTGAAGCTGTGCTCGGGCGAGTTCGCCAGCGGGTCGCCCTCGTTGACGATGTTGTAGGCGCCGCGGACCAGCTCCGTGTCCATCCAGGTGTAGCCGCCGAACACGTCCCACCGGTCGGTGACCGAGCCGGTCACCGCGATCTCCACGCCCTTGGCCGCCGCCTCCCCGACCTGGGCGTAGACCCCGGCCGAGACCTGGATCTGGGCGTTCTCGCGCTTCAGGTCGAAGTAGGTGATGGACGCGCTCAGCTTCTCGCCGAAGAACGCCGCCTTCGCGCCGACCTCGAAGTTGGTGACCTCTTCCGGGTCGAGCAGAACGTTCGACAGGTTGCCCGTGCCGCTGCCCGTTCCGGTGTTCTGGTCCCCGGACGCGATGGTCGGCGGCGTCGAGGTGGTGGCGTAGGCGACGTAGAGGCTGGATGTCTCGGTCGGCTTGTAAACCAGGCCCACCTGGTAGTTGGTGAACTCCCATTCGCCGGCGCGCGGCGTGTAGGTGGTCCCCGTGACCAGGCCGTTGGCGCTGGTGACCGCCACGTCCGTCCCCGTCACCTCGTAGCTGTCGTGACGGATGCCCAGGTTCAGCAGCCACTTGTCGCCGAACGAGACGGTGTCGAAGGCGTAGACGCCCACGGTCTTGGTGATGTTGCGGGAGGCCTCGGGTCGGGTGATCCGGCCTTGCCAGGGATCGTTCGGGTTCGGGTCGAACACCAGGGTGCAATCGCCGACGCCCAGGTTGTTGGTCGCCCCGGTGAAGCCCGCCGGGCAGGGCGCGCCGGCGGTGGTGTAGACCAGCAGCGTGGCGTTCTTGTTCTGCTCGCGGGAGAGCTCCAGGCCCACGTCGTAGCTGTGGGTGATGAAGCCCTCGCCGAACTTTCCGTAGATGTCGGTGACGTTGGCCACCGTCCGCGTGGGGTTCCAGCGGCCCTTGGTGCCGCGCTTCATCCAGTACTGGCCGCCGATCAGCTGGGCCGCCCCGCCGTCGCCCGGGTTGGTGACGACGTAGTCGTTGAGGGTCTTCGAGGCCCGGAACACGTTGCGGATCTTGAGCGCCTCCGACACGTCGTGCTCGGCGATGAGCGTGGCGATGTCGGCCTCGGTCTCCTGATAGTCGCGCGCCTTCAGGCCGTAGAAGCTATCGCGCGGCACATCCAGCACGCCGCTGTCGGTGCGTGGCAGACCGGGGATCTTGGTGAACAGCGGCACGCCGTAGTCCGGCAGCTCGTCGGTGCGCAGGCGGTAATAGAGCGCGGTCGCCCGCGTCTCCGTCCCGATCCCCGTCGCCATGCCGGCCAGCAGGCCGTAGCGCTTGGAATGGGCCGCATCGCGACCGGGGCTGTCGGCCTCCATCCCCATCAGGTTCAGGCGGACCGCGGAGATGTCGCCCAGCTGGTAGTTCGCGTCGATCGTGCCGCGATAGTAGCTGTCCGTGCCGACGCCGGCCTGGCCGTTGACGAAGGTGTCGAGGCGCGGCCGCTTGGTCGTCAGGTTGATGCTGCCGCCGCCCGAGCCGCGACCGGAATAGGCGCTGTCGGCGCCCTTCACGATCTCCACCTGTTCGATGGCGAACACCTCGCGGGTCTGGCCGCCCGTGTCGCGCACGCCGTCGACGAAGATGTTGTTGCCCGAGGCCTGGCCGCGGATGAACGGACGGTCCGCCAGCGGCTGGCCGCCTTCGCCCGCGCCGAAGGTGATGCCCGGCGAGGTGCGGAGGATGTCGGTCAGCGAGGTGGCGGCGGTCTGCTCAATCACCTGGCGCGGGATGACGGTGACGCTGCGCGGCGTGTCGATCAGCAGAGCCGTATACTTCGGCGCCTCCGGCTCGCGGGGTCGGGCTCCGGCCACATCGACGCCGGTGAGGTCGGCCGGCGCCGGCGCGTCGGCGACGTCGGTGGCGGCCTGCGCCGCGGCGCCCATCGAGAGGCCCGCCACACCGGCCGCCACGAACACCAGGGCGCGCTTCTTCCGCGCGACTACGCCCTTCACTGACATCAACCCCGTCCCCTCAGACGCTGAGAATAATAATGAGAGGCGTTCTTAGTTTCATGGCGTGACCGTGGCAATGAGAATAGTTCGCAACTGCGGTCTCAGGAGTCGTCAGGTTCTCGCCGGATGGCGCGCAACCATGCGTGGCGGCAGGGGTTAAAGCCTTCAGAACCCACCGGGATTCCGCCGATGACCGACGCCGCCGACGTGCTCCGCCCCTTCCTCTGGCTTGCGGCGATCGCCTTCCTGGTCGGCTTCGTCAGCTATCTGGCGCTGGGCCGTCCCGCCGCCACGAGCGACGCGTCGCTGCAAGCCTGGCCGTCCCAGGTGTCGGCGCCCGTCTCCGACGAATGGAACACGCCCAAGCACATCTAGGTCGCGCCTAGCCGCCGCGCGCGACGAACCAGCCGTTGCGGAATCCCTTGTCGGCCTTGCCATAGACGAACGCCTCGCCTTCCGGCGTCGCCAGCCGGCCGCCGGCGCCCAGCAGCACGGCGTGCGCCGCGGCGATGTCCCACTCCATCGTCGGCCCGTGGCGCGGATAGATGTCGGCCGCGCCCTCGGCGATCCGGCACAGTTTCACCGAGGAATCCATCGCCTGGGTCCGCGCGAAGCCGTACTCGTCGGTCAGCCGGCGGACCTGTTCGTCGGTCGCGGTGTGGCTGATGAGGCCCAACGCCGTGGCCGCGTCCCACGCCCGCACCCGCACCGGCTGCACGTGCCCGCCGTTCACCCGCTTCCAGGTCTGCACGCCGTCGGGCCCGCCCTTGGTGAACCAGGTCTCTCCGGTCGGCGGCGCATTCACCGCGCCGGCCACCGGACGGCCGTCCTCGATCAGCGCCACGTTCACCGTGAAATTCGGATCGCCCCGCACGAAGGCCTTGGTGCCGTCCAGCGGATCGACCAGGAAGAACACCGGCCCGATCTGGTCCGGCGTGCCGAACTCGCTGGCGTCCTCCTCCGATACGATCGGGATGCCGGGAAAGGCCGCCGCCAACCGCTCCAGAATCAGCTTCTCGCCCCGCCGGTCGGCCTCGGTCACCGGGCTCTCGTCCGATTTCGAATGCACCGTCAGGCCCGACCGCCACAGCGGCAGGATAACCGCGGCCGCCGCCTCGCAGATCTCGGCCAGGGTCTCGCCGACGTCGGTGTTCGAAAGCCTCAACTGCAGCCCCTCTTCAGCCTCGCGCCCGCTCCCGCGGATCGTCGCCCACGAACACCAGCCGCACGACGCCTGCGTCGATCGCCTGCTTGCCCGCGTTCTCGAAATTCACCGTCACCATCCCGCCGGCCACCGACTGCACCTGGCCCAGTCCCCAGTCGTCCTGCGTCGGGTGCCGCACGAGCACGCCAGGTTCCAGGAAGGGGTCCGTGAACGACGCCATCGGCGGCTCTATTAGAGAGGGCGGGGCGTTTTCCAAAGGCTCAAATCACCCCAAGGTCCGCCGCCATGACCGATCTGCCCGAAGACGTCCCGGCCGCTGCAGCCGGCGAAGCCGTGCGCACCGCCGAGCTGGCCGCCTACCTCGCGGCGCGCATGTGCCACGACTTCATCAGCCCGGCGAGCGCCATCGTCTCGGGCCTCGACCTGCTGGAGGACCCCTCCGCCCAGGACATGAAGGAAGAGGCCATGGGCCTCATCGAGAGCTCGGCCCGCAAGCTCGCCGACCTCCTCGCCTTCACTCGCGTCGCCTTCGGCGCCTCCGCGTCGGCCGAGACCTTCGACGCCCGCGACCTCGAGAAGCTGGCGCAGGGCGTCTTCCGCCACATGCGCGCCGAGCTGGAGTGGACGCTCGAGACCCCGGCGGTGAACAAGCCCTGCGCGCGGACCCTGCTCAACCTCGCCCAGATGGCCGGCGCCGCCCTGCCGACCGGCGGGACCGCCCGCGTGCGCGCGGTGCAGGAGGGCGCATCCATCGCGCTTGCGGTGGACGCCGTGGGCCCCCGCGCCCGGCTGCGGCCCGAGGTGCTGCGCGGCCTGCAGGGCCAGCCGCTGGGCGAGGGTCTGCACGGCCACTGGGTCCAGGCCTACTACGTGCATCTGTTCGTGCAGGACGCCGGCGGCCGGGTGTTCGCCGACGTCAACGAGGAGCGGATCGTCTTCGCCGCCACCCTGCCGGCCTAAGCGCGGCGTTAACCCTCTTGCGCGACAAGTCGTCCCGTTAGGGGGCGACGTAGAACCTTGAAGACCTGCCTAGTCGTCGACGACAGCCGCGTGATCCGCAAGGTCGCGCGCCGGATCCTGGAGGACCTCGGCTTCGACGTAGCCGAGGCCGGGGACGGCGCCGAGGCCTTGGCCTGGTGCCATGCGGCCATGCCCGAGGCGATCCTGCTCGATTGGCGCATGCCGGTGATGGATGGGCTGGAATTCGTCCGCCGCCTGCGCTCTGAGCCGGGCGGCGACCGCCCTCGGGTGATCTTCTGCTCCGTCGAGAACGATCTGGCCCGCATCCGCGAGGCGCTGGACGCCGGGGCCGACGAATACGTCATGAAGCCGTTCGACGGCGAGATCCTGGCCGGCAAGCTCGGCTTCGTCGGCCTGATGGGCAAGCCGGTCGGAGCGCTGGCGGCATGATCGGGCTGGAGGACCGCGAACTGGTCGCCGCCGTCTGCGCCAGCCGGGCCGGCCTGCGCATCGACCCCGACAAGGCCTACCTCATCGAGAGCCGCCTGGCGCCGGTCGCCCGCCGCGAGGGCTTCGGCGCGCTGGCCGACTTCCTGGACAGCGTGCGCCACGGCCGCGAAGACCGGCTGGTGTGGGCCATGGTCGAGGCCATGGCGCCCCCCGAGACCACCTTCTTCCGCGACCCGGCCGTGTTCGAGGCCCTGGTCGGCGACGTCCTGCCCGAACTCGCCCGCCGCACCGAAGGGCCCGTGCGGGTCTGGAGCGCGGGCTGCGGCGCGGGGCAGGAGGTCTATTCGCTGGCCATGCTGGTGGCCGAAACGCCCGGGCTCTCGGGCCGCGTCGAGTTCTTCGCCTCCGACCTTTCCGAGCGCAGCCTCGAGAAGGCCCAGGCCGGGGTCTATTCACAGTTCGAGGTGCAGCGCGGCCTGCCGGCCCGGCGCCTGGTCCGGCACTTCGAGCGCGAGGGCGAGCTCTTCGTGCTGTCGCCCCGCATCCGCCAGATGATCCGCTGGCGGCGCGTGAACCTGCTGGACGACCTGTCTCGCCTCGGACGCTTCGAATTGGTGCTCTGCCGCAACGTGCTGTCGTCCCTGACGGGCGAGGCGCGGGAGCGGGTGATGGAAGGCCTGACAGCGACCCTGGCGCCCGGCGGGCGACTGGCGCTGGGCCTCGGCGACGCCGCCGAAGCCTGGCTCGACCCGGTGGCGTCGGACGCGGGCGTGTTCGCGATCGGCGCGGCGGCCTGAGCCGAACAAGCAAAAGCCCCGCCGCTTGCGCGACGGGGCCCTGCCGTCAGATCCTTTCGGATCCTTAGTTCTTGGCGTCTTCCGCGGTCTGGCTCACGGCCGAACCGGCGGCTTCCACGTCCTTGCCAGCGCCCGAAACGGTGTTGCAGGCGGCCACGGCCATGCTGGCGGCGATAGCCGCCATGACAAAGATCTTACGCATTTGCGGTCTCCCGGGGTTTTTGCATTCAGCGTCGCCGGAACGGCTACGCCGCCGCCTGGTTCCCCTTTGACGGCTCTGCCGTAGTGATCGGCGTGTGTCCATCGGCGGCGGGCGTGGGGAAAAGCAGGCGTGCGGTGACGCCGCCGCGGGCGTTTCGGATCAGCTCCACGCGGCCGCGCAACTGGCGGGCGAAGGCGGTCATCAGCGTGCGCCCGACGCCCGAGGCCTCCAGGCTTTCCTCGGCGCCGGCGCCGTCGTCCGAGATCGCCAGCTCCGCCTCCTCGCCGTGCACGGTGAAATCCACGCTCAACGTCCCGCCGCGGCCGGCGAAGGCGTGCTTCTGGGCGTTGGTGATCGCCTCCACGGCGAACAGGGCCAGGGGCGCCAGACGGTCGGGGTCGATGACCAGCGGATCGACCGACATCTCGGTGCGGACCGCGGGGCCATGCACGAGGTCGCCCGAAACCAGCTGGGCGGTCAGCTCCTCCAGGAACGGCCGCAGGTCGACGCGCTTCAGGTCGGGGCCCTGGTAGAGGGCGCGGTAGATGAGGGCGAGCGCCGTGATCCGCTGGCGGGTGTCCATCATCGCAGAGCGCGCCGCGGGGTCGGTCAGCGACCGCTGCTGCATGTTCAGCAGCGAGGAAATGACCTGCAGGTTGTTCTTCACCCGGTGGTGGATCTCGCGCATCAGCGCGTCCTTCTGGGCGAGGTTGTCGCGCAGGGTGGCGTCGCGGCTGACCAGGGCGTCGGCCATGTCCTCCAGCGTCTCGGCCAGGTCGCGGATCTCGGGCGGCATCTGCTCGGCCTGCACCGGGCGCACGCTGAGGCGCCCCCGGGCGTACAGGGCCGCGATCCGTTGCAGATAGGTGATCCACCGGACCACCACGCGGTCGGTCACCACCGACACCGCCGTCAGCGCCAACGCAAACGTCAGGAGCGGGAAGAGCACGCCGGTCAGCGGGTTCAGCCAGGCCCACGACAGCACCCCCGGCGAGTCCGCCGACAGCACGACATAGACCTCCTCGCCGACCACAGGCGCAGCCGAATAGACCCGTCGACGGTCCTCCGTGTCGCGCCCGTACCAGACGAGCGTGCCCTGCGCGTCGACCTTGGCCCGCCAGTCCTCGGGAAGCGGCGGGAAGGCGGCGGCGTCCGTCACGCTGATGTACTGGCCGCTCTTCTCCACGAGGCCGACGTCGGCGCCCGGCGGCAGCGAGGGATCGGTCACCGCCGGCTGCAGGCTGGAGAGCGCGATCACGGCGACGAACGCGCCGTCGAAACGGCCGTCCGGCGAGGTCGCCCGCGCCGCGGTCAGCACCGCGGGCCCCGACGCGTAGGCCGAGCCGGGGTCGCGGGTGATGACCAGGTCTTCGCCGCCCGACAGCCGCTGGAACCAGGTCCGGCTGGCGCGCTGGGTGTCGGCGGGGACGTTCCCGGCTGCGCACACCACCCGGCCCTGGCGGTCGAAGCGGATCAGGTTCTCGTAGCCCGGGATGCGGGCCTTCACCTGGGCGAGCCGCTGGGCGCACTGGAAGCCCACCGCGCCCGGCGCCAGGGTCTGGAGCAGGACGTCGGCGCTTTCCATGCGCGCCCGCGCGGTGGCGGCGCTGCGCTCGGCCGCGAAGCCGAGGTTCTCGCGCAGCACGCGCCCTTCGCGTTGGAAGCCGATCACCGACTGCAGCACGCCCAGCATCAGCACCGGCAGCAGGGCAGCCGCCAGCGCCGCGATGAGGCGGACGCGGATCGTGCTCAGCGAGGCTGAGGGCAGTCGGAGCATGGGCGGCTGGTCCCGTCCCTTAGCGGACGGTGCTTAGCCGTTCCGCATCCGCCAGGATAGAGCGCATGGCGTCACCGGCCGAGGCGCCGTCACGGTCGTACGCCCCTTCGTCGAGGATGGCGTGCAGGGCCCGCCGCGCGCGGCTCACCCGGCTCTTCACCGTGCCCACCGCGCAGCCGCAGATGTCGGCCGCTTCCTCGTAGGCGAAGCCGCCCGCGCCCACCAGGATCAGCGCTTCGCGCTGTTCCGGCGGCAGCATGGCGAGGCCCTGGCGGAGTTCGTCGAGAGCGACGGGCGCCTCGGGATCGTCCACCGCCACGAGCGTCCGTTCGGCCGCTTCCTGGTCGAGCTGGCTCTGCCGCCACGACCGGCGCTTCTCCGAGTAGAACTGGTTGCGCAGGATCATAAAGGTCCAGGCCTTCATGTTCGTGCCCATTTGGAAGCTGGCTCGCGCGTCCCACGCCTTCATCATGGCGTCCTGCGCCAGGTCGTCGGCGGCGGCCGGATCGCCGCACAGCGTGCGCGCGAAGGCCCGCAGGTGCGGGATCAGCTGGACGAGTTCACGCTTGAAGGCGTTGTCGTCCGCTTCGGTGCGGGGCGGTCTGGCTTGACGTTCCTCGCTCATCAGCCGTTCCCCGCGCCACGTTCGTCGGCCCTGCGCAGGATCTCCAGGAATTCATCCGGGACCTGTTCGTTGACGACTTCGTCGAACATTTGGCGCAGGCGCACGCCGATCGCCTGCTGGCGCAGGCGAGCTTCGTCCAGGGCCGCAGACGGCCGGGTACGTTCCGGTGAAGGACGCTGTTCTATCATCTCGTCGGCGTTCCGCTCGCGCGGAGGCCGCCCCCTCGCTGGTTCCTTGTCGCCGTCCAACGTCTCAACTCACGTTCGGGTTCCAACATCGGAATGCACAAGATGCGGAAAACCGGCGGCGAAGGGAACCGGTTCCATTCAATGGCGTTTTCCGCTCATCATGCAGCCAGGGCAGGGGCGCAGCCTCCGCTTTATGCTGCGGCTTTCGATCCGTTGAAACGGGAGGGGTCAACTTTGAGTCTTCTAGCCCGACTGGCGCCGCATCTTCCTTACGTGCGCCGTTACGCCCGTGCGCTCACGGGCGACCAGTCCACCGGCGACCATTACGTCCGCGTCGCGCTCGAGGCCCTGGCGGCCGGGGAGCGCGTGCTGGAAGCCAACATGACCCCGCGCGTTGCGCTGTATCATGTGTTCCACGCCATCTGGTGCACCTCGGGCGCCCAGCTCGAGAGCCCGCAGGAAGACGACATTTCCGCCGATGACACGACGCGCCGCCTGATGCGGATCGCGCCGCGGTCGCGGCAGGCGTTCCTGCTCACCGCCCTTGAAGGCTTCACGCCGTCGGAAGCGGCCCAGATCCTGGGCGCCGACTTCGCCGAGGTCGAGCGGCTGATCGCGGAGGCCCAGGCCGAGATCGACGCCGAACTCGCCACCGACGTGCTGATCATCGAGGACGAGCCGGTCATCGCCGCCGACATCGAGGCGCTGGTGAAGGAACTCGGCCACACCGTCGTCGACATCGCCGCCACTCGCACCGAAGCGGTCGACGCCGTCGCCCGCAAGACGCCGGGCCTGGTGCTCGCCGACATCCAGCTGGCCGACGGCTCGTCGGGCATCGATGCGGTGAAGGACATCCTGCAGCGCTACGACGTGCCGGTGATCTTCATCACCGCGTTCCCGGAACGCCTGCTGACCGGGGAGCGGCCCGAGCCGACCTTCCTGATCACCAAGCCGTTCCAGCCGGAGACGGTGAAGGCGGCCATCGGTCAGGCGCTGTTCTTCCATCCGCGGAAGGCCAGCAAGCAGGCCGCCTAGGTCCGCCGGTCCGACGTGAAAAAAGAAGAGGGCCCCGCTCCGATCCGGAGCGGGGCCCTTTTCACATCCGCCGTCTGCCGGGCGCCTTACGGCGTGGGCGGCGAGGACGGGTTCGGCCGCTGGCCGCCGGCCGGGCCCAGGTTGTCCGGGGCGTTGTTGCCCTCCACCGCCGAGTTGATCGGGGCGGGCTCAGGCGCATTGAACACCGCGGCGCGGTTCGAGGGGCCGTTGTTGGCCTCGGTCCGGCCCAGTTCGTCGCTGTTCGACAGATAGGCGACGCCGAAGCCCAGGATCACCAGCAGCAGGCCGAAGCCCAGCACCAGCAGCACGTGCCGGCCCGAGCGGCCCTGCCGGGCGCGGGTGACGCCGACGACCGGCCTTGAAGTCTCGCGCGTCGAAGACGCCATGGAAGTCTCCTTACTGGTACGGGAAATAGCTGAACGGGCCGGTTTCCACCGACCCGTGGGAATCCGAGCGGCCGGCCGTCAGGGAGCCGATCGCGCCGCTGACGACTGCGAGCGCCACCACGCCGCCCAACACCATCCAGCGCCGTTTGGCGGCTTGCTGACGGGGGCTGGGCGTCTTTGCGAGCGGCGCGCCGGCGCCGACGATGAAGGAACTGCGCATGATCGGCCTCTCCGCAGGGGCGCGCTTTCCGCACCCCGCCTCTGAGCCAAACGCATGGGTGCAAAGCGGCGTTCCGCCTGTCCGGCCAAGCTTCGCAACTATCTGATTGCACGGCAGAACGTCGGCGCCGGTTCGCCCGTGACGAGAAATTCCGAAAAAAGTTGATCGCCGCTCGGAACGCCGAAGGCCGGTCTGTGTTTATGATCATGCGGAGGCGGCGACGCCCCCCCCGACTTGAGACTGGCGACCATGCCAGTCTGCCGTCTCCGCACCCCTTTTCTCGATGATGCACACCTGGGCGGGTCTGAGGACCCGCCCTTCTCTTATGCGCCATCCTGTGCGCCCGCCTCGACGGCGGCGCGCGAAGACGGCCTCCGCCTGAGCGGAGGCCTGTTGTCCGGGATGCCTCGGCCTATTTCGCCATGTGCAGGGTGACGTCGGCCCGGCGGCGCAACGGCGCGGCCTTGCCGTCGGCGGTCACGGCGCCGGCCTGGCCCGCGGCCGCCACCTGGAACTCGGCGGCCGGCAGCCGGGCGGCCACCAGGGCGGCGGTCACCGACTGGGCCCGCTTCTTCGACAGCTCGAGGTTGGCGGTGGGATCGCCCGCCGCGTCGGCGAGGCCCAGCACGCTGACCCGCTGCACCGTGCAGCCCTGGGTCATCTTGGCCGCCTCGGCGATCACGCCGCGGCCCTCGGGGGTCACCTCGGCCTGGTCCGGCTCGAAGTAGATCTGCACCGTCTGATCTTCACAGCGCGGGGGCGCCTTGACCCACCGGTCGCGCGCATCGCGCACCGTCTGGCATCCGGCCAGCGCCACCGCGGCCGTCACGATCAGCAAGCCCGTCCTGGTCGCCTTCATTCGAAAGCCCCTCCCATCCTGAGTTCCTGCCTGCACGGAAAAGGGCGGCCGGAAACGCGTCCGACCGCCCTCGCCATCTGAAAAGAGGCGTTTGAGCCCGTCAGCGGGGCGAGCCGTTTTCCCAGTAATAGCGGCCGGTCGCGCTGTCGTAGTAGTAATAACGACCCGCACGCTCGTCGTAGTACTGGCGGCGGTTGGCCGGCGAAGCGCCGCAACCACCGTCTTCACGGCAACCCTTCACCGCGCCGGCGACAGCGCCGACGCCCGCGCCGACCGCCGCACCGGTGCCGACGCCGACGTCGCCCGAGACAGCGCCGATAGCGGCGCCAGCCAGGGCGCCCAGGGCGGCGCCGCCCACGGCGTTCGATTCCGTATTGCCAGTCGTGGTGCACGCCGACGCGAGAACACCGGCGCCCACGAGGGCGATAAGAGGCTTCAGCATTCCTAGGCTCTCCTTACGTGTCCCCCTTGCGCCACCAAACGCCCTCGAAGCTTCACAGTTCCGCCGGAACAAAGGTCAAGGCTTGCCGTTGCATCGCCGGATCGCCCCAGCGACCGTCCGGGACCGTTTGGTGGGGATCGCCTGAGGAGGGCTCGAACCGTGGTTGCACGTTCCTACGAAAACGACCGCGTCCGCCGCGACGCCGACGATCGCGCCGACCTGCGCGAGGCCTATGAGCGCGGCCGCAAGGACGCCCGCGCCTCGCGCAAGCGCCACCCCATCCTGATGACCTTCATGTTCATCGCCGCCGTCATCGGCGTGATCCTGCTGGCGCTGGCGGCCATGAACGGGTCGTTCGGCGGCGCGGGCCAGGTCGTCGACCAGAACCTTTCGGTCGCCGCCGACAAGGCCGAGCCCGTCGTGCGCGACGCCGCCGGCGACGCGGGCCGGGCGATCAATGAAGCCACCGACGGCAACGACGCGACCCAGCCGGGCCGCTGAGCCTGACGTTCCATCGATCGCGGAGGGGGCGGTGACGAAGATCCAGAAGGTCGAGGTCATCGCCAACGTGGCCTCGGGCAGCGTCAACGACGACGCCCCCGAGCAGATCGGCAAGATCTTCGCCGACCACGGCTTGGCGGCGAACGTCTGCGCGCCGCAGACCCACGAGCTCACCGACTGTCTCCGGCGCGCCGTCGACGCCGCGCCCGACCTGCTGGTCGTGCTGGCCGGCGACGGCACGGCGCGCGCCGCGGCCGAGCTGTGCGGTCCCGACGGGCCGATGATCGCCCCGCTGCCCGGCGGCACCATGAACATGCTGCCGCACGCCATCTACGGCGTCCGGCCATGGCAGGACGCGCTCACCATCGCGCTCGCCCAGGGCGAGGAGCGCGCGATCGGCGGCGGCGAGATCGAGGGCCACCGCTTCATGGTCGCCGCGATCCTGGGCTCGCCCGCGCTGTGGGCGCCGGCCCGCGAGGCCGCCCGCTTCGGCCGCCGGCGCCTCGCCTGGACGCGCGCCAAGCGGGCCTTCCGCCAGGCGTTCACCGGCCGGCTCCGCTATGCGCTGGATTCCGGCGTGCGCGAGAAGGCCGAGGCGATGATCTTCATGTGCCCCACCACCTCGCGCGCCCTGGCCGACGAGGAGCAGGTGCTGGAGGCGGCCGCCCTCGACGTCAGCGGCGTCGCCGACGTGGTCCGCCTGGGCATCAACACCCTGGTCCGCGACTGGCGGGACGATCCCGCGGTGGCCAGCCGCCGCTGCCGGCTCGCCAAGGTCTGGTCCTCGCAAGGCATTCCCGCCGTGCTTGACGGCGAGTCCGTCCGGCTGAAGGCGGCGACCGAGGTCCGCTACACGCCCAAGATCGCCCGGGTGCTGTCGATCCCGAAGGACGTCTGATGACGATCCGCATCGCCCATCTCTCCGACATCCACTTCGGCGGCGAGAACGAGGCGGCCGTCGCCGCCGCCGCCGAGCGGCTGGCGAGCGAGCATTTCGATCTGGTGATCGTCTCCGGCGACCTCACGCGTTACGGCGAGGTCTGGGAGTTCGAAAAGGCCAGGGCCTGGCTGGACGGCCTGCCCGAGCGCCGCCTCGTGACCCCTGGCAATCACGACGCGCCCTACCTCGCCTGGGCGGAGCGGATCTTCACGCCCTTCCGCCGCTTCGAGCGGTTGATCGGCCCGGCCCCGGCCCAGACCTGGTCGGGCGGCGGCTTCGCCGTGCGCGGCGTCAACACCGCCCGGGGCGCGCAGCCCCGGCTTAACTGGTCCAAGGGCCAGATCTCGCTGAAACAGGCGCAGGCCGCCGCCGACTGGTTCGGCCAGCAGGACCCTGCCTGTGTCCGCATCGTCGTCGTGCACCACCCCCTGATCGAGATGATCGGCGGCCCGATGACGGCCAAGGTCTGGGGCGGCGAGAAGGCGGCCGAAGCCTTCGCCGAGGCCAAGGTGGACCTGGTGCTGTCCGGGCACATCCACGCGCCCTTCACCTGGCCCTACCCATACGGCGACGGTCGCACCTATGCGGTGGGCGCGGGCACGCTGTCGGTGCGCGAGCGGGGCGTGCCGCCCAGCTTCAACGTCGTGGAGGTCGACGAGGGCTGCTTCCGGGTCAAGGCGATGGCCTGGAAGGGTTCGCACTACGAGCCCTACCGCACCTGGTCGCTGGACCGCCGGCCTCGGTAGGGCTCGCCAAAGCGCCTCAGAGCGTCGGGCCTGCGCCTCGGCCCCGGAACAGGTGCAGCACCAGGGATACCAGGAACAGCACCAGGAAGACGACGAAGAGGATCTTGGCGATCTCGATCGCCGCGCCGGCCACGGTGGTGAAGCCGAGCACGCCGGCGACCAGGGCGACCACGAGGAAGATCAGGGCCCAATTCAGCATGGGATTGTCTCCGCGCGCAGGCGAAGCTTGGCCTGCGTCATGGCAACGCTTCGGCGGCTTACTTGGTTTCGGGCTTGCCTTGGCCCTGCGCCCCGCCCGCCATGAACGCCCCGACGATGGCGCTCACCACCGCCGGATTGCGGATCAGCACGGTCACCGCCGCGGCGGCGGCGCCCAGCGCCACCAGCGGCCGGGCCTTGGCCATGGCGATCAGCTGGTCGAGCAGGGGGACCTCCTCGGTCGCGGACCTGGGGGGCAGGGGCGCCTTGCGGAGCGCCAGCGCCGCCGCGGCCGCCGCCACCAGGGCGAAGGCGACCGCCACGACCGCGGCCGCGCCGGCCGGCGTCAGCCAGAGCCGCGCCACGGCGTAGAGCGCGAGCGCCGCCGCCCCGATACAGACGATCACGGCGCCGACCACGGCGGCCAGCGCCGCGGCCAGGCGCCGCAGGATCAACGGCGGGTCTGCTGGGCCAGCAGGAGGCCGATCACCACGCCGACGCCCAGGGCCAGGCCCGTCGCCGCCAGCGGACGGGTGCGAACCTGCTCGCTGACGTATTCCGAGGCGTCTTCGATCTGCTGGCTCGCAGCGTCGGCGGCCACGCGGCTCTGGGCGCGCAGTTGCTCCAGCCCCTGCTGGACGGCCGCCTCGATCTGCTTGGCGGCGTCGGCCAGCGCGCGCTGGGCCTCGGCCGACAGGCGGTCGAGGTCGCTGGCGGACGTCTCGTCGGGCGTGAGCTCGTTGGCCTTGGGCATGGCAGCCTCCGGAAGCTTGGCTTTGTCGCCTGCAATGTAGGCCGCCTGCGTGACGGCGCAAAGGCCGCCGTCGACGCGGGCAGCCGCGCGGCGACCGGTGTTGCGCCGAAACCGCTCGCCTCGGCCCCATGCGTTTGCCTATGGTTCGGGCATGACGCGTCGCGAATCTGGCCGCAGCCCGGACCGCCGACGCCTCGACCTGGCGCTGAAGGCGGCGGGCCTGGGCGAGTTCGAGTGGGACCTCGACCGCGACATCTTCGTGGTCAGCGACCGCATGGCCGCCATCACCGGCCTGCCTGCCGGCGAGACACAGGCCCAGGGCGGCGGCGCCCTGCACATCAACATCCATCCTGACGACGTCGATGCAGTGCTGGTCCAGCGCGCCAAGGACCTGGCCGAGGCGGACTCCTTCGACACCGAGTTCCGGCACATCCGCCCCGGCGACGGCGGCGTCCAGTGCCTGCGTGTCGCGGGCGTCATCGAGCGCGACGCGGCCGGCAAGGCGATCAGCGTCACCGGCATCGTCCAGGACGTCACCGCCAGGCGCCTGGAGGACGACCAGCGCCAGGAGCTGATGGCCGAACTGGACCATCGCGTGAAGAACGTCCTGGCCACGGTCCAGGCGCTGGCGGTGCAGACCGCCAAGCGCACCACCTCGCTGCAGGCCTTCCTGTCCAACTTTGGCGGCCGGCTGAAGGCGATGGCCTCGGCCAACGAACTGCTCACCGCCGCCCGCTGGCGCGGCGCCGCCGTCGAGCATCTGGTGGCCGCCGAGCTGAAGGCGCTGGCCCCTGGCCAGACCCGCTCCAACGGCCCCGAGCTGTTCCTGACCCCGCGCGCCGCCAACGCGCTGTCGCTGGCGCTGCACGAACTCGCCGCCAACGCCGTGAAGTTCGGCGCGCTGTCCACGGAGGCGGGCCACGTCGACGTCCGTTGGTCCGGCACGGCCAAGGGCGGCTTCGAGCTCACCTGGACCGAAAGCGGCGGCCCGTCCGTGGTCGCGCCGACCCGGCGCGGATTCGGCTCCACACTGCTGGAACAGGTCACCGGCCGCGAACTGAACGGCGACGCCCTCGTCGAATACCCTCCGGCCGGCGTGCGCGCCCGCCTGCGCGCCGGGCCCCAGGCCGTGGCCCCGCGGCCCGAGACCGTGCCCGACGGGCCGACCCAACGGATCGCCGAGACGGTGGTCACCTCGTCCGGCCCGGCCAGCCTCAAGGGCTCGCGCGTGCTGATCGTCGAGGACGCCGTGCTGCTGGCCCTGGAGCTCGAGACCGGCCTGTCGGAAGCGGGGGCCGAGGTCGTCGGGCCCGCCTATGAGCTGGAAGAGGCCATGGCCCTGCTGGACCGGCCGATCGACGCCGCCGTGTTGGACGCCAACCTCAACGGCCGCTCCGTGATGCCGGTGGCCGAGGTGCTGGCCCAGCGGAAGATCCCGTTCGTCTTCGCCACCGGCTACGGCGAGGCTGGCGGCGCGCCCGGCGGCTTCGAGGCGCCGGTGATCCGCAAGCCCTACGACGTCACCCAGGTCGCCGCCGCCGTCGCCGAACTGCTCGCGGCGTCCTGACGCGCGGCAGCCTGTCCTGGGACAAGGCGCCGCCTCGGCCTGAGCTCTGCCATGCCCTAAGTCTCCGGCTCAGGAGGCCCGCGGCTCGATCGCGGGGGCTGGACCGGCGGCCACGGGAACTCGCCCGGAAACATGCGACCCCCCTCCGATTGCGGTCCGCGGCACAGGTCGCGGGCCGTCGTTCGTCGGGCCTCCCTCTGCGCAAACCTGACCTTACGTGGGGTTCACTTCGCCGGCCGCCCGGCGTAGATGCGCGGCCATGGCCGAGTTCGCGATCGCACCCGCTCCCGTCCCCACGGTCCCGGTCGAAGGGGAGGCGAAGGCCTTTCCCGTCCGCCGCATCCTCTGCGTGGGCCAGAACTATGCCGCGCACCGGGCCGAGATGGGCGGCGACGACCGCGCTCCGCCGTTCTTCTTCACCAAGCCCGCCGACGCCGTGGTCCCGCCCGGCCGCGATCCCGCCTATCCCACGCGCACCGAGAACCTGCACCACGAGATCGAGCTGGTGGTCGCCATCGGCAAGGCCGGCGCCGACGTCGCGCCCGACGCCGCCCTCGACCTGATCTTCGGCTATGCGGTCGGCGTCGATCTCACCCGCCGCGACCTGCAGGCCGCCGCCAAGTCGGCGGGCAAGCCCTGGGACGCGGCCAAGGGCTTCGACGACAGCGCGCCGATCTCGGCCATCCGCCGCTGGAGCGGGCCGCCGCCCGCCGGCCGCATACGCCTCGGGGTCAATGGCCAGAGCCGCCAGGACGCGGACCTCGGCGACATGATCTGGAACGTCGCCGAGATCGTCTCCGAGGCCTCGAAACTGTGGGCGTTGGCCCCCGGCGACCTGATCTTCACCGGCACGCCCGAAGGCGTCGGCCCGGTGGTCCGCGGCGACCGCGTCAAGGGCGAGGTCGAGGGGGTGGGCTGGCTCGCCTTCCAGGTGGCCTGATGGCGCTCACCCTGCACAGCTACTGGCGGGCCACCGCGCCCTACCGGGTCCGCATCGGCCTGAACCTCAAGGGCCTGCCCTACGACTACGCGCCCGTGAACCTGCTGAAGGCCGAGCAGAACGCCGACGCCTACGCCGGCCTGAACCGCCAGGAGCTGCTGCCGGCGCTGCGCACCGGCGACGGCCACGTGCTCACCCAGAGCCTCGCCATCCTGGAGTGGCTGGAGGAGGTTCATCCCGCGCCGGCGCTGCTGCCGAAGAACCCCTTCGACCGCGCGACCATCCGGGCCATGGCCGCCATCGTCGCGTGCGACATCCACCCGCTGAACAACCTGCGCATCCAGAAGCAGCTGACGGCGCTCGGCGTCGACGACGCAGGCCGCAGCGCCTGGACCAAGCGCTGGATCGACGACGGCTTCCGGGCGCTCGAGCCAATGGTCGCCACGCACGGCCGTGGCTTCGCCTTCGGCGATGCGCCGACGCTGGCCGACTGCCTGCTGATCCCCCAGGTCTACTCCGCCGAACGCTATGCGGTGGACCTTGGCCCCTATCCGGCGATCCGGGCCGTGGCCGAGACGGCCGCGCAGCACCCGGCCTTCGCCGCCGCCCATCCCGACAACCAGCCAGACGCGGTCAAAGCCTGATGCTCGAAGACCTGAAAGCCAACAACAAGCGCTGGGCCGACCGGAAGATCTCGGCCGATCCGGGCTTCTTCAAGCGCCTGGAGAACCAGCAGGCGCCCGAGTACCTGTGGATCGGCTGCTCGGACAGCCGCGTGCCTGCCAACGAGATCGTCGACCTCGATCCCGGCGAGCTGTTCGTCCACCGCAACGTCGCCAACCTCGCCCCGCCCCAGGACGCCAACTACCTCAGCGTCCTGCAGTTCTCGGTGGACGTGCTGAAGGTGAAGCACATCCTGGTCGTCGGCCACTACGGCTGCGGCGGCGTCGCGGCCGCCGTCGACGGCAAGCGCCGCGGCCTCATCGACCACTGGCTGCACCCGATCCGCGAAGTGCACCACGACCACCAGCACGAGCTGGAAGCCTTCCCCGACGATCGCAAGCGCTGGGACCGCCTGGTCGAGCTGAACGTCATCCGCCAGGTGCGCAACGTCGCCTCCGACGTGTTCGTCCAGGACGCCTGGGCGCGCGGCCAGGAGCTGAACGTCCACGGCTGGGTCTATTCCATCGCCGACGGCCTCGTTCGAGACCTGGAAACCACCGTCTCCAGCATCGAGGACGCGGCCGGCCTTGACCGCTTCCGCAACATTCCGGGCCAGACCGGCGCCTGAGGCCGCCTCGGCCTTGACGGAGCGGGCGGGGGCGGCTTGTGTCCCCGCCAACGGCCGCCAAGGCCGATGAAAACGCTCAGGAACCGTCTATGAAATCCATGCTGATGGCCGCCGCTGCGGTGGCCGTTCTGGTGGCCGTGGGGCCTTCGGTGGCTCAAGGTCAAAGCGGGGCTCCGGCGCCGGCCGGCAAGCCCACCGCCGCCGACGCCAAGGCCTTCGTCGAGAACGCCGAGGCCCAGCTCGAGAAGGCGAACGCCTTCTCCGCCCGCGCCGCCTGGGTCCGCGCCAACTTCATCACCGCCGACACCCAGTGGCTGGAGGCCAAGGCCTCGGCGGAGGGCACCGAGCTCGCCACGCGGCTCGCCAAGGAAGCCGCCCGCTACGACGGCGTGGCCGCCGATCCGGTCACCGCGCGGAAGCTGAAGCTGCTGAAGCTCTATCTCGTGGCCCCGGCGGCGGACCGTCCCGGCGCGGCGGACGAGCTCGCCAACCTGCTGACCAAGCTCGACAGCACCTATTCGACCGGCAAGTTCGACTTCAAGGGCAAGCCGATCACCCTCAACGACGCCGAGGACGTGCTCGCCAAGAGCCGCGATCCGGCCGAGCTGAAGACCGTCTGGGAAGGCTGGCACAACACCGCCCGGGTCATGAAGTCCGACTACCAGCAGTTCGCGAAGCTCTCGAACGAGGGCGCGGTCAGCCTGGGCTACAAGGACACCGGCGCGCTCTGGCGCTCCAACTACGACATGGCTCCCGATGAGTTCGCCGCCGAGACCGACCGGGTCTGGAAGCAGGTCGAGCCGTTCTACAAGAACCTGCACTGCTACGTGCGCGCACGCCTGAACGAGCAGTACGGCGACGCCGTGCAGCCGCGCACCGGCCCGATCCGCGCCGACCTCCTGGGCAACATGTGGGCCCAGCAGTGGGGCAACATCTACGACGTGGTCCAGCCCAAGGGCGTCACGTCGAGCTACGACCTCGACAAGCTGCTTGTCGAGAAGGGCTACGACGCCACCAAGATGGTGAAGACGGGCGAGGCCTTCTACTCGTCGCTCGGCTACGCGCCGCTGCCGGACACCTTCTGGGAGCGCTCTCTGATCACCCGTCCGCGCGACCGCGAAGTCGTCTGCCACGCCTCGGCCTGGAATCTGGACGACAAGGACGACATCCGCATCAAGATGTGCACCAAGGTGAATGCGGACGACTTCCGCACGGTGCACCACGAGCTGGGCCACAACTACTACCAGCGCGCCTACAAGAACCAGCCGGTGCTGTTCCGCGGCGCCGCCAACGACGGCTTCCACGAGGCCATCGGCGACTTCGCGGCGCTGTCGGCCTCCACCCCCACCTACCTCCAGCAGATCGGCCTGCTCGAGAAGGTCCCCGGCGAGCAGGAGGACATCCCGTTCCTGCTGAAGATGGCGCTCGACAAGATCGCCTTCATGCCGTTCGGCCTGCTGGTCGACCGCTGGCGCTGGCAGGTGTTCTCGGGCGAGACGACGCCGGACGAGTACAACTCGGATTGGTGGAAGCTGCGCCTGCAGTACCAGGGCCTGACGCCGCCGGCCGACCGTCCGGCCGACGCCTTCGATCCGGGCGCCAAGTACCACGTGCCGGGTAATACGCCGTACACGCGCTACTTCCTGGCTCACATCTACCAGTTCCAGTTCCACCGCGCGGCCTGCAAGCAGGCCGGCTGGAAGGGCCCGCTGCACCGCTGCTCGGTCTATGACCAGAAGGCGATGGGCGCGAAGTTCAACGCCATGATGGAGCTCGGCCAGTCGCAGCCGTGGCCGGAGACGCTGAAGGTCTTCACCGGCGAGACCCGCACCGACGCCTCCGCCGTCGCCGACTACTTCAAGCCGCTCAACACGTGGCTCGTGAAGCAGAACAAGGGCGAACGCTGCGGCTGGTAGCTCGATCGCTCCTCCCCCGTGCCAACGGGGGAGGAGGACCGCGAAGTGGTGGAGGGGGCGTCATCGGCCGTGGCTTCGACGCCCCCTCCGTCAGCTGCGCTGACACCTCCCCCGCTGCGCAGGGAGGAGCGTCACTTCCTCAGCTCGATGATGTCGAGGGTGGACTCCACCTTCGGATAGGGCAGGACGAGGCGGTAGTGATTGGAGCCGATGCGCTCGAACACGCCGGCCTGGTCCCGCTCCGGATCCCGGCCATAGACGGCGTCGCGCTCGGTCGAGCCCCAGGCCACGGCGCCCAGATAGACCAGCCGCCGGCGGCTGTCGGGATAGAGATTGCCCATCGGCCGCTGCGAGCCGGTGGTCTTGCGGATCGTCAGGTCGCCGCCCGGGCTCAAGGCGACCCGGCACTGAAACCAGCCATAGGCGATGACGCCGCCGCCCGTGCCGGCGGGACCGGCGCCCAGCTTGATCGTGCGGCACCGATAGGTCCCGGGCGTCGGCTCCGGCCGCGCCAGCGCCCCGCCTGGCTCCACGACTGCGCCCAGCCTGCGCAGCTCGGGCGAACCGCGGCCGATGCCGCCCAAGGCGTCAGCCCACGCGCGGTCGAGCTGCTGGATGCGGCGGACGTCGTCACGGCTGGCGTCGTCGCGCCAGTTGGCGGATGCAGCGTAGGCGCCCGTGGCGGCGAACGCCAGGGCGCAGGCGGAGGTCAGGATCAGCGTCTTCATGACGCCAGCAAACGCGCCGGCAGCTGAACCGTGCCTGACCTCGCGACGCCTGCGGCCGTTCAGGGCGAAGGCCGCAGGCCCGGCACAATTCCCAGGCGAACTCGCCTTAGGCCAGTTTGATCTCGCGCAGGCGCTCCTGGAGGTACTCGTCCGCCGTGATCGGCGTCGGGTAGCGGTCGGGGTGCTCGGCGTCGACGCAGTTCGGCAGCGTCCGGATCGAGTAGTCCGAGTTGAAGTGCAGGAAGAACGGCGTGGAGTAGCGCGCGAAGCCGCGGCGCTCCGGGGCCGGATTGACCACGCGGTGCGTCGTCGACGGCAGCCGGTGGTTGGTCAGCCGCTGCAGCATGTCGCCGATATTGACCACCAGCGCGCCCGGCGGGGGGTTGATGGCGATCCAGCGGCCGTCGTGGTCCTGCACCTCGAGGCCGGCTTCCTCCGCGCCCAGCAGCAGGGTGATGACGTTGATGTCCTCGTGGGCGCCGGCCCGGATGTGCGGCCCGTCCTTCGGCACCGGCGGATAGTGCAGCAGCCGCAGGATCGAATTGCCGAAGTCGACGGTCGGGTCGAAGAAGTGGCGGTCGAGGCCGAGGTAGGTGGCGATCGCCTCCAGCACCTTCAGGCCCATCTGGTCGAGCGCGCCGTACAGCCAGCCGACCTTGGCCTGGAACTGCGGCAGCTCGGCGTCGGGCCAGACGTTGTCCGGCATGTGGTCGCGGAACCTGTGGCCGGCGGGCAGGTCGCGGCCGACGTGCCAGAATTCCTTCAGGTCGTAGTGGGTGTGGCCCTTGGCGGTCTCGATGCCGAACGGCGTGTAGCCGCGCTGGCCCATCACCGGCAGCTTGTACTTCAGCTTCTGGTCCTCGGGCAGGGCGAAGAACGCCTTGGTCTCGGCGATCGCCGCCTCAACCTTCTCCTGCGGCAGGCCGTGATCCTGGATCACGGCGAAGCCCCAGCGCTGGAAGCTGTCGCCCAGCTTCTGGGTGAAGGCGCCGAAATCTTGGTCGAACAGCGCGTACGAGACGGGCTCGATGTGGTCCTGGACCGAAAGGGCTTGGCTCATGGGCGGACATCTACACCCGTGGGCCGGGCGCGAGAACCGGTCTTAGCCGGGCAGGGTGTCTCAGCCGCCTGTGATCCTCGCTTCGAAAAACCGAGTCGGCTTATAGTTTTTCTGCCGAGACTCAATTCCCATCAACTCAGTAGGTATTAGTGGCGCGGCGGTCATCCTCCCTAGACCGCCGCAGCGGAATGCGGCGCGCCGGCGATCCTCCCCTCTCCGGCGCGCCCAACCGCAAAGCTGTAGGAGCCACTCGGTGACTTCACGCCTTCGAATGTCGATGGGGCTCTGTAGCCCCGGCGCCTGACGCGCCTGACGACCGCCTTTCGATCTCTCGCATCCAAGTCCCGCTGCCGGAGCTGCTCGGTGGCGAAGGGGGTACTTTGTCTTCAGTAAAACTGATCCTTCTTGCGTCCTCGGCCGCCGTGCTTGCTGGCCTGTCGAGCCCGGCGCTGGCCGAGGCGCCGGTCGCGGCTGCCGCCCTCGCGGCTGACGCCGCCGCCGAGGTCGACGGCCTCGTGGTCACCGCGCGCCGCCGCGAGGAGTCCGCGCAGGAGGTGCCGATCGCGCTGTCCGTGCTGGGCGCCGAGACGCTCGAGCGAACCGGGACCTACAACCTCGCCCAGGTCGTCCAACTCGCCCCCAGCCTCTATCTCGGCTCGTTCAATCCGCGGAACACCACGGTCAACATCCGGGGCCTTGGCAACAATCTGGGGCTCGCCAACGACGGGCTCGAGGCCGGGGTCGGCCTCTACATCGACCAGGTTTACTTCTCGCGCCCCGCCGCGGCGACCTTCGACCTGTCGGACGTGGAGCGCATCGAGGTGCTGCGCGGACCGCAGGGCACCCTGTTCGGCAAGAACACCACTGCCGGCGCCATCAACATCACCACCCGCCTGCCCAGCTTCACGCCAGAGGGCCGCCTGGAGCTGTCCTATGGCGAGTATGGGTTCCTGCAGGGCAAGGCCTCGGTCGCGGGCCCGATCAGCGACCAGGTCGCGTTCCGCCTCACCGCGGCGGCCACCCGTCGCGACGGCCTGACCAAGCACGTCGTCACTGGCCAGGACTACAATAACCTCGGCAACACCTCGATCCGCGGCCAGGTGCTGTTCAAGCCCTCCGAGGCCTTCTCGCTCCGCGTCGTCGCCGACTGGAACCGCCAGGAAACCGACTGCTGCGTCCTGGTCTACGCCGGCTACGGCCCGACCCTGAAGCCGCCGGCCTCGCAGTATCCGGTGCTGGCCGCCGGCCTCGGCTACACGCCGCCCAGCTTCGACCCATTTGACCGCCTCACGGACATCAGCGCCCCGGCCCACGCGAACCAGACGCTGGGCGGTCTCTCCGCCGTCGCCGAATGGGACCTGGGCTTTGCGACGCTCACCTCGGTCACGGCCTGGCGCTTCTGGAAGTGGGACCCGGCGAACGACGCCGACTTCTCGCGCCTCCTGATCCTCGAGCGCAGCGAGAACGCGGACCATCAAGACCAGTACAGCCAGGAGCTTCGGCTGGCCTCGAACGGCGACGGCCCGGTCAGCTGGATCGCCGGCCTCTACGCCTTCCGGCAGGCGATCGACGCCTGGGGCATCAACCTCTACGGCGCCAACGCCGCCTACTGGCTGCTGGGCCCGGCCCAGCCCGCGGCTCTGCTGGACGGCTACCGCTCGGAATTCGGCGCCACCTCCACGACCAAGAGCTACGCCGTCTTCGGCCAGGCGACCTGGGACGTCACCGACCGCCTCTCGGTGACGCCCGGCCTGCGCTACACCTGGGAGGAGAAGGACGCGGCCTACACCAGCGTGGTCTCCGGCGGCGTCGCCAACCCCACCGCGGCCCAGCAGGCGCTGAAGTTCGCGATCGCCCGGCCCCAGGCCTGGGAGGCGCACGAGAGCGACGGCAAGCTGTCGGGTCAGCTGAACGTCGCCTGGCAGCACACGCCCGACCTGCTGGTCTACGGCAACTACGCCCGCGGCTATAAGTCGGGCGGCCTCAACCTCGCGGGCGTGCCCCTGGACGCCGCCGGCAATCCGGTGCTGTCGCGCGCCACCATCCGCCCGGAGAAGACCGACGCCTGGGAGGCGGGCCTCAAGAGCCAGCTGCTCGACCGGCGCGTCGTCTTCAACGTCGCCGCCTTCTGGACCGAAACGCGCGACTACCAGGCCAATGTCGTCGACACCGCCGGCACGACGCTGCGCCAGTTCCTCGACAACATCGACAAGGTCCGCTCGCGCGGCGTCGAGGTCGACACCCGGCTCGCGCCCGTGAATGGGTTCTCGGCCTACGCCTCGGCCGCCTACACCGGCGCCGAATACATCTCCTACCCAAACGGCCCCTGCCCGCTGGAGCAGATCGGCTCGGTCACCCGCGCCTGCGACCTCTCCGGGCGTCCGCTGCCGGGCGTCTCGAAGTACGTCGTCTCCCTGGGCGGCGAGTACCGCCGGCCGATCCGTCTGGGCGGCCTCGACGGCGAGGCCTACGCCGGCGCCGACTGGAACTGGCGCTCGGGCTTCTTCTCCAACGCGTCCGACAGCGTCTATTCCCGGATCGACAGCTACGGCCTGCTGAACCTGCGCGTCGGCTTCGCCGCCGACGACCGCTGGGACGTCTTCGCCTGGGTGAAGAACGCCACCGACGAAGAGTACTTCCAGTACATCTCCGGCCACGTCGGCAACACCGGCGCCCTCTACGGCAACCCCGGCGATCCGCGGACCGTCGGCGTCACGCTCAGGGCCTCGTACTGAGATGGCCCGCCGCTTCAAACTCACCCTCGGCCCGTCCGCCTGGCGCCTCGGCGCCCTGGCTGCGCCCAGCCTGCCGCTCGCCGCCGCCGGCCTGCCGCTCAGCGTCTACCTCCCGCCCTACTACGCGACGGAGCTCGGCCTCGGCCTGCCGCTGGTCGGCGCGATCTTCATGCTGTCGCGCATCTGGGACGCGGTGAACGACCCGCTGATCGGCGTGCTGTCGGACCGCACCCGGACGCGCTTCGGCCGCCGCAAGCCGTGGATCGCGGCCGGCACGCCCCTGTTCGTGCTGGCGACCCTGGCGGTGTTCGCGCCGTCGATCTTCGGCGTGACGCCGGGCGCCGTCTGGCTCGCCGCGTGGCTCTTCCTCTTCTACCTGGGCTGGACGATGATCCAGATCCCGCTGTCGGCCTGGAGCGGCGAACTGGCCGCCCAGTACCATCAGCGCAGCCGCATCCAGACCTACGTCCACGTCTCCGCCGCGCTCGGCCTGCTCACCGTCCTGGTGCTGCCGGCCGCCCTCGACGCCGTCGCTCACCGGGCCGGAGAAACCGCCGCCGCCGGGCTCAAGACGGCCCTAATGGGCGGCTTCGTGATCGCCGCGGTCCTGCCGGCCATCGTCGCGGCCCTGGCCTTCGCGCCCGAGCCCCCGACCCCGCCGCCGGCCGACCGGCGCGTGCCGCTGCGCCAGGCGATCGCCCAGCTCGCCCGCGAGCCCCTGCTGCTCAAGGTGCTGGCTTCTGACTTCGCCGTGACACTCGGCCAGTCGATCCGCGGCTCGCTGTTCGTCTTCTTCGTCTCGGCCTACATGGGCCGGCCGGACCTCGCCGCGGGCCTCTTCCTGCTGCAGTTCGTGTTCGGCGTCTTTGCGGGCCCGATCTGGCTGCGCATCGGCTACCGCCTCGGCAAGCACCGCACCGTGGTCGCCGGCGAACTCGCCCAGGTGGTGATCAACCTCGGCCTGCTGCTGGTCCTGCCGGCCAGCCTGCCGCTGCTCATCGGCCTCACGGTCGCCCAGGGCCTGGCCCAGGGCTCGGGCAACCTGATGCTGCGGGCCATCGTCGCCGACGTCGCCGACAAGCAGCGCCTCGACACCGGCGAGGACCGCACCGGCCTGTTCTTCTCGGTCTTCAGCCTGGCCGGCAAGGCCGGTCCCGCGGTCGCCGTCGGCGTCGCCCTGCCGCTGGTCGCCGCGCTCGGCTTCCAGCCGGGCAAGCCCAACAGTCCCGAGGCGCTCGAGGCCCTGAAGTGGGTCTTCGCCCTGGGCCCGGCGCTCGCCCACCTCGTCTCGGCCGCGCTCATCGCCCGCTTCGACCTCGACGAGGCCCGCCACCGACAGATCCGCGACGCCCTCCAGGCCCGCGACGCCACCCATTCCGCGGGTCCGTTTCCCGCCCCCGCCGAATAGCCCCCCGCTCAGATCAAAGGAGTCTTCCCATGAGCGCCGACGGATACGTGCAACACACCACCCAGCTGGACATCGCGCCGGTCGCCGGCGTGATCGGCGCCGAGGTCCGGGGCGTCCGCCTCTCCGGCGACCTGACGCCTGACCAGCTCGCGGCCATCGAGGACGCGCTCTACCGGCACAAGGTGCTGTTCTTCCGCGACCAGCAGCATCTGGACGACTCCAGCCAGGAAGCCTTCGCCGCCCGCCTGGGCTCGCCCGTCGCCCACCCGACGGTGCCGGTCCGCGAGGGTTCGTCCTACCTGCTGGAACTCGACAGCCACACCGGCGGCCGCGCCGCCTCCTGGCACACCGACGTGACCTTCGTAGACGCCTACCCGGCCGCCTCGATTCTGCGCTCGGTGATCAGCCCGGCCAGCGGCGGCGACACCACCTGGGCCAACACCGCCGTCGCTTACGAGCGCCTGCCCGAACCTCTCAAGGCGCTGGTCGACAACCTGTGGGCCGTGCACACCAACGCCTACGACTACGCCGCCACCCGCGCCGACGTGGACCCGCAGCGCCTGGAGAAGCACCGCAGCGTCTTCGCCTCGACCGTCTATGAGACCGAGCACCCGGTGGTGCGGGTCCACCCGGTCACCGGTGAGCGCACCCTGATCCTCGGCCACTTCATCAAGCGGTTCGTGGGCCTCTCGTCGCAGGACAGCCAGGTGCTGCTCCGCCTGCTGCAGGACCACGTCATCCGCCTGGAGAACACGGTCCGCTGGCGCTGGCGCGAGGGCGACGTGGCCATCTGGGACAACCGCGCGACCCAGCACTACGCCGTCGACGACTACGGCGACCAGCACCGGGTGATGCGCCGGGTCACCATCGCCGGCGACGTGCCCGTGGCCCTCGACGGCCGCCGCAGCCGGATCCTGAAACCTGAAGCCCGGGCTGTCGCCGCGTAGGGGCTGAAGGGATCGCGGCGGCGGGACTTAGACGCCCCCGCCGCCGCGAGTTCCTCTAGGACCAGGTCCCTAGGGCCGGTCGTTGGCCGCCAGCCGCGGCGCTTCGATCTCGTCGTCGTCCTCGTCGCCGAGCCGCTCCATCTCGGCCTGGATCAGCCGCTCGAAGGTCTCGCGGCTGGCGCGGGTGGCCATGATGTAGCGCTCCTCCTCGGTGTGCACCGGACGGAGCTTCTGGAACATCTTGTCGTCGTGCTCGCGGAACAGCACGGCCGCCTTCAGCGAGCGCCGCTCGCCCAGCCCCAGCGCCATCAGCGCCTTGCGCCCGAAGTTCAGCGCGCTCTCATAGGTTTCGCGCTCCACGGAGTCGGCGCCGGCATCCAGCAGCTCATAGGCGTGGCGGCGGTCGAAGGCGCGGGCCAGCACGGTCAGATGCGGGAACGACTCCTTCGCCAGCTCGACCATCTCCTTGGCCTTGTCGCGGTCGTCGATGGCCACCACCAGCAGCTTGGCCTTGTCGGCGCCGGCGGTGCGCAGCAGGTCGAGGCGGCTGGCGTCGCCGTAGTGCACCCGCCAGCCGAAGCGGCGGATCAGGTCGATCTGCTCGATGCTGGAGTCCAGCAGCACCACATTGTAGCCGTTGGCGATCAGCAGGCGGGTGGCGATCTGGCCGAAGCGGCCGAAGCCCGCGACGATGGCGTCCGGCGCGCCCTCGTCGAACGGCAGCCGCTCGGGCTCGGGCCGCGCTTCGACGCGGTTCAGCACCAGCTTCTCATAGGCCGCGAACACCAGCGGCGTGGCGGCCATCGAGACGGCCACGACCGCCGTCAGCATCCGTGCCAGCTCGGCGTCCAGCACGCGGGCGCCCAGCGCAAACCCCAGCAGCACGAAGGCGAACTCGCCGCCCTGGGCCAGCGCCGTCGCCGTCGTCGCCGAGGTCCGAACGCTGCGCCGGAAGACGCGGCCCGCCGCATACATGGCGATCCACTTCACGGCGATCAGGCCCGCCACCAGGCCCAGCAGCAGCAGCGGCTGGGCGGCGAGCAGCGCCAGGTCGAGGCCTGCGCCCACGGTGATGAAGAACAGGCCGAGCAGCAGGCCGCGGAACGGCTCGATGTCGGTCTCGAGCTCGCGCCGGAACTCGCTCTCGGCCAGCACCACGCCGGCCAGGAAGGCGCCCAGCGCCGGCGAGAGGCCGACCAGCTCCATCAGCGCGGCCACCGCCACCACCAGCAGCAGGGCCGACGCCGTGAAGATCTCCCGCAGCCGCGCGGCCGCGATGAACCGGAACAGCGGCCGGATCAGGTAGCGGCCGCCGATCACCACCGCCGCCACCGCCGCGATCACCGCGATCGGCCGGCCCCACGCGGGCAGCTCATCCACCAGCGTCGGGCCGTGATGGCCGCCGGCCGCCGCTTCGGCGACGGGCGCAGCGCCCGTCATGGCCAGGAACGGCAGCAGGGCGAACAGCGGGATCACCGCCAGGTCCTGGAACAGCAGCACGCCGAAGCTGGACTCGCCCACGGGCCCCTGGCGCAGGCCCTTCTCCTCCAGGCTCGCCAGGACGATGGCCGTCGAACTCATCGAAAGGATCAGGCCGGTGGCCAAGGCGGCCTTCCAGTCGAGGCCCATCGCCAGGCCGGCCGCGGCGACCAGCGCCGTGGTGCCGGCCATCTGGCCCGTGCCCAGGCCGAAGATGTCAGTCTTCATCTTCCAGAGCAGGGCGGGGCGCACCTCCAGCCCGATCAGGAACAGCAGGATCACCACGCCGAACTCGGCGAAGCGCATCACGTCCTCGGGCTCGCCGACGAGGTTCAGCACGAACGGGCCGACGATCACGCCCGCCACGAGGTAGCCCAGCACCGAGCTCAGCCCGAGCCGCTTGGCGATCGGAGCCGCGATCACGCCGCCGGTCAGATAGACGAGGGCCTGCAGCAGGAGATTGTCGGCGGTCATCGGCGCTCCGGAGGTTTCGTGCGGACCGGAGCTGTACAGGCCTTCTTCATCAATCGATGAATTTTTTCGCGACTCCGGTTCTCAACGTCGCGATTGCGGCGTATTGGCGAGACCATGGCGGACAAGGTTCGAAACGACGCGGTCGAGGCGCTGGCTGGCCTGCTCTTCGACGGCATGACGATCATGGCGGGCGGCTTCGGCCTCTGCGGCATCCCGGAGAACCTCATCGCGGCGATCCGCGCGGCGGGGACCCGCGACCTCACGGTCATCTCCAACAACTGCGGCGTGGACGACTTCGGTCTCGGCGTGCTGTTGGCCGGCGGCCAGATCCGCAAGATGGTGAGCTCCTACGTCGGCGAGAACAAGCTGTTCGCCGAGCTGTACCTCTCCGGCAAGCTCGAACTCGAGTTCAACCCGCAGGGCACGCTCGCCGAGCGCATCCGCGCCGGCGGCGCCGGCATCCCGGCCTTCTTCACCAAGACGGGCGTCGGCACGCTCGTCGCCGAGGGCAAGGAAGTCCGCGAGTTCGACGGCGAGCTCTACGTCATGGAGCGCGGCCTCACCGCCGACCTCTCCATCGTCAAGGCCTGGAAGGCCGACCGGGAGGGCAACCTCGTGTTCCGCAAGACCGCCCGCAACTTCAATCCGATGATGGCCACCGCCGGCAAGGTGACGGTCGTCGAGGTCGAGGAGCTCGTCGAGATCGGCCAGATCGATCCGGACCAGATCCACACGCCGGGCGTCTACGTCGACCGCATCGTCCAGGGCACGTTCGAGAAGCGCATCGAACAGCTCACCGTCCGCAAGCGCGAGGAAGCGTAGAGCCATGGCCTGGACCCGCGACCAGATCGCCGCCCGCGCGGCGCAGGAGCTGCGCGACGGCTTCTATGTGAACCTCGGCATCGGCATCCCGACGCTCGTCGCGAACTATATCGCGCCCGGCACAACCGTGACCCTGCAGTCCGAAAACGGCATGCTGGGCATGGGTCCGTTCCCGTTCGAGGGCGAGGCCGATCCCGACCTGATCAACGCCGGCAAGCAGACCATCACCGAGCTGGCCTCCTCGTCCTACTTCAGCTCGGCCGACAGCTTCGCGATGATCCGCGGCGGTCACATCGACCTCTCCATCCTGGGCGCCATGCAGGTGGCCAGGAACGGCGACCTCGCCAACTGGATGGTCCCCGGCAAGATGGTAAAGGGCATGGGCGGCGCCATGGACCTCGTGGCCGGCGTCAAGCGCGTGGTCGTGGTCATGGAGCATGTCGAGAAGTCGGGCGCGCCCAAGCTGGTCGACGCCTGCTCCCTGCCGCTGACCGGTGCGGGCGTCGTCGACATGGTCGTCACCGACCTGGCGGTCTTCGACGTCGGCCGGGGCAAGAAGCCGCTCACCCTGCTGGAGCTCGCGCCCGGTGTGACGCTCGATGAGGTGAAGGCCAAGACCGAGGCCGCCTTCGAGGTGGCGCTGCAGACGGCGTAGCCGCCGCCCGGCGCTTCTGCGCATTGCATCGTTCGCCGGCCGTCTCATATTGGCGGCATGAGAACGCGCACGCTCGTATCTTTGGCCGCCGCGACCGCCGCGACGCTGCTGATCGCACCCGCCGCCTCGGGCGCCGCCACCAAGACCGCGGTCTTCGCCGGCGGCTGCTTCTGGTCGGTGGAGAAGTTCTTCGAGGGCAAGCCCGGCGTGGTCAGCGCCGTCTCGGGCTACGCCGGCGGGACCTCGCGCAACCCGACCTATGAGAACCACGAGGGCCACCTCGAGGCCGTCCGCGTCACCTACGACCCGGCCAAGGTCAGCTACGCCCAGCTGGTCGACCACTTCTTCCACAACATCGACCCGACCGACCCCAACGGACAGATCTGCGACAAGGGCCCGGCCTACCGCACGGCCATCTTCGCGGGCACGGCCGAGGAGCGGAAGATCGCCGAACAGGCCAAGATGAAGGTCGGCGGCGAGCTGAAGGCCAAGGTCGCCACCCAAATCCGCAACGCCGCGCCGTTCTGGAACGCCGAGGGCTATCACCAGGACTTCGCCAAGAAGAACCCGGCCCAATACGAGCGCTACCGCATCGGCTGCGGCCGCGATCCGTGGCTCAAGAAGGTCTGGGGCGCGCGCTAGCGTGCCGCCGCGAAGCAGCCGCTAAAGATCAAACCACGGATCACACCGATCACACGGATAGCGCCGCCTCGTCCGTGTAATCCGTGTGATCCGTGGTTCTCATGGAGACCGACACCATTGGTGCGGCGTCACGGGATCGGGCGCCCGGTCGTAGGGTCGCGCGGCTTCGGCGCGAAGCCTTCGCCGATGAACATCTCGATCCGCCGCTTGCGCTTGGCGTCCAGCCAGATGCTGGCGATCTCCAGGCCGGAGGCTGAGCGGAAGTCGCCCTCCATCTCGGTCCGGTAGGCGCCCTCCATCGAAACCGCCAGCACGCGGTCGCCTTCGGACGGCTGCAGGGCGGCGCTGGCCTCGGCCTGGTTCTCCGGCTCGCCGGTCAGCAACCAGCTGCGGAGCGGGGGCAGGGCGGGCAGCTCGTCCCGGCCGTAGTAGCTCATGGCGTAGAACAGGAAGCGGTTGTTGACGGCGATGGCGGTCAGCTCCGGCTCCAGCGCCGCCCGCCGCAGCACGGTCTCGGTGGTTTCCTGCCAGCCCTTGGCCCGCTTGAAGCTGTTGCCGATGCCCGAGTGCTCGGCGAGGCTGGGCGAGATCAGGAAGGCGAAGAACGCCGCCGCCAGAACCGCCTGCATCGCCAGCGCGCCGATAAGCCAGCCCTTCGCGCGCCAGCGCACAAGCCAGGCGCCGACCAGGATCGCGCCGGTCAGATAGCCCGCCCCGGACCAGTTGGCGTTCGCCCGGCTGATGAAGGCCTGGCCGGTGACGATCAGCAGCGGCGGCAGGGTGAAGCACAGCAGCAGCAGGTCTTCCCGCGACAACCGCCGCCGCATCGCCGCCAGCCCGAGGCCCGCGATCAGGGCCCCCAGCGGGATCGGCCCGAACACCCCGAACTGGGACAGCGCGAACTCCCCGAGCTCGGCGAAGTTGAACAGCTGCCGTCCGCCCCAGGCGGCGTTGGCCGCGGTGTGATGCAGGGTGGCGAAGCCGTGCGTCGCGTTCCAGACGACGTTCGGCGCGAGGATCGCCGCTGCCGCCAGCGCCACCAGCCCGGCCCGCGCCGGGGTCCAGGCCGCGCGCGCGTCCCGCGAGATCAACAGGTGAGCCGCCAGGCCGACCAGGAAATAGACCGCCGCATACTTCGACAGGAAGGCGAGCCCCAGGCCCACGCCCAGCGCCGCCGACAGCCCGAGCGCGCGGCGGCCCTCGGCCCGCTGCAGCTCGACATAGGCCAGGATCGTCAGTCCCAGGAAGAACAGCAGCGGCGCGTCGGTCGCCGCCACCAGCGACGAGAGCTGCACGCCCGGCATCAGCGCGTAGAGCGCGGCGCCCGCCAGCGCCGCGCCGCCGCCGTACAGCCGTAGTCCGATCGCGAAGACCGTCAGGGTCGCGCCCGCCTGGAAGACCACGGCCGAGGCCCGCACCCACGGCTCGGCGTCGCCGCCGAACGCGGTCGTCGCCCAGATGGCCCAGGCGATCATCGGGGGCTTGGAATAGTAGCCGAAGTCGAGCGTCCGCGACCAAAGCCAGTACTGGGCCTCGTCGGGGTAGAGCTCCAGCGGGCTTGCGAACAGCACCACCAGGCGCACGACCGTCAGCGCCGCCACCAGCAGGACGGCGGCCCGCCAGTCGTCCATGGTTCGGGCGCCTTGCGGCCGGATTCCGGGGACGTCGCTCATGGGGCTCCTTGGGGCGACCGGACCCTACTCACGGACCGCTGCATGTAAAGCAACGGCGCCACGTTTCGACGCATCTCGCGCGTCCATCCGTGACCGTTACAAAAGCGTCACCCATGAGGCGAAATTTAGCGCTATAGGGGCGCGCAAGACTCGCAGCGGCCGGAAGGGGTGTCCGCTGTCGGAAGTCCATCGGACAAGGGGATACCTTAATGAGAATGATCAATCGGCTCGCGTGCGGCGCGGCGCTGACGGTCCTCGCCTCGGCCGCCTCCACGGCCGTGTACGCGCAGGCCACCACGGGCGCCGTCCGCGGCCAGATCACGAGCGACTCGGGCGCCGCTGTGGCGAACGCGACCGTCTCCGTGACCCACGTGCCCACCGGCTCGGTTTCGACCTCGGTCACCGACGCTGACGGCTTCTACTCCGTGCGCGGCCTGCGTCCGGGCGGCCCGTACCGGGTGAACGCCACGGCCGCCAACTTCGAAGCCGCCTCGGCCACCGTCGCCGCCATCGGCATCGGCGAGCCCGCCACGGTCGACGTGGTCGTCTTCTCGGCCGGCAACCAGGTCGCCGAGCTGGTCGTCACCGCCGCCGCCGCCGCCAAGAGCCAGGGCGGCCCGGCCTCGAACTTCACCGCCAGCGACATCGAAGCCCTGCCTTCGATCAGCCGCGACCTGAAGGACGTCGCTCGGATCGATCCGTTCGCCTCGATCGACCCCACCAACCAGGACGCCCTGTCGTTCGCGGGCACCAACACCCGCTTCAACCAGCTGACCGTCGACGGCGTGCGCCAGAACGACGACTTCGGCCTGAACAACAACGGCTACCCGACCCAGCGTTCGCCGATCTCGCTCGACGCCGTCGCCGCCGTGAACGTCTCGGTCGCGCCCTACAGCGTCATCAACAACGGCTTCGTGGGCGGCCAGATCAACGCCGTCACCAAGTCGGGCGGCAACCGCTTCTCGGGCACGGCCTTCTACGAGTACACCGACGACAGCCTGCGCGGTGACTCGCTCGAAGGCGTGAAGATCAAGCGCGCCTTCGAAGAGAAGACCTACGGCGCCACCCTCGGCGGCCCGATCCTGCAGGACCGCCTGTTCTTCTTCGGCTCGTACGAGAAGTTCGAAGGCGTGCTCGGCTTCGACGAAGGCCCGGTCGACTCGGGCGCCTCGTCGGTCATCCCGCGCATCACGCAAGCGACCATCGACCAGGTCCGCGCCGACACCCAGCGTCTGTACGGCTACGATCCGGGCGGCGCGGTCATCGGCGCCTTCCCGGTCGAGGACGAGAAGTGGCTCGGCAAGATCGACTGGAACATCACCGACAACCACCGCGCCTCGTTCACGTACCAGAACACCAAGGGCAACTCGTTCAACGGGTCGGTCTCCGACACCTTCGCCCAGGGCAACAGCCTGACGCAGCCGGCCATCGGCCTGGAATCGCGCCAGTACGTGAAGAACGAAGAGCTGACCGCCTACACGGTTCAGGTGAACTCGGACTGGAGCGAGAACTTCTCGACCGAGTTCCGCTATTCGTCGAAGGAAACCGACACCACCCAGCTGCCGCTGAACGGCCTGTCGGTCGGTGAGACGGTGATCCGCGGCAACGACATCCCGGGCCTGCAGCCTGGCGGCGGCACCCCCGAAATCCGCTTCGGCGCCGACATCAACCGTCACGACAACTACCTGAACGTGAAGCTCGAGACGATCGAGGCCATCGGCCGCTATCGCCTGGGCATCCACGAGCTGCTGTTCGGCTTCCGCACCGAGAAGGACGACATCTACAACGTGTTCGTCGCCCGCTCGCTCGGCGCCTACACCTTCAACAGCTACGCCGACTTCCTGGCGCGTCGCGCCGGCAGCTTCTCGCTGACGGGCGGCATCGACCCCAGCTCGGGCACGGTCCCGGCCACGCTCGGCACCGCCCGGGCCGGCGCCGCGGACTTCGGCTTCCGTCTCTCCAGCCTCTACGCTGAAGACCGGGTGCAGATCCTCGACAACCTCGACATCACCGCCGGTGTGCGCTTCGACTGGTACTCCACCAGCGACGACCCGATCCTGAACACGGCCTTCGTGTCGCGTCAGGGCTTCGCGAACACCAAGAGCGTCGACGGCGAGTCGGTGGTCCTGCCGCGCGTGTCGTTCAACTACGAGCCGATGGACCGGCTGAACATCAGCGGCGGCTTCGGTCGCTTCTCGGCCACCGGTCTGAACGTCTGGATTTCGAACTCCTTCTCGAACACCGGCGTCAGCCAGACCAACGCGGTCTGCCCGGCGGCTCCGTTCACCAACGTCAACCTGACCCAGGCTCCGGCCGGCTGTACGTTCACGCCCCGCGGCGGTGACGTGAACGCCCTGTCGCCGGCGTTCCAGATCCCGACGACCTGGAAGGCCAACCTGTCGATCGGCTACGAGTTCGACCTCTCCCGCTGGGGCGTGGGCGACGGCTGGCTGGTCCAGGTCGACTACCTGAAGGCGATCAACGAGAACGCGCTGTACTGGTCGGACGCCCGCTCGCGGGTGATCGGCCTGGCCCCCGACGGTCGTCCGGTCTACGGCCCGACCACCACGGGCGACCTGACGGGCAACCAGGGCGACTTCATCCTCCGCAACATCGACAAGGGCGGCTCGGATTCGGTGGCCTTCACGCTGGCCAAGGATTGGCGTGACGGCTGGTTCGAAGGCCTCGGCTTCAACTACAGCTACACCTACACCGACGCCGAAGACGCCAACCCGATGACCAGCTCGATCGCGTCGTCGAGCTTCACGCGGTTCGCCAGCCAGGATCCGCTGAACCCGCCGGCGGCGACCTCGGACTACGAGGTCCGTCACCGTCACGCGCTCAACCTGTACTATGCGAAGAAGTTCTTCGGCGACAACGAGACCCGCTTCACGATGTTCGCGCAGCATCGTTCGGGCCTGCCGTTCAGCTACACCTTCGCCAACAGCCGGACCGGCAACTTCGACAACGACTTCGGCTACTACACCTCGAGCTACTCGGGTCGTCAGGCCACGTCGAACGCCCTGCTGTACGTGCCGCTCGCGAGCGATCCGATCGTCACCTACGCGCCCGGCTTCGACCAGTCGCGGTTCCAAACGTTCCTCCAGAACTCGGGCCTGGCCAAGTTCGCCGGCGGCATCGCGCCGCGGAACGCCTTCCGTCAGGCGGACGTCACCACCATCGACTTCCGCATCAGCCAGGAACTGCCGGCCTTCTTCCCGAACGGGGCGAAGCTGGAAGTCTTCATGGACGTCGAGAACCTCGGCAACCTGCTGAACGACGATTGGGGCGTGCTCGAGCAGTACGACTTCTCGCGGATGGTCCCGGTCGTGAACGTCAGCTGCGTCAACGGCGCTGGCGCCGCGGCGGGCTGCGGCACGGCGGGCGCCCGGTACCTGATCTCGGGCACCGGCGCCGGCGGCGCCTTCCAGGAGCCGGTCCAGGCGTTCCGCCGCGACCAGTCCCTGTGGCAGGTCAAGTTCGGCGCGAAGTACAAGTTCTAAGCCGAACTTAGAGTCTGAAGAGTTGGGAAGGGCGGCTGCGGCGACGCAGCCGCCCTTTCTCTTTTGTCGCGGATGCTTGACGCAGGGGGCGCGGGGGGCCATCTGCGCCCGGCTTTTAAGACCGGTCTCGTTATCTGGGGGGCTAGATGAGCTTCACCGTTCCCGCCGAATGGGCGCCGCACAAGGCCATGTGGCTGGGCTTCCCGAGCCATGCCGACCTTTGGCAGGCCGATCTCGACGAGGCCCAGGCCGAGGTGGCTGCGCTCGCGCGCGCCTTGGCCGGCCCCGGCGGCGAACGCGTGCGCCTGATGACCGGCCATCCGGACGGCGAGGCGGCCGCGCGGCGCCTGCTGGGCGACGTGGCCAATATCGAGATCGTGCCCGGCCGCTTCGGCGACATCTGGCTGCGCGACACCGGCCCGATCTTCGCCGGCGGCAAGGCGCAGGGTTTCCGGTTCAACGGCTGGGGCGGCAAGTACAGCCTCGAGCACGATGACACCGTCGCAGCGCAGATCGCCGATGCCAGCGGTGTCGAGCTCGTTCAGCACGACTTCATCCTGGAAGGCGGCGCCGTCGACCACGACGGCTTCGGCACGGTTCTGACCACCGGCCAGTGCCTGCTGAACGCCAACCGCAATCCCGGCTGGGACGACGCCAAGGCCGAGGCCGCGCTCGCCGCCTCGCTGGGCGCGAAGAAGCTCATCTGGCTGGGCGAGGGCCTGCTCAACGACCACACCGACGGCCACGTCGACAACCTGGCCCGCTTCGTCGCGCCCGGCGTCGTCGCCGTGCCGGTGGCCTGGGGCCGGGGCGACCCGAACGCCGGCGCCTACGACGACGCGGCCCGAAGGCTGGCCCACCAGACCGATGCCCGCGGCGAGGCCATCAAGGTGGTCCGCATCCCGTCGCCGGGCTTCGTCGAGGGCGAGGACGGCCCGATCCCGGCCAGCCACATGAACTTTATCATCGCCAACCAGGCGGTGATCGTGCCGATCTACGAAGAGCGGCCCGGCGAACTGGCCGTCCAGGCGCTGGAGCAGATCTTCCCGGACAAGGCCGTCATCGGCCTGCCCTCGATCGCCATCCTCACGGGCGGCGGCTCGTTCCACTGCATCACCCAACAGGAGCCCGCCGCCTGATGACGCGCATGCTCAAGGTCGCCGCCATCCAGACCTCGTACGGCGAGGACATGGCCGCCAATATCGAGAAGACGAAGGGCTTCATCCGCGCCGCGGCCGCCGAGGGCGCGAAGGTGATCCTGCCGTCCGAGCTGTTCCAGGGGCCGTACTTCTGCGTCGCCCAGGAGGAGCGCTGGTTCGCGACCGCCTATCCCTGGCGCGAGCATCCGGCCGTCACCGAACTGCAGCCGCTCGCCAAGGAGCTCGGCGTCGTCATCCCCGTCTCGATCTACGAGCGCGAGGGGCCGCACTACTTCAACAGCCTCGTCATGATCGACGCCGACGGGACGCTGATGGGCGTCTACCGCAAGAGCCACATCCCCGACGGCCCGGGCTACATGGAGAAGTACTACTTCCGGCCCGGCGACACCGGCTTCAAGGTCTGGGACACCAAGTTCGGCCGCATCGGCGTCGGCATCTGCTGGGACCAGTGGTACCCCGAGTGTGCGCGCGCCATGACGCTGATGGGCGCCGAGATCCTGCTGTACCCCACCGCCATCGGCTCCGAGCCGCACGACCCGACGCTGGACACCGCCGCCCCGTGGCGCCGCGCCATGCAGGGCCACGCGGTCTCGAACGTGATCCCGGTCGTGGGCGCCAACCGCACGGGCTTCGAGCCGTGGGCGGGCTACCCCAACGGCGGCCAGCAGTTCTACGGCTCCAGCTTCATCGCCGACCACCGGGGCGACCTGGTGGCCGCGCTCGGCCGCGAGGACGAGGGCGTGCTCTCCGCCGAGTTCGACCTCGACTTCCTGCAGACCCACCGCGCCGCCTGGGGCTTCTTCCGCGACCGGCGGACGGACCTCTACGGCTCGCTCGTCGGCCAGCGGCCGGCCTAGGCCCCGCAGCCGCTGGCGGCCGGCGCGTTCGCCAGTTCACGCTTCAGGGCCGCCAGGTCGGCGTTGAACGCCGGCTCGGCGTGCAGGCGGGCGACCATGCCGGCCGACAGCACCCGGCCGGCCTCGACGTCCGACGGATAGTGCACGCCGCAGATCACCCGGCTGTCGCCCGACTCCTGGCCGAGCCTCAGCAGGGCGTCGGCCTTGGCGGGCATGGCTTCGGTCAGGATCAGCGCCCACGACCACGCGACCATCGAATGGCCCGACGGGTACGAAGCGTTGGTCTCCAGCCACTTCTCGCGCGGCACGCAGATCGGCTTGTCGTTGCCCAGCGCCGGGCGCTTGCGGTCGAAGTGGTTCTTGGCCGGCGTGCCCAGGGTGCGCACGTCCAGCTCGATCTTGTGCAGCAGCCTCCAGGCCACCGGCGTCGCCTGCTGGCTGACTTCCTTGCCCATGGCGCATGAGAACCGCTTCAGCGCCCCGCCCTGCCACAGGTCGTTGTCCTGCTGGGCCAGCTTCCAGCGCGCCGAGCCCTCGAGGCTGCGGGTCGCGTCGTAGTTCGCCCGGTCGGCCACGTCGTAGGCCGAGCCCGCCGACGGCGGTCCCGGCAGGATGTCCTTGCCCGACAGGTCGGCAGCCGTGAGGTAGCCGGTGGTCTGCCCGCCCGGCGCCGCCTGGGCGGCGGTCCTGGCCGGCGCCGGCTCGGGGGTCGAGGTCGCGGCGCACGACGCCAGCAGGGCGACCGCGCTGGCGGTCATCAGGGTGCGGATCAATGGAATATCCTCAGGCTCGGAGCACGGTCTTGCCGTTCTTGATGACGGTGACGCCGCGCTCCTTAACCCGAGCCTCGAACGAGATCACCTTTCCATCGCGCCAGAGGTCGACGGTGATGACATCGCCCGGGAACACCGGCGCCGAGAACCGCACCTGGTGGCTCTCGATCACGGAGGGATCCCAGCCGGTGATCTCCTGCAGCACGGCGCGGCAGGTGATCCCGTAGGTGCACAGCCCGTGCAGGATCGGCCGGTCGAAGCCGGCCATCTTGGCGATGTCGGGGTCCGAGTGCAGCGGGTTGCGGTCGCCGTTCAGCCGGTAGAGCAGCGCCTGGTCCGGCGTGGTGGCGAAGTCCACCGAGATGTCGGGCGCCCGGTCCGGCACGGCGTGCGGCTCCGGCGCCCCTTCGCTCGGCCCGCCGAAGCCGCCGTCCCCACGCGCGAACGTCGAGCCGGTGAGGGTGGCGACCTTCTCGCCCTTGTCGTCGGTCCAGACCGTCTCGTTGATGATCACCGCGCCCTTGCCGGCGCCCTTGTCGTAGGCGCCCACCACCCGCATCTCGGCGGTGAAGCTCCCGTACTCCGGCAGCGGCTTGTGCAGCTCCACCTTCTGCTCGCCGTGGACGACCATCAGGTAGTTGATCTCGCTCTGCCGCCAGCCTTCGCGCGGCTCGGTCGTCTGGGTGCGCTGCGCCCGCCCGACGCCCGCCGAGGACAGCACCGTCGCCGCCGTCGGCACCACCTTCAGGCCCTTCTCGTACACGAACGGCAGCTCGTCCCGGTTCAGCGGGTCGGCGCCCAGGCCGATGCCGAGCGCGTACAGCATCACGTCCTTGTCGCCGTAGCTGAAGGTCCAGGCGGTGGGCGGGTTTTCCAGGATGTCGGGATAGAAGATCGGCACGGGCGGCTCCCCTCGTTCGTCGGCCCGATTGAAAGGCCTTCACCGCAGGTCACGCAAGGCCGCGCGGAGGACCACCCGCCGCATTTGCCGCTCCTTCGCGGATCGGTTAGAAGCGGCCCCTTCGCGCAAGGCGGGCCGGGAGGGCCTAGTCGGCGCTTCAGAGATCCGAAGGCCTTATTTCGATGTCCGAACCGACACAACTGCCCGCGGGCGGCGAGCTGACCGGCAGCGTCCTGTTCTACAACAAGCCCGAGCCGCTGGCCCGCGAGCTGCACGGCAAGCTCGGCGTCAAGCGCATGGACGGCCCGTTCAAGTTCGCGAAGGCCGGCCACGCCATCCCGCTGACCGTGGGCGAGTTCCCGCTGGCCGCCGTCACCGGCCCCATCATCTTCGTCGGCGACGAGAAGCTGCCGATCGCGGTCATGGGCCTGAACGCCAACGAGAACATGTTCGTGCAGGACAACGGCCTGTTCGAGCCGGGCGTCTACATCCCGGCCTACGTGCGCCGCTATCCGTTCGTGTTCGCCAACGACACGGCCAACAACCAGATGGTCCTGTGCGTCGACCGCAACGCCGAGTTCATCGTGGAAGGCGGCGACCTGCCGTTCTTCGACGAGAAAGGCGAGCCGACCCAGTACACCCAGCAGTGCATCGAGTTCTGCAACAACTTCGAGGTCGAGCGTCAGCGCACGATGAGCTTCGTGCAGTTGCTGAAGGACCTCGATCTGTTCGAGACCAAGACCGCCCAGTTCACGCCGACCAACCCGGACGGCACGCAAGGCCAGCCGCAGAAGATCGCCGAGTACTTCGGCGTCTCGGAAGAGAAGCTCAACAAGCTGCCGGCCGAGAAGATCCTCGAGCTGCGCGACAACGGCGCGCTGGGCCAGATCTACGCCCACATGCTGTCGCTGGTCGGCTGGGACCGCCTGATCGCCGTCGCCATGGCCCGCCAGGTCCAGCAGCCGGTCGCCGCCAACGCGTAACGGCCAAGTCCCTCCTCTTCAGGGGAGGGACGCCCGCGAAGCGGGCAGGGTGGGGGATTCTTGACCAGGCGCGGAGCCTGATCGCATGACCCCCACCCGGCTCCGCCTTCGGCGGATCCACCCTCCCCTAAAGAGGAGGGATCTTTTATGCCCTACCGGCTGAACACGCTCCGCGTCAGGCACGAGAAGACCAGCCGTCCGGCCTCGTCCAAAAGGTCGTGCTGGGCGATGACGATGCCCTTGCCGTCGCCGACCGGGTCCTTGGCCATGATGGTCATCCGGCCGCGCAGCAGCTCGCCGGCCGGCGGGTTGCGCACCCAGCGCAGCGCATCGACGCCCAGCCGCTTGGTCTGCGGCCATTCGGTCCCCGCCACGGCGTCCAGCTTGGCCCACAGGGCGTAGAGCATCGCGTCCGGCGCGCCCCGCTCGGTGTCCCAACCCGGGGTGAAGGCCCCGCAGAAGGTGCTCAGCGCCTGGGGGTCCACTGCGCAGGCCCCCAACGATACGACCTGTCCGATCTCGATGTCGTCGAAGCTGGCGGGCACGCGCACTCCTGGTTCTGCCGGCGGAATCTCGCCGCCAGAATGGACAACGCCGGAAGCCGAAGTCGAGCCCCGCTTTCCGCCCACCTTTGCCAGCGCGACATCCGCAGGCCATATTGCGTCCGTAATTCGGTCCGACGACGTGCTTCCGAGGAGTGACGATGCGGTTGCTGGCGGGCTTCCTTGCCGCCCTGGCCTTCGCGGGTGCGGCGCACGCGGCCCCGGTCAATACGGGCCATCTCACCGCTGAGCTCGCCCCCCAGGCCCGCGGCATAGCCCCCGGCCAGACGATCCACGTCGCCCTCGTCCAGAAGATCCAGGACGGCTGGCACACCTACTGGCGCAATCCCGGCGACAGCGGCGAGCCCACCTCCATCGCCTGGGAGCTCCCCTCCGGCTGGACCGCCGGCGAGTTCGTCTGGCCCGCGCCGCATCGTCTGCCGGTGGGCCCGCTGGTCAACTACGGCTTCGAGGGCCAGGTGGTTCTGCCTGTGCCGGTCACCGCGCCCGCCACGGCCAAGCCCGGCGAGACGATCACCCTCAAAGCCAAGGCCAACTTCCTGGTCTGCGCCGAGATCTGCGTGCCCGAGAGCGCCGACCTGACGCTCGACCTGCCGGTCGTGGCCGCGGCCGCTCCCGCCGACGGCCAATGGGGGCCGGTGATCCAGAAGGCCCTGGCCGACACGCCGAAACCCGCCGGCCTCACCGCCGCCTTCTCGGGCGACGCCTCGGCCCTGAAGCTCGCCATCACCGGCGCCGCCGTGAAGGGCGCCGACCTCGGCGACGCCTACTTCTTCCCGTTCTCCGGCGCGGCCATCGATCATGCCAAGCCGCAGCCCATCGAGCGCGGGCCGGAGGGCCTGACCCTCACCCTGCCGCCCGGCATAGACTTCCAGGCCGGCGAAGGCCCGGCCGAGCTCGCCGGCGTGCTGACCTTCGGCGGCCGGGCCGTCGAGCTCAGCGCCGCCCGCGGTCCGGCCCCGGCCGGCGCGGCCGGGCTCGGCCCGCCGCCCGCCAAGGGCGACGGCGCGGCGACCGGTGGGGGGCCCGGTCTCGGACTGCTCGGCTACGCCGCCTTCGCCCTGCTGGGCGGCCTGATCCTCAACCTGATGCCCTGCGTCTTCCCGGTGCTGGCCATGAAGGCCGCGTCCCTGGCCAGTCACGGCGGGTCTGGCGAGGCCCGGCGCGACGGCCTGGCGTTCGGCGCCGGCGTCATCGCCACCTTCCTGGTCCTGGCCGGTCTGCTGATCGCGCTGAAGGCCGCGGGCTCGGAGATCGGCTGGGGCTTCCAGCTGCAGTCGCCGCCGGTGGTCGCGGCGCTGGCCCTGCTGATGCTGGCGATCGCCCTCAATCTCTCAGGCGTCTTCGAGGTCGGCGGTTCGCTGCAGAACGTCGGCTCGGGCGCCGCGGCCCGAGGCGGCGCGGCCGGCGCCTTCCTCACCGGCGCGCTGGCCGTGGTCGTCGCCGCCCCTTGCACCGCGCCCTTCATGGGCGTGGCGCTCGGTTGGGCCCTGGCTCAGCCGGCCGCCGCCGCGCTCGTCGTCTTCCTGGCGCTGGCCATCGGCTTCGCCGCGCCGTTCGTTGCGGTCGCCTTCGCGCCGGGCCTGCTGGCCCGCCTGCCCAAGCCCGGCCCGTGGATGGACGCCTTCCGCAAGGCCCTGGCCTTCCCGATGTACGCCGCCGCCGCCTGGCTCGCCTGGGTGCTGACCCAGCAGGCCGGCGCCGATGGCCTCGCCCGCCTGTTCGCCGCCGCTGTGGTCCTGGCCGTGGCCGCCTGGCTGGCCGGCATCGCCCAGCGCCGGGCGATCGTCGGCGGTCGTCCGCTGCCTCAGGGCCTCGCCGCCGCCGTCCTCGCGGTCCTCGCCATCGCCGCGGTGGTTGGCCCTCGGTACGGCGAGGCGCAAGCCGCCTCCGCCGACGTCGCCGGCGCCGACGGCGCTTCCGCCGCCTACGAGCCCTACACCCCCGAACGGCTCGCCGCCCTGCGCGCCGAAGGCCGGCCGGTATTCGTCAACTACACCGCCGCCTGGTGCGTCTCGTGCCAGGTGAACGAGCGAGTGGCGCTGTCCACCAAGGGCGTCGCCGAGGCCATGACCCGCAACAATGTCGCCTACCTCAAGGCCGACTGGACCAAGAAGGACGCCGTCATCGCCGCCGAGCTCGCCCGTTTCGGCCGGGCCGGCGTGCCGCTCTACCTGCTCTACGGCGCGGACCAGCCCGAGCCGAAGATCCTGCCTGCCCTGCTGACAGAAGGCGCCGTGGTCAAAGCCCTCGACGCCGTCGCCAAACCGAGCTGACCCACCCCTCGAAGCGCAAGGAGCGACCCCCATGTTCCGGACTTTCGCTATCGCCACCGCCGCCCTCGCCATCGCCGCGCCCGCCGTCGCGGCCCCGGCGATCGGCCAGCCCGCGCCGGCCTTCCAGGTGAAGGACGCCGACGGCAAGACCCGCTCGCTGTCCGAGTTCAAGGGCAAGACCGTGGTCCTCGAATGGACCAACGCCGGCTGCCCGTACGTCCAGAAGCACTACAACTCGGGCAACATGCAGGGCCTTCAGAAGCAGGCGACCAAGGACGGCGCGGTGTGGCTGACGGTGATCTCGTCGGCCCCCGGCATGCAGGGCTATCTCGAGCCCGCCGGCGCCAAGGCCTGGAAGACCAAGGCGAACGCCGGCTCCTCGGCCGTCCTGCTCGACCCCAACGGCCAGGTCGGCCGCGCCTACGAGGCCAAGACCACGCCGCACATGTACATCGTCGATAAGGCCGGCAAGCTCGTCTACATGGGCGGCATCGACGACAAGGCTTCGTCGGATCCGTCGAGCCTGAAGGGCGCCAAGAACTACGTCTCCGCGGCCCTCGCCGACGTGAAGGCCGGCCGCCCGGTCGCTCAGGCCGCAACCAAGCCCTACGGCTGCAGCGTTAAGTACGGCTCGGCCGACTAGGCCGGGCTGCTCTCCGCTCCGCAGCGGGCGGGGAGTTCACCTATACAACGTCCGTCATCCCGGACGGCCGTGAGGCCGATCCGGGACCCAGGGGCCGTGCGCACCGCCCCTGGGTCCCGGCTCTCCCGCCCGCTCGCGCGGACGTCCGGCCGGGATGACGACGGAACACTGCAGGGCTCGAGGGGCGAATAGCTTTGATTGACACGACCGCCGCCTGGCGCGCGCTTTCCGCGGCCGCCGAAGCTTCCGCCGCCAGGCCGATCGCAGGCCTGTTCGACGCCGAGCCGGACCGCCTGCAGCGGCTGACGCTGGACGCCGCCGGCCTGACCCTCGACCTCTCGAAACAGCCCTGGGACGCCGCCGGCGTCGAGGCGGCCCTCGAGCTCGCCCGCGCCGCCGGGCTCGAAGCCGCTCGCGCCCGCCTGTTCGCCGGCGAGATCGTCAACGCGTCCGAGAAGCGGCCGGCCCTGCACATGGCGCTCCGCGCCCCCGAAGGCGCCGACTTCAAGGCCGACGGCGCACCGGTCTCCCGTGAGGTCGAGGCCACCCGCGCCGCGATGCGCGCCTTCGCCGAGGCGATCCGTTCGGGCAAGAAGGTCGGCGCCACCGGCAAGCCGTTCCGGGCCATCGTCCACATCGGCATCGGCGGCTCCGACCTCGGCCCCCGCCTGATCTGGGAAGCGCTCAAGCCGCTCGACCCGCAGATCGAGCTGCGCTTCGCCGCCAATGTCGATCCGAACGAACTCGCCCAGGCGCTCACCGGCCTCGATCCGGCCGAGACCCTGCTGGTCACCGTCTCCAAGACCTTCACGACGCTGGAGACCCTGGCCAACGCCGAGACGGCTCGCGCCTGGCTGCGCGAGAGGCTGGGCCAGGCGTCGGACGCTCACCTCGTCGCCGTCTCCGCGGCCCCCGACAAGGCCAAGGCGTTCGGCGTGCCGGAAGACCAGGTGTTCGGCTTCTGGGACTGGGTCGGCGGCCGCTACTCCATCTGGTCGGCGGTCGGCCTCTCCTGCGCCATCGCGCTCGGCTACGACGCCTTCGAGCGGCTGCACGCCGGCGCGGCGGCCATGGACGCCCACTTCCAGGCGGCGCCGCTCGAGCGCAACGCGCCGGTAATGCTAGCGCTGGCCCATGTCTTCAACCGCAACGGCCTGGGGCGCCCGATCCGCGCCGTCGTGCCCTACGCCCAGCGCCTTCGCCTGTTCGCCGCCTTCCTCCAGCAGCTGGAGATGGAGTCCAACGGCAAGCGGGTCACCGCCGACGGCCGGCCCGCGCCCCGCGCCACCGCCGCCAGCGTCTTCGGGGACGCGGGCACCAACGGCCAGCACGCCTTCTTCCAGCTGTTGCATCAGGGCACGGACATTATCCCCGTGGACATCGTCGCCGTGGCCAAGGGCTCCGAAGGCGACCCCGCCGCCCAGAAGAAGCTGCTGGCCAACGCCGTCGCCCAGGCCGAGGCCCTGATGATCGGCCGCGCCATGCCAGAAGACCCGCAGCGGCACTTCCCCGGAAACCGGCCCACCAGCTTCCTGCTGCTGGACGCGCTGACGCCTGAGACCCTCGGCGCGCTGATCGCCCTCTACGAACACAAGACCTTCGTCGAAGGCGTGCTCTGGGAGATCAACAGCTACGACCAGTGGGGCGTCGAACTCGGCAAGACCCTCGCCGCCCGCGTCCTCGCGGACCTCGACGGCAGCGAGACCAACCCCCACGACCCTTCCACCCAGGCCCTGATCGACCGGCTGAAGTGATTTCCTTCTCCCCTTGCGGGAGAAGGTGGCCTGCGGAGCAGGCCGGATGAGGGGTTTCTGGAAGGCGGGCTCAACCCCTCATCCGTCACCCTCCGGGCGACACCTTCTCCCGCAACGGGAGAAGGGGCGTAGCGCGTGACTCCCTCTCTCGCCTCCGCTATACGCCGCCCCGTCATGACGCGGTCCGCGCACCATCACGGCCACCACCACCATCCGACCCTGGCGGGTTCGGACGGCGGTCGCGCGGCCTAAGCGCACCGCCCCCGAAGCCCCGCCGACGCGGACGGGGCTTCTTCCGACAAGCGCCGTCCGTCCCTCAGATTTCCCCGAGAGACGACGATGACCGACCTTCCTGCCTTGAGTGACGCCCCCGCAGCCGGTAAGCGCGCTGCCATGGCTCAAGACCCGAACCGCCCCGAAGCCCGCGCCCCGCGCGGGTTCGTCGACCGCCGCGCCCGCGACGTGGTCGCCGAGCGCCGCATCCTGGCCGCCGTCTCGGGCGTCTACGAGCAGTGGGGCTTCGAGCCGCTGGAGACCGGCGCCTTCGAATATGCCGACGCGCTGGGCAAGTTCCTGCCCGACGCCGACCGTCCGAACGAGGGCGTCTTCGCCCTGCAGGACGACGACGAACAGTGGATGGCGCTGCGCTACGACCTGACCGCGCCGCTGGCCCGCTTCGCCGCGCAGAACTGGGAGACGCTGCCGAAGCCCTTCCGCCGCTACGCCTACGGCCCGGTGTGGCGCAACGAGAAGCCCGGTCCCGGCCGCTTCCGCGAATTCGTGCAGTGCGACGCCGACACGGTGGGCTCGGCCCGTCCCGAGGCCGACGCCGAGATCATCGCCATGGCGGTGCAGGGGCTGGAAGCCGCGGGCCTGCCCGCCGGCCAAGCGCTCATCAAGATCAACAACCGCAAGCTGCTCAACGGCCTGATGGCGGCGGCCGGCGTCGCCGACGACGCCCAGAAGCTCGGGGTGCTGCGCGCCGTCGACAAGCTGGATCGCCTGGGTCCCGACGGCGTCCGCCTGCTGCTGGGCGAAGGCCGGCTCGACGAGTCCGGCGCCTTCACCAAGGGCGCAGGCCTGAACGCCGCCGCGGCGGAGCGCGTCCTGGCCTTCACCGCCGCCGGCGTCGGCGGCCGGTCCGAGACCCTCGCCAAGCTCGCCGACGTCGTCGGCGGCTCCGCCGAAGGCGACGAGGGCCTGGCCGAACTCGCCGCCATCGACGCGGCGCTGACCGCGCTGGGCGTCGGCGCCGACCGGGCCATCGTCGATCCGTCCGTGGTGCGCGGCCTCGAGTACTACACCGGCGCGGTCTTCGAGGCCGAACTGCTGCTCCAGACGACCGACGAGAAGGGCCAGAAGGTCACCTTCGGCTCGATCGGCGGCGGCGGCCGCTACGACGACCTCGTGGCCCGCTTCACCGGCGAGCGCACCCCGGCCACCGGCTTCTCCTTCGGCGTGTCACGCCTGGCCGCCGCCCTGCGCGCCGCCGGCCGCGACGCCGCCCAGGCGGTCCGCGGTCCGGTGGTGGTCATCGCCTTCGACCAGGCCCGGATGAGCGACTACTTCGCCCTGGCGGCCGAAATCCGCGCCGCCGGGATCCCGGCCGAGGTCTACCTCGGCCAGTCCGGCATGAAGGCGCAGATGAAGTACGCCGACCGCCGTCGCGCGCCGGCCGCCGTCATCGTCGGCGAGGACGAGCTCGCCGCTGGAACGGTCACCATCAAGGACCTCGACCTCGGCCGCGAGCTGGCCAGCAAGGTCACGGACAACGCCGAATGGCGCGAGCAGCGCCCGGGCCAGCAGACCATCGCCCGCGCCGAGATGGCCGAGGCGCTGCGCCGCATCCTGGACGCCGTCTGATGCGCGTCGAGCCGCCCGTTCCCGAGGCGGCGCTGGCCGCCATCCGCCAGCCCCTGGAAAGCGCCGGCGCCGTTCGCGCCGACGCGCCCCTGCTCCAGCCGCTCAACCTGCTGCTGGATCTGGCCGGCGAGGCCATGCGCGCCCGCCTGTTCGTGGTCCAGGCCGAGGGCGGCGCTGAGGCCTGCCTGCGCCCCGACTTCACAGTCGCCATCGCCCGCCAGCACATCGAGAGCGGGGCAGGCGACGGGCGCTACGCCTACGAGGGGACCGCCTTCCGCGCCTCCGCCGGCGCCGAACGGCCCGAGGAGTTCCTGCAGGTCGGGCTTGAGTTGTTCGCGCCCGCCGACGGCGCGACCGAAGCCGCCGATGCGGAGATCGCGGGTCTCGCCTGGCGCTCGGCGCTCGCCGGCGGCCGCAACGACTTGACGCTGCGCCTCGGCGACGTCGGCCTGTTCGGCCCCTTCATCGAGAGCCTGTCGCTGGCCGATGCGCTGGCCGCCCGGCTGAAGCGCGTCGCCGGCCGTCCGCGCCTGCTGCAGGCCGAGCTTGCCCGCGTGGGCGAAGCCGCGCCCGCTCAGGGCGGGACGCTCGCCGGCATCCTCTCGGGCTTGGATCAGGTCCAGGCCGGCGCCCTGCTGGAAGAGGTCTGGACCCTCGCTGGCGTCGAGCCCGTCGGCGGCCGCGGGCCGGCCGAGATCGCCGCACGCCTGGTCCGCAAGGCCGAGGCGGCCTCGGCGCCCGCGCTGACCGAGGAGCAGGCCGCCGCCATCCGCGCCTTCATGGCCATCGACGACAGCCCCGACGCGGCGCTCGCCCGCGTGGGCGAACTCGCCGGCCGCAAGGACAAGGCGCTGAAGGCCGCGCTCGCCGGCTGGGCCCAGCGACTGGAGGCGCTCGCCAACGTGGCCGATCCGCACCGCATGTCCTTCGCGCCCGCGCTCGGCCATGCGTTCGACTACTACGACGGCCTGACCTTCGAGGTGGTCTCCGAGGCCTTGGGAGCCGACCGACCGGTGGCCGTCGGCGGCCGCTACGACGGCCTGCTGGCCCGCCTCGGCGGGGGCGAGGGACGGGCGGTGGGCTGCATGGTCCGGCCCTGGCGCGCGTGGAACGGGGGCGAGCAATGAGCGAGCTGATCATCGCCGTCCCGTCGAAGGGACGCCTCAAGGAACAGGTCGACGCCTGGCTGGCCGACAGCGGCCTGTCGCTGTCGGTGTCCGGCGGCAGCCGCGGCTACATGGCGGCGCTGAAGGGCCTGGAGGGCGCCCAGGTGCGCCTGCTGTCGGCCGGCGACATCGCTGACGCCCTCGACGCCGGCGAGGTCCACCTCGGCATCACCGGCGAGGATCTGCTGCGCGAGCGCGGCGAGGACTTCGAGGGCCGTCTGCTGCTGCTCCGGGCGCTGGGCTTCGGCCGCGCCGACCTCGTGGTGGCGGCGCCGAAGAGCTGGCTCGACGTCGAGACCATGGCCGACCTCGAGGAGGTGGCCCACGAGTACCTCTCGCGCACCGGCCGCCGCATGCGCGTGGCCACCAAGTACCTCGCCCAGACCCGGGCGTTCTTCGCCCGCCACGGGGTGGTCGACTACCGCATCGTCGAGTCGGGCGGCGCCACCGAAGGCGCGCCGGCCGCGGGGTCGGCCGAACTCGTCGTCGACATCACCACCACGGGGGCGACGCTCGCCGCCAACGGCCTGAAGGTGCTGGCCGACGGCGTCATCCTGAAGAGCCAGGCCCAGCTCGCCGCCTCGCTGCGCGCGACCTGGAGCGAGACCGCGCTTGCCGCCGCCGAGCGGCTGCTGCGGCTGGTGGAGGCCCGGGCCGCGGCGCTGCGCTCGGCGACCCTGATCTGGCCGGCCCGCGGCGACGCGGCCGAACAGGCGGTGGTGGACGTGTTGGTGGCCAAGGGCGCCTCGCGGCGTCCGAACGGCCTGCTGGTCGAGGTGTCGGGAATCGCCGACGCCGCCCAGGCCCTCACCGCCGCCGGCCTCGGCCCGGTCACCGCGGCGAGGCCCGAGTTCGTCTTCGACGTGAGTTGCCCAGCCTTCGACACCCTGAAGGTGCGAGCTTTTGACGGATAGGTCAAAAAGACGGCGTAAATTTCCGCCTAACCGCAAAATTCTGATCTGACAGTGCCGTGAACCCCGACCGGGGCCGTTGACTCGGGCTGAAAATTGCCGTTCTGTCATCAGGCGAGAGACATGAAGGCGCTAGTCCCAAGGTCTCCGGCGTTTCGGGGAGGAAACGCCCGCTCAATCAGAGCGACTGCTCAAGACGGCCCGCTGAGATTATCCCCCTCAGCGGGCCGAATCTTTTTCGGCTTCCGGTTGTTTTTGACTCCCTAGTCAAAAGAAAGGCGGAGCCGGAGCCCCGCCTTCCCGTTCTCATTTCGGAAGCGTCACCAGATCCTGACGCGCTGCTCGGGCGGCACGTACATCGCGTCGCCCGGCTTCACGCCGAACGCCTGATAGAAGGCGTCGATGTTCTTCACCGGCATGTCCACCCGCGCCTGCGGCGGCGCGTGCGGATCCGAGACCAGGATCTGCTTCATGAAGTCGTCGCGGTACTTGGCCCGCCAGACCTGCGCCCAGCCGAGGAACACCCGCTGTTCGCCGCTCAGCCCGTCCAGCGCCGGCGCAGGCTTGCCCTTCAGCGAGATTTTGTAGGCGTCCAGCGCCAGCAGCAGGCCGCCCAGGTCGGCGATGTTCTCGCCCATGGTCAGCTCGCCGTTGATCCGCGCGCCCGGCAGGATCTCGGCCGCCTCGTACTGCTTGCCCAGCCGGTCGGCCTGCACCTTGAACTTGGCCGCGTCCTCGGCGGTCCACCAGTCGGCCAGCCGCCCGTCGCCGTCCGACTTGCGGCCCTGGTCGTCGAAGCCGTGGGTGATCTCGTGGCCGATCACCCCGCCGATGCCGCCGTAGTTGATGGCCGGGTCGCCTTCGGGGTCGAAGAACGGCGGCTGCAGGATGGCGGCCGGGAAGACGATCTCGTTCTTGGTCGAGGAGTAGTAGGCGTTGATCGTCGGCGGGGTCATCTCCCACTCGTCCCGGTCCACCGGCTTGTCCAGCCGGCCCACCGTGCGCGCCCATTCAAAGGCCGAGCTGCGCTCGACGTTGCCGTAGAGGTCGTCCGCCTTCAGCTGCAGGCCCGAATAGTCGCGCCACCTGTCGGGGTAGCCGATCTTCACCCGGAACTTGCCGAGCTTCTCGTGGGCCTTGGCCTTCGTCGCCGGGCTCATCCAGTCGAGCCGGTCGATGCGCTGGCCCATGGCGGTCTTCAGGTCGGCGACCAGCGCTTCCATCTTGGCCTTGGACTCGGCCGGGAAGTAGGCGTCGACATAGAGCTTGCCCAGGGCTTCGCCGACGGAGCCGTCGACCAGGTTCACGCCGCGCTTCCAGCGGGGCTGCTGGGCGGGCGTGCCCGACAGCGTCTTCGAGCGGAAGTCGAAGCGGGCCTGCACGAAGTCGTCCGACAGGTAGGGCGCCGCCTGGTCCGCCGTGGTGAAGGCCAGCCAGGCCTTCAGCGTCTCCACCGGCGTCTTGGCGTAGATCGCCGCGATCTTCGGGAAGGCGGTGTTCTCGGACGCGATCACCCGCTTGGCCTTGGAGAGGTCGGCGCCGGCCAGGAAGGCGTTCCAGTCGAAGCCCGGCGCGAAGCCCGGCAGCTGGCTCACCTCATAGGGGTTGTAGGTCTTGTCGTCGTCGCGCCGCTCGGCCCGGGTCCATGAGACGGTGGCGATCTCGGTCTCCATCGCCAGGATCGCCTTGGCGTGGGCCGCGGCGTCGGGCCAACCGGCCAGCGTCAGGATCTTGGCGACATAGGCCTCATAGGCGGCCTTCTGCGGGGCGAACCGCTCGACCAGGTAGTAGTCGCGGTCGGGCATGCCCAGGCCCGCCTGGCCCAGATACACGGCGTACTTCAGCGGATCCTTGGCGTCGTCATAGACCTGCGCCGAAAACACGCTTTGGCCGAAACCCTTGGACGTCTCGCCCATCAGTCGCGCGACGTCGGAATGGGTCCTGGCCGCCCGCACCTTGGCGAGGTCGGCGGCCAGCGGCCTGGCGCCCAGGGCGTTCACCCGCGCCTCATCCATGAAGCTCTTGTAGAACGTGCCGACCTGGCCTTCCGGACCGGCCGCATTCGGATGGCTCGCGGCCCGCTCGGCCAGCACCCGCAGCCGCTCCTGCGACAACTCGGCGAGGGCGTTGAAGGCTCCATAGCTCGACCGGTCGCCGGGGATCTCCAGCCGCTTCATATAGCTGCCGTTGGCGTGCTCGAAGAAGCTGTGGCCGGGGCTGACGGCCGTGTCGCGGCCGGCGAGGTCGAAGCCCCACGTCCCCATGCGAGGCGCCTTGGCCAGATTGTTCGGCGCGTTGGCGGTCGTGGCGGCCGCATCGGCGGCGTAGCTCGCCGGGGTGGCGGTCAGCAGGGCGGCGGCCGCAGCAGCGGCGAGCCAGGCGGATTTCATGGGGCGTCTACTCTCGACAATGACGGTTTGGCGGCGACCATGCTCCCGGCCGCCGCTGCTCCGCTCGTTACATTTTCGTTAGATGTCAGTGGTGTGCGTGGCCGCTCGGAGGCGTCGCGGGCGCCGTCGCGGCCGGCGCGCTGATCCGGATTTCGAACTCGGCCTTCACCCGCGCTCCGCTGGCGAACACCAGCGTCGCCGGCAGCCGGTCGCCGCTGTTCAGCGGCCGCTTCAGCCCCAGGAACATCAGGTGGTAGCCGCCGGGCGCGAACAGCACCTTGCCGCCGGGCGCGAGCGCCACCCGCGGCTGCTTCTGCATCGAGCTCATGCCTCCGCTCATCATCGAGCGGTGCACCTCGACGCTCCGCGCCCAAGGGCTTTCCACGGCGGTGAGCGCGTCGGGCGCCTTGCCGGGATTGGTGAGCGTCATGAACCCCGCGCCCGTGGTCCCCGCCGCCGCCGGCCGGCTCCAGGCGTCGCTCACCTTCGGCGCCGCCAGCGCCATCGTGGGCGCGGCGAGCGCCGCGATGACAGTCAGCTTCAACAGGTCCACGTCACGCCTCTCCACGGGCGCCGCCCGGCGCCCCGGCGGGATCTGCGCCCTGGCCTGAGGGACGGCGGCTTCACGACCGGCAGCCTTTAGACCCGTCCCGGGATTCCGCAAGCGCGTGGCGGGCGCCATACTGCGCCGCAGTTCAACCGGGAGAGCGAATGGAAGGCCACGTCGAAACCGGCGCCTACAAGGACGTCGTCCTGTTCCTGGCCACCGCCGGGGTCGTGGTGCCCCTGTTCCGCCGGTGGAAGATCAGCCCCATCCTGGGCTTCCTGATGGCCGGCGTTCTGCTCGGTCCCTACGGCCTGGCCCCGCTGGCCCGCGACTTCGAATGGCTCTCGGCCATCACCATCGACAACCCGGGCGAGCTGTCCCAGCTGGCCGAACTGGGCGTCGTCTTCCTGCTCTTCACGATCGGGCTGGAGCTGTCGTGGGAGCGCCTGCGGGCGATGCGCCGGCTGGTCTTCGGGCTTGGCGCGCTGCAGGTGGGCGTCTGCATCACCGCGGCCGGCGCGGTCGCCCTTTTCGTGGGCCAGCCCCTGGTCGCCGCCCTGGCGATCGGCGCGGCGCTTGCGTTGTCGTCCACCGCCATCGTCATGCCGATTCTGGCCGAACAGAAGCGCCAGCACTCCCAGGCCGGCCGCGCGACCTTCTCCGTCCTGCTGTTCCAGGATCTGGCGGTCGCCCCCATCCTGGTGACCCTCACCCTGCTCGGCCGGGGCGACAGCGGCGAATCGCTGGGCCAGCGCCTGCTCTTCTCATTGGGACCCTCGGTCCTCGGCGTCGTGGTCCTGCTGGTCATGGGTCGCCTGCTGCTGAGGCCCATGCTGCGCTCGGTAGCCAAGGCCAAGAGCGAGGAGCTGTTCCTCGCCGCCTGCCTGCTGGTGGTGATCGGTGCGGGTCTGGTCAGCGCCCTCACCGGCCTCTCCATGGCGCTGGGCGCCTTCATCGCCGGCCTTCTGCTCGCCGAAACCGAGTTCCGGCACGAGGTCGAGACACGCGTCGAGCCGTTCAAGGGCCTGTTGCTGGGCCTCTTCTTCATCTCGGTCGGCCTGCAGTTGAACGTGCCGCTGCTGCTGGACCGTCCGTTCGTCATCCTGGGCGCGGCCACAGCGATGATCGTCTTCAACACCGCCGTCGTGTTCGGCCTCGCCCGCCTTTTCGGCCTGAAGACCCGATCGGCGCTGGAGGCGGCGCTGCTGCTCGCCGGCGCCGGCGAGTTCGCGTTCGTGATCCTGGGCCAGGCGATGGCCGGCGGCCTCGTGAATCCGCTGGTGGGCCAGACCACGCTCGTCGCCGCCACCGTCTCGATGTTCTGCATCCCGCTCCTCGCCATGCTCAGCCTGCGGCTGGGCGGCCGGCGCCTCGTCCCGAGCGAGCTTCCGCCCGATGTCGGCGGCGACCCCGACCTCGACGGCCGTCCCCCGCCGCAGGTGCTGGTCGTCGGCTACGGCCGCGTCGGCCGGCTGGTGGGCGAGATGCTCCGCCGCCACGGCATCCCCTGGGTGGCCGCCGAACTCGACCCGCGGCTGGTGGAGCAGGGCCGGCGGGCGGGCGACTCCATCTACTTCGGCGACGCCTCGCGGCCGGAGTTCCTGACCCGCTGCGGCCTGGGCGACGCGCCGGCGGTGGTCGTCACCATGGACAATCCCGAAGGTGTCGAATCGATCGTCGCCGTCGTCCGCGGCCTGCGGCCCGACCTCACCATCGTCGCCCGCGCGCGGGACGCGCGGCATGCCCAACGGCTCTATGATCTCGGCGCGACCGATGCGGTGCCTGAGACGGTCGAGGCCAGCCTCCAGCTCTCGGAGGCGGTTCTGGTGGAGATCGGCGTGCCCATGGGCTTGGTGATCGCCTCGATCCATGAGCGCCGCGACGAGTTCCGAACGGCCTTGAACCGGCCTGACGCCATGGGTGGTCGGACCCGCCGATTCCGGCGCGATCAGGGGTAAGTTCCTAGGGCGCAACCTGAGCTAGAAACTGCGCCAAAACGGCGCCATCATTTCGACGCGGCAAAAAAAACTGTCAGCCCACGTTCATCTGCGGGAACCAAGCGTAGCCGTGGCCGTTGACGGCCTTGAGCGCGACAGGGGCGCAAACGAGTGAGGGGGTTCATGACGGCGGGAAGCCAGGCGTACGAGCGCGAGGCCGCGGGTGCGGACCCGCAGCGTCAGCCTGCGTCGCCGTCAGGCCTTTGCAAATATTTCCACGGAGTTCGGCCAGAATTCACCGCGATTGCGGTAGAGCTTGGGCCTGAACAGCGGAGGTGTTCGATTTGAGGTTTTCCGGCTGACCGGGCGCTAGCCTGGTCTGAGGCCGGGTCGCGGGTAGGAGTTCAACTCTTACGACAGCACCTTTCACTGTTAAGGTGTTGTTTAGCGTCCTGGAGGAAGCCGGAGGAGGGGGCAAGATTGGGTCGCAAGTGTGGCTTCGGCGACACTTACGCATTCCAACGGCCTTGTTATAAAGCGGCTGGGTCGATTGGCCGCACCACCTGAGGGCAACGAGAGGGCTCTGATTATGAAGTTGAAACTCCTGGCAGGCGCTGCGATGGCTGCGGCGTTCGCCGCGTCCGCCGCACAGGCGCAAGTCGGCTGGTACGGCGCGGTGGACCTTGGGTACCACTGGCCGCAAGAGTTCGAGCTCGAAAGCTCGAACAACGCCGCCAACGGCAATCCCTACGTCTGGGATTTCAATCAGGAAGATGACTGGGCCGGCTTCGCTCGCCTCGGCTATCAACTGACCGACAACTGGCGCGTCGAGCTCGAGCTCGGCTACCGCGGCGGCGACATCGAGTCGGTGCGCGGCGGCTCGAACAACTCGGTCCTCGGCCTCTGCACCCCCGGTGTGGTCCGTACGGCCGCGGCTCCGGCGTGTAACTCGCCGGACGGCGACGTCACCTCGTGGACCGTCATGGGCAATGTCATCTACGACATCCTGCCCGGCTCGACGATCAACCCGTTCGTCGGCGCGGGTATCGGGATCAACCACGTCTCCATGGAGACGGTCGGTCAGTTCTCGAACATCCCGACGGCGATCACGGCGGCCAACCCGGCCATCCAGAACCTGACGATCGATGACGACGACACGGCCTTCGCCTGGCAACTGATCGCCGGCCTGGCCTGGCGCGCCACCGACCGCCTGAACGTCGACCTGACCTACCGCTACCTCGGTGGTTCGGACGTCGACTTCGCCTCGACCGGCTCGAACGCCGGTGGCCTGCAACCCGGTGTGTTCGGCGGTGAATACCGCGACTCGTCGGTGAGCCTGGGTCTGCGGTACTCGTTCGCGGCTCCGCCGCCCCCGCCGCCGCCGCCCCCGCCGCCGCCCCCGCCGCCCCCGCCGCCTCCGGCCCCGCCGCCTCCGCCGGCGCCGGCCTACGAGGCCAAGCAGTTCATCGTGTACTTCCCGTTCGATCAGTACGTGCTGACGCCGGAAGCCCAGCAGGTGGTCACGGAAGCCGCCAACTACGCCAAGGGCGGCAACACCACCCGCGTCGTGGTGGTCGGTCACGCCGATACCTCGGGCTCGCAGACCTACAACGTCCGCCTGTCCGAACGCCGTGCGAAGGCCGTGGCTGACGCCCTGGTCGGCTCGGGCGTGAACCAGACGGCCCTGTCGGTCGACTGGAAGGGCGAGACCCAACCCGCGGTCGCCACCGGCGACGGCGTGAAGGAACCGCTGAACCGCCGTTCGACGATCGACATCAACTTCTAAGTCGATCGCCGACGACAGTCGGATCTAAGCGAGGGCCCGGCGGAAACGCCGGGCCCTTTGCTTTGCGCCCTCCCTCCCCCTCAGGGGAGGGGCAGATCGCGAAGCGATCGGGGTGGGGCAGTCTCGACCGGGCTCCGAGCCCACAAGCACACTCCCGTAACCACCCCCAACTGTCATCCCGGCCGCAGCGAAGCGGAGAGCCCGGACCCAGGGCGAGTGGCGGTGCGGTGGCCCCTGGGTCCCGGACAGCCGCTGCGCGGCTTCCGGGATGACGATGATATTTGACTCACCGCCGTTTCCATGTTCTTCTTTTGTTCATGCTGAGCGACGCCGACATGCTCGAGGTGCAGGACGCGGGTCTCGCCCGCCTTGCCGAGCTGCAGCTGGCGCTCGCCGAAAAGCTCTATCGCCTCGCTGACGCGACCGCGGACGCCTCCGAAGCCGCCGAGCTCGCCGTCGCCCTTGAGCGCACCGGCCGCTCCGTCCGCCTGACCTACGCGCTGCGCGCCAAGCTACGCCGCGACGCCAGGCGCGCTGAGCGCGAGGACGCCGACGCCCAGAACCGGCGAGACCGCGAACAGGTCCGCTTCAGGAAGCACCGCCTCCGCACGGGCGTCGAAGCGCTGGTCTGGCGCGAGACCGACGGCATGGACCAGGAAGCCGAAGCCGACTTCGGCGACCTCCTCGACGCCCTCGTCGACGACGAAGCCGCGTCTGAGGCCTTCCTTACCGAAGACATCGCCACCCAGGTCGCCCGCGTTATCGCCGGCCTGGGCTACGAGATCACCGCGGAGGGCGCCCTTCGCCCCCTATCCGCTCATCCCCGCGAATGCGGGGACCCAGGCTTCCTAAGCAGCGCCTGACCTCTTCAACGCTCGTCATCCCCGGGCTCGTCCCGGGGACCCAGACGCACCGATCCCTGCCAAGCCGGCCGCGGCTCCCGCCGCGCGCACCCGGCACATGCCTGCGCATCTGGGTGGCCAGGACAAGCCCGGCCATGACGATCAGGAAGATGGGGGAAGCCCCCCCCCCTCACACCGGCAGCTGCGTCGTCGACTTCACCTCTTCCAGCACCGCATAGGTCCGCGTCTCCCGCACGCCTGGGATGCGCACCAGCACCTCTTCGAGGAACACCCGCCAGGCTGCGAGGTCGCGCACCCGCGACTTGATCAGATAGTCGAACCCGCCCGCCACCATGTGGCACTCCAACACGTCGGGCGACCTGCGCGCCGCGGCCGCAAAGGTCTCGAACACCTCGGGAGTCGTGCGATCCAGCACCACCTCGACAAAGATCAGGACCCCGCGCTCCACCTTCTCGGGATCCACCAGGGCAGTGAAGCCGGTGATGAAGCCGCCCTCCCGCAGCCGCCGCACCCGCTCCGAACAGGCCGACGGCGAGAGGTTGCAGCGCTCCGCCAGGTCCGCATTGCTGATCCGTCCATCCGACTGCAGCGTACGCAACAGCCGGCGATCGGTGTCGTCCAGCCGCACGTTATTCGCCATGATGCCTCCCGGCCGCAGGATGTTCGGCGCTGTGCATACCGATCCGCAGCACATGCTGCGATGCTTGGGTTACTCCGACGATCATTTCTGCGGAAGGCCTGTCATGCCGTTCGATCATCTGGACTCCCTCAAGTTCGCCGACGAACGCGCGGTGCTTTCCGCCCATCTGGCGTCGCGGCCGCTGGCCGGCGATGACCGCGAGGCGGTCCGCCAGGAGGCTGAGGCCCTGGTGCACGCCGCCCGCAAGTCGGCCCGCCGTCAGGGCGTGGTCGAGAGCTTCCTGCAGGAGTTCAGCCTTTCGACCCGCGAGGGCCTGGCGCTGATGTGCCTGGCCGAGGCCCTGCTGCGCACGCCGGACGAGGAGACCCGCGACCGCCTGATCGCCGAGAAGATCGCCTCGGCCGACTGGTCCAGCCACGCCGGCAAGTCGGACTCGGTCCTGGTCAACGCCTCGACCTGGAGCCTGATGCTCACGGGCAAGCTGATCGACCCGGACGAGGAGGCCAAGAACGACCTGCCGGGCTTCATCAAGAAGCTGGCCGGCCGCCTGGGCGAGCCTGTCATTCGCCGCGCCGTCGGCGCCGCGGTGAAGATCATGGGCGAGCAGTTCGTCCTGGGCTCCACCATCGAGAAGGCCATCAAGCGCGCGGCCGCCGACAACTTCATCTGCTCGTTCGACATGCTGGGCGAGGGCGCCCGCACCGACGCCGACGCCGACCGCTACGAGGCCGCCTACGCCCAAGCCATCGAGACCGTCGGCAAGCACGCCAAGGGCCAGGGTCCTGAGGCCGGCCATGGCATCTCGGTGAAGCTCTCGGCGCTGTCGCCGCGCTACGAGGCCCGCCAGGAAGAGCGCGTCTTCGCCGACCTCTACCCGCGCACCCTGCGCCTGGCCGAGATGGCGGCCAAGGCCGACATCAACTTCACCCTCGACGCTGAGGAAGCCGACCGCCTCGTCATCTCGCTGAAGCTGCTGGACCGGCTGGCCCGCGAGCCGTCGCTGGGCGCCTGGAAGGGCCTCGGCCTCGCGGTCCAGGCCTATCAGAAGCGCGGCCCCGAGGTGATCGAAGCCGTCGCCGGCATCGCCCGCGCGTCCGGCCGTCGCCTGATGGTGCGCCTGGTGAAGGGCGCCTACTGGGACTCTGAGATCAAGCGCGCCCAGGTGGGCGGCCTGCCGGGCTATCCGGTCTTCACCACCAAGGCCGCGACCGATCTCTCGTACCTCGTCTGCGCCAAGGCCCTGATCGCCGCCGCGCCGGCGCTTTATCCGCAGTTCGCCACCCACAACGCCCACACGCTCGCCGCCGTCCGCCAGATGGCCCGCCAGGCCCAGGCGCCCTTCGAGTGCCAGCGCCTGCATGGCATGGGCGAGGCGCTCTATGGCGCGGCCAAGGACCGCTACGGCGACTTCCCGCTGCGGGTCTACGCCCCGGTCGGCAGCCATGAGGACCTGCTGCCCTACCTGGTCCGTCGCCTGCTGGAGAACGGCGCGAATACGTCCTTCGTGCACGCCCTGCTGGACGAGAAGACGCCGGTCTCCAAGGTCGTCGGCGACCCCATCGCCGCCGTGGAAGCCACCGGCGGCGCGCCGCACCCGAAGATCCCGCTGCCCCGCGATCTCTACGGCCCCGCCCGCCGCAACTCCGAGGGCCTCGACCTTTCGATTGCGGCCGTCCGCGACCAGCTGACCGCCGCCGTCACCGCCCTCGACGGCGAGGATCTGGTCGGAGGCCCGATCGTCCGCGGTAAGCTGCGCGACGGCGCGAAGGAAGATCGCGTCTCGCCGTCCCGCACCGCGCAGCGCATCGGACGCGCGGCCCAGGCGACGCCCGAGCTGATCGACGAGGCCTTCGCCGCGGCCCGCGTCGCGCAGAAGCCCTGGGACGCGCTCGGCGGCGAGGGCCGCGCCAAGGTGCTGCGGGCCATGGGCGATGCCCTCGAGGCCCACCGCGACCGCCTGATCGCCATCTGCGTGCGCGAGGCGGGCAAGACGTTCGCCGACGCCATCGCCGAGGTGCGCGAGGCCGCCGACTTCTGCCGCTACTACGCCTATCTCGCCGAGCGGCAGTTCGCCTCGGCTGAGACGATGCGCGGTCCCGTGGGCGAGACGAACCAGCTGACGCTGCACGGCCGCGGCGTCTTCGTCTGCATCAGCCCCTGGAACTTCCCGCTGGCCATCTTCACCGGCCAGATCGCCGCGGCGCTCGCCGCCGGCAACGGCGTGCTGGCCAAGCCGGCCGAACAGACCCCGATCATCGCCACCGAGGCGGTGAAGCTGTTCCACGCCGCCGGTGTCCCAGCCGATCTGCTGCACCTCGTCCCCGGCGACGGCGCGACGGTGGGCGCGGCGCTCACCGCCCACGAGGCTTGCGACGGCGTCGCCTTCACCGGCGGCACCGACACGGCTTGGGCGATTAACCGGACGCTGGCCGCCCGCCAGGGCCCGATCGTCCCGTTCATCGCCGAGACCGGCGGCCTGAACGCCATGTTCGTCGACACCACGGCGCTGCGGGAACAGGTCATCGACGACGTCCTTCTCTCGGGCTTCGGCTCGGCCGGCCAGCGCTGCTCGGCGCTGCGCATGCTGTTCGCTCCGCGCGAGACCGCCGATGCCCTGATCGAAGGCCTGAAGGGCGCGATGCAGACCCTGGTCCTCGGCGATCCGGCCGACCCCCGCACCGACGTGGGGCCCGTCATCGACGCCGAGGCGCGGGAGGCGCTGGAGGCCCACGTCCGCAAGCTCGAGGCCGAGGGCAAGGTCATCCACCGGCTCGACGCCCCCACAGGCGGCCACTTCTTCGCCCCCACCCTCGCCGAGATCAGCGAGGCCGGCTGGCTGCAGAAGGAGGTCTTCGGGCCGATCCTGCACGTGGTCCGCTACGACCCGGCGAAACTCGCCGAAGCGGCGGCGCCGCTGGTGCAGGCCCGCTACGGCCTGACGCTGGGTGTCCACAGCCGCATCGAAGCGTTCGCCGAGGAGGTCCAGAACGCGGTCCCGGCTGGCAACGCCTACGTGAACCGCTCGATGATCGGCGCGGTCGTCGGCGTCCAGCCGTTCGGCGGCGAGGGCCTGTCCGGCACCGGCCCCAAGGCCGGCGGCCCCCACGCCCTGCTGCGCTACGCGGTGGAACGGGCGGTCAGCGTCAACATCACCGCCCAGGGCGGTGATCCGGCGCTGCTCAACCTCGACGCTTGACGCGCGTTTAGGTCCCGAGAGGGACGCCGGAATGACACTGCAGCAGGCCCTGGCCTTCGGGCTCGTGGGCGCGACGATCATCGCCTTCATCTGGGGGCGGTGGCGCTATGACGTGATCGCCGTGACGGCGCTGCTGCTGGGTCTGGCGTTGGGCGTGGTCCCCACCGACAACGCCTTCTCTGGCTTCGCCAACGACGTCACGGTCATCATCGCCTGTGCGCTCGTGGTCAGCGCCGCCTTCGCCCGCTCGGGCGTAGTTGAGACAGCGCTCCGGCCCTTGCTGCCCTACCTGACCAGCGCCCGCACCCAGGTGCCGCTGTTCACGGCGGTCGTGGCGATCCTGTCGATGGTCACCAAGAACGTCGGCGCGCTGGCGCTGATGATGCCGATCGCCCTGCAGGTCGCCCGCCGGACCGGGACCTCGCCGTCCTGCCTGCTGATGCCGATGGCTTTCGGCTCGCTGATCGGCGGCACCGTCACCCTGGTCGGAACCTCGCCGAACATCCTCGTCTCCGAGGTGCGGGAGCAGGTGCTGGGCCAGCCGTTCGGTATGTACGACTACGCCCCCGTGGGCCTCGGCATCACGGCGCTGGGCCTGGTCTTCCTGGCGTTCGGCTATCGGCTGCTCCCCCGAACCCGCGTGGCGACCGAGACGCTCGACGCGGCCATCGACACCGCGCCCTACTTCACCGAGGTGGTGGTCCCCGAGGACTGGACGCTTGAGAAGCGGACCATCGCCAGCCTGCACCGCCTGGCCGCCGGCGACGTGGCGATCATCGCCCTCATCCGCGACGGCGAGCGCCGGCCCTCGCCCTCGGGCAACCTCCGCGTCCGGCCGGGCGACACGCTCCTGCTGGAAGGCGAGCACCAGGACCTCGACGGATTCATCAACCGCGCCCGGCTGAAGCTGACGCGGGCCGACCGCCCGGTGTCGATGGAGGAGCCCACCGAGGAGGTCCGGATCGTCGAGGCGGTCGTCAGCCCCGACTCGCCCCTGGTCGGCCGCTCGGCGAAACAGGAAGACCTCTACGGCCAGCAGAACGTGAACCTCCTGGCGGTCAGCCGCTCGGGCTATCGCACGTCCAACGAGCTGAAGGGCGTGCGCCTGCGGGCCGGCGACATCATCGTCCTGCAGGGCGGCGAGCGGACCCTGCCGGCGGCGCTGAAGACCCTGGGCGTCCTGCCGCTGGCGGAGCGCGAGCTGCGGCTGGGCGGCATCCGCAAGCAGATCCTGCCGACCCTGATCCTCAGCGCGGCGATGATCCTGGTGGCGGTGCAACTCGTGCCCGTGGCCATCGCCTTCTTCGCCGCCGCGGTGGCGTTGGTGCTCACGGGGGCGATCCGGATGCGGGAGGCCTACAGCGCGCTCGACGGCCCAGTGCTGGTCCTAATCGCCGCCCTGATCCCGGTTTCGGATGCGATCCGGGCGACGGGCGGCGCGGATCTGGTGGCCTCGACCCTGGCGCAGGTCTTCGAGGGGCGGCCCCCGATCCTGGCGCTGGGGGCGGTGATGGCCGTGGCGATGGCCGCGACGCCGTTCCTGAACAACGCCGCCACAGTCCTGATCGTGGCGCCCATCGGTGCGGCGCTGGCGAAGCTGCTCGGCTTCAATCCCGACCCGTTCCTCATGGCCGTGGCGCTGGGGGCGGCGTGCGATTTCCTGACGCCCATTGGCCACCAGTGCAACACGCTGGTCATGGCGCCCGGCGGCTACCGGTTCGGCGACTATCCGAGGCTCGGGGCGCCGCTGACGGCCCTGGTGCTGTTCGTGGGCACGCCGCTCATCGCCGCGGTATGGCCGCTCCAGGGTTAACCGTTCACAGGTTCGTGAGCGGCCTGTGGATGGGTCGGTGCAATCGATTGATCTCCCGAGGGGCGAGCCCCCACATTAAGACCTCGTTTACGAAAAAGGCTGTGGGCGGACAGGTCGCCTCATTGACGAGTCATTAGCCAAGTGTCCCCATATGTGGGCTGGTTCGGGGGCTGAACCACAAGATGTAGGGATGAGGGGCTGAGTAGGGACGATGAGCGAAGCGGCGAAGGTTGGGATTGCCGAAGATGCTGAACGGGCTCGGGAAACGCCGGCGCGTCCGCAACTGCAGCTCGTGCGCAAGGTCGAGGTCGACCGCAGCCGGGACGCCCTGCTGACCGATTTCGGCAAGACGACGCTGGAAGACCGGTACCTGCTGCCGGGCGAGAGCTACCAGGACATGTTCGCTCGCGTCGCCACGGCCTTCGCCGACGACGCCGACCACGCCCAGCGCATCTACGACTACATCTCGAACCTCTGGTTCATGCCGGCGACCCCGGTGCTGTCGAACGGCGGCGCCTCGCGCGGCCTGCCGATCTCCTGCTTCCTGAACGCCGTGCCGGACAACCTGAACGGCATCGTGGACGTCTGGAACGAGAACGTGGCGCTGGCCTCCAACGGCGGCGGCATCGGCACCTACTGGGGCGGCGTCCGCTCGATCGGCGAGAAGGTGAAGGGCGCGGGCCAGACCAGCGGCATCATCCCCTTCATCCGCGTGATGGACAGCCTCACGCTGGCGATCAGCCAGGGCTCGCTGCGCCGCGGCTCGGCGGCGGTCTATCTCGACATCCACCACCCGGAGATCGAGGAGTTCCTCGAGATCCGCAAACCCTCGGGCGACTTCAACCGCAAGTCCCTGAACCTGCACCACGGCCTGTCGATCACCGACGAGTTCATGGAGGCCGTCCGCGACGGCGCCATGTTCGGTCTGCGCTCGCCCAAGACCGGCGAGGTGATCCGCGAGGTCGACGCCCGCTCGCTCTGGCAGAAGATCCTCGAGATCCGCCTGCAGACCGGCGAGCCCTATCTGATCTTCTCCGACACCGTGAACCGGGCGATGCCGCAGCATCAGCGCGACCTCGGCCTGTCGGTCCGCCAGTCGAACCTGTGCTCGGAGATCATGCTGCACACGGGCAAGGACCACCTGGGCGCCGAGCGCACCGCGGTCTGCTGCCTGTCGTCGGTCAACGCCGAGAAGTTCCTGGAGTGGCGCGACCACCCGACGTTCATCGAGGACGTCATGCGCTTCCTCGACAATGTGCTGGAGGACTTCATCCAGCGCGCGCCGCCCGAGATGAAGAACGCGGTCTATGCCGCCAAGCGCGAGCGCTCGGTCGGCCTGGGCCTGATGGGCTTCCACTCGTTCCTGCAGGCCCAGAACGTGCCGTTCGAGAGCGCGCTGGCCAAGAGCTGGAACATGCGCCTGTTCAAGACGCTGCGCCGCCAGTGCGACGCGGCCTCGCGGACGCTGGCCGCCGAGCGCGGCGCCTGCCCGGACGCCGCCGAGCGGGGCGTGATGGAGCGCTTCAGCCACAAGATCGCGATCGCGCCGACCGCGTCGATCTCGATCATCTGCGGCGGCACCTCGGCCGGCATCGAGCCGATCCCGGCCAACATCTACAGCCACAAGACCCTGTCGGGCACCTTCGCGGTGAAGAACCCCTATCTGGAGGCCCTGCTCGACGAGAAGGGCCAGAACACGCCGCAGGTGTGGGACGGAATCCTGCAGAACGAGGGCTCGGTGCAGCACCTCGACTTCCTCACCCAGGACGAGAAGGACGTCTACAAGACGGCCTTCGAGATCGACCAGCGCTGGGTCGTCGAGCTCGCCGCCGACCGCACGCCGGACGTCTGCCAGTCGCAGTCGGTGAACATCTTCCTGCCGGGCGACGTCGATAAGTGGGACCTGCACATGCTGCACTGGACGGCGTGGGAGCGGGGCTGCAAGTCGCTGTACTACCTGCGCTCCAAGTCGGTGCAGCGGGCGGCGCACGCCGGCGGCGAGAAGGCCGAGGTGGTCGACATGAGCAGCGCGGCCAAGACCGACTACGAAGAGTGCCTGGCCTGCCAGTAGGGCGGCGCCGGCCCAGCCCACCGCATTTTGAGGTCTGAAGCGAAGGCTGGCGGAAACGCCAGCCTTTTCCTCATGCTCGACGGTTAACGCGGGCTCCGGGTTTCGCCGGAGCGGAAAGCTCAATAATCTTTTGGGGTTGCCCGCGCCCGCTTTCGTGAAACTATGCCCCTCGAGGATCCGCCACATAAGGCGGGCTGGGAGAAGCGCATGGTGCGGCGAACGGCTTTCATGGCCGCCGTACTTGGATGTGGCGTGGCCTCGGCCGCGGCCGCGCAGACGTTCGCGCCCATCGGCGGGCCGCGGGAGCGGCCGCTGATTCCGTCGGCGTCGGAGCAGCTCGCAGGCCAGCTGGCGGGCGCCGCCTTCCTCGATCGCGAGAAGGCCGCTTCGGACGGCGGCGTCGTTCGCCGCCGGGCGGGCGAGGTGACCCTGGCCGCGGGCGGCAAGACGGTCGATTCGCTGCGCATCGGGGTCGACGAGCGCCTGGAGGGCCTGCCGCTGCCGGCGCTCCGCGACGAGTTCGACGCCGGCAGCTACGACGTCACCCTGATCCGGTCGTGGCCGCGGGCGATCAACTTCAGCGACGGCAAGTACGAGTTCGACGTCTCGCCGCACGCCGGCGTGGGCGTGGGCTCGCGCGGCGGGTCGGCGGAGGCCGGCGCCATGCTCACCGTCGGCCAGAAGCGTGAGAAGCAGGCCGTCGAGGCTTTGAAGGACATGGGCGTCCGCGAGGGCGCCGAGTACGGCGACAAGGGTCGCTGGTACCTGTTCGCCGCCGCCAGCGGCCGGGCCGTGGGCCTGAACATGCTGCGCAACGAGGGCGACTGGAGCCGCGGCAACTGGACGACCGACGACACCGGCGAGCTGGTGGGCGACGCCCAGGTCGGCGTCGGCTGGCGCAAGGGCGACATGCAGAGCTCGTTCGGCGTGGTCCACCGCGAGGTGAAGGGCAACCACATGGTGTTCGGCCAGCACACGCGGGAGGACACCGTGGCGGCCTTCACATTCTCGATCCGCCCGCAGAACTAGCGCGGCCGAATTCCCGTCCGAATCGTGTGGCGATGACGCTCCGCATATCGAAGCGGAGCTATTCATGGCGCGATCCTTCCTGATCCTTTCGGCGACGGCCCTGCTGCTGGCGGGCTGCGGGCACAACGTCGAGCAGCGGGCGGCGACCGGCGCCGTCGCGGGCGCGGTGGTGGCGGGGCCGGTGGGCGCCGCGGTCGGCGCCGGCGTTGGCATGGTGGTGAGCCGGTCGCAGGACCGGTAGCAGCCGGCGTACGGCTCTCTCTCCACGTGATCGTCATGGCCGGGCTTGTCCCGGCCACCCATAGACGCGGGCGTATGCCGGGTGCGCGCGACGGGAGCCGCGGCCGGCTTGGCAGGGATCGGTGTGTCTGGGTCCCCGGGACAAGCCCGGGGATGACGAGCGTTGAGGGTTCTACGCCGAACTTCGAAAGCCTGGGTCCCCGCATTCGCGGGGATGAGCGGCTAGAGGGCGAACGGTCCCGTCGCCGGTGATCTCGTAGCCGAGGCCGGCGATGACGCGGGCGACCTGGTCGGCGAGGGGTTCGGTAAGGAAGGCCTCAGACGCGGCTTCGTCGTCGACGAGGGCGTCGAGGAGGTCGCCGAAGTCGGCTTCGGCTTCCTGGTCCATGCAGTCGGTCTCGCGCCAGACGAGGGCCTCGACGCCGGTCTTCAGGCGGTGCTTCCGGAAACGGACCTGTTCGCGGTCTCGCCGGTTCTGGGCGTCGGCGTCCTCGCGCTCAGCGCGCCTGGCGTCGCGGCGCAGCTTGGCGCGCAGCGCGTAGGTCAGGCGGACGGAGCGGCTGGTGCGCTCCAGGGCCGTGGCGAGGTCCGCGGCCTCAGACGCGTCCTCGGTGGCGTCGGCCAGGCGGTAGAGCTTTTCGGCGAGCGCCAGCTGCAGCTCGGCGAGACGCGCGAGACCGGCGTCCTGCACCTCGAGCATGTCGGCGTCGCTCACCATGAACAAAAGTAGAACATAGAAGCGACGTTGAGTCAAATTTCATTGTCATCCCGGAAGCCGCGCAGCGGCTATCCGGGACCCAGGGCGGATGCAGTGCGGTCGCCCTGGGTCCCGGCTCCCCGCTACGCTGCGGCCGGGATGACGGTCATCGGGGGTTGGAGGGGAGAATGAGCCTTCAGCCCTCCCACCCGTCGGCGAACGGCATGCGTTCGGCCCAGAAGGCGGTGAGGCGCGGGTCGGCGTCGACCGCCCTGACGACCGGGGCGAGTCCGGGGGCGACCTCGTAGAAGGCGCGGCGCCGGGGTCGCCAGCGGGAGACGACGGCCAGGTAGAGGTCGAGCACGCTGATCGTGTCGCCGAACAGGAAGCGGCCCTCGGGCTGGACCTGGGCGCCCATCATGCGCCAGCAGTCGGCGATACGGGCGGCCGTGCGCTCGAGGATCACCGCCTCGTGGGTCGGGTCGGCGGCCAGGCGGCTGGCGTCGTCGCGGATCCAGTAGAGCGAATAGATCTGGGCCGAGATGTAGCTCATCCACCGCAGGAATCGCGGCCGCAGCGGCGAGCCGGGCGGCGGCGCGAGGTTCGCCTGCGGGTACGCCTCGGCGAGATGGATCAGGATGGCGGCGCTCTCGGTCATCAGCTCGCCGGATGGCGGCGCCAGCGCCGGCACCTGCCGCTGCGGGTTGACCTTGGCCATCGCCTCGGCCGCGGCCGGGTCTTCCCAGACGCGGCGTTCGACCACGCGGTAAGGCGCGCCCAGCAGTGTCAGTGTGGCCTCGACGGGGATCGAACCCGACCCCTCACCGCCGTAGACGAGATAATCCCCAGCCATTCACAACCTCGTGGAAAACTCTACATGCGGCGTCTGACGCACTTTACGCACACAAGATGTTGGGTCACCTTTCGATCCGACACCAGGGGCAGGCTCGGCTAGGGACGGATTCGAGATGAGCGGACTTATCACTCCGAACGGCAAACAGCTGCCGGGTCTCATGACCCCCTCCTTCGCCTACAAGCCCTTCCGTTATCCGTGGGCCTTCGAGTTCTGGCGCCGCCAGCAGCAGGTCCACTGGATGCCCGAAGAGGTGCCGCTAGGCGAGGACCTGAAGGACTGGGCGGTCAAGCTGAACGACCGCGAGCGCAACCTGCTGACCCAGATCTTCCGGTTCTTCACCCAGTCGGACGTCGAGGTGAACGACAACTACATGGAGCGCTACAGCCGCGTCTTCAAACCCACCGAGGTGAAGATGATGCTGGCGGCGTTCTCGAACATCGAGACCGTCCACATCGCCGCCTACGCGCTGCTGCTCGAGACGATCGGCATGCCGGACAGCGAGTTCACGGCCTTCCTGGAATTCCAGGAGATGCGTGACAAGCACGACTACATGCAGACGTTCGGCGTCGACACCGAGGCCGACATCGCCCGCACGCTCGCCATGTTCGGCGGCTTCACCGAGGGCCTGCAGCTGTTCGCCAGCTTCGCGATGCTGATGAACTTCCCGCGCCACAACAAGATGAAGGGCATGGGCCAGATCGTGTCGTGGTCGGTGCGGGACGAGAGCCTGCACTGCGAAGGCATCATCAAGCTGTACCACGCCTTCAACAAGGAGACCGGCGCGGTCACCCAAGCGGTGGCCGACGACATCGTCGACTGCTGCAAGACCGTGGTTCATCTGGAAGACAAGTTCATCGACCTGGCCTTCGAGGCCGGCGAGGTCCAGGGCATGACGCCCGAGGACATCAAGCAGTACATCCGCTTCATCGCCGACTGGCGCCTGAAGCAGCTCCACCTGCCGGCCGTGTACGGCATCAAGGAGAACCCCCTGCCCTGGCTGCAGTCGATGCTGTCGGGCGTCGAGCACGCCAACTTCTTCGAAGCCCGGGCGACCGAGTACTCGAAGGCCGCGACCAAGGGCCAGTGGCACGGCGACACCGGCGTCTGGGCCGAGTTCGAGAAGATGCAGGCGAAGCGGGCGGTCGAGGGCGTGGGGGCGGAGTAGGGGGTGTGGAGGCGCCGCACGGCCATAGCGAAGCCGCTCTTATCGCTTGGCTTCAAGAGTGCCACCAGGATGCTCGCGCACGCCTCGAGGTGAGCAGAGAGCTGTCTATCGCAGGACTCAAGAGCCTCCAACTGATCAACGGGGGCGCCATCATTGCGCTGTTTGCCCTTCTGGGTACGGACTCTGAGTTTGCGAAGAGGATCAGCGACGCGGAAATCTACATAGCCTTCGCGGGTTTCGCGGTCGGGCTGATCGCAGGGTTGGCTGCGTTCATTTGCAGCTACCTCGCTCAGGAGTCGTTCAGTGGCTATGAGCAGGACGTCGCGAACAATTCGTTCGAGGCTCTTGGTGGCCTGCCCTTCAGCGCGGCGGACGAAGGTCAGCTAAAGGTGGGTGCGTACTTCGGCAAAGCCGCGCTGCTGTCTGCTGTCGCCGGATTGATCTGTTTTCTGATCGGTGCTGGAAGTTGCCTGCTCGCTGCTATTTCCTAGCCTGATCTCTCGCTTCTACGCGAGCCTGCGGGTCCGGACGTGTCAAGGACCGGCCGGGGGGCGGCCGCGGGGCGGCGCGCGTGCCGCGCGTCCTTGAGACGCCCGGCCCCGCAGGCTTGTTGGCTGCCGTGAGATCGATGCCTCAGTCCTTCTCCCCTTGCGGGAGAAGGTGGCCTGCGGAGCAGGTCGGATGAGGGGTTGAAGGCGGCTTCCGCTGCATGCGGT